>ENA-UOUL01003259-UOUL01003259.1-bioreactor-metagenome-genome-assembly--contig:-NODE-3259-length-16998-cov-7.167780_pt1 | contig 16998 bp, 17 predicted proteins | sample MGYA00249838_ERZ747220 | MGnify/ENA primary metagenome ERZ747220 (study PRJEB28778, sample SAMN05720191) | bioreactor metagenome | isolation source: Anaerobic biogas reactor | place: USA:Washington...
TGAGGTCGGACTTGATGATGAGGAGGGGCCACATGAAGCTGTTCCAGGAGGCCAGGGCGTTTAAGAGGATGATGGTCACCAGGGAGGGCCGGGCGATGGGCACCATCACCTTCCAGAGGTATTTCCAGTTGGTGCAGCCATCCACCCGGGCGGACCAGTACAGGCCAGAGGGGATGGACTGGAAGAAGTTGCGCAGGATGTAGGTGTAGAAAATGCTGCTGGTGAAGGGCAGGATCAGGGCATAGAGGGTGTCGTTGAGGCCGATTTTGACGATGGTCTGGTAGTTGGTGATGACCAGCATCTCAAAGGGCACCATCATCATGGACAGCAGCAGGGAGAAGAGCACCTCCCGGCCGGGGAACTCCAGGCGGGAGAAGGCGAAGGCGGCCAGGATGGTGGTGAGGGCGGTGACGGCCACGGAGCCGGTCATCACCATGATGGAATTGAGGAAATAGCGGGCAAAGGGGGCCTTTTCAAAGGCGATTTTGAAGTTCTCAAAGTTCAGCCAGTTCCGGGGCACCATGGTGGGGGGGAAGAGGTTCATCTCCTCAAAGGTTTTGAAGGCGGAGGAAATCATCCAGTAAAAGGGGAAGACCATGATGACCATGCCGATGACCAGCAGCGCATAGCGCAGCCCCCGGGCTGTGGCCTGGCGCAGGGCGTAGGAGCGGCTGATGTACAGGCCAACCGCCACCCCCAGGCTGCCCAGGAGGAGAAGGCCCAGGGCCAGCGGGCGGTTTCTGGTGAGGGCCATCAGGATGACGGCGCCAAAAACCAGCGCCCAGCCCAGGTAATACAGCAGGAAGCCGGGCTTGCGGGAAGTGGTGGGTTGCCGTTCTATCTGCATGGGGAGACCTCCTGGTGATGATGCAGGGCTTTCATGTTCCTAGTCATACTTCCACTTCCTCTGGATAAAGCGCTGCAGCATGGTGAAAAAGAAGATGAAGACGAACAGGATGATGGCGGCTGCGGCGGCCCGGCCCAGCTCCCGGTATTCGTACATCATGTCGTAGATGTAGTACACCATGGTGTACATGTTCAGCACCGGCCCCGGATAGCCGCCGAAGAGCACCTTCACATCGGTGAACACCTTGAAGGCGGAGATGGAGTTGATGATGAGCACCAGGGAGATGGTGGGGGCCAGGAGGGGCACGGTGATGCGCCGGAAGATGCGGAAGGCCCGGGCACCGTCCACCCGGGCCACGGTGTAGAAGGTGTCGTCGATGTTCTGCAGGCCGGAGAGCAACAGGATGATGGTGAAGGGCAGGGAGGACCAGACGCCGAAGATCACCATCACCGTCATGGAGTTGCTGGCCTGGTGCAGCCAGTCCACGGGGCTCATGCCGAAGAAGTGCAGGATGGCGTTTAAGACGCCGAAATTGCGGTTGAAAATCCAGCGCCAGACCAGGCCCACCGCGGTGACGGAGGTGACCATGGGCAGGAAATAGGTGGTCTGGAAGAGGGCGGAGAAGCGCAGCTTCTGGTTGAGCAAATAGGCGATGACGATGGCCAGCACCGTGCCGATGGGCACGGTGAACAGCACGTACAGCAGGGTGTTGCTCAGGCCCTGGAGGAAGTAGTTGGTGGTGCCGGGCACTCCCTTGATGACGTACTCATAGTTGCCCAGGCCCCAGCCGGTGAAGCTGCCCTCCAGGCGGTAGCGCTCCTGGAAGCTCATGATCACCACCCGGATGATGGGGTAGAGGGTGAAGAGGGCCACGCCGATGAAGAAGGGCAGCAGGTAGTCCATGGGCTCCAGGCGGTTGCCCAGCTGGGCGCGCCGCTCGGGGTCGGACCGCAGGAAAATGGACAGGAGCACCGCCGCCATCAGCAACAGAAAGGCCCCCAGGGCGATGAGGGGCATATAGTAATACATCAAGGGGTAATAGGGCTCGGTCACAGCCAGGTTCATCCGCACCCGGGCGATGGTGAAGCCGGCCTCAAACTGCTCCGCTTCCAGGGCCAGGGCCTCTGCCAGCCCGGCCTGTTCCTGGTCCAGCACCGTTTGCAGCTGCAGGCGCAGGGCCTCATCCCCCACGCGGTTCAGGGCGCCTTCTGAGAAGGTGGCGATGACGGTTTTGGCAATCTCCCCGTCCATGAGGTCCTCTTCCACCATGCGGCTCACGGTGTCCTTGAGGCCCCTTTTTTTGGAAGACATGCCGGTGTCCAGCTGCCTAAGGGCGGCGCTGTCCATGCCCTGGCCGCTGAGGGCCTCCTTCACGGCGGCGGTGCCGTTGTTTAGGAAGAGGTCCACCCGCTGGGCATGCTCCATGGCCATGGTCTTGCCGTCCAGCTTCTGGCGCCCCAGGATGCCCAGCCCCAGGCAGAGGGCACCCAGAAGGGCAAAGAGGACGATGTGCACCACCACCCGGCGGGGGCCGGCCCGCCTTGGTATGGCTGCTTTTCTTGCGGCTGCCTGATTGCCCTGCATCACAGGTACCTCTCCCCCGTGCTCAAATCAAACAGGAACACCCCCCGGTCCTTGAGGCTGAGGGTGACCTGGTCGCCCTGCTTCAGGCCGTATTCCGAGGCCAGGTAGGCCCGGAAGGGGACGCCACCGAAGCTTAAGATGGCCATTTCCTCCTTGCCCATCTGGTAGACGCTTTCCACGGTGCAGGCCATCAGGGCGGTGGTGTCCTCCGGGGCCGCCATCACAAAGCTTTCCGCCCGGACGCTGAGGTTGACAGCCACCCCGTCTTTGACCTTGCCCTTCAAGTCCAGGTTCACCCGGGCGCCGGAGTCCATCACAAAATCGTCCCCCACCACCCGGCCGGGGAAGTTGTTGATGGGCGGGTTGCCCAGGAAATCCGCCACAAACTGGTTGACCGGCTGGTTGTACAGCTGCTGGGGGGCGTCGTGCTGCTGGAGGAAGCCGTCCTTCATCAACACGATGTGGTCGGAGATGGACATGGCCTCCTCCTGGTCGTGGGTGACGAAGATGGTGGTCACCCGGGTTTCCTGCTGGATGCGGCGGATCTCCTCCCGCATCTCCAGGCGCAGCCGGGCGTCCAGGTTGGACAGGGGCTCGTCCAGCAGCAGGAGGCGGGGCTGCTTCACCAGGGCCCGGGCGATGGCCACCCGCTGCTGCTGGCCGCCGGACAGCTCCTTGGGCTTCCGGGACAGGAGGCCCCCCATGTGGACCAGCTCTGCCATCTCCCGGGCCCGGCGCTCCCGTTCCTTCGGCGGCACCTTCTGAATCTCCAGGGGGAAGGTGATGTTGCCCATCACCGTCATGTGGGGGTAGAGGGCGTAGTTTTGAAACACCAGGCCGATGCCCCGCTGCTCCGGGGGCAATTTGGTGACGTCCTCCCCGTCAAAGAATATCTTCCCCGCCGTCACCGGCACGATGCCCGAGAGCATGTTGAGGACGGTGCTTTTCCCGCAGCCTGAGGGCCCCAGGAGGCAGACCAATTCCCCGTCGTTTAGGGTGACAGAGAAATCCTGGACCGCCCGGGTTTGGCCGAAGTGTTTGGTGAGGCCTTCCATGATGACTTGCATGGCGACTCCTTTTGACCATTGTGTCGTTGTGGTTGCTTTATTCTACCCAATACAGGCCGGGTTTTCAACCAAAAAGGGGCTGCCGCAGATGCGACAGCCCCTAAGCATGGACAGTAGGTGGTGTTAGAGTTTTATTCCCAGCAGCGCCAGCAGGTTGTTGTTGGCGAAAACCGCGACCGTCACCAGGGAGACGGTGGCCATCATCTTGATGAAGATGTCCAGGCAGGGGCCCACGGTGTCCTTGAGGGGGTCGCCCACGGTGTCGCCGATGATGGCGGCGTCATGGGCGGCGGAGCCCTTCTGGTGCTCTTCAATGGCGCCGGACTCCAGGTATTTCTTGCCGTTGTCCCAGGCGCCGCCGGCGTTGCCGGAGAAGATGGCGATCATGATGGCGCAGACCGTGGAGCCGATGATGAGGCCGCCCACAAAGTGCGGGCCCAGGATGAAGCCGCAGGCCACAGGCACCAGGATGGCCAGCAGGGAGGGAATCTTCATCTCGCTGATGGCGCCCTTGGAGGAAATCTCAATGCAGGTCTTGTAGTCGGGCTTGGCTTTGCCTTCCAGCAGGCCCGGGATGTCCCGGAACTGGCGCCGCACCTCGTCCACCATCTTCCGGGCGGCCTTGGCCACGGCCTCAATCAGGATGCCGGAGAAGAGGAAAGGCAGGGCGCCGCCGATGACGGCACCGGCCAGGGTCATGGGCTGGATGATGTTAAGGATTAGGGGGGTGTTGAAATCGTTGAAGGAATACAGGTAGGAAATCATCAGGGCCAGGGCGGCCAGGGCGCCGGAGCCGATGGCAAAGCCCTTGCCGATGGCGGCGGTGGTGTTGCCCACGGAGTCCAGGGTGTCGGTGATGCGGCGCACCTCGGGGTCCAGGCCGCTCATCTCCGCGATGCCCCCGGCGTTGTCCGCGATGGGGCCGTAGGAGTCCACGGTGACGGTGGCGGACACGAAGGACAGCATGCCCATGGCGGCCATGGCCACGCCGTACATGCCGGCTGCATAATAGCTGAAGATGATGCCCATGCCCAGGATGATGCAGGGGGCCATGGTGCTCTTCATGCCCAGGGCAAGGCCCTGGGTGATGGTGAGGGCGGGGCCTTCAATGGAGGCGTGGGCCAGGCGGCGGGTGGGCTCGAAGTGGTCGGAGGTGTAGTATTCCGCCACCATGCCGATGAGGACGCCGGAAACCACGCCGATGGTGGAGGCGATCCAGGGGGAGACGAAGCCGGCTGCAAAGCCCAGGGTTTCCTTCATCATGCCCACGTCAAACTTGCCGAACATGCCCCAGGACACGAAGAAGCCGGCGATGATGGTGCCTGCGGCCGCCACATAGGTGGAGGCGTTCAGGTCCTTGTGGGGGTCGTCGGTGAGCTTGGGCCGCAGCAGCAGGGAGGCGATGCCCGTGATGCAGGCGATCATGCCGATGGCCACGAAAATCATGGGGAAGACGATCAGGTTGTTGAGGAGTTCCGTGGTCATCCCGGTGCCTTCCGCCATAGACTTGGAGAACATGTGGTAGGCCAGGATGATGCCGGAGGCCACGGAGCCCACATAGCTTTCCAGCAGGTCGCTGCCCAGGCCGGCCACGTCGCCCACGTTGTCGCCCACGTTGTCGGCGATGGTGGCGGGGTTGCGGGGGTCATCCTCGGGGATGTGGGCCTCAGTCTTGCCCACCAGGTCAGCGCCCATGTCGGCCGCCTTGGTGTAGATGCCGCCGCCCACGCGGTTGAACATGGCCACCATGGAGCAGCCCAGGGCATAGCCGGACAGGGTCATGGTGAAGGGGTTGATCTGCAGGCCGATCAGGTTGCGGTAGGTGGCCTCGGTCTCTGCCACCTGGCCCATGCGGTAACCGAAGATATAATACACAATGAACAGGCCCAGCAGGGCGAAGCCGCCCACGGACAGGCCCATGACGGAGCTGCCACGGAAAGCCACCTTCACGGTTTCGCCGATGTTGCGGCTCTCCAGGGCGCGGTTGGCCACCCGGACGTTGGAATAGGTGGCCGCCTTCATGCCCACCAGGCCGGCGGCGCCGGACATGAGGGAGCCAATCAGCAGGGCCACGGCAGCGTGCCAGGTGGTGAGCACCGCCAGGACGCCCGCCACCACCACCACCGTGATGTAGAGGATCTTATACTCATAGTTGATAAAGGCATTGGCGCCCACACGGATCGCAGAGGCGATTTCCCGCATTTCATCATTCCCCTCGGGCAGGCGCTTCATGGTGAGGTAATTGAAGGCCGCAAAGCAAAGGGCGAGGATGGAGGCGAAGAGGACCAACAGAATCAGCAAACTCATGTGTTTTCCTTTCACCGGTTGGTACCGGGTTCGCTATTGTACCGGAGGCTTGCCATCCGGCACGCTCTATGTGAACGCATCGCTGCGGGAGGCTTGCAAGGGTGGGGATATCCGGCTCCCACCAGGGCCAGGTGAAGGAAAACAGGCTTTTTCTCTTCACACTTCTACCATAAAGTATAAAAAATTTGCATAGAAATCAAGCCTTTTTCGCCAGTTTTTGCAAATATGTCCAGTCCTCCTGCCCGCCCCGGGTTTTCTGGCAAACCTCTTCCCGTTTTATACATCCCTGACAGGGCTTGAGTAAACGGAGGACAGCCGCAGCGGCATCCTCTGCGCCGCAGGAAAGAACCTGCCAGACCCACACGAAAAAGGCCGCCGGATGGCGGCCTTCAGAACAAAGACAGACCAAATCAAAGGGGAGTTTCAGAGGGCGCAGCCCTCTGAGTGAAATCGTATCGCCCGGCTCTGCCGGGCGTGCGGGGCGGTTTGCGTAGCAAACCATTCCGCGCATGTTCGCCGGCCGGGAACGAAGTGACCAGGCGAACATGCCCATTCCTCCTAACCGACAAAGTGTCCGCAGACACTTTGTCGATACCGAAAGGGCCGCCGGATGGCGGCCCTGGGTGTGGTCAAATTGGATTGGTTTACTCGCCCTTCAGGGCGGCGTTGGATTTGGTGACGGCCTCGGTCCAGGCTTCGTCTGCGGTCATCTCACCGCCGGCGGCCTTGATGACGGCATCCCGGATGGCATTGCGCACCACGTTGGCGCCGGTGACTGCCGGCAGGGAGCCTGCCTTGTCCAGGTGGGCCTGGACGCCGGCCAGGGCCTGGTTGGACAGGGAATCCTCCGCGATATAGGCCTTGTAGGCATCGCTGTCCCGGGTCCAGGCGTAGGGCGCCAGGGCGATGACAGCCTTGGCCCAGCCCGCATTGACCTCGGGGCTGATGAAGTACTTCACAAACTCGTAGGCGCCTTCAGCCCGGGCGTCGTCCTTGTAGTAGAACACGATGGGGCCGCGGTTCCAGGAGGGGTACCAGGTTTCCGCCGGCATGGCGGCCATGGCAAACTCAAAGCCGTCGGCGTTGATGTAGGGGAAGCCGGCGGAGGAGCCGATGTAGCTGCCCACGATGCCGGAGTTGAAGTCCACAGAGAAGTAGTCGCCGGTGGATTTCACCGCGAAGACGCCTTCCTTTGCCAGGTCCACCAGCCAGTTCACCTTGGCCCGGACCTCGGGGGTGTCAAAGAGCACTTCCTTCTTTTCCACATCGATGTAGCCGGCGCCGGGGGTTTCCATGATCAGCATCTGCAGGATGTCCGTCAGGCCGTCGGTGCCCAGGCCTGCCACGCCCTTTACTTCCTTGATCTTCCGGGCGGCTGCTTCCATTTCTTCCCAGGTGGTGGGCACGGCCAGCTCCAGCTCCTCAAACAGGGTCTTGTTGTAGAACAGGATGGGGCCGGTGGTGTAGGCGGGGACGTAGTGGATCAGGCCGTCCTCAAAGCCCAGCACCTCGCCTTCCAGAACGCCCTTACTGAGAGCCTCCTCAAAGCCGGGGATGCCGATTTCCTCGTCGTAGACGTACTGGCTCAGGTCCGCCACCAGGCCGGCGGGCACATACTGGGCGGCTTCCGAGGCATAGTTGAACACTATGTCCGGGCCGATGCCCTCCACCACGCCGGAGTACACGGCCTTGAGGAAGTCTGCATAGGGCTGCTGCAGCAGCACCACTTCAACGGTGTCGCTCTGGGCGTTGAAGCCCTCCACAGCCTCCTTCAGGTAGGCCTCCTGGCCCTCGGTGAAGGTGTGCCAGATGGTCACCTTGGTTTTGGGGGTTTCCGCGCTGGCGCTGCCCGGCTGGGTCAGGAAAAAGACTGACACCGCTGCCGCAACGACCAGGGCGATGGTCATGATGGTGGTCCAGGTTTTCTTCGACATGGGTTCCTCCTTCAAATCCTCTGCCTTGTTTCAGGCATATTTGAGCACACAGATTTCGGGCATTTGCCCTTCACTGATAGTATACCTGTTTGTGCCCGGCGCAAACCGGAAGAAGGGGGGAAGCCCTGTATACATGTCATATCAGACTTCCGTTTCATCCTGTTGCTGCTGGTAGCGCTCCAGGGATTTCAGCAGGCCCCGGGGGAAGGGCAGCCCCAGGAGGGCGGCGTTTTCCACCACGGACAGGGCCTCGTTGGCGGCGTAAAAGCCGATGACGCTGAGCCTGCAGACGCTGGTGCCCAGCAGGCTGTCCAGGGCGGTGCCCAGGATCACCAGCAGCACCATCAGCAGCTTCCTGGTGAGGCCCGTGAACAAGCTGCCGGAGCGGAAGCCGCCGCTTCCCGTCTTGTCGCTTTTGCGGCACAGGGCCACCAGCAGGCCGCTCACCACGTCCAGCCCCATCAACAGGAACATCATGGCCAGGGCAGCGTCCCAGCCCCCCAGGGCCCGGGCCAGCAGGGCCGCCAGGGACATCACCAGGGACAGCAGGGTCTGTTGCAGTTTCATCATTGCTGTTTCCTTTCTGCTTCAAAACAGGTCAAAATCATCGTCGTCCTCCTCCAAACCAAATTCCTCCTTCACCGGGGCGGGCCTGGGGAACAGCTTCTCCAAAGTGGCCCCCTGGGCCAGGCCGTCCGGCGCCAGCCCGGCCACGTGCTGGAAGGCCCTCAGGGCCCCCTGGGTCTCCCGGCCGAAGATGCCGTCCGCCCCGAAGCGGGGCAAGGGGTAGCCCAGGCGCAGCAGCTGGGACTGGAGCAGGCGCACCATGTCCCCCCTGTCCCCCTTTCCCAGGCGCAGGCTGTGCAGGTCCGGGGCCGGGGGCCTCATCGGCGGATCGGGGTGCAGGTTGGGGGCATCGGCATGGGGCGGCTGCCCTTTCAAGTCACAAGGCAGGGGCAGCTGTTTCAAAAACGCCATGTGGGTCCAGGGGTAGGCGGTGATCTTGCTTTTGATCACCCCGGCGGCGTGGCCCCTTGCATCCACCACCTGGCCGTTCCCCAGGGAAATGCCCACATGGGCCATGGGCCGGGCCGCACTGCCCTGGCTGTCTGCCCGAAACAGCAGGCAGACCCAGTTTGCCGCCTGGGCACCCACCGGCCCCTGCCAGGCCCAGATGCCCGGCGCTTTCCATTGTGAGGAGGCGCCGGAGGGCAGCAGGATGCCCAGGCTGCGCAGGGCCTGCCTGGTCAGCTGGGCGCAGTCGTAGGCGGGCCGGCCCCGGTATGGGCAGCGGCTGCAGCTTTCCGCCTGCCCGGACAGCACCGGGCAATGCCGCCGGATGGCGGAGGCCATGGCCGGGTACTGCCGCATCCGGGCCTCCCGGTAGGCCGGGGTGCAGGGCTTGCCGGTAGCGCCGTACACATAGGGGCTGCCCACCGCCCGGTTCAAAAATGTCAGCAAAGGGGCTGTGTTCATGGTCTGTACCTTTCCTTGTGTTTCATCATGTCGCGGGGGGAATCTCCCGCAGGGTCAGGCTGACCGGCCCGTAGCCCACCGCCCCCTCCGCCGTTTCCAGGAGGGCCTGGGCTTCCGCCGCCAGGCAGCGCACATTCAGAGAGCGGCTGGCTCCCGTGCGGGGGTCCGGGCAGGACAGGGACACCACACTCTGCACCCCGGCCCCCAGCAGGGCCGCCGCCTCCGCTTCCGTCAGGCAGTTGTAGTGCAGGCGCACCTCCATCAGCAGCCTGCCCTCCGCCTGCACCCAGGCATATGCCAGGCCATTGGGTTCCCGCAGGGGCACGCCGGACAGCAGGATGTTCATCACGCCACCTCCTTCACAAAGCCCTGCCGGGGCACCACCGTGAACACCAGGCCCAGGGGGCTGTGGTGGAAGGCGGTGACCAGGCCTGCAGAATGATAATAATCGCTGGTCAGGCGGCGGATGCCAAAGGCCAGGTCTGCCCCCCGTACAAAGGCCTCCTCCAGGGCCTTAATGGCCGGGCTCCCGGCCGCAAAGCCTGATTGCACCGTGATGCTGCCCGGCTGAATCCGGCTGGCACCAAAAGCCGGCAATGGGAAGCCGCCGGTGAGCCCGCCCCGGGACAGGGGCGCCCGGGCAGCCGGTTCCATGGACAGCCGGACGGGCGTGATCACCAGCCAGGCGGCGCCGGACTGCAGCCGGAAGGCGGCGGGCGGGCACAGGGCCAGGCTGCCGTCCGTCTCCTGGCGGCCCCGGGCCTCAAACACCATGTCCTTGATAAAGAAGCCCGTCTGGGCCTCCTGGGCGTCCCAGGCGCTGTGCAGGGCATATCCCTGCCCGGCCATCACCAGCCCGGCCATGCCCGCAAGATCATCCCCCTGGGCCGGGGTGGTCACCCGCAGCCGCAGCTGCACCCGGCACAAGCTGCTGCCGTCCCCGGTTTCCTGCCATTCCTTCAGGTGGAACACGCAGCCGGGCAGCGCTGCCCTGTGCTGGGGCCAGGCCCGGGTCACCGGGATGGGCAGGCCCTCCTTCAGGGCCAGGTACAAGGGCCGCATGATGGCGGTGGTCATGGGCTGTTCTCCTTCATCACTTTTGTTCTCACTGGGCCAATTCCAGGTGCAGCGCCAGGTGGCGGGGGTGGCGCACCACCGCCGTCACCACATAGGCGCGGCTGTCCCCGGCCAGGTAGAGGTGGTCCTTCTCCCGCACGTCGGGCCGGCCTTCCGGAATCAGCTGCCAGGTCACCGCCAGGCGCACCCCGGAGGAGGAGCGGGCGATGCGCTTCTGGGGCGGCAGCAGCCGGCCGCGGAAGGCCAGCACCTGCCCGGTTTCCATCAGGGCCACGCCCCCATTGGCGTCCACAAAGGGCGCGGTCCGGGCGCAGCTGATCCCTCTCAGGCCCGTTTTCCGCAGGCGGATCATCCCTGGGCCTCCCCGGCGCTTACCAGGGCCCGGGCCGTCCTGAAGGGGCGCAGCTGCAGCTTCACCAAAAGGGGCATGGCTTCAAAGGTGCTGCGCAGGTCCCCCTCTGCCCTCTGGGCCTCCCCCTCCGCGCCCCGGCGGTTGTACAGCGCCAGCGCCATCAGGGCCTGGGCATGGGCGATGTGCCGGTGCTCCGGCAGGCTGTCGCGGCCCAGGTAGCCCGCGATCACCGCCGCTGCCAGGGCCAGGTAGTCAGCCGCCACCCCCGCAGGGGGCGGCCCCTCCTCCCCCAGCAGGCTGACAAACAGTTCCTCTGCCTGCATACTGTCCTCCTTTCAGGGGCCCGCCCCGCCGCATCCGGCAGGGCAGGCCCGGTTCCTTCAGTTGCCGGGCTTATGCGCCCTTCATGATTTCCAGGTCCACGGATTTGACGGGCTTGTTGGCAGCGTCCACCAGGACGGCGTGAATATAGGTGTTGGTACTGGCGGTGATTTGGACATCGGGGCCGCCCCAATCGGTAGCGGAGGCAACGGGGGAACCGAAGGGGAAGGTGGCAGCTGCGGTGGTGTTCATGGTATATTTCCATTTCATGCCCAGGGGCTGATGCTCCGGAGGGATGACCAGGAGGGTTTTGCCTGAATCGCCGGCCAGGGAGACGATGCCCATTTCCTCCGCATCGAGCTTCTGGACGCCGGAGGCGATGGAGAGGGAGAGGGCCTTTGAATCGTCATAGAGATAGGCGGCGCAATGCTTGGAAGCGAACACATTGTCCCGCATGAATTTGGGCTCTCGCTCCACCTCAACCATGGTTCCCTGCTTGTTGACCAGGCGGAGGGCGCCGGGCTTGATGACGGGGTAACGGGTTTCTTTGAGGGTGGTATTGGGCTTTACTTTGTTGCTGACAACAATCTGACAGCCCCAGATTTCGCCCACGACGCCGGAGAAGATGGCGCGCTGACCCAGGTCCGAAGCCCTGATATAATCTGGGTCTTTGCGGAGGGTGGCGAAGCCCTTGGGGTCCACCAGGATAACCTTGGGGCCGTCCAGGTCCTCGCCGAAGAGGGCCAGTGCATCGGCCACGCTATCGGCGGAGAGGGCGGAAGTGAAACTGACCCGGCCCAGGGGGATGCCGTCCAACTGGGCGAACAGAGCATCATCCACAGCGTGGTCGATGGAATAGGCCAACTGCGCGGCGGCCTCGCCCACGGGGTCGCCCACGCCGGAGAGGCGCGCTTCATCGGTGATTTGCACGGCCTTTGCGTATTTCTTTACCTGGGCGGAGACGGCATAGGAAGTGAGGAGGGAGGGGCTGATCTCCGCATTTTCGGCCACTTCCTCGGCCTTGCCGATGTAGCGGAATGCCGGGAATTTGAGGGTGTCGCCGGGCTGACCCTGGAGGGTGTTATCCTGGACGGCCAGGGGGAGGAGGGTGACACGGTCCCCCAGTTTTGCGTCAATCAGGTCGGCCATAACCTCGGGGATGATAAGGTGTCCTGTGGTGGTGGTAGGCATGATATGTACTCCTTTACTGTGTTGCTTGGGGATGGGGACGGGATGGGGACGGTTTTTGGGGGCTGCGCCCCCAAACCCCCGCCCGGGGCCATCGGCCCCGGACCCGGTTTCTCAGGAAATTTCCTGAGTCATTGGGTGACGGGTACGGCCTGTGTTACTTATTTACTGTTGGCCCCGCATCAGGCGGTAGACCTCCGGGTCCTCCTGAAAGAGCCGGGCCCGGTCCACATAGCTGGCAAAGGCCGGCATGGGGGGCTGGCTGGTGGGGGGCACCGGCAGCGCCGGCACCCGGGCCGCCGCACGGGCGGCCAGGGCCGCGATCTTCAGCGCCTGCTCCATCCCGGTTTCGCTGCCGCAGTCCACATGCTGCAGGATCTCCTCCGGCAGGCCCATGGCCATCAAATGCTCCCGGGCCATGAAGCGCCGCTCCTTCACCGCCAGCGCCTCCTCCCGGGCTGTCAGCGCCGCCTCCCTGGCCGCGGGGTCCGTGTCCGGCGCTGCCAACTCCGGGTCCGCCACCATCAGGGGCAAATTGTCCTTGTGTTCTTCCATGGTTTCTGTGTTCATCCTTGCTGTTTCCTTTCATGTGTTTTCAGGGAAAAGCCTCATTCCTGTCCGCTGCTCACCCCCTTTTGGTCCGGGTGCGCCATCAGGGGGGAGTTGTAGGCCAGGGTGTCCCTGGGCACAATCTCCATCAGATTTCGCAGGGTCTGGGCCCGCTCCAGCTCGTTCACCGGCAGCCGCCGGGACAGCTTGAAGCGCAGCTGGTCTGCATCCAGCTGGATGCGCTTCCGTGTATACAGCCAGCCGCAGAAAGCCCGGGCACGCTCCCTGAGGCCCGTCACGAAATAGCGCTCCTTCAACTTGATACGGTTGTCGAAATTGAACAGCTTGTACTTGATGGCAATCCCCGAGGCGTTCCCGGCAAAGCGCTCGTCGGAAAAATCCGGCGTTAAGGAAAACTTGTGGATGTCCTGGGCCAGGGCGCGGCGCAGCACCTCGATGTCCTGCTCCTGGGGCGTTTTCACCAGCCACTCCGCCCGGGCGTCGGAATCCGGCAGGGCCAGGGTTTTCTCCTGGCGCAAGCGCTCCAGGGCGCTGCCCTCCTCCCCCTCCGCCATGCCGATGCCCATCACCCCGGTCAATACCAGCAGGGCGTCTGAAAACTGCTGCCGGTCGTTGATCCGGTCCGCCTGGAGCAGGTTGTAGGCGTCAATCAGCCCCAGCACGTCCTCAAAATCCCCGTGGGCGTCCACGCCGTTGTAGTACTCCACCATGGGCAGGGCCAGGAAGGGGTGGGGCTGCCGGGCCAGCACCTGGCCCCTGCTGCCGTAGCACAGCACCTCATCCTTGGTGTAGACGGTGCAGCTTCTCTCCCCCGGGCTGCCGGTGAGGTAGACCCCGAAGAGGGGGTCCGCCGCCACGGTGTCATCCGCCACCACAAAGGCGCTTCGGGGGTCCAGGCTGCACACAAAGGCCTGGCCGGATGCATCCTCATAGCACAGGGACACCGCCCGGCCGTAGATGGCCTGGTGCAGGGCCAGTTCCACATCCACCGAGTCGGCGCTGGCCTTTTGCAGCAGCCCCCGCAGGGCCGTGGCCCCCGGCTCCGGCCCCGACACAGAAACCGGCTCCCCCAGCAGGTAGGAGGCGGACACCTGGGAGATGTAGCGGGGAAAGGCGTGGGGGATGCGGCTGTTGGGCAGGCCCCGCAGCCGGGTCCGGGCCAGGATGTCGTGCCTGCCCTCAAAATACCGGGCCAGGCGGTTGAGGCGGAGCGCCCCCGCCTCAAAGCTGCGCACCAGCGCCTCCACCGTCTGGAAGTCCGGGACGCCCCCTGCCAGGCGCTCTGCCGATAATCTCATCATGGCTACCCTCCAATAAAACCGAACAAGTGTTCTTGATTGACTGCAGGCTACCACAGCCCGGGGCTGACATGCACTGACATCCACTGACCACTTGCACCGTCACGCCGGGAACGTGCTATACTGATGTCATTCCGGACCAATCGTCCGCCAAAGGAGCAAGCCATGGACTTCCGCCCCTCCCGGGCCATCAAGATTCAGCTGCAGGAGGAACAGCGCTGCCAACTGGCTGCGCCGGAAACCATCCGCGCCGCCTGCCTGCGCCCGGAGGTTCTGGCCTTTGACATCCTGCATGAGGGCCGGCTCGTCGGCTTTGCCCAGCTGCGCCAGTTTGATGCAGGCGCCTGGTTTCTGTGGAACTACGCCATCGACAAATTCTGCCAGGGCCAGGGGCTGGGCCGCACCGCCCTGATGGACTTGATTGCCCTGATGAAGGCCCGCCACGGCCTGCGCCTCTTGACCACCACCTACCTCTTTGGCAATGAAGCGGCACAGCGCCTGTATGAAGGCCTGGGCTTTGTTGAAACCGGCGTGGTGGCGGAAGAGGGCTGTCATGAGGTGAATATGGAATTGTTGGTGGAGGATGTATGGACCTGAAGGCGTATTGGGCCGCCGTGGCCGGCCAGGACGCAGCCGCCCTGGCCCGGTGCTTCCACCCAAAGGCAAAGGTGCGCTGGCCCAACACCGGGGAGGCGTTCACTGTCGCCGCATTCATCCGCATCAACTGCGCCTACCCCGGGGCCTGGGCCGGGGAGCTGCTGCGGGTGGAAGAGGCCGGGGACACCACCATCACCCTGGCCCGCATCCGGGCACAGGACGGCAGCCAGTCCCTCCACGTCACCTCCTTTTTCACATGGCAGGAGGGGCTGATTATGGAGCTGGAGGAGTATTTCAGCGACGACGGCCCGGTGCCACAGTGGCGGCAGGACATGAAGGAGCGGCTGGTTCTTGATGAACCCGTTCAGGATGTGGTTGAAACCTCAAAAAGCCCCATTGAACAGAACCGGGAAGGTGAATAAGGTGAGAGTTCAGGTGTTCGGAAAAGCCGGACAACTGCCTCAAATGGGAAAATCCCAAAGTTGTATGATACAATCCCATCAGAATATGTTTGTTTGAGGTGGACATGCTCAGCTGGAATGAAATAGAAACCCGTGCCGTTGCATTTTCCGCCCGGTGGCGGGACAAAACACGAAAAGAAAAGCAATACGCGCAATTATTCGAGCGTGAATTTGTGAACATCTTCGGCGTCGGTTCCCTTGAAGGGATTCATGAGTTCGAAGTCACCATGCCCAATGGCAGGCCGAATTATATAGACTATTTGCTTCCCGGAAAACTGCTCATCGAAATGAAATCCCCGGGCGAATCCCTGGCAGCAGGCTACTCCCAGGCCATGTCCTATGTCCGTGCGCTCAAGCCTGAGGAACAGCCTCTCCTGGTGATGGTGAGCGACTTTAATCAGATTGAGGTATACAACCTTCAAAAAAAGCACCCTTACAAACCTTTCAAGGTAAGCCAATTAAAACGGCGCACCCGTATCTTCGGCTTGTTGGCGGGCTACGGCACCGACAGTGACGAAAGCACCGAGATTGAGCTCAACACAAGCGCCTCCTACAAAATGGCCCGCATCCACGATGCCCTGCGGCAAAACGGCTACACGGGCCACCACCTGGAAGTGTTTCTGGTGCGCCTGCTGTTCTGCCTGTTTGCAGATGACACCGGCATCTTTGAAAAGGACAGCTTCCAGCAATACATCACCGCCTCAAAGAAGGACGGCAGCGACCTGTCCGCCCGCCTCAACGAGCTGTTCTGGATCCTCAACACTCCGGAGGACCAGCGGATGAAAACCCTGTCCCCGGAATTGGCCCGCTTCCGCTACATCAACGGCACGCCGGCCGACTGCGTGCATATCGCGCTCACCGGCCTGCTCGATGACCCGCCGGACCTGATCGTTTCCGGCATCAACAACGGTGCCAACATGGGCGACGACACTATCTATTCCGGCACCGTCGGCGCGGCGATGGAAGGCTATCTGTTCGGCATCCCGGCGATCGCGTTCTCGCAGGTCGAGCGCGGCTGGGGCCATCTCGATGCCGCGGCGCAGGCCGCGCGCCGGCTGGTGCAGCACATGATGCAGTTCCTGCCGGAAAAGCCCGGCACGGCTGATCCCTGGCTGCTCAACGTCAACATCCCCAACCTGCCGCTGGACGAGTTGAAGGGCTTCCGCCTGTCCCGCCTGGGTCGCCGCCATTCGGCCGAGAGCGTGATCGTGCAGCAGAACCCGCGCGGCGAGACCATGTACTGGATCGGTGCTGCCGGTGCCGCCAAGGACGATGCCGAAGGCACCGATTTCCACGCCACCACGCAAGGCCATATCGCCATCACGCCGCTCAAGGTGGACCTGACCGACCATGGCGCGCTGGGCTACTGGGCGCAGGCCTTTGCCGTGGGCGGACCGAAGCTGCACGATGGGGAGGGCGGCTAAAGTGGCTCGCCCGACTTTTCCGGCGCGCAACCAGTGGAATCCGGAAGCGCCGTCACCGGCAGCCTCCAGCCGTCCGGCAGCGCGGCTGCCGCTGGGCACTGGCCCGCTGGTGCCGACCCTGCCGCTGGATGCCACGCCACAGGAGCTGGCTGCGGCGCGTCAGGCGCTGGCGGCACGCCGCCCGGCTCAGCCGCTCATGCCGCACATCGTCCAGGTGAACCGCCCCGGCACCGTCGGCAGTTCCGGTACCGGTAATGCGGCGGCGATGCGCGCCCACATGGTGCAATCGCTGCAGCAATCCGGTCTGCACGATGGCCGTCCGGTTTCGAGCGCCTATATCAAGGTTTATGCCCGCCACAAAGACGGTCAGGTGCATTTCTATAAAGATGGTTACACTGACCTGCGGGGAAAATTCGATTACGCCTCGATCAGCACCAGTCAGCTCGACAACGTCGACAAGTTTTCGATTCTGATCATGACCGACAACAGCGGCGC
>ENA-UOUL01003260-UOUL01003260.1-bioreactor-metagenome-genome-assembly--contig:-NODE-3260-length-16997-cov-7.487589_pt1 | contig 16997 bp, 16 predicted proteins | sample MGYA00249838_ERZ747220 | MGnify/ENA primary metagenome ERZ747220 (study PRJEB28778, sample SAMN05720191) | bioreactor metagenome | isolation source: Anaerobic biogas reactor | place: USA:Washington...
GTGTCGATCACCATCTTGGCGATCGCGTCCACGTCGATCCGGCCGGCGTCGATGCTCACAACGGCCACGGTGTCTTCTGCGATGCACGGCGCCAGCAGGCGGGCGAGATCTTCGGTCTGTCCCGTCGTCGATGCCGTCAGGCCGAGTGCGACCACTGTCAGGATTGCACAGATTCTGTTTCGAAGCATGGTGTTCCTCCCGTTTTCAGTTTTCGGAGAAGGGGCGGCTCGGGCCGCAGCGGCTATCGGAGCGTGATCTCGTATCGCAGGCCGTCCCTGGGCCCACCGTCGGGCGGGATGGCACCCTCGAGGACGGCCTTGCCGCCGGTCAGTTCATAGTGAAAGGCCTTTTCGTTCAAGGGATCGACCGGGACCGGCACGGCGGTGATCTCGGCCAACGACTTGGGCAGCTTGCCCCCGTGGTCGGCCGCATACATCCGAATCGCCTCGATGCAGCGCAGGATGGCGATGTCCCGCGCCAGGCGCGCGTCGAGGAAGCGGATGCGCTGCGTCGCGGGCAGGAAGGTCAGGAACGGATTGGTCAGGCCGTCACCATCCAGTCTCCAGAGCTGCGACATCTCTTCATCGGCCTGTTTGAGTCGGCTGCGCGCTTGTGTATATGGTACATGGGTCCATTTGAAAAACCGGTCGCGCATGGCGCGGAACTGCTGATGCTGGTCGAGCAGGATGACGTAGAGGGCCGGCCAGGCCTCCACCCTCTCGGTCGCGTGGCCCTGTTCCAGCAGGCGTGCTTTGGCTTGGGGATAGCGTTTCATGGCGCCGGCAATCATCACGGTCTTGCCGAGCCACCAGCCGGAACCCTCCTCGTTGTCCCCCAGCAGCATGGCGGCCCGCCGCCAGAGATCGAGGACCTGTTCATTAGACAGCACCTTTTCTTCGAGCGTCAGCAATTCGGGCAGCTTCGCGTAGAGGCCGGCCGACTCCATCTGGATCGAGGCGCGGATGTCGATCAGCGGGTCGGGCAGAACGGTCAGGGCCCAGTACAGGTTCGGCGCGTCGGCGGCCTGGACCCATCCTTCGATCTCGCGGGCCATGCCGGCGGCGACGGCCACCCCGACGAGGTGTTGGATGATCGAGGGGCCGCCGCCGAGGTCCCGGGCCATGCTGACTCCGCTTCGCAACGTGGCTAGAGCCTGATCCAGGGCTCCGTCGCGGATCTCCAATCTCGCTTTGAGGCACAGAAGCCGGGACAGCGTGCGGTACTCTCCGAGCTGAGGCATCATGTACGTGAAGCCCTCCTCACGAATCGGGTACTCCCACGTGCATCGCTCGCACCTGGCCGCCGTCTCCAGGTTGCGGAAGGCCGACCGGAATCTCGAGATGGCGGCCCGGACGTCCTCGACCGGCAACGTCTCCGGCGGACTGCTATACCAGTGGTTCAGCGTGTCCCGGTCGATCGCGTCTTCGCCCTGATTGGCTTCGAGCACCTGGCCGATGGCCGTCTGGTAGAGCAGGGCGGCGTTGCCGGGCCGTTGTTCCATATAGGGTGTTTCGAGAAGGTATTGCAGGGCGAATCGCGGTTCGGGCGCGGGGTCCACCTGTAACTGGATCGTGCGGATCGTCGGGGTCTTCGGCGGATCGGCCCTGCGGGCCTGCCCGCCACAGAGAGCGAGCGCCATTGCCGCAACGGCCATAAGACGACGTACATTTCGTGCCATGATCGTTCTCCATCCTTTCGACAGACGTGTTCCGAGTGGTTGATGCTCTCGTTATCCCAATGACGACCGCGGTCAGGTCGAAGAAAGCAATTCGTCGAGGTTCTCTCGTGTCAGCGGCGGGTCGATGCTGCCGGGAATCTCGGTCGAGCCCGGCAGTGCATCGATGCCTCGTTCGAGCACGGCCTGTCGCATGCGGAGGTACCGGCGGAATGCCCGAACCTGTTCCGCATCGATCGCCGGCGTCGAAGCAGCCGACAGCGCGGCAGGCGAGATGTCTGCCTTGCGCTCGGCGACTGTCTCGGCAGGTCGTTGCGGCGCCGTCGGCGTCGGACGCGAGACGACGGAGGCCAGCAGCAACACGGTCAGAACGCAGGAGCTACCTTGCCAGAGGCGGCTGCGACGGCGGGCCGAGGCGCGTCCCGCGTCGAACATCACCCTGTTGCGGCTGATCGTCGCCGGGGCCACGCGCAGACCTCCGAGCGCCGCCTCCAGCTCTCTGTCGATCGGCGTCAGTCCGTCGGTGTTCTGCATGATTGCTCCATCCTTTCTCGGATTGCGGCCAGGGCCGCCTTGTATCGGCTGTGGACCGTCGTCAGCGGGCGGCCGACGATCTCGCCGATCTGCTTGAGCGAGAGCTGGCCCCAGATTCGCAGCAGGACCACTTCCCGCTGCTCGGCGGGCAGGGTCAGCAGGACCTCCTGCGCCGTGCGGGCGTCGATCAGGTCCTCCGGGCGGCCCTCGAACCAGGGCAATTGCCCGGCGGACAGTCCCGCATGCCGTCGGCTTCGCGAGGCCCGGCGGCGAAGGCGGGTGATCGCGGCGTTGCGGACCGTGCGAAACAGCCACGCCGACACGTCCTCGGGCGCCGCCTTCTGTGTCATCAGCCGCACGAATGCCCCCTGCACCACATCCTGGGCAGATTCCTTGGGCAGCCAGTTCCGCGCGTACAGCACCAGCCTGTCGCAATGCGCGTCGTACCACGAAGATAGCTGCCCGGCGTCCATCGTTTCGGTCATGTCCTCTATCGCATCTACTCTTATGACGCGCCGCAAGAGTAAGATTACGAAGAAGAACGAGAATTTCCCCCCGCCGCATGAATGCGTAGAAGGGTAGAAGCGTGGAAGCGTAAATGAGTGCCGTAGGATGGGTTTCAGCCCATGCGGAACGGGACCGAGCGTGAAGTCGCAAGTGTGAAGCGTGAAGTGTGAAGCGCGGGCGCTGTGGCCTCTGGCCTCCAGTCTCCAGCCTCCCGCAACGCGAGATACGAGCGACGCAGGCTCCAGACGGGAGGCCGCAGGCCCCCATCTACCCATCTACGCATCTACGCATTTACGCATCTACCGGCCGCAGAATGCGCCCCGGCGTGCAGCGAGGACAAGAGACGTGCGAAACCAAGAACCCGCGACGACGCGACGAGACAGAGACAGGGCAGATAGCAGTTCGTCTTGCAGTTCGGGTGGGCCAGAAGCCAATCCGCCGGGCAAACGACTCCACGTCAGTCGACCGAAAGACAAATCTGAAACGGGAGCATGTCCATCATTACACATTCTGCTCTGTCCCTGTTCTCGTCGGGATGGATTACTTGGCTTCCAGGTCCGCCAGTCGCTGCGAGCTGACGTCCTCGATTCGCAAATCGCCGAAGATCACGCGGTACTGACCTCCATCCAGCTTCCACCGCAACAGTACGTTGTCGGCATCACCGGGCGTGACAGCCTCGCCGTAATACATGGGCTCCTTGCCTTCCGCTTCGAGTCGGGCGATGTAGTTCGCACCCAGTTTCAGGTTCACGATCTGATCGTCATCGACCTGCACTTTAGCGCCTTCGGCTTGACGTTTCCGGTAGATGGTGCCCACCTCGCCGAGGATGTCTCCCACCGTCAGTTTGGCCGGATACCGTCCATCGGAAAGCTTGGTGAAGTACGCCAGTCCTTCGACGAGTTGCTCGCCACTTTCGAGCCGGCTGACGTCAATTGCGTACAGCAGGCCGTAGCCGTCTGGAATTGCCGCCGTAAACGCATCGGAGTCCACTTGGGCATCCCATTTGAAGTTGCAGATTACCATCGTGACCTCTGACGCGCTGGCCTCATCGGCGATGTGGAGTGTCACCTCCACGGGCCAGCCCGTGGCAATATCCACCCACAAACGCCCCACGACCTTACCCAGTATCTCGTCTTCTCCAGCGTAGCCGATGAATCCGCCGCCACCGGGGAAGCCGGCCGAGGGCGATATTGTGCTCGACTCTACACCTTTGACCTTAACGCCATTGATCTCACGATGTCCCAGTTCTCTGTAGTCGCCTGTAAGAAACGCTTCGACCATCGCCTTCGGGTCGCCGTTTTGCTGACAAATTGCTTCGGTCAGTTCCACCTTCGAGTACTTCTGCTGCTCCGGATAGAGCGTCACGAAAGACCTCTCGCCTGTCAGCACAAACGAGCGGCTCATCAGCACGTTGCCCAGATAGGTATCTGTCCGTGTCCCATAGTCATCGGATTGAATCCCTTCGATACGCGCCTCGAATGCATGACCGCCCTGCGACCCGGTGAGTTCGGCCGCATACGTTACCGCTCGGACTGCTGCCACCTGAGCCCGGACCTGGGCCCAACTGATACTGCTGGTTCCCCTGAATACGGCAAGAGCCACAATGGTGCCGACAACGATCACCGCCGCCGCGGTCAACTTGCTCATCCTGCTCATGGCCAATCTCCTGATCCAAAGCCTGCGCTTCATTGTTCTCGTTTTGAAAGGTCTGTCACACGGAGCATTCTCGATTCGGTCCATCACGCGTGACGCCATCGTCTCATCGGCGCCCAGCGCCCGGCCCAGATCTTGCAGTCGGTCTTCAAGACGATCACTCATGACTCAAGTCTCCTTGAGGAGCACCCGCAAACGCCGGTGCGCCCTGGACAACTGCTTCGTGATGGTCCCTTCGCCTCGCCCGGTGATGTTCGCGACTTCTTTGACACTGTGGCCGCCAAAGTACCGAAGCATTACGGCCTGCCTCTCTGCGTCGCCCAGTTTGAGCACGGCCGCAAGGAGCCGCTCCTTCTCCTCGTCGAGCAGGCCCGAATGATGTACCTCCACGACCTCGGGCTCGGGCACCGGGACCCGGCGATACGGCTGCACCAGGTCCAGAGCACAGCGGCGGGCGATTCGCAGCAGCCAAGGCCCGAACGCCGCTGCTTTTCGAAGCGTGCCGAGGTTCTGGTAGGCTTTGACGAATGCCTCCTGGGCGGCGTCCTGCGCCAGGTCCCGGTCGCGCAACACCGAGGTGGCCACCGCGCGGACCGAGAGTTCGTAACGGTTGACCAGGATCGCAAACGCCTTCCGGTCGCCACGCAGGACGGCACCGATCAGTTCACCATCGGACTGGAGCACCGAGAGACCCTCCAGAGAACGCGTTTCCAGGTCCACCACCGGCATTTCTGCTCCTTTGTTTCGGACACAACCATTCCAAACGAACGATCCAAAGAAAAGAAGCGCTTCTACTGTATAGACAGAAGTGCCGCCGAAATGCGACCAGAATGCAAAAAAAACTCGTCTGTCCGCCTCGATGCCGCTGTGACCTATGGGGGATAGACCTCGCCGCTACTGTGACGCTGCCATCTCACCGATTCGCCATCGTGACCACGCGGATGGGAAAGCGGGGTCAACCTTAAGGCGTCCAAGGGACAGACCTTGGTTTCTACGGTTGACGGCGGTCCGCGTCCGGCTTGGACCCGGCTGAAGGGGCGGGCTCGGGTGGGGCGGGGGATTGGCAGCGGTCCATTCGGGTGGCGAAGTTGCGGAGGAAGTCCTCGCGCCAGCGGCTCACCGTTTGGGGAGCGTGGGACATGCGGCAAGCGAGTTTGGTTCTGGTTGTTCTCGTTCTGGCGGGATGCCAGGAGCGAAGGACGGACAAGCGCTCTGAGGCGCCTTGCGTTGTCCCTGCTGTCACGCCGGATGTGAACGAGACGCACGTGGTCATGGAGATTCTGGACCGCCCGGCGTTTCGTGAGGCCATGCCGGCGGCGCAGGCGATCTCGCTGGAGCAGTATCGAGGTCTTCGGGACCGGTACACGACCGGCCATCCGGCGTGGCGGGCGGGCTCGTCGCTCACATACCGCACGCCGGAGGGGGACCACTGGCGGAAATACTGGCTGGCCTTACCGATTCGCCGTCCGTCACGACGCCCATGAGAGAGCGGGTTTCTTTCCGGCGTGGGCGCACTCGCGGAGATAGAGGTTGATCAGGTTCTGGTAGGGGATTCCCGTCTCTTCGGCCAGGGCCTTGAAATACTCGATCACATCGACGCCCAGCCGCAACGTGACCTGTTTCTTCAGCCCCTTGGCATGGGGATTCCGACGGCCCTTCATATTCGCAAAATCGTATTCTTTTCTCATGGTCTGGCCCCGGGATAGGCTATTGTCTCGTTCTTGGTTGCCTTCCTTGCGGAGATGATGCGGATCTGTCGGCCCTGCCGGCGCACGGCATAGTGCACGACCAGAAGCCGAAGGCGCCAACTGACACCGAGCATCAGGAACCGATCTTCATCCGCCGAGTGGTCGGGATCGAAGAACTCGATTGCGTTCTCGTCGAAGAAGACGCTCATCGCTTCTTCGAACGAGACCCGATGCTTGCGGGCGTTCTGCGCTGCCTTCCGTTCATCCCACACAAACGATGTTTCATCCATAATTACATCATATTGCTGCTGGCATTATACGTCAAGGGATTCTCGCTGGTTCTCTCGCGCACCTCTCGGGATACTGGGGATAGTGGGATGGTGTGCGGGGGCGGAGAGGCGTCGGTCATGCGGTCAGGCGATGCGGTGGGTGGTGATGTAGGTCCAGTCGAGTTCGAGGCCCAGGCCGGGGGTCTGGGGGATGAGGATGCGGCCTTCGGCGTCGAAGCGGGGTTCGGGGGTGAGTCGGCCGGGCAGGGTGCGGCTCTCATTGCTTGGCGAGGCCACTTCGAAGTGCCGGATGAGCGATTCGTCGGTTGCACCGATTAGTTGCAGGTGCGGATACGCGTCGGGCCCGGCGCCGAGCAGGTCCATCGCGATGCCCGCCTCCCGGCAGGCGCCGGCCAGTTGCAGGCAGGCGGTCAGCCCGCCGAGGTGCACGCCGATCCGGCAGACGTCGCACGCTCGCCTGTCGATCCAACGCAGGCGAGACTGGTAGGCGTCCGAGTCGCTGCGCGGGGCACAGATGGGCGTTCGCAGCTCGCTCGCCAGCGTCGCGTAGCGGTCGAGCCAGTCGTCAGTCTCCGGCATTGGCGAGCCGTACCATGTGTAGTTGAGGTCGTCCAGCAGACGGCCCACGCGCAGGGCCTGATCGTAGGTGTACGCGCCTTCGTGGTCGGCCATGCAGGTGTAGTCCGGCCCGGCCGCCTCGCGCACGGCGCTGAAGACGGCCATGTCCCTGTCGGGAAAGGCCGTTGCCCGCCCGGTCGCGTCGTCATATGTCACGTAAGGCTGGATGCGAATCGCCTGAATGCCCTTGTCCCGGCACGCGACGGCGAATTCGGCGTATGCCGACGGCTCGCCGAGGTTGAAGCCCGTGCTGACGCGCGCTTCGGCCGCCGACCTCGCCGTGCCGAGCAGGGCGTGGACGGGCTTGCCCGCGATGCGGCCGCGAAGGTCCCACAGGGCCGTATCGACCGCCCCGAGCGTGGCCAGCGGCAGGCCCTGCTCGTACAACTGCCGCCAGAGGTTGTCGTGCTCTGCCAGCGAGCGGCCGAGCAGCGCATCGCTGATGCCCTGTGCGGTGTCATCATCGGCGGGGGCCGCCCAATCGCCGACGTCGGCCCAGCCCTGGGCCCCGTGCGTGGTGGTGATCCGCACCGCGCAGCGGGCCTGCGAGGCGTCCTGCGGGCCGCGAAGGCCGGTGTCGTAGACGATCCACTCGACGCGGGAGATGCGTTCGGCGTCCGTCGCGTCCACCAGCAGCAGATGCCGGGCGGACGTACCGCTCCCGGCCAGCCAGGTCCCGGCCACGCCGCCAGCCAGCCTGAGAAACGTCCTGCGACCCATCCTCCCGATGCAATTGCGATTCATATCCCCCTCGATGACGTGATCCAAGCGGCCTCGGTCGCCGCGAACCCCTTCTTCGGCAGCCTCCATCATACCAATTCCGGCCGGCAGATTCAAGGCTGACTCGATATGCCCCTTCGACAAGCTCAGAGCCTGCCCTGAACGCCGTTGAAGGGGCAGGCTCTTACGGGCACACTACGAGCTGTATGCCCCTTCGACTTCGCTCAGGGCAGGCTCTGACGGGCACACTACAAACCTCGCGGCGGGCTTATCGGGCGTGAAAAATGCAGAGATTGGCCGCCGCGAGCCGATGAAACATTCAGTTCGAGTCGTTCGTATGTCCTCCTGCACGGAGCAGGTGATTCGAGGTCGATAGCAGTGAAGAAACTACCTATCTTATCCTATGGTGTCCTGGCGGTGGTCCTGGCGGCGGGCGCGTTCTTCGGGCGCGGGTTCTTCCGAGGCGCGATGACGATCCACGATCTGCTCACCGAGAACCAGCAGCTCAAGGGGGCCATCACCAATCTGACGACCGAGGACCAGATCGGCTACGCCAAGGTGGTCGGCCAGCGGACCGAGGCGGACGGCCGCCTGCTGACGACGTTGCAGTTCGTCGAGACCAGCCGGGACGACAAGACCCGACGCATCCTCCAGAAAGAGTACACCATCGAAGGCGACGTGATCCACTTCGATGCCCTGATCGTCAAGTTCACAGATGAGATGGTCATGGACGGCAAGGCGCGCGCCCTGTACATCTGGCGGCGCGTCTACGGCGAGAAGACCGCCCCGCAGGACGGGTTCCCCATCGAGACGCCCGGCGGCGAGCCGAAGCGCTACGCCGACCTGCTCGAACTGCTGCCCCGCGCCCAGCGCGACCTGTTCTGGACCCACATCTGGGACCTGGCCCACGACCCCGAGGCGCTGGCCCAGTACGGCATCAAGGCCATCTACGGCAACGTCATCTATTCTCAGCTCCGCGAGGGCCTGATCTACGTCTTCAAGATCGGCCCCACCGGCCACCTCTACGTCGAAGACGTCCCCGCCATGTGACCCCGCCGGCCGGATACGCTGTCCCTGCAATGGGCTTGCCGTGCGATCGAGAGGTTCGTATAATTGAACCATAGATGAACCATTCTGGTTCAGAAGTGAGGTGCTGCGATGAAATCGATCACGATCCACAATCTGGACGGCCCTCTCGAAGCGATGATCGAGGAGAAGGCTCGGGCCGAAGGGCTCAGTCTCAATAAGACCGTCAAGCTGCTGCTGGGCGAAGCGCTGGGCCTGACGCCCGGCGGCAATGGAGGCCGGAAGGCCGACTTCGCCGAGTTCGCCGGCGTCTGGTCCGAGGCCGAACGCAGGCAATTCGAGAAGAAGACCGAAGATCTGCGCCGGGTCGACTCGCGGGATTGGCAATGAGCAGGCTCCTGATCGACACCAGCGCATACAGCCGGCTGCTTGCGGGCGATCCGAACGTGAGGGAGGCTTTGGAGCAGGCGGATGTCGTGTACGTGTCCGTCTTCGTGCTGGCCGAGCTGTACGTTGGCTTCAAAGGCGGCTCGAAGGAGCCCCGCAACCGCCGGTTGCTCCGACGCTTCGTCAGCCGGCCGACCGTCCGAATCCTGTCGGCCACGCAGGAGACGGCCGAGGTCTTCGCCGCTGTCAAGCACTCCCTCCGGCGAGCGGGCACGCCGCTGCCGCTCAACGACGTCTGGATCGCCGCACACGCAATCGAAACCGGCGCCGTCCTCGCCACCTTCGACGCCCACTTCCGCAAAGTCCCCGGCCTGCGCCTCTGGGACCGTCACTAACCCCGAAACCCCCAGCCGCCGCCACCACCCACCGCCGAGACAAGCAAGCCGGCCCTCGTCGATACGCGCGCCATCTACTGCAGCCGGTGGCAGCCGCAAGACGCAGCGCAGCGAAGTCTTGGGGATGGCGGCACTGGAAAACCGCCCATTCGCCCTTGCCCTCTCCGGCCGGACCGGCTACCATTACACCCGAAGTCGGAGACAATCGCATGACGACAGTGCAAGAGACAAAGGATAGGCCCAAAGCACCTAAATAAGTGGCTGTCCCGAATGGCGTTCAATTTGAGATGTGACCCCAATTCTCCCCAAGTTGGTCCTCACCGCCATGAACACACCCGCTAAAGCTTATCTTAAGGGCAGGCCCCGGAATCCCCGGGTGGCGGCGGCGAGGGCCGCCAACGGTCTTCTCGCGAGGGAGACCAAGCCTAGAAATGTTTGTGAAATGTGTAGGTGAGTCACCCACTTGGGGGCCTCCGCCGTGCTATTCTAGGCGATAAGCATCCAATGCAAGGGTATGGATAACCTATGTCCTGACAAGGAGTTGCGCGAGTACGCACGGGCGTTGCGTCGGTTATTCAAACAACGGCAAGTCAGCAATTGAGACCTGGCCCCCCGTTTTTCCTCTTGATTATCCCGGAAGAAAGATGGTATATTGGTGTTGCAGGACGCTGGGACTGTTGCCGGGTGGAGCTTCTGTGGAAAATGTCGCCTGATTCGATCCCTGAACTCTCTCGATTTGTCTGCCGCGTGCACGGTTCCTCTGAGACCGGATTCTTCACGTTGGCCACAGCATGGCAAAGGCATACGAATGTCCATCAACGACACGCACAAGGCCTTCCAAGGCGTTTGCCTCAGTGCACAATCGGCCGGAGTCTGCCATAAACACCAACATGGATCGACGTTTCTACTGGTAAGAGTACAGGATTGGCTCTCCGCACACCTACGGTCTAGATTGGCCGCTTCGGTTCTGCTGTTATACGTCCCGCTGACTGCCGCCGGGATACTCATTAGTGCGATTACTGGTATCGCGATATTCTCGAGAGGCGTTGTCATCTCAATGCTGTGGCTCGCAATCGCGCCTTTTCTCGTCCAGGATGCCCTCCGGGTACTCACCGTATTCTTCGCAAGTCAGAAGCACTTGTTCAGTAGCGAATCCGAGCACGGTTCATTACGTGACTGGACCTTGGCCAGATTCCATTCTCCGAGGTATGTCCTCTTTGGCATTCCGTGGGCTCTTGCAGCCACCTCAGTAATCATATGTGCGAAATACGGCGACTGTCCTTGGCCCGTGATAACCTGGGCCGGTACAACGTACTTCGCTCTCTTCTTCATTTCGGCTATCGGCTTTCAAGGCATCTTGACTGTTGTCGCGCTTGTTGTGAGGCTCGGGCGTGCAGGTGTAAGATTCGATCCTTACCATCCGGATTTGTTCGGCGGTTTGGAGGCCGTCAGTCGCCTGTCCGTCCGCGGAACCATGTATTTTTCGACAGGGGCACTCGTATTCCCTTTGGTCTTTGAGCTGATAGCGAGGCACTCGGAAAACTCTGCTCTGCTCGAATACTCGACTCTGGGAATCACCTCGATCTTCATTGCGGTCGTACTCTATAGCTTTCTCGGGCCAGTATTGCGGATCAAGGACATGGTCGCAGAACGGAAAGAGCAAGCCATCGTCGCCTCGAACTCAACACTGGATGAACTCTACGAGAAGGTGAGTGCTGGCACCGACGACGGACGGCAGTACGACGTGTTCCGAGCTTACTATCGTGTATACCACTGTCGTCTATATGACATCAAAGATTATCCGTACGATACAAAGGTTCTGTTTGAACTGCTCGTCTCAATCGGACTGCCAATCATCATGGCTGTCTTTGAGAAGTTTGTGATCTGACGTCGGGGAAGAGCGGGGTCGTCCAGGAATTCACGGGGGATACCAGGGGACGTACCCAATCCTGTTCGGCCCGGGATTTGCAGGGCGGGGGCGGTGAGTGGAATGGGATGGGCGGAGGTCCGCATCGGAGAGAGCCGGCGGCGGAGGGCGGTGTGTGGTGCGCGCAGCATCGAGCGGGACACCATTGGCGGCGCGAATGGGCCTTAGACGATGCGATCGTGTTTTTGCAGACGCTGGATGTGAGCCAGCAGTTCTTCTTCGTCGGCCATGCCGGTGAAATACCAGCAGAGCATTTCATAGGTGCGCAGCGTGGGCTTGCGGCCGGTCCACAGCGAGATCAACAGGCAGGCGAGGATCGCCGCGTACGTCTGCAACTCGATGCCGTTGCGGTGATAGCTCAGCAGATGGCGACAGCCCAAAACGTGTTTGTAGAATCGAAAGAAGATCTCGATTGTCCAACGATACCGAAAGATCAAGGCAATCACGTCCGCCTCCACATCCATCAGATCGGTGGCGACCACCAGGGTCTCGGACTGTTCCGGCCCGCCGCGACCGGTGTGCATGCGTTTGCGATGTGGCGTGCAGGCCACCTCCACCACGCGAACCGGTTCGGTGAGAGCACCTCTCTTGGGACGGCTGCCCAGCCGCATGACGCGATCGCGCACAACGCCGGCCGCTCTGGCTTCGTCAGGGACAGTCCGTTCCTCACAGGCCTCGGCGGTGTAATTGTCCCGGATCCGACAGACGAAGTGGCTGTCGCGATCCCGAATTGTCTGGAAGAGGCTGTACTGGGCATAGCCGCGATCCAGCACGTAGATGCGTCCGGGCTCCAGGGTCTCGACCAGGATGTCCCGCTCGTTGGCGTTGCCGTCGGTGATGGTGGCTTGGACCGGGACGCCCTTGAGGATTTCGAAGTGGACGTGGTTCTTGACGGCCTTGTGTTTGTCGTCGATCCAGAGGGCCCAGGCGATCTTCGGCAGTCCCTTCAGAAGCGTCCCGTCGACGGCGGTAAGGATGCCCGGCAGGTCGTTCAACGAGTCATGGGCCGCCAGGGGCTTCAGTTGCGTGCCGAGTTCCCCGATGATCTTCAGCATCACTTCGCTGTCGAAAACCCTCGCCGCCTCGGACAAACTGCCCAGAGACGCGCGGGGGACACCCAGCTTGCGTTGGACCTTCTTCAGTTCGCTGGCCTGTTGCAGGGACCGCAGGGACACGCAGATCGGATTGAACAGGTACAACAGCAACAACGCCATGTACTGATCCATGTGCAGAAGGCGGTTGCCGGCCCGGTCGCGTTCGCAGCCGACGTGCCGCAGCGATTCGAGCAGCGGCGCGATGGCTTTGAAGTACTTGAAGCCCTGCACTTCATGCTCTTTGATCTTGTGCCGTTCGTGACTCACATCCGGAACTTTAGGCGAGTCCGACACATGGCGCAAGTGTAAAAATAGCAAAAATATGAAAGAATCTACAGTGCGAATCCTGCTTCCTCAAGACTCAGCAATTCTCGTGCCGAACAGGATTGGGACAGTCCCGAATGGCACTTCCATAAGGTTAGGCTCGCTTGAGTAAACGTGCTTTGGCGATGGTTCTGGGTTCGTTGAGATAGGCTGCTTTCTTGGGGCGTCTTTTGACGGCGCGAGGCTCGATACGGTCGGGTCGGTTGTTGACGCGATGGGTGGCCACGGCGCGCAAGACGGCGGCGTACAAACGTTCGCGTGGCTCGCAACAGACCCACCCGGCGACGCTGAAGACGACAAGGGTCTGCAGCGTACCTTGGTCTACAGGGTGGTCTACAGGGGGACAGACCCCGGTATCTGCGGGGGGGCATACCGTACGAGAGGGGGTTGCCCACGGGGTCAATCGTTTGCGGGGCGGGGACGAGGGGACGACGGATCGGGTCAGGGGGCCGGTGCGTGGGGGGCGGGGGACTGGCAGCGGTCCATTCGGGCGGCGAAGTCTTGCAGGAAATCCTCGCGCCAGCGGCTGACCGTTTTGGCGCCGAAGTGGGGGCCTTCGGCGAAGCGGGGCGTGGGGTTGTCCGTCCACCAGTTCGACAGTTTTGGGGACGGGCGCTGCGCGACATCGAGCGGCGGATCGACAGCGGTGATTCCGCCGGTCAATCCGTCGAGCGCGGGCACGTTGCTGCGGATCGCGAAACCGAACGTCTTCGCTTCCTTCGGGCAGAAGCGGAAACGGATCGTTCCGTCGCCGGGGACATGCCCGGCGAGCGACTGGTTCTCGACGACCAGGTGGGCTTGCGGCTCCTCGGGCGCACCGTCGCCGATGGGCAGGGCGATTTCGAGAACGCCGAACACCTCCATGCGATCGTCCCGGGCGGTGAGCCGATCGAAGCGGACATAGGGGCGTTCCCACGCCCGCACGAACTGCCCGCCCCAGCCGGGCTGCGACGGGTCTTCGGGCGTCCCGTGCAGCAGGTAGCCCACGGAGGGGGTGTCGCCCATCTTGATCGTGCCGCCGAGCTGCGTTGCGAAGAACTCGCCCAGCGCGCCGTGGCCGGCGACATGCGCGGTCACGAAGGCCTTGTTGGCCCATTGGCCTTCCTGGTTGCCGCCGACGAACCAGCCGCGATAGGTGGCGTTGGCCTCGATGATCCACAGGTCGCGATGGCGGGTGACGACGTATTGATAGGCATGAGGCCCCCACTTCTTGTTGGGCCCGCCGATCCAGTACACCCGCAGCTTCGGCAGGATGTCCGGCGCATCGTGCAGGGCTTGCGCGAGGTCTTCGATGCCGCCCCAGACCAGGAGGTAGAGTGGGCGTGGGTCGTCCCGCCGCGCGCACTGCACGATCCAGTCCGACCCCTCGGTCGTGCGTCCGACGCCGGCATAGGGCGCAACCTCGGTCTCGCCCTGTTTGGCGATCGAGCGCAGGACGTCAGCCGGTGGATAGCGATCGGAGTGCGTGCAGAGGCTCGCGTAATCGCGCTCGTAGCAGTCGATGACCTGGAGAATGTGCTCTTTGCGTCCCGGCCCGTACGGCGACGAGATGATCCCCTCGATGTCGAGGACGTCCGCGTACACAAGGAGATGGACCAGGGACTGGAAATCGTCCGGATCGGTTCCCCCGACGTCCGTGGACACGACTACGCGGTGGCGCATGCCACGGAGCGCGCCGCTATGCGCGTCCTGGTCGTTCCATCTCTGCTTGGCCACGAGTGTGCCGCTCGACATCAGGCCGACAAGCATCAGGATAGCCGGCACGATCGTCTTGCGAGTGGTCATGTCTGTCCTTCCAGTTTGCGTGTGTTCCGTCAGCCGGGACGCTCCATCTGACTTTGTCGCGGGTGCTCCTGCGCACCGCAGGATAGACCATATCGGATCGGGGCCCTGATTGCAACACGGCCGACACAGCGTCGCGTTTTTGCGTCGCGTTGCACTCTGTGCACAACCTGCGATTCGCAGATGGGGAAAGGGATGGACGCGTTGGTGGTGATCCGCCCGCGCCGAGTCGAAATCCAGCGCGGGCGGTTGCACCTGTTCGCATTCTTGCTGTCGCTACTGCGCGGGCTTTTCCGCGAAGCCGCGTTTGCGGCGCAGTTCGTTGTCCCGTTTGACCAGTTCGGCGAAACGCTCTTCGGTGACCCACTCGACGTGCGAATCGACGAACAGGACGTTGCGCCCGCCTTCGTGGTTGCCGGCGCGGTCGTGGACCATGATGATCATCGGCTCGACCCAACATCCGCCGGTATCGACGCCCCTGTAGACGTAGGATTCGTAGTCAGGGCGGTGCCGCATGGCCGGGCAGAGCAGGCCGGAGCGGGGGTATTCAGCCCTCTCGACCAGGGTCTCCAGACTGGGCGGCCATTTGTCGTCGTAGTCATTGGCGTAAATCAGCATGGCCTTGCCCATGTCGCTGAGGGTCGTCCCACAGCGGAGGCGCTCGATCGACTGGTGCATCTCGAACAGGCCGGGTGTGAGGAAGTCGGCCGCCAGCCGCTGAAACTGTGTCTTGTCGAGGCTCGTGCGGGCGCTGTTGCCGACGACCTGCGGCGTCAGCAGCTTGACCGCGGTGTCGAGGTTCGGATAGGCCTGCTTGAGCGTCGCGACCTCGCTGAGCTGCGTCAGAGCGGCGGCGACGACGTCTTTGATTGCGGCGGCGGAGGCGGCGTCGGCCGACTCGAAGTGCAATTGCAGCGTCCCGGCCGGCGGCGGATCGAGGCCGATCGTAGCCCATTGGAGGCCTTGGACCAGCGCGCCGCTTTTCAAGTCGAACCCCGGCCCCAGCACGGTCGGCAGCATTGCTTCGAGAACGCGGCGCGAATCGGCGCTGGGGATCAGGTAGACCTCGACAGGGGCGTTCGTGCCCTTGGCCGCCGCCTGGCTCAACTCCGCCCGCCGCAGCGCAGGTTGCGCCTTCCTGCGTTCGATTGCCCACGCCGGTGCGCCGATCAGGAGCCCATCCTTGCGGGCGTACGCGAGCGATCCACTGCCCAGTCCGTCCATCCAGGTCTTCATGGCCGATTCGTTCAGCCGTGTCGTGACAGGCACGACCAGCAGCAGATCGCTCAGGTTGCACACGACGTACAGACGCTCTCCGCCGGCGGCTGCGAACTGGGTGAGCTGCGGCTTGCCCGTCTGTGCGAGATGCTGCGCGATGCCTTTGACCTGTTCTGTTTGCGGGGCGTCCATTGCGGCTGAAGCGGTGTCGAGGGCCATCTTGGCGACCGCGTCGAGATCGATCCGGCCAACGTCGATTCGCACGACGGCCAGGGTGTCGTCGGCGATGCACGGCGCCAGCAGACGGGCGACGTCCTCGGTCTGTCCGGCGCCGGCCCCTGGGAGATCCGCTCGCTGGGGACATCCCTCTGGCTACGTGACGGCGAGCGCCTGGCCTGGCTGCGACGGGACCACGGCTCGATGCCGTCGGACTTCGAGGATCTCGTGGGCGGCCGGTGGATCGTGCGGGGCATGCCCGGCGTCCAGGCCTCCACGGGTATGGCCTGGATCGAGCTTCGCGACGACGGCACGGTGCGGGGTGACAACGGTGCCTGCGGCACCTTCGAGGGAAGTTGGACCGTCGACGACGACGTCCTCACCGGATACGACCTGCGCGGCCCGGAGAGGAGCTCGTGCTCGCCGCCGCCGTTCGACCTCCAGGCTGATCTGAGCGAAGGGCTGCGGCTGGGCCGGCCCGACGGTGCCGGCGACCAGCTCCAGCTCCACCCCGCTTCCGGCCGAGGTGGCGACAGCCTGCCATGGGTGCTTCGTCGCTTCGACCGGGTCGGCGAGGCGGCCACGACCGACGACGTCGTAGGCATGTGGGAAGGGCAGGACACCAGGGGGTGGGGCGCGACGTTCTCAGATGACGGCACGGTCGAGATCTCGGCAAGCGGGTGCCGAGAGGTCAGGCCATGGTCCATCGCCGACGGCGCCATCACCATCGGGGACATGGCCGACGACACCTGCAGGGCGTGGGTCGTCCAGCTGCCGCTGCCCGGTGAGGTCGACGCGCGGATCGAGGGTACGACCCTGTGGCTGTCCGGTGAGGGAGGAGTGGTCTCAGCCGTTCGTCTCGCATGATCGCCGATCCCACGGCGACGCCGTCGTCGCTCCGCTCAGAGCAGCGGGAGCACGGCGCCGATGACGAGGTCCCCGG
>ENA-UOUL01003262-UOUL01003262.1-bioreactor-metagenome-genome-assembly--contig:-NODE-3262-length-16983-cov-3.551224_pt1 | contig 16983 bp, 16 predicted proteins | sample MGYA00249838_ERZ747220 | MGnify/ENA primary metagenome ERZ747220 (study PRJEB28778, sample SAMN05720191) | bioreactor metagenome | isolation source: Anaerobic biogas reactor | place: USA:Washington...
CCCGTTGACCCTGAAGGTGACCAGGCCGACGTTCAGCCGCTCGGGCAGCAGATCGATGCGCTCGCCGTGCAGCGCGATGGCGCCCTCTTTCGCCAGACCCACGCCCTGTCCGACTATCGCGGCAAGAAACTGATGCTGGCCTTCTTCCGCTACTCGGGCTGTCCGTTCTGCAACATGCGGATGGCCGAGTTGATCCGCTCGGTTCTGGGATGATCCGAGACAAACCAATCAACGGACGATCTGACAACTTGACGGGATCGATGCGCCATGCGTAACGAGCAAGCGGCGGACCTTCTCTTTGCCCAATCGCGCCCCGGATGCCGCGCCGTGCGAATGCCGGAATGCGACGTGCCCGCCGAGGCGGTCGAGTCGCTGCTCCCGCGGTCGGCCCTCGCCGAGCGGCCACCGGACCTGCCGGAGTTCGCCTCGTGGGGCGAGCTGGACGAGGAGTTCACGGCGCTCGGGGGGACCACCCGGCTCTACGTCGGGGACGTCGCCGACGGCAGCTGCACCACGGCATACGGCGCCGGCAACGACCCGGCACCCTCAGGGTCGGTCTTCAAGCTCCTCGTGCTCTCGGCGGTGGTCGAGGCCGTGGAGGCGGGCGAGCTGGCCTGGGACGAGGAGTTGACGATCACCGCCGAGGTCAAGAGCCTGCCGTCGGGGGAGTTGCAGGACCGGCCGGACGGCTCCGCGGTCACCGTCGAGGAGGCGGCGGGCCTAATGGTCGCGATCAGCGACAACACGGCCACGGACCTGCTCATGGAGGCGGTCGGCCCGGACCGCCTGTCCGCGGCCGTGGCCCGCGTCACCGACGAGCCGGAGCGGCTGACCCCGCTGCTGTCGACCAGCGAGTTCTTCCGGCTGGGGTGGGACGCGCCGCAGGTCCGTGAGCGCTGGGCGGACGCCGCGCCGGACGAGCGGGTGGCGCTGCTCGAGGAGCTGCCGGCCGATCTCGCGCGCCTGCGGGCCAACCCGTTCGCGGTGTCGCAGCCGGCGTGGCCCGACGGCGTCGACTGGTTCCTCACCGGCGAGGAGGTGTGCACCGCCCACGCCGTGCTCCAGCAGCAGGCGCAGCGTCCCGCGGGCACGCCCGTGCGCGGGATCCTGAGCGCCAACCCGGGTCTGCCGCGGCCGGACGCCGCCACCTACCAGGGCTTCAAGGGCGGATCCGCGCCCGGGGTGCTGGCCTACACCTTCTACCTGGAGTCCGCCGACGACGAGGGTGGGGGCCGGGTGCTCAGCGTCCAGGTCTCCCACACCGGCGCGATCCTGCCCGGCGGCTACACCGACCTGACCCAGGCCGCTCTCGCGCGCCTGGCCGGGGACTGACCCGCGGGATCCGCACCCTCGCCGTCCACGGCGCCCGCACGTCCTCCTGCACGGGTCGTGGCCTGCGGGTTAGGCTCGCTCTGATGACCGACTACCTCGTGGTGCTCGCCGTGACCATGACCGGGATCCTCCTGGTCGTGGCCGCCGCCGGTGCCCGACGGGTGATGGCCCCGCACGACCCGCAGCCCCGCAAGCTGACCACCTACGAGTCCGGCGTCGACCCGGTCGGCTCCGGCTGGGGCCAGGGTGCGGTGCGCTACTTCGTCTACGCCCTGCTCTACGTCGTCTTCGCCGTCGACGTGGTCTACCTCTTCCCCTGGGCGCTGGTGCTCCGCAGCGAGATCGGGGCCGCGTCCCTGGTGGAGATGGCCATCTTCCTCGGCGTCATCCTCGTCGGCCTGGGCCACGTGTGGCGGCGCGGCCTGCTGAGGTGGGTGTGATGACGGTCGACCTGCCCACCCCGCGCGTCGGACGCGCCGCCGAGGCCGCCCCGCAGGCCGTCCGCGTGGTCCTCAACTGGGGTCGCCGCTACAGCCTGTGGGTGTTCAACTTCGGGCTGGCCTGCTGCGCCATCGAGTTCATCTCCGCCTCCATGGCCCGGCACGACTTCATCCGCCTCGGCGTGATCCCGTTCGCCCCCGGCCCCCGCCAGTCCGACCTCATGGTGGTCTCCGGCACCGTGACCGACAAGATGGCCCCCGCCGTCCGGCGGCTGTACGACCAGATGCCCGAGCCCAAGTACGTCATCTCCTACGGCGCCTGCTCCAACTCCGGCGGCCCCTACTGGGACTCCTACTCGGTCACCAAGGGGGTCGACCAGATCATCCCGGTCGACGTGTACGTGCCCGGCTGCCCGCCCCGTCCCGAGGCCTTGCTCCACGGCATACTCACCCTGCAGCAGCAGATCGCCGCCGAGACGCCGGGACGGGCCAGGGCGGGGTCCCGTCCCCGTCCGTATGCCGAGGCGCCGGCCTCCGCCGCCGAGGTCACCCGAGCCCTGGTGCCACCGCCCGACACCGTCACCACCCCGACCGAGCGCACGGTGTTGCGGGAATCTGCCCCACCGAGCGCACCGGATGGCGACGAAACCACCCCACCGGGCGCACCGGACGGCGAGGACCGATCGTGACCGCGCAGCAGGTGGAGCCGACCGAGTGGGTCGAGCAGGTGCGGGCGCGGCGCGACGAGGGCTATGACTACTTCGACTGGCTCTCGGCCGTGGACCAGACCGACGCGGAGGAGGACCCGGGCTTCGACGTGGTCTGCCACCTGATCCGGACCACCCCGTGGGACCGGGTGCTGCTGCGCACCCGGGTCGCCGAGGGTGCCCCGCTGGCCAGCGTCACCGAGGTCTTCCGGGGCGCGGCGTGGCACGAGCGCGAGACGCACGAGATGTTCGGCATCGACTTCGCCGGCTTCGACGACGGCACCGACCACGGCCTCCGACCGCTGCTGCTGCCGGACGGCTTCGAGGGCACCCCGCTGCGCAAGTCCTTCCAGCTGGCCGCCCGGGCGTCGAAGCCCTGGCCGGGCGCCAAGGAGCCGGGCGAGGGCGGGGAACGGCCCGACGGCGCCGGTGAACGACCCACAGGAGAGGGCGAGAAGCCCGTTCCCCGCAAACGCGCCCGCCGCCGGCTCCTGCCCCCGGGCGTGCCCGACGAGTCGTGGGGGCCACGATGAGCGACAGGACCCGCGAGGACACGAGCTTGCTGGGGGTACCTCCCGCTTGCGGGGGCGGCCCGGAGCGGTCCGCGGAGCTCGTCAAGGAGGTCCGCTGATGGAGCTGCCCCTCACCGTCGAGATCATCCTCAAGGCCGTGGTCGTCCTCGCCGCCTTCCTCACCCTGCCGCTGGCCATCGGCCAGACCGAGCACAAGGTGATGGCGCACATGCAGGGCCGCCTCGGGCCGATGGAGGCCGGCCCGCACGGCATCGCCCAGCTCGTGGCCGACGGCATCAAGTTCGTCCAGAAGGAGGACGTGACCCCGGCCGCCGCCGACCGCTGGGTCTTCCGGCTGGCCCCCGCCGTGGCGCTCATCCCCTATCTCGTCGCGCTCGCGGCCATCCCCTGGTCGGCGGCCTGGGTCGCCGCCGACGTGCCGGCCAGCCTGCTGTTCGTCCTGGCCGTCACCTCCGTCGGCATCTTCGGCACGCTCATGGCCGGGTGGGGCAGCGGCAACAAGTACTCCCTCGTCGGCGGGATGCGGGCCGGTGCCCAGCTGGTCAGCTACGAGCTGCCGATGGTGCTCGCCGCGGCCTCGGTCGCCCTGGCGGCCGGCACGCTCTCGCTCACCGGGATCGCCCAGGCGTGGTCCTGGTGGTGGCTGCTCTGGCAGCTCCCGGGTGCACTCGTCTTCCTGATCGCGGCGGTCGCCGAGCTGCAGCGGGTCCCCTTCGACGCCCCCATCGCCGACGCCGAGGTGGTCTTCGGGCCCTACACCGAGTACTCCGGGCTGGGCTTCGCCTTCTTCCTGCTGGCGGAGTATGCCGGGATCGTGGTTATGTCGTTGCTGTTCACCGTGCTCTTCCTCGGGGGATGGTCCGGACCCTGGTCCGACACGCTCGGGCCCGTGTGGACCCTGCTCAAGGCGACCATGGTCGCCATACTCATCCTGTGGTTGCGGATCGCTTGGCCCCGGGTGCGCGAGGACCAGCTGCAGAGGCTGGCCTGGGTCGTGCTCGTGCCGGTGGCCCTGGTCCAGCTGGCCCTGACGGGCGTCGGGGTGGTGGTGTGGGGATGACCATCGAGGAGACAGGCCCAGAGAGCCGCCAGGCGGGCACGGAACGGACGCCGGGCGCGCTGGACCTGCTGAAGGGGCTGGGCAAGGGACTGGCCACCACCGCCCGCACCCTGGCCCGGCCGGCCCACACCCGGCAGTACCCGCACACCGAACCCGACCTGCCGGAGCGGTCGCACGGCGTGGTCGCGCTGCTGGAGGAGAACTGCACCTCCTGCATGCTCTGCGCCCGGGAGTGCCCCAGCTGGTGCATCTACATCGACTCGCACAAGGAGACCATCGAGCCCACCACCGAAGGGGGGCGCGCGCGGCAGCACAACGTGCTGGACCGGTTCGACATCGACTTCTCCCTGTGTATGTACTGCGGCATCTGCATCGAGGTCTGTCCGTTCGACGCCCTGTTCTGGGCCCCCGACTTCGCGTATGCCGAGGGAGACATCCGCAACCTGCTGCACGAGAAGCCCCGGCTCGGGACGTGGATGACGAACGTCCCCGACTCCGCGCTGCCGGAGGGGTACGTGCGGCCGGGTGCGGCAGTTGCTGAGGCTGCAGCCACCGAGCCAGCACCCGCTGAGCCGGCAGCCGCCGAGCCAGCAGAGCCCGCAGACCCATCGACGCCGGAGGCCGATCCCTCGACGCCGGAGCGCGAGGAGTGACCAGTCGCGACGTCCTGTTCGCGGCCGTGGGGTTGATCACCGCTGCCGCGGCCGTGCTGTCGGTCACCAGCCGACGGGTGCTGCACGCCGGTCTCTGGCTGGTGGTGACCCTCGGCGGACTGGCCGGGTGCTACCTGGTGCTCGGAGCCGAGCTGGTGGCGCTGGTGCAGCTCCTCGTCTACGTCGGGGCCGTGGTGGTGCTCGTGCTCTTCGCCCTGATGCTGACCCGGTCGGGTGCCGGCGAGGTCGACACCTCCATGGGGCACCGCTGGATCGCCGGGGCCGTCGGGGCGGGCGTGACCGTCCTGCTGGGCGGCACCCTCGTCGCCGCCTACGGCTGGGCGGGCCGTGAGATCGCCGGCCCGTCCAACGAGCAGATCGGTGAGCAGATCTTCGGCACCTGGGTCTGGCCCTTCGAGCTGCTGTCGCTGCTGCTCCTGGCCGCCCTGGTGGCCGCGGTCGCGGTGGCGACCACGGGGCACCGACGCCGGGAGGGGCAGCGGTGAGCCCGGCCCTGCCCCTGCTGCTCGCCGCGATCCTGGCCGGGGTCGGGACCTACGGCGTGCTGGCCCGCCGGCACGCCGTGCTGATGCTGATCGGCGTCGAGCTGATGCTGGGCGCCGCCGGACTCGTCCTGGTCACCGTCGGCCAGTTCAGCACCGACCCCCTGGCCTCGGGTGCGGTGCTGACGCTGTTCGTCATCACCATCGCGGCGGCGGAGATCGTCGTCGCCCTGGCCGTCGTCATGGCGATGTTCCGCACCCGCGGCGACGTCGACCTCACCGGGCAGGCCCAGGCGGACGACCACGGCGTACACCGTGACGGCGAGGACCTCCACCGCGAGCACCACCGCAGCGAGGACCACGCGGCCCGGGACGAGGTGGTCGGGTGATCGGCGCCATCGACCTCCCGTGGCCCGACTGGGAGCTGCCCACCCTGCCCCTGCCGGGTGTGCCGGACCTCCCGGTCCCGGACCTGCCCGGCACCCCGGCCCAGGCGGCAGTCCTGCTGGCCGCAGCGGCCGGCATCCTCGGCCTGGTCCTGTCCAAGCGCTCCTCCCGCACGGCGGCGTGGATCGCGATCGGTTCCTCGGGCCTCGTCCTCGCGGCCACGCTCTGGCAGATGTACTCCCTGCACGAGGCGGGGGATCCGCGGATCTCGACCACGATCGGGTCGCTGGCCTTCGGCGAGCTCCTGGTCCCGCTGGAGCTGTCCGCCTCGCGGCTGACCGCCCTGGTCGCCGCGGTGGTCGGCCTGGTCGCCTTCATCGTGCAGGTGTTCGCGCGCTGGTACCTCTGGTACGACCCCCGCTACCGCCAGTTCTCCGCCACCGTCTCGGTGTTCACGGCCGCGATGCTGCTGGTGGTGCTGTCCAACGACGTCCTGCTGACGCTGATCGGCTGGGAGGTGATGGGCTGGTGCTCGTTCCTGCTCATCGGTCACCTGTCGGCCAAGGACTCGGCCAACCGGGCCGCCAGCAAGGCCCTGCTGGTCACGCGCCTGGCCGACGTCGGCTTCGTGCTCGGGCTGATCGCCCTGGCCGCCGGGGCCGGGACCACCGCGATCGACGGCATCATCGAGACCTGGGTCACCACGACCGGGGCCGATCTCGTCGCCCGGCCCGGCCAGGGCACCGCACTGACGATCGCGATGATCGGCGTCGTGCTCGGGGTTCTCGGCAAGTCGGCGCAGCTGCCGTTCCAGGACTGGCTGCCGGACGCGATGGAGGGCCCGACGCCCGCCTCCGCCCTGATCCACGCCGCGACCATGGTCGCGGCCGGCACCGCGGTGCTGGCCCAGCTCTTCCCGCTGCTGCAGGCGGCCGAGCCCGCACGGGTCCTCCTCGCGGTGCTCGTCTCGGTCACCATCGTCATGGCGGCCCTGCTGGCCTTCACCCAGCCCGACATCAAGCGGCTGCTGGCCTGGTCGACCGTGAGCCAGGTCGGGCTGATGCTCGCGGCGCTCACCGTCGTCCCGGCCGGGACCGGGCCGGACGCGGCGATCATGCACCTGGTCTCGCACGCCTGGTTCAAGGCGCTGCTGTTCCTCACCGTCGGCTGGATGGGGGTGCTCACCGGGGGCACCCTCGTGCGCTACGTCGTCTCCTCCACCAAGCGCTACCGCTCGCTGCGCAGACCGATGGGCATCGGTCTGCTGTCGCTCGCCGGGGTGCCGCCCATGGTCGGCTTCGTCTCCAAGGAGCTGGTCCTGGCGCAGGCCGAGCACGGCGTCCAGCACGGTGCCGGGACGGCCGGCACCATCGTGCTGGCCGCCGTGGGCGCCAGCGTCCCGCTCACCGCGGCCTACTGCATGCGCGCGTGGCTGATCCTGGACCGCGGCCCACGGCGCCGCCAGGTCCACCAGCCCGGAGCAGCCCGGGGGCACGAGATCATCGACGACTTCTTCTCCGAGCCCGAGGTCGTCGAGGAGGCGATCGGCATCGAGGAGGCCGAGTCGGCCATCTCCTCCTCGGCCCGCTCCGCCGTGGCCGTCCTCGGCTTCCTGTCCGTTGTCGGGGGCCTGCTGGCGTTCACCCCGCAGCTGGACCTGGACCTGGTGATCAACCTCCGGCTGCTGGTCGCAGCCCTGCTGCTGATGGTCCTGGCGGCGCTGGCCGTCTGGGTCGCCTCCCGCGGAGTCGGCTCGCGCGACGCCGCCGCCCGGCTGCCGGTCAGCGTCAGCCTCGCGACCGAGCGGGGGCTCGGCTTCGACCGGCTCTACCGGACCCTCGTGGGGGACCCGGTCCTCCGGCTGGCGCACTGGGTGCAGTGGCTGGACCGTGAGGTCCTCGACGCCTACGTGCGGGCCGCCGTGCCCGCCGCCCGGCTGCTCGGCAGCGCGCTGGAGCGCACCCACCCCCGTCGCCCGGCGCCCGGGCTGGTGCTGGTCCTCGGGGGCGTCGTGGTGCTCGCGATCGTCGGGGTGGTGGTCTCGTGAACCTCGTCGAGGACCTCGCGCTGCCCGTGCTCGTGCTGGCACCCCTGGTGGTGAGCGTCTGGCTGCTGGTGGCCGACCGGGTCGGTCCGCCGCCCCGGCCCGGGGCCAGCCGTGGACTGGCCGTGCTCGCGGCTGTGCTGGTGGCCGCTGCTGCGGTCGTGGTGGTGTGGCGCCGGCCGGGCCTCGAGTTCACCTGGATCGAGAGCCTCGGGGTGCAGATCGACCTCGGCGTCGACGGGCTCAGTGCCCCGTTCGTGCTGCTCACCGGGCTGATGGCGGTGGTCGCGACCCTGGTGCCCTACCACGACCCGCTCACCGACGCCCGGGCCCGCGGGCCGGGCCAGCCCGAGAAGACCGAGCCGATGGACGTCGAGGGCGGACTGCCGGTGCCGCGCTCCCTCGCCACCTACTACGCCTGCCTCCTGGCGGTCGTCGGGGGCTCGCTCCTGACCTTCCTCACCCGGGACGCGCTGGTCTTCTTCGTCGCCTTCGAGATGGTGCTGGTGCCGATGTGGGTGCTCGTCGCCCGGCACGGTGACGCCACCACGCGGGCCGACCGCGACGGGGCCGCGATGCGGTTCCTGCTCTTCACCGCCACGGGCTCGATGCTCATGCTCATCGGCATCCTCGCGCTGTGGGGCGCCACCGGCACCACCGACCTGACCCGCTGGGCCGACCTCGCCGGGTCGTCCCTGGACGGCGGCACCCAGGTGATCGTCGCCGTCATCCTCCTCATCGGCCTGGGCATCAAGGTGCCGGTCTGGCCACTGCACACCTGGCTGCCGTGGGTGCACGCGACGGCGCCCACGGCCGGGTCGGTGCTGCTGGCGGCGGTCCTGCTGAAGATGGGGGCCTACGGCATGATCAGGCTGGTCGCCGCACCGCTGCCCGGCGGGCTGGCCGCAGCCGCCCCGGTGCTCGCCGGACTGGCCGTCACCGGCATCCTCTGGGCCGGCCTCGCCTGCCTGGTCGAGCGGGACCTCAAGCGGCTGATCGCGTGGGCCTCCATCGGGCACCTGGGCTTCGTGGTGCTCGCGATCGCCGCGGGGACGGAGACGGGTCTGCAGGCCGCGGTCTACGGCAACATGGCCCACGGCCTGATCTCCGCGCTCCTGTTCGTCCTGGTCGGCTCCCTCAAGCACCAGTGGGGCGGCGCCGACCTGGCGACCGCCCGTGCCGCGCTCCGGGAGGTCTCCCCGCGGCTGGGCTTCGCCCTCGTCCTCGGGATGGCCGCCGCCATGGGCCTGCCCGGCCTCGCCGGTTTCTGGGGGGAGTGGGGTGCGATCTACGCCTCGTGGGCGCCCGGCCCGGGCCGCACCGAGGGCTGGTTCCGGTTCTTCGCGGTGCTCGCGGCCCTGGGCGCGGTCCTTGCGGTGGCGTATGCCGTGCGCGTCCTGCGCGAGGTGTGGGCCGGCGACCGCCGCAGCCCCGCGATCCGGGACGTGCGGGGCGCCGAGCTCGGCGTCCTCGTGGTGCTCGGCGTGGGCATCGTGGCCCTGGGGGTTTACCCGGTAGCCCTGCTGGATCTCACGGCGCCGGCCGTCGAGGGCATCATCGCGCACCTGGGGGTGGTGGGTCGGTGACGCTCGAGCTGAACGTCTCGGCGCTGTGGCCGGTGCTGGCCCCGGCCCTGGCCGCCGTCCTGGTGCTCGTCCTGGACGTGCTCTGGCCCAAGGGAGGTGTCGTCCACCCCTGGGTGGCCGCGGCCGGCCTGGTCGGCGGTGCCGTCGCGGCGGTCCCGGTGATCGCCCAGTCGCCGGCGGACGTGACCGGCGCCTTCTGCCTGCCGTCCGGTCCGTGCCTGTATGCCGCGAGCTCGCTGACCGGCGGCCTCCAGCTGCTCGCGCTGGGCAGCGCCCTCGTGGTACTCGTGCTGACCTGGACGGAGTGGTCCCGGGCCGGGCGGGGCAGTGCCACCGGCGCGCCGACCGTCGTCCTCGTCGCCCTGTTCCTGGCGGCCACGGCCGGGGTCACCGCGGTGCCGGCCGCCCGGGACCTGGGCACGCTGCTGGTCTCGCTCGAGCTGGCCACCCTGCCGGTCGTGGGCCTGGTCGCCCTGGAGCGCCGCGCCACCCGGCACGGCGGCGCCGTCGCCGGGGCGGTCGCCCTCCTGACCACGTCGCTGGTCTCCTTCGCCCTGCTCGCGCTGGGCGCCGCGCTCTGGGTGGCCGCCACCGGCACGGCGCTGCTGTCCCCGGAGGCCGCGGCCGAGGCGGCGGCGGTCCCGGAACGCTCCGCGCTCCTGCTGCTGGCCGCGGTCCTGGTGCTGGCGGGTCTCGGCTTCAAGATCTCGGCCGTGCCCTTCCACGCCTGGACGCCACTGACCTACGCCACGGCGCCGCTGCCGGTCACCACCTACCTGGCCGGCACCTCCAAGGTCGCCGCGCTCGGCGGGATGATCGTGCTGGTCCAGGCCCTCGCCGGGACGTCCGGCTTCGCGCTGCTGGCGGTGGCCGTCGTTGCCGCGCTCACCATGACGCTCGGCAACGCGATGGCGCTGCGACAGGTCGACCTGGTGCGCCTGCTGGCCTGGTCGGCCGTGGCCCAGGCGGGATGGCTGATGCTGCCGCTGGCCTCGTTGTCCTCCCGTGCGGTCCACGCCGCCGGCGGTTATCTGGCGGTGTATGTCGTGGCGACCGTCCTGGCCTTCGTCGTCGTCATCGCCGTGGCCCGGCGCCCGGGCGGCGGGGTGCTGCTGTCTGACCACCGCGGGCTGGCCCGTCACCAGCCGCTGACCGCGGCGGCGCTCGGTCTCGCGCTGCTCACCCTGGCCGGCCTCCCGCCCGCCATCATCGGACTGGTCGCCAAGGTCGTCGCGCTGCGACCGGTGGCCGACGACGGCATCTGGTGGCTGTTGGTCGTCGCCACGCTCAACATCGCCCTCGGCATCGCCGTCTACGTGCGCTGGCTCGCGGCCCTCATCGAGCGCGTCGACACCGGGGAGAGCGCCCCGGTGCCCCAGCCGGCAGCGGTCGCGGCGGCCGCGTCGGGGCAGGACGCCGGTGCAGTGACGCCCCCGGAGGGGGCGACCGCCCTCCCCGGCCCCACGGCATACCGGATGCCGGTCCGGCACCGCCTGCTGATCGGCATACTCTCCGCCCTGCTCCTGCTCGGTAGCATTGCCCCTGTCGGGATCTTCTGACCGGAACACCTCGGCAGGACGGAGCGTTCCATGGGCATGCACAAGCACTACAACGGCCTCAAGACCGCGCTCCTGTTCGGCGCGATCTGGGCGCTGCTGCTGGCCATCGGTGCGTTCGTCGGCAACGGGCGGTTCATCTGGCTCTTCGCGCTCATCGGCGTGGCCACCACGGCCTACGGCTACTGGAACTCGGACAAGATCGCGATCCGGGCGATGAAGGCCTACCCGGTGACGCCGGAGCAGCAGCCGGTGATGTACCGCATCGTCCACGAGCTCTCCACGCGCGCCGGCCAGCCGATGCCGCGCCTCTACGTCAGCCCCACCGCGGCGCCGAACGCCTTCGCGACCGGGCGCAACCCGGCCAATGCGGCCGTGTGCTGCACCGAGGGGATCCTGCACCTGCTCGACGAGCGGGAGCTGCGCGGCGTGCTGGGGCACGAGCTGATGCACGTCTACAACCGCGACATCCTCACCGGGTCGGTGGCCGCGGCCCTGGCCGGTGTCATCACCTCGGTCGCGCAGATGATGCTGTTCTTCGGCGGGGGCGGCGGGGAGAACCGCCCCAACCCGATCGCGATGCTCGCCATGGCGCTGCTCGCGCCGCTGGCCGCCACGCTGATCCAGCTGGCCATCACCCGGACCCGGGAGTTTGACGCGGACGAGGACGGCGCCACCCTGACCGGTGACCCGCTCGCCCTGGCCAGTGCCCTGCGCAAGATCCAGCTCGGCACCCAGGCCGCACCGCTCGCGCCGGAGCCGCAGCTGGTCAACGCCAGCCACATGATGATCGCCAACCCGTTCCGCGCCGCCGACGCCAAGCGGCTCTTCGCGACGCACCCGCCCATGGAGGAGCGGGTCGCGCGCCTCGAGGCGATGGCCGGGCGTCAGCCGTACTGAACCCCAACCTGGGCACGCTTGTCACGGCGGTGCGCGGGATATAGCCGTCGCGCAGCGCTCTTCCCCGTGCCCAGGTTTGGTGTGGAGAGCGCTCAGGGCTCGCCGCGCACCGACACAGCGGGCGGGCGGTCGCCGCGGATGCTAGCCACCATGTCCACCACGCGCCGGGTCGCCCGCACGTCGTGCGCGCGGAAGACGGTGGCGCCCAGCCAGGCCGCGATCGCCGTGGCAGCGAGGGTGCCCTCGAGCCGGTCGTCCGCCTCGAGGTCGAGGGTCTCGCCGACGAAGTCCTTGCGGGACAGCGCCTGCAGGATCGGATAGCCCAGGCCCGCCAGGTCCGCCGTGTGCCGCAGCACTGTCAGGCTGTGCCGTGTGGTCTTGCCGAAGTCGAGGGTCGGGTCGATCAGGATCCGCTCGGCCGGGACACCGGCCTCTTGCGCTGTCGCGGCGCCGGCGGCGAGCACGCGCAGCACGTCCCGGACGACGGCGAGCTCGTCGTCGCCCTGGGTATCGGCATACTGCATCCCCACCGGGTCCGTGCGCGGAGGCAGCCCACCGGTGTGCGAGACGACCACGCCCGCCCCGATCTCGGCCGCGACGTGGACCAGCTCGGGATCGGCGCCGGCCCAGGTGTCGTTGACCAGGTCCACCCCGACGTGCGCCGCCGCGCGGGCCACCTCGCTGCGCCAGGTGTCCAGGCTCAGCACCACGTCCGGGAACTCGGCGCGGGCGAGCTCGAGGAAGGGCACCACCCTGCGGATCTCCTCCGCCGCGTCCACGACCTCACCCTCCTGACCGGCCCGCACACCTCCCACATCGACGATGTCGGCCCCCGCAGCGATGGCCTCCCGCAACGCCGCCAGGGCCGAGTCGAGCTCGGCATGCCGGTTCCCGCCCCAGAAGGAGTCCGGCGTGCGGTTGACGATCGCCATCACGGCGGGATGCCCCGAGTCGAACATGCGGCCCCGCAGCCGCAGCGGCGGAGTATGCCTGAGTGCCAGAGGGCGAGGTCCTGCTGCCGAGGTGGGGATCACCGTTTCATGGTACCCGCGGCATCCCGTGAGGGCTTATCTGAAGTGATAAGATCCCCTCATGGAGCCAGAGCCTGCACTCGAGGTCGTCCTGCGATCGGCAGCACGCCTGCAGGAGGTGGTGCCGGAGGCAGTGCTGGTGGGCGGAACTGCAGCGGCGGTGCACGCCCAGCATCGGGTGTCGTTCGATCACGACCACGTCCTGAGCGACCTCGCCCAGCGCTACGCGGAGGTGCTTGAGGCTGTCGAGGCGTCCGAGGGATGGGTGACCAGTGTGCGCGCGAGCTCGCCCCCTCTCACCCTCCTGGGGTCACTGGACGGCGTCGAGGCCGGACTCCGTCAGTTGCGGCGAACGCGCCCCCTGGAGGTCGAGCACTACGTGCTACCCGGCGGTGAATCAGTGCGTGTTCCGCCCCTGCCCGAGATGCTCCGGATCAAGGCCTTTCTGGTGGTTCAGCGCAACGCCACCCGTGACTACCTCGACACGGTGGCGCTCGCCGACCGGCTTGGTGTCTGGGAGGCGACGAACGTCCTCGCACAGATCGAGGAGTACTACGAGGACCGCAGTCGAACTCACGGATCGGTGCTCACCGCCCTCGTCACGCGGTTGGCCGAGCCCTCACCCCGGGATGTCCGGGTGACCGCACAGCTTCCTTCGTACAAGGGGCTGGATCCACGGTGGCACGAGTGGCACAGTGTGGTCGCTGCCTGTCAGGAACTGGCTGACCAGCTCCTGCGAGCCGTCGAGGCCGGACAGTCGTGACGACGTGGTTCCGGAATGTGGACGTGCCGGCGGGCGCGCCTCCCTCGACGTGGCCGTACGAGGCCATCGTGGCGACGATCGAGCGTGGGCTGATCCAGGACTGGGCTGTCTTGACCCGCGAGGTCCGCCGTGATCCTTGGGGCGCCGTTGCACGACAGGTCAGCGACTACCTCGAGGACCGGCAACCGGCCGGTGTCGGCCCACTCCTGGCGCGGGCCATCCAGAGCGCTCGCGACGAGGCCGCGGAGTCGGAACGGGCTGAGGTCGCCGCAGAGATCGACGCACTCGTGCGTGGTTCTGGCCTGACCTCGGCGGCTTTCGCCGCGCGCATCGGCACCTCGGCCTCCCGCCTGTCCACGTACCGTCGCGGCACAGTCACGCCGTCAGCGGCCATCCTGCTGCGGATGCGGCGGCTGGCGGCGGCGCTGCGTGACGGAGCCCTTGCCAGGTGACCAGAACCCCGTGAGGATCAGGGGATGAGGATCGGCGTGCCCCGGGAACTGAAGAACCGCGAGTACCGCGTGGCGCTCACGCCGGTCGGGGTCCACGAGCTGGTGTCGCACGGGCACGAGGTGGTGGTCGAGACCGACGCCGGTGCCGGGTCACACATCCCGGACGAGGACTACGAGGCCGCCGGTGCGCGGATCCTGGCCTCGGCGGACGAGGTGTGGGGCGCCGATCTCGTCCTGAAGGTCAAGGAGCCGCTGCCCGAGGAGTACGACCGGCTGCGGGAGGGCCTGGTGCTCTTCACCTTCCTGCACCTGGCCGCCAACCCCGAGCTCACCCGCGAGCTCGTCGCCCGGGGCGTGACCGCGATCGCCTACGAGACAGTCCAGCTGCCCTCCGGCGGGTTGCCCTTGCTCTACCCGATGTCCGAGGTCGCCGGGTGCCTGGCGCCCCAGGTCGGGTCGCATGCACTGCTGCGGGCGCACGGCGGGCGGGGCGTGCTCATGGGCGGGGTGGGTGGGGTGGCCAACGCCAAGGTGGTCATCCTCGGGGCGGGCGTGGCCGGTCAGAACGCTGCCCACATCGCCGTCGGGATGGGCGCCGACGTCACGCTGCTCGACACCAACGTGGACAAGCTGCGCACCGCCTTCTGGCGGTCCCAGAACCGGGTCCGCGGCCTGACCTCCTCCGAGCTGGCCGTCCAGCAGGAGGTGCTCGCGGCCGACCTGGTCATCGGTGCCGTGCTGGTGCCCGGGGCCGCCGCGCCCAAGCTGGTGAGCAACGACCTGGTGTCCCGGATGAAGCCCGGGTCGGTGCTCGTCGACATCGCCATCGACCAGGGCGGCTGCTTCGAGGACAGTCGCGTCACGACCCACGACGACCCGACCTACCGGGTGCACGACTCGATCTTCTACTGCGTGGGCAACATGCCGGGGGCCGTGCCCCACACCTCCACCTATGCGCTCACCAACGCCACGCTGCCGTATGCCGTGGCGCTGGCCGACAAGGGGTGGGAGCGAGCGCTGCGCGAGGACGAGTCGCTCGCCCTCGGACTGAGCACCCACGGTGGTCAGCTGACCAACGCGGCCGTCGGGCGGGCGGTGGGTCTGGACTCGGTCCCGCTGGAGAGCGTCCTCGACGCAGGGTGATCGAGGAGGAGCGGCAAAACCACTGCGAAAATGCGGGTAGGACCGACAAAACCACTACGAAAATGCGGGGCGGGCCAGCAAAACCACTATGAAAATTGTGGGAGGCTTGGTGACCATGTCATCCCTCACCCGGGCCGACGCGCAGCGACGCGCGCACACCATCGACGTGACGGCATACACCGTCGATCTCGACCTGGCCGGCGGGGACGACCCCGGGCACGGCACCTTCGGGTCGCGCAGCACGGTGACGTTCACGGCGGCCCCCGGCTCCTCCACCTTCCTGGACGTCAAGGCCGTCGAGGTGCACTCGATCGACCTGAACGGCAGGCCGGTCGACCCGGCCACGGTGGCGGACGGGCGGGTGACCCTGACCGACCTGACAGCGGACAACACCGTCGTGGTCGAGGCCACGATGGGCTACAGCAAGGACGGGCAGGGCCTGCACCGCGCGGTCGACCCGGCCGACGGGCGGGCCTACGTCTACGGCCACCTGTTCCTGGACGCGGCCCCCAAGGTCTTCGCCTGCTTCGACCAGCCCGACCTCAAGGCGCCGTTCACCGTGACGGTGACGGCACCGCAGGACTGGGTCGTGCTGGGCAACGGTGCCGCGCTGCCGGCCGGGCCGGGGCGCTGGGAGTTGGCCACGACCAAGCCGCTGGCGACCTACTTCGTGACGGTGTGCGCGGGGCCGTACGCCTCGGTGACCGACGAGCACGACGGCATCCCGCTGGGCGTCCACGCCCGCGCCTCCCTGGCCGAGGAGCTGGCCGCGCAGGCTCCGGAGATGCTGCGGGTGACCAAGGACGCCTTCGACTACTACCACCAGCTGTTCGGGATCCGCTACCCGTTCGGCTCCTACCACCAGGTGTTCGTGCCGGAGTTCAACCCCGGGGCGATGGAGAACCCGGGCTGCGTCACCTTCCGCGACAGCATGGTCTTCCGCGGCGCCGCCACGGACGACGAGCGCCTGGGCCGGGCCAACACGATCTGCCACGAGATGGCGCACATGTGGTTCGGCGACCTGGTCACCATGTCGTGGTGGGACGACCTGTGGCTCAACGAGAGCTTCGCGGAGTACATGGCGCACCGGACCCTGACCGCGACGACGGGCTCGGACGACGCCTGGGTCGACTCGACCATGTCGCGCAAGGGCTGGGGGTATGCCGCGGAGCGGGCCCCGTCGACCCACCCGGTGGCCGGCTCTCCTGCGCCGGACGCCGACACGGCGCTGCAGAACTTCGACGGCATCTCCTACGCCAAGGGCGCGGCGGTGCTGCGCCAGCTCATCGCCCACCTGGGCGACGACGCCTTCGTCACCGGCATCGCGGACTACCTGCGGGGGCACGCCTACGGCAACGCCGCCCTCGCCGACTTCCTCGGCGCCATGGAGGCCGCCTCCGGACGTGACCTGACCGGGTGGGCCGCCGCCTGGCTGACCACCAGCGGGGTCGACGCGATCGCCGCAGAGGCCGTCCAGGGCGGCGTGCGGGTGACCCGAACGCCACCGGTGGACCGGCCGGCCGACCGCCCGCACACGCTGGATGTGGCGGGGTGGACCGACGGCCGAGAGGTGCTCCGGGTGGGGGCGACGGTGGACCGCGACGAGGTCACCGTGCCGGTGGGCGCCGGTCAGGCCGGCGTCGGGGACGGGGCGCCGGATGCCGCGGCGCCGGATATAGAGGTGCCGGATATAGAGGTGCCGGGTGCCGCAGCGGAGCCGGCCCTGCTCATCCCGAACGCCGGCGACCTGACCTGGGCGCGCGTGGTGCTCTCGGAGGAGAGCCTCGCGGCCCTGCCGCGGCAGCTCGCCTCGGTCGGATCGGCCCAGCACCGCGCGGTCGTCTGGGTCGCCCTCACCGACGGGCTGGCCACCGCGACGGTCGTACGCCGGGG
>ENA-UOUL01003264-UOUL01003264.1-bioreactor-metagenome-genome-assembly--contig:-NODE-3264-length-16965-cov-4.065609_pt1 | contig 16965 bp, 7 predicted proteins | sample MGYA00249838_ERZ747220 | MGnify/ENA primary metagenome ERZ747220 (study PRJEB28778, sample SAMN05720191) | bioreactor metagenome | isolation source: Anaerobic biogas reactor | place: USA:Washington...
CGTCTCCGCTTTCCCGGTACAGCATCGCGGGCCGGGCTGCTTCGGCTTCACCTTCGAGGAGAAGGCGCGCCGGCCTTTTCTGGCCGAGAAGGCTGAGGCGCTCGGCGTGCCCTTCGGGCCGGAGCGGGCCCGGCTCGTGCAGGGCGAGGCGGTGACGTTGGCCGACGGGCGCGTGATCCGGCCGGAGCAGGTGCTGGGCGAGGAGATCCGGGGCACCAAATACGTCCATATTGGCGACGTGGGCCGCACTAACGATCTGGTGCCGCATTGCCGCGACGCCACCTGCCTGACCATCGAGGCCACGTACATGGACGAGGAGGCGCAGATGGCCGAGGAGTTCGGCCACCTGACGGCACTGCAGGCGGCGAAACTGGCCCGGGAAGCCGACGTGGGCACGCTGATTCTGACTCATCTCTCGCGCCGCTACTTCGGGCGTGACATTCGCGACGAAGCGCGCGCCATCTTTCCCGCGACCTACGTCGCCCGCGATCTCGACCAGTTCCAGATCACGCGCGAAGGAGTCACGCGGCTGCCCCGGCGGCGCCGTGAAGAGGTAGAGGAGGTTGTCGAAGAGATCAATGGTCCCGAATAAAGCCTCGGTCGTCATCTGTGGGGCAGGCATTGCCGGCATCTCCGCCGCCTATTACCTCGCCGTCAGGAACGGCGTTCGTGACGTGGTGCTCGTCGATCCGCGCCCGCCTCTCTCGCTGACCAGCGACAAGTCCACCGAAGCGTACCGCAACTGGTGGCCCGGCCCGGGCGATGAGATGGTGCGTTTCATGAACCGCAGCATCGATCTGCTGGAAGAGCTGGCCCGGGAGACGGGCAATCGCTTCCTGATGAACCGGCGTGGCTATACCTTCTTCACTGCAGACCCGGCCGGCGCGCGCGCCTATGAGGAGAGCGGCAGGATGATTTCCGCGCTCGGCGCCGGGCCGCTGCGTATTCACCCGGGGCCGGACGCCTACCGGCCATCGCCGGGAGAGGGCTACGAGGAACAGCCCACCGGCGCCGACCTCATTCTCGACCCGGCTCTCATTCGCCAACATTATCCCTTTATCGCCGAGGGCGCGATTGCCATGCTGCATGCCCGGCGCTGTGGCTGGCTGAGCGCGCAGCAGCTTGGCAGCTTTCTACTGGAAGAGGCCCGGAGACACGGCGCCCGGCTCGTGCCCGCCGGGGTGACAGGCGTCACTCTGGACGGTGGGCGCGTGACCGGCGTCTGTGTAGGCGACGAGACCATCGCCACGGAAGCGTTCGTCGTCGCGGCGGGCCCGCTGGCGGCGGAGGTGGCGGCGATGATGGGCGTCGAGCTGCCCCTGCACAACGAGCTGCACGGCAAGATCTCCTTTGCCGACTATCTCGGCATCGTGCCGCGCGACGCACCGCTGATGATCTGGAGCGACCCGGTGAGCCTCGTCTGGAGCGACGAGGAGCGCGCGGCGCTGGCTGCCGACGAGGAGACGGCGTGGCTGGCACGGACTTTCCCGGCCGGGGTGCACTTCCGGCCGGAAGGGGGCGCAGGCAGCGATATGCTGCTCGGCCTGTGGACGTATGACGTCGAAGTGACGCCGCCCACCTGGCCTCCGCGCTTTCCTGAGTTCTACGCCGAAATCGTGCTGCGCGGGCTGGCCCGGATGGCGCCAGGGCTGGCGGCCTACATCGAGCGACCGCGCCGGCTCTACGTGGATGGGGGTTATTACTGCAAAACGCCTGAAAACCGGCCGTTGGTCAGCCCGCTGCCGGTGACCGGCGCCTATATCATCGGCGCGCTATCCGGCTTCGGCATCATGGCCGCCCAGGCCGCCGGAGAGCTACTGGCGGCCCACGTCACCGGCGGCATGCTGCCCGCCTACAGCGACGCCTTCCACGTGGCCCGCTACGACGATCCACGCTACCGGGCGGAGATGGCGGCGTGGGACAGCAGCGCCGGGCAGTTGTAGCGCCGCGCCCTAACGGTCTTCATCGGGTATTCTCCTTTACCCGGTCATCCCACTCCAGCAGCCCGACTGTGCCGACCCCACAGGTAACGGTATAATGGACAGGTACAAAAAGGGGGTATATCTGCTGATCGGGTGGCGGGGCTTGATAGACACGGCTCCCGCTCACCCCTCAGTATGGCGAGAAAACAGCTACGCGCCCCGTCAGGCGCGTGAAGGGAGGATCAGTTGAAGCCACTCTCGGAGCAGTTGAGCAAGGTACCCGCATCGGCGACGCTGGCGGTGAATGACAAGGCCAAGGCGCTCCAGCGAGCCGGGCGGGACATTATCGCGCTGGCGGGCGGCGATCCCGACTTTGCAACGCCGGAGCATATTACAGAAGCAGCCTTCACAGCAATCCGCAACGGGCGGACCCACTACGCGGCGCCCACCAAAGGCATCGTCCCGCTGCTGGAGGCGATTGCGGAGAAGATGAGCCGCGAAAATGGCGTCCAGGTGGAAGCCGGGACGGACATTATCGTCACGCCGGGCAGTAAGTGGGCGCTTTTCCTGGCCCTGTCGGCGCTGCTCAACCCGGGCGATGAGGTGCTGATTCTGGAGCCATATTGGGTCTCTTACCCGCCGATGATCCACATGGCCGGAGGGGTGCCTGTTCCCGTTCCGCTGCCGGGCGAGAACAACTTCGCGATCTCGGCGGAGATCCTGCGCGCCAGGATCACGCCGCGGACGAAGGCGATCATGGTCAACAGCCCCAGTAACCCGACGGGCCGTGTCCTGACCGAGGAGGAGGCCCAGGCGCTGGTGGAGGTTGCCATCGAGGCCGACCTCTACGTCATCACCGACGAGGTGTACGAAAAGCTCATCTTCGACGGCCGGCGCCACCTGTCACTGGCATCTTTTCCGGGCATGGCAGAACGCACGCTGACCACCAACGGACTTTCCAAGGGTTACGCGATGACGGGCTGGCGGTTGGGCTGGCTCGCCGGTCCCACGCCGGTGATCAAGCTGGCGACGCGCATGAACGGCCATACCATTACTTCGGCAGCGACTTTCACGATGGATGCCGCGGTGGCGGCGCTGACCGGGCCGCAGCAGGCCGTAGAGGAGATGTGCGAATCGTACCGCAAGCGGCGCGACTTCATGGTAGAGGTGCTGAACGGGATTCCGGGCGTGGAGTGCGCCTCCCCCGAAGGAGCGTTCTATCTCCTGCCGCGCTTCCCCGGCATCCCCACAAGCAGCAGTATCGAGCTGGCCGACCTCTTGCTGGACGAGGCAGGTATTGCCGGCACGCCCGGTATCGCCTTCGGCCAGAGTAGCGAGGGCCACGTCCGCTTTTCTATCGCTACGGCGATGGACGAGCTGGAACGGGCAGTTGAGCGGCTGCAGCAGGTCGTGCCCCGGCTCATCGCGTGATGCCGGGACGGACGGGTAACGAGTATGGGCGATTTGTAGGGGGGCGGGCTGGAGGAAGCCTGCGATCCGCGCCCTACGTGCCTAATGCTGGAGGATCTGGGAGAGGAATAGCTTCGTCCGTTCCTCTTTCGGGTTGCTGAAGATCTCCTGCGGCGTGCCCGTTTCGACAATCAGCCCCTCGTCAAAAAAGACGAGACGGTCGGCGGCGGCGCGGGCAAAGCCCATTTCGTGGGTGACGACTAGCATGGTCATGCCGCTATCCGCCAGCTCCTCCATCACGTCCAGCACCTCTTTGATCATCTCCGGGTCGAGGGCTGAGGTCGGCTCGTCAAAGAGCATGATCTTGGGCTGCATGGCCAGGGCGCGGGCGATGGCCACGCGCTGCTGCTGACCGCCGGAGAGCTGGGCCGGGAATTTGTCGGCCTGCTCCGGGATGCCGACCCGCTCTAACAGCTCGCGGGCGACGCTCTCGGCCTCCTGTTTGGGCCAGCGCCGCACCCAAATCGGGCCGAGGGTGATGTTCTGCAGCGCCGTCAGGTGGGGAAAGAGGTTGAACTGCTGGAAGACCATGCCCACCTCGCGGCGAATGGCCTCGATGTTGCGGATGTCGTGCGACAGCTCGATGCCATCGACGATGATCTCCCCTTTGTGATGCTCTTCCAGCCGGTTGATCGTGCGAATAAAGGTCGATTTGCCGGAGCCGGAAGGGCCGAAGATGACGACAACCTCGCCGGTGTCGACGGTGAGGTCGATGCCCCGCAGGACGTGGAAATCGTCAAACCATTTATGCACGTCGCGGCAGACGATCATCGGTCTGGCGCCGTTGCCGGTGCTTTGCTCGTTCATCATTCCTTCCGTTATTTTAACGCTCTCCAATGCCCAGCGCTTTCTCCAGGCGCCGGCTACTGTGTGACATGGCGTAGGTAAAGACCCAGAAGACGATGGCGATGAAGAGGTAGACTTCCTTCTGCGCCGTGATCCATTCCGGGTTGCCCAGGACGAGCGACTTGCCGATGCCGAGAATCTCGTTGATGCCGACGATAATCAGCAGGGTCGTATCCTTAAACAGGGCGATGAACTGGCCGACGATAGCCGGGATCACCAGGCGCAGGGCCTGCGGCAGGATAATCAGGCCGGTAGTCAGCGGGCCGTTCAGGCCAATGGCCCTGGCGGCCTCGTACTGCCCTTCCGGGATGGCCTGCAGCCCCCCGCGCACGTTCTCGGCCATGTAGGCGGCGCTGAACATGGTCATGCCGATGATCGCCCGGATCACGCGATCGATGCGCACGTTCTCCTGCAAGAAGAGGGGCAGAAGAATCGAGCCGAGAAAGAGAATGGTAATCAGCGGCACACCGCGCACCAGCTCGATGAACAGTGTGGAAAAGAGTTTGACCACAGGGAGGCGGCTGCGCCGGCCCAGCGCCAGTAGGACGCCGATGGGGAAGCTGGCGACGATACCGACCGCTGCGACGAGCAGGTTCAGCATCAGGCCGCCCCAGCTCGTCGTCTGGATCTGCGGCAGTCGGGGGTTGCCCGCAAAGCCGCGCACGAGCAGGATGAAGACGGCAAATGAGAGCAGGCCGAGGAGGATGACCCAGCGCCCCTTGCCCAGCGGCGTGCGGCTGGCTGCCAGCCCCAGCACGACGACCAGGATGTTGCCGGCGAGGAAGAGGCGGCCGGTCAGGCCAAGCGTTTCCATACCGACCGGCAGCAGGGCGAGCACCGCATAGATAGACATGAGGACCAGGGCAAAAGTACGCAATGGCCCGCGCCAGACCCCCCAGCTCAGGCCCAGGAGAAAGGAGATGAGAACGACGCCGACGGCCGGCCGCCACAGCTGCGCGGCGGGGTACTGGCCGACGAAATAGAGCACGGGGCGGGATAGCACCGGCGACCAGTTCGCCTGCAGCAGCCAGTTGACCAGCGGCGGCGCCGCACGGATGAGTAGCCAGAGCGCAAGAATTGTCAGCAGGCTATTATACCAGTTGTTGAAGAGGTTCTGGCGCAGCCAGCGCGGCAGCGAGATCTGCTGTTGCGGCCTCTTGATTTCAGTCTCTGTCGCGACAGACGCCATCGTTAGCGCTCCACAAAGCTGATCCGCCTGTTGTACAGGTTCAGGATCAGCGAGTAGGTCAGGCTGATGAGCAGATAGGTGACCATGATGAGGACGAAGACCGGCACGGCGCGCCCGGCCTGGTCGATGATCGTCTTGCCGACGGCAAAGAGGTCGGGAAAGCCAATAGCGACGGCAAGGCTGGAGTTCTTCGTCAGGTTCAGGTACTGGCTGATGAGCGGGGGAACGATGACCCGCAGCGCCTGGGGGAAGACGACCAGGCGCATGGCCTGGAGGCCGCTCAGGCCCAGCGAGCGGGCCGCCTCGCGCTGACCCTTCGACACGGCCTGGATGCCGGCCCGGACGATTTCGGCGATGAAGGCGGCGGTGTAGATAACCAGCCCGACGAGCAGGGCGGCGAAGTTCGTCGTAATCGTCGTGCCGCCGGTGTAGTTGAAGCGGCCCAGCACCGGGAAGTCAGTGGTCAGCGGCGCCCCGCCGACGAGGAACCAGCCGAGCAGGGGCAATCCCAGCAGCACAAGCAGGGCGACCAGCCCCGAATGGGTCCGCCGGCCGGTCCGCAGCCGGTAGCGGCTGAGCGCGAGATAGAGGGCGAGCGCGAGCAGGATCGCCACGGCGGTAATCGCCAGCCAGGTGGTGAATCCTTCACCCCGGCGCAGGGCCACCATATTGATGCCGCGCTGGTTGAGCGCGGCGAATGGGCCCAGCGTGATGCTCTCGGCCACGGGCGGCAGCTGCTGGAAGACGGCGAAGAACCAGAAGAAGAGCTGCACGAGCAGGGGGACGTTGCGGATCGTCTCGACGTAGACGTTCGCCAGGTTGCGGACGAGCCAGTTGCTGGAAAGCCGGGAGAGGCCGACGACGATGCCCAGAACGGTAGCCAGCACGACGCCGACGAGAGCAACACGGAGCGTGTTCAGCAGCCCGACCAACAGCGCCCGGGAGAAGGTCATCGACGGGTCATACGGTATCAGCGCGTCGCCCAGGTCAAAGCCGGCCGACTGCTCCAGGAAATCGTAGCCAAGCCCCAGGCCACGGGCGTTGGCCGCCTCCATCATATTGCTGAACAGAAAGTAGAGCAGGCCGAGGACGACGATAGCCGAAACGATCTGGCCAACGGCCTGGAGGACACGAATGTCGCGCCACAGGGGGATTGCCCCGCCGGCAACGATAGATAAGGGAGAACGTCGTTGTGCCATTGGCTAAGGTAATCGAAAGGACAGGGGCATAACGCCCCTGTCCTGCCTCATCGTATGGCTGCGCGTTAGCGCAGCGGCGGCGCGTAAATCAGGCCGCCTTCGGTCCACAGGTTGTTCAGCCCACGGTCGAGCGTAAAGGCGTCGCCTTCCGGGCCCATGTAGCGGTCGTAGATCTCACCGTAGTTGCCGATGGTGCGGATGATGCGGGCGCCGACGTCGGCATCCAGACCGAGGTCAGCCTGGCCGAAATCGCCTTCCACGCCGAGCATGCGGCGGACTTCGATATTCTCGCTGCCCATCATCTCGTCCACGTTGGCCGAGCTGACGCCGAGCTCTTCGGCGTTGATGAGTATCTCGATGACGGTCTTGACCAGGTCAAACCATTGATCGTCGCCGTGGGGCACGGCCGGGGTCAGCGGCTCCTTGGAGATGGTGATGTCCAGGATGCGATGGGCGCTGGGATCTTCGAGGCCGCTCTGAATGGCCGCCAGCTGGGACTTGTCGCTGGTCGCCGCATCGCAGCCTTCGCCTTCGTAGGTGCTGTAGACGGTCGCCGTATCCTCGAACGAGCGGTCGGTGAAGTCGAGCCCTCTCTGGCGGAACGCGTCGGCCAGGTTTAGCTGCGTGGTGGTGCCGCTGGTGACGCAGATGGTAGCCCCGTCCAGATCCTCGATGGTCTCCACGCCGCTATCGGCGCGCACCATGAAGCCCTGACCATCGTAGAAGGTGACGATGGTAAAGTTGCCCCACTGGACGTCGCGCGTGGATGACCACGTGACGTTGCGCGAAAGAATGTCTACCTCGCCAGTCTGCAGCGCCGGGCCGCGGTCGGCCGACGTCAGGCTGACGATCTCGACAGCTTCTGGGTCATCAAACAGCGCCACGGCGATAGCCCGGCAGAGGTCGATGTCGAAGCCAATGGTGTTGCCCTGCTCGTCGAGGTAGCCAAAGCCGGCCAGATCGGTGCGGGCGCCACAGACAAGCCGGCCGCGGTCGCGCACGCGCTGCAGTATCTCGCCGGTCGCCACCTGCACAGGAGCGGGCGCCGCTTCTTCGCCGCCGCCCGTGTCAGTGCTCTCGACGATGCGCGTCACTTCCACGATGCGGGTGACTTCCACAATCTCCCCCGCTGAGGGCTGCTCTGTGCAGGCGGCGACCAGCAGCAGCAGGGCGAACAGCCCGACCAGTACAACGACTTTCCTCATCTTCATTCTTTTCCTCCTGACTGACTGGATAAGTGATCGCAAATAATCTGGAGACCTGCCTGTTTCGCCTGCCGCGCATCACCTCCTTTCTCGTACGGAGTCCGTATACCAAAAGAGCTGTCACTCGCTTGCCGGTCTGGTACCGGCCTTGCGGTAAAGTCTTTCAGGCCCAGAACAAAAGCTTGTAAGGGTTCACGTACCACGCCATGGTGCGCGATCTGGTTATTTGTGCGCTGCGGAGATGGCTGGAAAGTTGAGGGTAGTATAAACGCTCACCGCTGGTCGGGCCAATAGTCATGTGGAGAGGCGCGCGAATTCAGGGCCGGATAGCCGTAGGCAGAGGCGAAAGAAAAGGCCGGAGGTCGCCGCGCACGACGCATCTGCACGTGCGCGGCGACCTCCGGGAATCTCGTCGTTACTCTCGAGCTGGCGTCTCAGTCAGCGGCTGCGGCGCCTTCGGATTCGACCTCCGGCTCTTCATCCACGACGGTAGGCACCGGTGACGGTTCCTGTTGTCTCAGAAGCGCCTGGAACGCCGGATCGTCGCGTATGAAGTCGAAGTCGGGATCGGTGGAGACGTGCTGCACGCTGACCTGGCGTTTGAGCAGCGCCCGGTCGAGCAGCTCAACTGCCTGCTCCACGTTGCCGGCAATCGCCTCCAGGCAGGCGCGATTGTACTCGCTCTCGTAGGCGATCAGGCGGCGCGCCTCCTCGATGGTGCGCTCATAGTCAGCCTGGCGGCCTACCTTCCGGTAGAGACCTGCCAGCGAGCCCATAGACAGAGCGTCTTCGGGATGGTGGCGGACGGCAATCTCGTAAGCCTCCAGCGCCCTCTCTGTTTCCCCCCGCGCGTTGTAGATGTCGGCGAGGAAGCCGTATGCCGCCGCACTGCGCGGGTCGAGACGGATGGCTTCCTCGTAGCACGCAATCGCCCGGCCGGTCTCGCCGCGATCGCGATAGATGTTGCCTATGCCGAGATGGGCAGCCGCGGTGCCCGGCTCGATTTCCAGCGCTTTCTCGAAACAGGCGAGCGCGTCGTCCAACTGCTGCCATTCATAATAGACCTCGCCCATGCCTACGTGTCCGGCGACGATGGACGGGTCCAGCGCGACCACTCGCTTGAAGGCGTGGATGGCGTCGTAGAGCCGGTTCAGCGAGCGGAAGACGTGGCCCTGCCCGAGATAGGCGGCGGGAAGCCGGGCGTTCAGGCGCAGCGCACGCTGGTAGGCCTGCAGCGCCTCGTCGGTGCGCTGCAGCTGCCGGTAGACGTCGCCCAGGCCACAGCGCACAGTGGCGTCCTGTGGATCCAGGGTGATAGCCTGCTGGTAAGCCTGCAGCGCCTTTTCCAATTCACCGCGGACCATGTAGAGATGGCCCAGGCCGGCGTGGGTGCGCCCGCGCTCCGAGTCCAGCGCCAGAGCCCGTTCGTAGGCGGCCTCCGCCGCGTCATACTGCAGGGTCAGCCGCAAAACGTCGGCCATGCCGGCGTGGGCAATCGCGCATTCGGCGTCAAGCTCCAGCGCTCTGGCGAAGGCGCGGCGGGCCGCCGGCAGCTTGTGCAGCTGCAGGTAGCTGAGCCCCAGCCCGGCGTGCGCGCTGGCATCGTCTGGGGAATCCGCGCAGAGTGACTGGAAGGTTGACAGCGCCTCTTCCGTCCGTCCGGTCTGCTCGTAGAGGAAGGCGAGATTCAGGCGGGCCGTGGTATCACAGGGCGCGTATTCGACGGCCCGCTCGGCGGCGGCGATGGCGTCCGAGGTATAGCCGAGCCGGGCATAGACGAGAGCCATGCCGTGATAGGCCGCCGCGTTTTCCGGCTGCACGGCGAGCGCCCGCCGGAAGGCGACCAGCGCCTCGGAGCCTCGCTCGCGCTGGAGATGGACGTGACCGAGGCCGAGGTAGGCGGGGGCGTAGGATCTGTCCAGCCGCATGGCCTCCAGGTAAGCGGCTGCCGCCTCGTCGGCGTAGCCAAGATGGAGGTAGGCATCGCCCAGGGCCGTGTAGATGTCGGCGCGCTGGCTCTGGTTTTGAACCGCCTGCTGCAGGGCGGAAAGGGCTTTCCGGTAGTTGCCTTCCTGCATGTAGAGCTGGCCAAGTGCTTCGCACGTGGTCACTTCCTTGTTGCCGCAGGCCAGCGCTTCTTCGTAAGCCGCAATCGCCTCGTCCGCCTTTCCCAGCCGTTGCAGGGCGGCGCCGAGCTGGGCGTGATAGTGGCTTTCCTGCGGCATAAGGACAATCGCCCGCCGCAGAGCGACGACGGCCGTCTCCGCCTTACCCGCCGCCAGGGCCGCCGCGCCCAGGCCAGCGTGAGCCGTAGCCCGCTCAGGCGCCAGCTCAATGGCGAACTGATAAGCTTCCTGCGCGCTGTTGTAGGCGCCGTCCTCGTGCAGCAGCCGGCCCATGCCCTCGTAGGCGTTAACGAGACGCGGGTTCAGCGCCAGCGCGCGCTCGTAGGCGCGCCGCGCCGGCTCCATCGCCCCCAGGGCGAGCTGCGCGTCGCCGACGCCGGCATGGTAGCTTGCTTCTCTCGGCGCCAGCGCGAGGGCGCGCTGATAGGCCTCCAGGGCCGCCTCGTACTTGCGGAAGCGGAGGTAAACGGCGCCGAGCCCGGCGTGGGCCTCCACGGCATCGGGGTCGCGACGCAGCGCGCGCTCGTAGGCCGCCAGCGCGTCGTGGATGCGCCCTTCGGTCAGGCAGACGTCGCCAATGCCGACATGGGGCCCGGGCCGGTCGGGGGCCAGCTCGGCAGCCCGGTGGAAGGCGGCGAGCGCATCCGGGCGCCGGCCCAGCCCGGCCAGCGCCCGTCCGCCAAAGGTATACACGGCTGGATTCTGCTGGTCCATCTCCTGCAGCCGCTCGTAGATCTGCACGGCCATTTCCATCTGCCCCAGCGCAAGATAGCTGTGACCCAGCTCCAGATAGACGGGTACGGCGTCGCCGTTCGCCTGCAGCTCCAGCGCCCGCTGATAGGCGGGGACGGCCTTGTCGTACTGGGCCAGCTCCGCGTAGGCGCGGGCCAGGCCCAGGTGGGCGCTGCGCCGCGCCGGGTCCAGGGCGACGGCCTGCTCGTAGGTGCGTATGGCGGTCCTGATGTCGTTCTGGTGGGCAGCGATGAGACCAAGCCCGCGATAGGCATCGGCGTCGTCGGGAGCGAAGGCTAACGCCCGCCGGAACAGCTCTTCGGCCTGGTCGATCTGCTTCAGGGCCAGGCTGGCATAGGCGAGGCCGCGCATGGCCTCCACGTCGTGCGGCGCCAGCGCGAGCGCCTGGCGATAGGCTTTCGCCGCCTGCGCCGGCTGCTCCTGGGCGGCGTAAACCGCGGCAAGGCCCTTGTGGGCCGCTACTTCTTTCGGCGCCAGACGGAGCGCGCGCTCGAAGGCGGCAGTCGCCAGATCGTAGTTCTGCAACTGCAGATGGGCATTGCCCAGGCCGACATAGGCCCGCGCTTCCTCTGGCTGCAGACGCACGGCGCGCCGGTAAGCGTGCAGCGCCTCGTCGTATGCGCCCGTGGCGAGCAGGGCATCGCCGAGGCCGCTGTTGAGCGCGTAATCCTCAGGGGCTGCAGGCAGAGCCGCCCGGTAGGCAGCCACGGCCGACTTGTGCAGACCCAGAGCCTGGTAAATCGCGCCGAGATAGCGGTCGGGTGCGGTGTGCGGGTCGTGCTCGTTCGCCAGCTCGTAAGCCTGGCGCGCTTCCTGGTAGCGCCCTTCCCGATAGTGAATGCGTGCCAGCCCGCGATGAGCCGCTACATAGTCCGGCTCCAGCTCCAGTGCCCGCCGGTAGGCCCGGCCGGCCTCGTCCAGCCGCTGCAGGGCGAAATAGGCGTCGCCCAGACCCGAATGACCGGCCGGGGAATCCGGGTCGCGGCCCAGCGCTTCCTGGTATGCGACCAGCGCTTCTTCTGGCTGGCCGGTAGCCAGGTAAATGGACGCTAATCCCAGATAGGGGTCAGTCGCCGCCGGGTCATGCTGCGCGGCGAAGGTGAAGATGGCCGCCGCATCGGCGTAGGCGCGCAGGGCCACGTAGCTGTCGCCCAGCCCCAACAGGGGGGCCAGCTCGTCAGGCTGGTGACGGCGCGCCTCCTCAAACGCGGCGCGCGCATCCTCGGGACGCTTTGCCCGTAGATACTGCCGGCCGAGGAGGACATAGGGGAGCGGCGAATCGGGAGCCAGGTCGCGGGCTTTCTCCAGCGCGGCAATCGCCGCGCCCGGCCTGCCCAGCGCCGCAAAGACTTCGCCCAGACCGATGTGAGGGGCCGCCCAGCGAGGCCGGCGGCGGAGCGCTTCGTGATACGCCCGGCCGGCTTCCGGCCAGCGCTGCAAAGCCGTGTAGGCCTGGCCCAGCGCCTGGTAGGCCCGCGCGTCGCCAGCGTCGAGAGCCAGCGCGCGCTCCAGGGCAGCCAGCGCCTGCTCGGGCTCGCCGGACTCCAGCAGCAGCTCGCCCAGGGAAAGTTGGGCGCCGGCGTGGGATGGATCCAGCCGGGTCGCCGCAGCAAGAGCGGTGCGGGCATCCTGCCGCTGGCCCAGGCGACGGTAGACCTCGCCCAGACCGTTGTGCGCCTCTGCCAGCTGGGGGTCGAGCTGCAGGGCGCGCCGGTAGGCCGCCAGCGCCTGTTCCCACTGGCCCGCCTGGCGGGCAACGTGACCCAGCCCGATGTAGGCCAGCGCTTCTTTGGGCGCCAGGACGACGGCGCGTCGCAGACTCTGATCTGCTTCCTCCCAGCGGCGGAGCCGGATCAGCGCGTGGCCGAGCGCGACGTGCAGATCGGCCCGGTCGGGCGCCAGCGCCAGCGCCCGCCGGTAGGCAGTGACGGCGCGCTCGGTTGCGCCGCGTGTGGCGGCAATATCGCCAATCTGTTTGTGCGCAGCCGGGTTGGCGGGCTCCAGGGCCACGGCCTGGCGCAGGCAGCGCAGGGCGGCAGCCGTCTCGTCCTGGGCGAGGTGCACGCGCGCCAGCCCGTGCAGGGCAGGCGCGTGGCGCTCAGCCCGGTCGAGCGCTGCTTCGTAAGCCGTCCGGGCCTCCTCCCACCGTTCCAGCCCTACGTAAGCGTCGCCCAGGCCGGTGTGAAGTTCGGCGCTGCCTTCGCCTGAGGCCAGCGCCTGCGTAAACGCTGCCGCGGCCTCGTCGAAACGATCCAGCCCCAGGTAGATCATACCCAGGTTCGCCAGGTTGACCGGATACTCCGGTTCCAGGGCCAGGGCCTGCCGGTGGGCATCGAGCGCATCGGCATACCGGCCCAGCGCGCAATAGACCTGCGCCAGCCCGGCGTAGGGAGCCGGTGCGCCGGCGTCGATGGCGATCGCGTTCTCGTAGGCTGCCTGGGCCTCCTCCATACTCCCCGCGGCCAGCAGCATATCCCCCGCGCCCCCGTGGGCCTCGACGGAGTGCGGGTTGAGGGCCAGCGCCAGCCGGTAATGGGTGAGCGCCTGTTCGTTCTCGCCTTCGCGCTGGCAGAGGCGGCCCATGCCCAGGTGGGCGGCCGCGTCTCCCTCCTCTATCTCGAGCAGCCGTTCGTACGCGGCGCGGCTGGCGGCATAATCGCCAAGCTGCCATTGCGTTTCGCCCAGACCGCGCAGCGCTGGGACGTGGTCGGGCGATCCGGCGAGCGCCCCGGTGAAGGCGTCCAGCGCCTCCGCGTGCCGACCCTGCTGCAGGTAGACCTGGCCCAGCCCTGCCAGCGCCCCACTGTCATGTTCGTCGCGCTCGCGGGCGCTGTTGTAGGCGGCAATCGCCTCTTCGAGCCGTCCTTCGGCGCGGAAGAGGTCGCCCAACCCGCGATAGACCGCCGCTGCTTCTGGCTCCAGGGCCAGCGCGGCTTCGTAGGTGGCGTGGGCCTGTTCAAAGTCGCCCGTCTCCCTGTAGAGGGTGCCCAGCCGCAGGTAGGCCGCCAGCTCTTTCTCGTCCAGCTCCAGCGTCTTCTGGAAGGCGGCGACGCCCTCTTCGGGCTTTCCGGCTTCGGCGTGGGCGACACCCAGCAGATACCAGGCCTGTTCGCGTTCCGGGAACCAGGTAGTCACCTGTTCCAGTAGGGCGACGGCTGCAGCGCTTTCGCCAGGGCGCTGCAGCAGGTGGCGCGCCGCCGCTTCGTAATGATCGGCCAGCTGCCGGCGCAGGACGCTGTGATCCTGCCCGAGCCGGGCGGCAACCTGTTCGTAATAGAGAAGGGCGGACTTGATGCGGTCGTGCCGGAGCAGGTGGCGGGCCTGCTGCATCTTGAGGATGGCGGCGCGCTCTTCGGCGCCCTCTCCTTCCAGCCAGCCCCGCGCCCGTAGCTGCTGCAGGATGTTGAGCCGGGGCGTGTCGGCGCTTTCATCACGCAGCACCGCCAGCAGCCGCTCGCCCGTCTCGCTGAGCGAGCCGTGCCAGGCCGCCGCCACGGCGACAAGCCCCTGCTGCAGCTCTTCGCTAAAGGCCAGCCCTTCGACGTAACGGGGGATGAGATAGCTCCACGCCTGCACTTCGTCGATCCAGAACAGGAACTGCGCGAGCTGCAGGACGGTGCGCACCCAATCTTCGTCGGCGCAGCGGGCGGCAATGTCGGGCAGGCCGGCTTCGAGCTGTTCGAGGCGCCCGCGCAGCTCGGCTACGGCGTGCTCGTTCAGGCTGAGGATCCGCTTGCTCTTGCGGTGCATCGGGTCGCGCAGATATTCGCGGCAGAAGAGCGCCGGATCGTCGTGCAGCCGGGCGCGGGCGGCATGGACCGAGGCGTAGTCGCGTTCGAGGCGGTGTAGCCTGTCGTCAAGCTGCTCGCTGCCCCCCTCTGGCTGCAGCATCGCCCGCAGCACGTCTACGTCGCCGTCGGCCAGGGCCAGGGCGAAAATCGCCTGCCTGTCGGCCTCGGCGACGACATGCTGCAGGAAGCGGTTGGTCATCTTCCGGACGATCTGGCTGCCCGGCGTGCTGATGGTGATGTCGCCGACGATCTCGTGCAGCGCGGCGCCGGTCTGCCAGATGGCGGCGGCTTCCTGTACGGCCAGCGGGATGCCCCGCGTGACCCGGCTGATCGCTTCCGTTTCCGCGCTATCCAACGGACGGTCGGGCACGGCGGCGGCAAAGTATTTGCGGATGTCGTCTATCGCAAGCGGGCGCATGGGAAAGGGCAGCAGCCGGCGGGGGAAATCGTCGGCGTAACCCTTAAAATATTCGTCGCCGAAAAGGCGGCTCTGTAGCAGGTCGTTGCGGTCGGCGATCAGCCAGATGAGGCGCGGGCCGGCGCTGCGCATGAGCTGGCGCGTCCACACATCCACGCGGTCGATCAGCTCGTAGCTGTCCATGACGACGATCAGGTGCTGGCGGCGGGCCACCCTGTTGAGCCCGCGAGCCAGGGCCAGAACCATCTGCTCCTCCGGATTAAGCAGGTAGCCGAATGAACCTGGCTTCAGCGCGCCGCGCAGGTGGCGTTCCACGGCGGCGCGCAGCCGCACAGCCTGCTCGATGCCCACCTGAATGCCGGCGTCGAGAAAGGTCTCGACGAGCAGCTCGCCGGCGTCGCCGATGACAGGGAACTGCAGGCGGATAATGCGGGCGATGGCATCCGCCCCGAGGGTGCGCAGAATGCCGTACTCATCCCAGTCTTGCTGCGTCGAGAGCGCGGCAGTGGCCTCGTGGACGGCGTTTTCCCGCTGTTTGAGCGCCTTGTGGTAGGCGGCAAACTGGCGCCCCCACTTCTCGCGCAGAGCAGCGGTATAGATCGTGCGCGAAACCGTTTCGACGGCAATCTGGTGGGCTCCCACCCGCAGGCTGGGGCTTTTCTTGCGCTCGTCCTCCCAATCGATCGATAGAAACTGGAACTGGCCGGCAAACGGCTCTTCCGTGCGCGCTATCTCACAGAAACGGCGCGCCAGCGTGGTCTTCCCCGTGCCGCCGTCCCCGTAGAGCAGGCAGACGTACGGTAACGTCTCGTCTGCAGGTGGCTGGAGAATCTCGCTCAGGACGGCACGAAACTGCTTCTGTTCTTCAATGCGGCCGACGAACGGCCTGTTTTCAACGGTGCTTGCCTCTGACACTGCAACCCCTCATCCCCTGAGCTTGCAACGACCGGCTGGGCTGGATGAGTCCGCGACTAATACCCGATTCTGCCTGCTCGCCGCTCGCCGACAGGCCCACGTTGATATTCAGTTGTTGGTACTACCAAGATCCACTTGTGATATTACAGGAAGTTGGCTATACTTGTCAAACATAAGGCGCCGGTCTCTACGTTTCTCGGGGCAAGACGCTTTAGAACTTTCTGGTGTAGTACCTCAACTGAATAATTGGTCTTATCTGTCTTCTATCTGCGGGGATGGAAAGACGCGCTACAGCTCACGAGGGAGGAGGGTGGTTATGTTAAGACGTTGTCAGGCGCGGCGTTACGCACGTATTCGTGTTGTGGGCGTGGGGAGCGGCGGCATTTCCGCTGCCAACCATATGATCCGGGGCGGGATTCGAGGCGTCTCATTCGTTACGATGGATCTGGCTACGGGCGGGCGACGCCGGTCGCTGGCTCCCACTCATCTGCAACTCTCGCGGCCCTATCTGGCGGGCAGGGAGCGAGAACAGGTGCGTGATGCGCTGGGAGGCGCCGATCTGATCTTCATCGTCTCTGGCCTGGGCGGCAGTACGGGAACGACCGTGGCTCCTGAAGTAGCCGTGCTGGCGCGGGAGGCCGGCGCGCTCGTTGTGGCTATCGTCACCTTCCCCTTTTCGTTTGAAGGCCCGCGTCGCTCGGCGACCGCAGCTGCAGGGGCCGAAAGGCTGGAGGAGGTCGCGCACACCGCCATCGTCATTCGCAACGACCGGCTGCTGGAGAACAACAGCGGCGAGCTGCCTTTCCACGAGACGTACCGGCTGGCCCACGACATATGGTACAGGACCATACAGGGGGTAAGCGAGCTGGTCAACCGGGCGGGGCTTGTGAACGTCGACTTTGCCGACGTCCGCGCTGTGGTCGAGGTCGGGGGCGCCTCGCTGATTACGACCGGATACGCCGACAGGCCGGAGCGGGCGCGGCTTGTGGCCGAGCAGGCCCTCTATTCGCCGCTCCTGGAAAACTCTATCGACGGCGCCCGCGGCGTGCTGTTCAACGTGACCGGCGGCGAAAACATGACCCTGGCCGAAGTCAATACGGTCGCCGCGCACATTCAGGCCCGCGTCCACCC
>ENA-UOUL01003266-UOUL01003266.1-bioreactor-metagenome-genome-assembly--contig:-NODE-3266-length-16952-cov-3.559941_pt1 | contig 16952 bp, 10 predicted proteins | sample MGYA00249838_ERZ747220 | MGnify/ENA primary metagenome ERZ747220 (study PRJEB28778, sample SAMN05720191) | bioreactor metagenome | isolation source: Anaerobic biogas reactor | place: USA:Washington...
CCGTGTTCACCGACCACATGGCGCGGATCACCTGGACCGCCGAGACCGGCTGGACGGACCGGCGGATCGAGCCGTACGGCCCGCTCCAGCTCGACCCGGCCGCCGCGGTGCTCCACTACGGCCAGGAGATCTTCGAGGGCCTCAAGGCGTACCGCCACCCCGACGGCTCGGTGCACACCTTCCGCCCCGAGCGCAACGGCGAGCGGCTCGCGTCGTCGGCCCGCCGGCTCGCGCTGCCCGAGCTGCCCGTCGACCTGTTCGTCGAGTCGATCCGGCAGCTCGTGGCGATCGACGAGCGCTGGGTGCCCGCGCACGGCGAGAACAAGGCGCTCTACCTGCGGCCGTTCATGATCGCGAACGAGGACTTCCTCGGCGTGCGCGCGGCCGAGTCGGCGACCTACATGGTGATCGCCTGCCCCGCCGGCTCGTACTTCGCCGACCCGACGCGGCCGGTGAAGCACAGCGCGTACGGGGCGCTGGACGGGAAGGAGATGACGATCGATCTGCACTATCCGCAGGATTCCTCCGTCCCGCCGAATGGTTTTTTCTGGGCGACGCGCCAGACGGGAGGGCGGTGGTACCATGACAACGTCGCGGGCGGCATCTACTGCGAAGTCCACTGGCAGGGCGACAAGCCGCTCTGTGTTGGCGAGGACGTTCCGCGGATGGACCCGTCCATACTGATCGGCGAGCGCGCGGCGCGGGATGAGGGAGAGCGCCTGAGGGGTTTTGCGGAGATGTGGCGGATGCTGGTCAACGCCTATCGTCTGCAGGACATCGCGATGGAGAGTCCGGCGTTTTTCCATTCCGAGGGCGGGAGGATTCCGAATTCGCACCTGGCGGCGGTGAAGGACGTGTTCAAGCCGGTTGGCGTGTTTCCCAAGGAGCACCATACGCGGTTTTTTGGCGGGAGGCGCGTGGATCGGACGCTGGTGGTCTACAACGAGACTTATCGGCCGAGGGAGTTGTCGCTGGTGTGGGAGGTCGGCGAGGACGGCAAGGGGATCGGGCAGGGGGCCAAGACGGTGATTGTGGCGCCGGGCGAGATTGCGGAGATCGGTATTGGGTTTGACTCGCCCGTTGTCCCGGCGGAGACGACCGTTGTGCTGACGGCGATGCTTTGCGAAGGCGAGGACGTGGCGGATTCGCTTGAGATCGCCTATCGAATCTATCCGGTGGCGGACGCGCTTGGTCTTCCATCGGGCCGATTGGCGCTGTTCGATCCGGAGAAGGAGACGGCTGGGGTGTTCGAGAGGCTTGGCGTACCGTTCGAATCGCTCGATTCGCTTGAGGGCGTGAAGGAAGGCTGGGTTGTCGTGATCGGGCGAAACGCTCTAAGCGGGGAGTTTCCTGGTGACCTGGCCCGCTGGCTTGCGGGCTTTGTCGAGGCGGGCGGGACGGTGGTCTGTCTGGACCAGCGTGAATTTCTCCGGTGGCTGCCGGTTCGTCTTGAGCCGGCGAGAGGCTCGCGGGCCACGGCGGCGTTCATCAACGAGGCCGATCATCCGATCGTCAGTGGAATCGACGAAGACGAACTGCGGTTCTGGGCGAGCGACAACTACGTCGCCGCGACGGACCTTTTTCGGAGGCCGTCCGCCGGGCGGTTTGAGGCGGTCATCGCGGCTGGCGGCGGGTCATCGCTTACACCGCTGGTCGAGGTCCCTTACGGGCGAGGGTCGTATCTGCTTTGTCAGATGCCGCTGGTGGCGAAGATCGATTGCGAGCCCGCGTGCCGAAAGTTGCTGGCGGGGATTCTGGCATACGCGATGGAGCGAAAGGCGACGACTCCGGCGGTCTGGGACGAGCAGGATATGGTATCCTTCGCTTCGTATGAGGAGGCGGGCTATCGGCGGATCGACCTGGCTGGGCAGTGCAATCGGGACTTTCGCGAGGAGATTGCGACGGACAAGATGATGTACTCGGGCTGGGTGATCGACCGTTTGGAGACGGTGGGCGATCTTCCGTCCGGAGACGTGACGTTTGAGGGCGTTCCTTTCACCCTTGTGTCGTCGAAGGACAACAACGGGAGGAACTGCATTGCGTTGCGGTCGGCTAAGGCGTTTTACCCCTTTGTGCCAGCGCCGTACATTCAGGACAAAGCCGCGATCGACGTCGGCGGGCGTTTCTCGCACCTCTATTTCCTTCACACGCTCTCGTACAACTGGACCGCGAACGACATGGGGAGTTACGTCGTTCGCTACGTCGACGGTTGCGAGGAGGCGATTCCGCTTCAGGTCGGCTTGAACATCGAGTCGTGGCCGGCGACTCCGCCGAGAGTGATGCCCTGGGCCAAGCCGGTGTGGCGTGGGATTGTTCCGGGGCCGGAGGAGGCCACGCTCTATCTTTTCGAGTGGGCCAATCCGTTTCCGGAGAAACCGATCGCGCGGATCGAGTTTCGCCTGGCACCGTCCACGGCCATTCCGATTTTGGCGGCTGTGACAGGACGGGAGATTGCGCTCAGAGGGCGGTAGACGCCGGCGATGGCGGCCGGCATGGCGTTCTATCTCGGCTCGGGTTCGCCGGCTGCCGGGCGTTCCTGTCGGACTTCGACTTCGCCGACCATGCCGTTCATTTCGTGCGGGACACAGAAGTAGCGGTAGAGGCCTGGGACGGTGAAGGTGTGGCGGAAGGTGTCGCCCGGCTGCATGGTTCCCGAGTCGAAGGTTTCGGCGCCTTCGGGCAGTTGGACGTGGTCTTGCGGGCGGATGGCCTGAGCGGGATCGGCGGTGACGGTGTGCGGGATGTCGGAGGTGTTTTTCCAGAGGACGGTCTGGCCGGCGTCGATGGCGATTCGTTTTGGAATGAATTCGAGCTGGTTGGTCATGCCGACTTCGGGCGCGGCGGGCGTGGTGGCCGGCGAGGGCTCCGCGGCTTCGCCTTCGTCGATGGGCGCGGCTTGCGCGGCCGGTCCGAAGCCGAGCAGCGGGCCCGAGTGCGAGTCGAAGAGCATGAGGATTCCCAGCCACACCTGGACTGCGGCTGCGATGAGCAGCAGGGCCAGGAAGACGGCGACGACGGAGCGGTGGCGTTTGAGGTAGTTGGCGACGAAGATCAGGATGAAGGTCAGGACGATGACGCTGACGCCGACGATGGCGTGCAGCAGGAGTCGCAGGTGCGAGGGCTCGAAGAGCTCTTGCCAGTTGTGTTCGAGGGCGTCGACGCTGATCGCGTCGGTCACCGCCCAGATTCCGGCCAGGGCGGTCAGCAGTCCGGCGACCAGGGCAGCCAGCCAGTATCGCCAGGGCCGTGCGATCGGGACTTGCGGTTCGGCGCTGCCGTGTGGCGGTTCGCCCGGCGGGGCGACCTCGTAGCCTCGCTGTTGGATTTCGGCGGTTGCCTGGGTGGCGACGCGCCATGAGACCGCCAGCGATCCGACCGCGATGGCGAGGAGCAGGCCGGCCAGTGTCAGGTGAAGCTGAAGCGACGAGATATAGTATTCGATGCCGGTGGTTTGCGGCGTGGCGGCGTCGGCGGTCTGGTCGAGGGCGGCGACGCCCGTGCCGTAGCGGTAGACCATTTCGCCGCCGTGCCAGGCTCCGACGGTCATCAGAGCCAGCGCGACCAGGAGGGCGATGGTCATGGGCCAGTAGGCCCGTTGCCGCCATTCGCGGTTGCCGCCGAGCCAGAGGACGACCACCACGAGGAAAATCACCGCGGCGATGCTGTTGAACAGGATGTGATCGCTGATCAGCTCCCACTGGGCATCATTCCAGTGGCTCTGTTGGACCACCGCCGACCAGTCCATACCGAGGGTCAGCGGTCCGCGAACGACCTCATCGCGGAAGGCGTAGAGACCGGTGGTAGCGGCCGGGACGGCCAGGAGGGCGCCGAGCAGGACCATCCAGCGTCCCGCTCCGCGAAAGCCCTCCCGGGTCCCGATCAGTCCGAGCCACTCGATGATGATTCCCGTCGTCAGCAGGGCGATGGGAAAGTGGAGCACGATGACGTGCCAGTTCGGATGGATGAACTCGTTGGTCATGGCGATCCTCTTGCCAGGCCCCGGACGACAGGGGCGTTCAGTCTCTGACTTCCACTTCGCCGATCATACCGGTCGTTTCGTGCGGAATGGAGAAGTACCGATAAAGGCCGGGGACGGTGAAGGTATAGCGGTAGGTCTGACCCGGTTGGATGGTTCCGGAGTCGAAAGGCACGGCCCCTTCGGGCAGTCTGACGTGCGCCCGATCAACGGCCCTTTCGGGCATGGCGGTCACGGTGTGGACGACGTCGGAGGCGTTTTTCCACTCCACGGTCTGTCCTCTGTCGATGGTGAGCCTTTCCGGGACAAACCTGAGGTTGTCGGTCATTTTGACCGTGACCATGGTTTCGAGGACTTCGCCGTTTCCGTCGGTCACGGCGCCGTTATCGCTCCACCTTTCGCACCAACTGCATCCGGCCAGCCCCACGACCGCCATCAGCGCAAACCCCCAGAACATTCGATGCATGATACACCTCCCTCGATTGGAACTGAGTACCCCCTGATTGAGAACGAAAGAGAACTCCACGGGCCGTATTGTACCTCGGAAGTGCGTCGTGTCAAAAGCAAAACCCGGCGGGCGCATCGTTGTTGGCGGGCCCGTCGATGGAAGGGCATGAGTCGCAAGGGGAACGGATGGCCCAGGCGGAAAAGACTCGCGCAAGAAAGCGCCTCCGACCGGTCGGCCGGAGGCGCTTGGGACATTGGCACAGGCGCCGCGGTGCGCCGAGGTGCGCGGGCTAGAGGCCCAGGCCGTAGTTGTTCTCGGCGATGTCGCGATCATCGCCGTCGACGTCGCCGTCGCCGTCCATGTCGCCGTCGTCGCGGTAGGCGCCGGAGGCGGTTGGGATGTTGGCGTCAATGATGGCCAGGTCGTCGTCATCGACGTCCAGGTCGCCGTCGACGTCGCCGGCCAGGACGATGGAGACCTGGGTGGAGAACTTGGTGGGCTGGGGACCGGCGCTCTGGTAGGTCAGTTCCATGAAGTAGGCGGTCCATCCTTCCGTCGGGTAAGGCACCTCGCTGAAGAACATGCCGTAGCCCCAGTAGTCGGCGGTCGTGCTGGTGTAGGCGTCGCCGATCACTTCATGGCGGAAGTCCCGCGCGGTGGGGTTGTTGGCCTGCCACAGCTTGGCGCTGGTGACGTACCCGGTCCACGACCAGACGAGGATCGACCCGTCGCTATCGACGATGGTGAGGAAGGTAGGCAGGGTGGCGCTATTCAGGATGGACCAGTAGAATCCTTCCAGGGCGTTGAAGGCGTCGACATTCAGGTCGTGGTCGGTGTTCTGAACGTATCGGATCCAGCTTGGTCCCTGGAGTTCGTCCCAGTAGAACTGGGAGGAGTCCGGGAGGAAGAAGGGGTCGCCGGCCGAGTTGACGATGTATTTGGGGATATCGATCCGGTCGAGGTATTCGTACGGATCGATGATCTCCATGAGCATGTCGGCCTCCGGCGAGCCGAGGCGGTCGAAGATCCCGGCGTCGACGTAGGGTTGGACGGGCCAGGACCAGGACTGGTAGACGTCGTAGTGGTGCTGGAAGGACTCCTGGAGGTTGAGGGCGTCGAAGACCATCGGAGCGATGGCGGCGACGCGCGGTTCCTGGGCGAGGGCGTCGACGGCGGCGGCGAGCCAGGCGGACCAGCCGCGTTTGGAGATTCCGCTGATGACGAACTGGTCGAGCGTCTTGTTGAGGCCGGAACAGATGGCCTGGGCGGCGTCCATGGAGCGGATGGTGGCCTTGGTCATGGGCAGGTTCGCGGGCCAGTAGTTGTCGACGGAGTTGGCGTCGTAGGCGTCGAAGAACTCTTTCCATGAGTAGGCCAGCACCGCATCTTCATGGCGCCAGGTCCCGGCGGCTTCGCTGAGGAACTTGAGCTGCTGGTTCGGGACCATTTCGCACTGGACGACGATGGACTGGGTGTCGGTGGCGATGCCGGCGAGGATGGAATCGACGGTGGTCGGGATGTTGCTGCGCAGCTCGTACGTGCCGTAGCGGTTGAATCCGACGCCCCCGAGCGGGGAGTCGAGGTAGAGCAGAGCGGTCTCGTGGCTAACGGTGTCGGGCACGATGATGGTCAGCCAGTGCCACCATTCGGTGTGCGAGATTTCGTTGGGGTCTCGCCAGTTCTGGGAGGTCATGTCGTAGACGTAGGCGGTGTAGCCCGTGCCGGCGATGGTGTTGACGAGGGTGTAGGCGAAGCTCTGGTCGGCGGCGGCGACGTAGTCGTCGAGCGCGGTGGCCATCGCGAGTCCGGGGCACAAGCCGGCAACGACCGCCGCTGCGCAGATCATGGCGCCCCATTTCTGAGTCAATGCAGTTTTCATGGTTGGTCCTCCAAAAAGGTGTCGAACAGTACCCCACAGGCACCGGCGTCCGCCGTTCGCGGCTTGGCCGGAGATGCACCGACAGAGCGTTATCCCCGCGCAAGGATGCTGTGCTTGCGCGTCCGGCTGGTCCACTCGTTTTGCTGCTCCCGTTGTCGCCGGGCGCACCTTCTTCGGTTTTCGCGGTCGCGAAGAAGGGCACATCCCAACCCAGGCTGCGAAGGAAGCGGTTCCTCCGGCTGCACCATGCGCAGCCGAGAGTGCCGTTTCCAGGCACAACGAGAGTCCCATGTCCAGACCGCTGGAGTCTCGCCAGCCAGCGATTGTAAGGTGAGATTCCCAACAGTCAGCCGATACCGTCGTCTCAGTGTGTCTCAGGGATGCCTCATATCGTCCCGAAGGCCACTGCTGGAATTGCCAACATTATACCTGAAGCCTTTGGCGAGTGCAAGGGGAATTTCTGGAATCTCCCGCTGGCGGGGGATGGGCCGGAGGAACGGCGGTTGGGCCGTCGGCGGTCCAAGACCCTGTGGGTTGCCGCGGGCCCAAATGGATGAAAAACCGTGAGATTTGCGCCGCCCGTCGCTATCATCGCTCGCCAGAGTTGGTGACGAGGATGAACGATGAAGATTGTTGATCGCGGCGTTGTGGTTGAAGGCGGCGAAGAGGACCGGCGGTCGTGCGCGTTTGCGGGCGTGTGCGTTTTGCCGGGCGGGCGATGGGTGTGTGGATTTCGGGCTGCGCCGACCAAGGCGGCGACGGCTGGGCAGCAAGCGATGGTGAGCTGGTCGGACGACGAGGGCGCGACGTGGTCGTCTCCGGCGGCGCCGTTCGAGCCTCCGGCCCTTGAGGGGCGGCAGGGGAGTTTTCGCGGTGTTTATCCGACCAGCGTCGGCGCGGGTCGGCTGTTGGCGTCGATCATGTGGGTGGACGTGTCGGACCCGGCGCTGCCGTTTTTTAACGAGCAGACGGAGGGGCTGCTGGATACGCGGGTTTTTCATGCCTGGTCGGCCGATGGCGGAGCGACGTGGACGAGGCCGCAGCCTATGGATACGTCGCCCTTTGACGTTCCGACGCCGCTGACCGGACCCGCACTGGTGCTGCCGGACGGCGAACTGGCGTGTCAGTTCGAGTTGAACAAGCACTACTACGACACTTCGGTCTGGCGGCACAGTTCGGTGCTGATGTTCTCGAAGGACGGCGGGCGGAGTTGGCCGGAGCATTCGATCGTCAGCCATGATCCGGCGAATCGGTTTTTCTGGTGGGATCAGCGGCCGGGCGTTCTTGAGGACGGGCGGATTCTGGTTCCGTTCTGGACGTATGACAATCAGGCGGCGACGTATTTGAACATTCACGCGCGGGAGTCGTTGGATCGCGGGCGGACGTGGTCGCCGCTGTGGGATACGGGCGTGCCGGGTCAACCTGCCCAGCCGGTTTCTCTGGCCGACGGGCGGGTGGCGATGGTGTATGTGGATCGGACGGCTGAGCCGGTGATCAAGGTCCGGGTGAGCGGCGATCATGGGCGTTCGTGGCCGGCTGAGACGGAACTGGTCATCTCGCAGCCGGCGTCGGCGAGTCAGACGTGGAACAAGGGTTCGATGCAGGATGCTTGGGCGGAGATGGGCAAGTTTTCGTTGGGGCTGCCGGCGACGGCGCGGCTGGGCGATGGGGACGTGCTGGTGGTCTACTATAACGGTCCGGCGACCGATCTGACGTCGATTGAGTGGGTCCGGCTGCGGGCGTAGCGGGGCGGTTGGCATCCGGTTGAGAAGGGTATTGACAAGTTCTGTCGTTTGTGGTCCAATTATTTCGAAATAAGTTATTTCGAAATAAAGGCGCTGTTGATGCCCAGACGACTGGCGGCGACGAAGCATTTCCGGCTCTCCCAGCGGCTCCGGCAAGAGTTGCGGGCGATCCCTGCCGGACAGCAAGTGCCGACGGTGCAAGAGCTTAGGGCGTCGCACGGGGTGTCGATCGCGACGGTGGAGCGGGCGTTGCGGCGGCTGGAGCGGGAGGGGTTGATTCACCGGCCGGCGGGTCGTCAGCGGTTTGTGGTGGCGGAGGTTCACGACCGGGCGTTGCGTCGGATCGCCCTGATCCGGCCGGATTACCCTTCGTCGAATGCCGATGCGATCTGTCGGGCGGTGGTGGAGGCGGGGCGAGGGTATGACTGGTCGTTTGACCTGAGCAGTTTCCGCGATCTGGGTGGTTTGGACCTTGGCCGGGCGATCGGGGAAGCCGACGCAGCGGTTTTTTTGCCGTCTTCCGAGGCGTTTCCCGGACACCTGCTGGACGCGCTTCGCCAGCCGCGCAAGCCGCTGGTGGTCCTGCATCAGCACGTGGAGATAGGGACGGCGAGCAGCGTGAGCGTGGACGACCGGCAGGTGGGTCGGCTGGCGGCGCGGCATCTGCTCGCGTTGGGACACCGGCGGATCGCGATCACGCTGGATCAGCCGCACGATTCGACGGTGATGGAGCGGCTGGCGGGATGGCGCGAGGCGATGGCGGAGGCTGGGCAGTCGGGGTTGGATGAGTTGGTTCTGGATTGTGGCGTGGAGTCGGGCGAGGACGCGCGGCAGGTGGCGTATCGCAGTTTCCTTCGGCGCCTGGAGGCGCCGGTGGCGTTTACCGGGTTGTTCTGCATTTCGGCGTTTGGGGCGATGGGGGTGCTGCGGGCGCTGCGGGAGCGGGCGGTGGCGGTTCCGGATCGGGTGAGCGTGGTGGCGTACGGCGATGAGGTGGGTTTGGGTGCGTTTTTGAATCCGCCGCTGACGGTGGTGGAGATTGACGTGAAGGCGTATGGACGCGCGGCGGCTGAGATTCTGGATCGTCAGTTGACCGATCCGCAGAGTCCGGCCAGACAGGTGGTGATTGCGCCGCATCTGGTGGTGCACGAGACGGGAGAACGACGCCATGAACAGGGATAGAACGTTGAGCATCCGGATGTGCGGCAGCGGTTTGAGCGGCTTTACGTTGATAGAGCTTCTGGTGGTGGTGGCGATCATCGCGGTGCTGGTGTCGATTTTGCTTCCGGCTTTGACGTCGGCGCGGCAGAGCGCGCAGTCGGTGGCGTGCGGGTCGAACCTTTCGCAGATCGGGCGCGGGCTGTTCATGTTTGGGGATGAGAATGACGGGTTGATCCCGATGGGCGAGTACCTGGGCGGCAAGTGGGAGATCTGGTGGCCGGTGTCGGTACTTTCCATGATGGGAGCGGTGGTGCCTGAGACGACGGCGAATCGCGGGATGTGGGGAGGGTATCTGGCGTGTCCGACGGCTGAGGCGGAGTTCGGCGCGAGCATCTGTTTCTCGTATGCGCTGAACTGCACGCTTCATGATTTGCCCGCGGATCGGCCCGATCCGGTATCGGGGGCGACGGGATTTCAGTGGCGAACGGGACGGATCGGCGAGATCGTCTATCCCAGCCGGTCGCCGGCGGTCATGGACACCTGGCAGCGGCGCGGTCAGGACTATTCTTATCCGCCTTACGCGCAGTTTTTCCATCCTTTCAACCTTCAAGGCAACCCGCCTCCGCGGCACGGCGGCGGGCATTCATCGGATCAGGCGACGTTCAATTCGGCGACCGTGTACGCGGGCGACGGCTACTTCAATATCGTTTACTTTGACGGGCACGTGGGGCGCGAGTCGTACGTTCCCGCATCGTGGCGGGGAACCACTCGCGACACGGTTTATTGAGCGAGCGGTGTTTGACCTTCGGCGACGAGCCCTTTCGGGAGGTATTTCATGAGGACGATCTGGCATCTGGCGGTTGCGGTGTGCCTTTGTGCGGACGTGTGGGGGGCGACGGCTTCGCAGCCAGCGTTGACGGAGGCGGATGGTGAACTGGTTCTGTCGTCTCCGACGGGCATGCTGGTTTTTTCGGCCCGCGACGGCCACATCGTTCGGCTGACGAACGCGGAGGGCGCGGTGCTGGCGGGTCCGTCGGATCAGTCGAATCTGTGGTCGGTGGAGCCGGGCGTGCATCAGAAGAACTTCGGCTGTTTCATGTCGGGTCCGCCGTTGGGGAAACTGAATCGGGCGGTTTACGCGTCGACGTTCGGCGGCGAGGGGAACGGGTTTTCATGGTCGTGGGACCAGGAGGCGGGGCGGCTGACGATGGTGTACGAGAGTCCGCGCGAGCCGGTGCGGGTGAAGGCGATCGTTTCATCGACGGCGGACGGGTTTCACTTCGAGCCGTGGATCAGCGTGGACGGGCCGCAGTCGGTTGACTTTCAGATGCCCGGACGGATTCGCGTCGACTACAAGACGATCGAGCGGTTCCACGTTCCGAACGACTACGCGGTGGCTTTGACGCCGAAGTTTTTCAAGGAAGGTCGAAGCTTCGCGCTGCGCTATCCGCCGGCGTTTTGCGACCTGGCGATGTGGACGCGGTCGGACGGGGCGGGTCCGGTGGCGATCTATCGTGCGGAGGCGGACCGGCCGATGATGCCGTCGACGTTTTCGCTGCTGGGCGGCGGGGCGGATCCGGACGCGGCGGGTCTGCCGTGCGCGTTTGGGCGGACCTATCACTTCTACGCGCCCGATAGCGCGTGGATACGCTGTCCGGCGTTCGAAATCGCGGTGGGTGCGGATATGCGGGCGATCGGCCGGCGGTACGGCGAGCTGCGGGAGCTTGGTCCGACGGTGGCTGAGAAGCTTCCGAAGGACTTCTACGAGACGCTGATTCGCAGCGTGATTATCAAGTACTGCTCGTCGACGGCGGCGGGCCAAGCGGCGGCGGCGCGGAGCGATTTTCGGTTGATGCGGGAGAATCTGTCGCGGTTCCCGTCGCCGTCGGTGATTCACAACGTCAGCTACATTTACTATGGTTTTGACCGCGGGTATCCGGACTACCTGCCGCCGGCGTGGTCGGGCGGCGGGCAGGAGGAGTTCGGCTTGCTGATCGATGCGATTCACACACAGGGCAAGCTGTGGATGCCGCACACGAATCCGACGTTCTGGAACATGGTTCCGAGTCCCGAGAACCGCACGCCGGGCCAGCACGGTGAGGAGCACTATCTGCGCGACGAGGCGGGCGAGTTTGTCTACAACGGCGGGAACTTCGATAGCACAGCGGGCGGCCGGATCGTCAGCCCGATGCATCCGACGGTGGTCGAGGTCAACCGGCGGATCATGGCTGAGTTTTGCGAGCGGTGGAAGACGGATATGGTGTTCTGCGATCAGTTGGCCAACCGGTGGGGCGATTTCGATTACAACCCGGCGACGGGCTATCCGCCGCACGGGTACGTTCAGCAGCTTGCGGATTTGGCGGGCGAACTGAAGGCGATCGTGCCGCTGGCGATGGAAGGGGGGTTTGATATCCAGGTTCCGCACGCAGCGGTTTTTCACGCCCTGAGTTGGCCGATGATGGGCGATCCGGCTGAGGAGACCGACTACAACGGCCGATACGGCAAGGACGGCTGGGAGTGGTCGCCGATGTTCCAGTACGCGATCCACGACCGGGTGATCAGCACGTTGCACAACCTGGGCGATAAGGTCGACAACCCTCAGCGGCTTTCGAGTGTTCTGGCGCACGGGTATTCGATCATGTCGAACGTGGGCGACGGCAACTGCGACACGCTGGCGGATGATTCACCCGAGATGCGGTGGCTCTGGTGGCTGGATGCGGTACAGAAGAATGTCGTCGCCCGTTATCTCGGCCGGGAGATGCTGGATTTCCGGTATGTGGGCAAGTATGTGGTGGCGACGAAGTATCCGGACTTGAGCCTGGTGGTCAATCTGACGAAATCGCCGTATGAGGTGGCGGATGCTGGAGTGACGCTTGGTCCGTACGGGTGGCGAGTGACCAGCGACGATGGGCAGTTGGAGGGCGTCTGTGCCGTCAAGGCCTTTGGTCAGGAGTTTCCATCTGCGGTGAGCGTCATCCGCGTCAGGACGGCTGAGGGAACCAGGGTGTGGCTGCACGCGGACCAGGCGGGTACGATCCAGGTGCCGGACTTCGACGGTGAACTCCATGCCGTTGAGCTTCCGCGGACGCCGCAGAAGGAAGCGATTGTCCTGAAGGCGGCGAAATAGCCTCAAAGACCCGGAGATTTTCCCGCCGAGGCGCGGAGACGCTGAGGTGAAGGCAGAAGAGGGTGTTATCAACATTTTTTCGCTTCGGCGGGAGCCTGCGGCGGTTGGCGGTGAATCTGGGGCGGATGTGGGACACTTTAGGCGGCGGCAGAATCCGCTGGCAGTTTTCGAGGATTCTGTTATCTATGGTCATTGGTATTCGGATGACGAAGAGCCGTCGCTTTGACGGTTTATCACTTTGGGGGACGCGATCATGCAGAAGCTGACGGGGTTTCCGGAGTTTTTGACCAGTTCGCACAACCTGGTTTGTGTCGGCGATCGGGCCGGCAACATTTCCGGCTACCTTTACGAGGCGGCGGACGGCGGCCAGGTGGTGTTCTGGGACTGCCCGGACGGTGGGACGATGGAGGTCCACACGCATGAGGGCGACGAGTATTTTATCGTGCTGCAAGGGCAGTATTCCGGGGTGATTGACGGCCGGGAGATCATGCTCGGTCCCGGCGACGAACTGCTGATCCCAGCCGGCACGCCGCATAATGGGACGATGTCGGCTGGTTTCCGGGCGATCGACGTCTGGGCCAAACCGCGGTTCTGAGCGCCTACGACCCGGCGGCCGGTTGGGTCGCGGGGGAATTCGCCGCCGGTTGGGTTTGGGGCGGCATGGCGAAGTTTTTCTTTTCCGCCTGCTGTCGGACGGCCTGGATGACGGCGGCGCCGAGGGTTGAATGGTTGGAGTCGCCGCGTTTTTTCATTTCCTGGGCGATGTAGGTTTTCCGCTGTTCGTTGAGGTCGGCGATCTGCTGTTGGATGGTCTGGCGTTGTTCGGTTTTTTCGCGGACGTACTGCTGACGCTGTTCGGCGGTCATGTTTTGCATGGCTTCGGGCAGGTCGGTTGTTACGATCTTTTCGAGGTCGACCGCGCTTTCGCGGACGGCGTCGACGAGGTCCCAGGCGGCGTTGTCGTACTGTTTTGAGGCTTTGGCGGCCACGCGTTGGGCGACGTTGGCTTGGCCGTAGGCGGCGGCGTTGCGGTCCTGCGTGATCTGGCGGCCTTTGCCTTGTTCGCCGGCGGGGCCGTAGGGGATGTAGGTGTCGTTGAGCTGTTCGTTGAGTCGGGCGATTTCGACGTCCTGTGGGGCGTCGATCTGGACCACGGCTTGGTTGTGGTCGATGTTGATGAATCGGCCGTCGGCGAGGGCGGCTCCGTCCTTCCACTTGCCGTGTTCGCCTTCGGTCTCGGTGCCGCAGTGAATGGTGTTGACCACGATGCCTCTGGCGATGGCTTGGCGGCAGGCTTTGCGGTAATCGACCTGGCCCTGGGTGAAGGGTTCGTTTCCGGCGATGAAGATGACCTTCAGGTCGTTGGTTGCTTTGCTCCAGGCAAGGCTGCGGACGGCTGACTGGACGACCTGGCCGCAGTATTCGTCGCCGCCGTTGGTGGTGAGGGCGAAGAGCTCTTCCGAGACCTTGTCGAGGTCGGTGGTGAGGGGGAGGATCATGCGGATGTGGCCTTCAGCGGCTGGGATGGTGCTCTTGCCGTACTCGTAGAGGGCGACCTCGATCCGCGGGGTTTTGCCGTCGCGTGTGGCGAGGGCGAATTCGTTGACGATGCTCCAGAGCTGTGACTTGGCCTGTTCGATGAGGCCGCTCATGCTGCCGCTGGTGTCGAGGAGGATGGCCATTTGGATCAGCGGCGGTTTGGTTTCGGTTTGGGTGGTTGGTTCGGCTCCGCGCACCAGTGTTGTCGCGGCGACGATTGCCAGCATGCATGTCGTTGTCATTGTTTTACGCATGGTTGAGCCTCCATTTCGTGTTTGGTTGTCTGTGATCATTTGGTATGTGGAATCGTGTTATGGGCCTTGGACGAGGACGGTCTGGCCGTCGATTTCGAGGAGGATATCGCCGTGCAGTGCGATGGCGCCCTGGCGGTTCTCGTCGGCGAGTTGCTGGGCCAGGTCGAAGAATTCGTCTGAGGCAAAGCGGATGGTCCGCTGCGGTTGGGGTTGTTGGGCCTTGGCGGCGACGCGGCTGTCGACCCAGTTTTTGCCGCGTCGGTAGAGGGCGACGTCGTTGACCTGCTGGACGTCGGCGACGGCGACGCGGTTGAGCTGCCGGTCGATGAAGGCGTTGTCGTAGCGGAGGGTCTTCTGAGACTTCTGGCGGGCGAGGTTGAGTTCCTGGTTGACCGCGCCCATCCCGGACCGCTGGCGGACCGCGCGGAGCTGGAGGTTGTCCAACGCTTCGGCGGTCACGGCGGGCGCGCTGTACAGGTCGGTTCCTTCGCGGGCGAGGAAGGCGGTGTACTCGGTGAGGATGCCGAACTCGGTGGAGAGGGCGACGATCTGGTCGACGAGTTCCTTGACCTTCGGGTCATCGGAGGCGGTCGGGTTGTCGGCTCCGAGTTGGCGGACGGCGTCGATGAGTTCGGCGATCTTTCGGCTGGCCCAGAGACGCGGGACGAAGCCGTTGCGGGTGGTGGCGTGGTCGAAGTCGAAGGTGAACTTGAACGATTTGGACTCGCCGGCCACATTGCCGCCGAGCAGGAAGGTGACCGGTTCATCGCCGATGTATTTGCCGAGCAGAATGAGCTGATCGCCGGCGAAGAGGTCCGGCGGTTGGGCGGGCAGCAGGTCGCGAGTGCGGCCGAGGGCTTCGCCGCCGTCGGGTTTGACGATGTCGAGCGTGGTATCGGCGAGCAGCGGTCCCCAGAGCTGGCGGAAGACGCGGCCGACCTGGACTTCGACGTCTTGGTTGGGCAACACGAAGCTGGACCTGGCCCTGGTGCGGTCGGCGATGGCCTCGAGGAGCGGGGCGTTGACGTCGACTCCGACGCCGAAGGTGAACACGCGGCGGCGGTGCGAATTGCCCGCGGTGGCGAGTTCGCGGATGGCGCGTTCCGAGGTGGTTCCGACGGTGGGCAGACCGTCGGTCAGGAACAGGACGATCGGCAGCATGCCCTCGGCGGGTTCGGGTCGAAGGGCCTCGATGAGGGCGTCGTGGATGTTGGTGCCGCCGATGGCGGTGATGCCGTCGATGTAGCGGCGTGCGGCGGCTTCGTTCTCGCTGGTTTTGGGGATCGCCTGTTTGGCGAAGGCGTCGACGGTGTTCTGATAGGTCAGAAGGTTGAAGCGTTCGCCTTCGGCCAGGCCGCTGATGATCTGGAGGGCCGCCTCTTTGACCTGTTCGATCTTGCAGCCGTTCATGCTGCCGGAGCGGTCGATGACGAGGGTGATTTCGCGTTTGATGGCGTGGTTGTCGGCTTGGTGTTGGACGGAGGCGGGCAGGCCGGCGAGCAGGAGGAAGTATCCGCCGCCGATTTTGGGGTCCGGATAGCAGAGCATGGAGGCGGAGATTTCGCCGTCGGCGAGCAGGTATGAGAGGCGGAACGGCCCGGGCTGAAGGCGTTCGGCGCTGAGCTTGGCTTCGATGTGGTTGGTGCTCTGCGATTTGATTTCGATGTCGTGGCTTGGCGAATAGGCGGTCGAGAGGGGGCGTTTGGAGCGTATGGTGAGGGCGATGGTCCAAGGGACCTGGTAGTCGAGGGCTTCGCTTCGCGGCAGGAGGTAATCGACGCGGTTGTCTTCGGCTTGGAGAACCTGCTCGTAGGTCAGTCGGATTTTCTGGTCGCCGTGCGGTTCGACGGGAAAGACGCTGGAGCGGATCAGGTTGTGGCCGGCGAGTTCGAGGAGGGCGGGATCGCGGATCTGGGCGACGAGGCTTTCGTAGATTCGCCGGGCTTCATCCCTGGGCAGGATTTCGACGGTGGCTTCGGGGGCTGGGCCCTGGAAGGCGAGTCCGCGGACGGTGGCGTCGGCGGGGATCGGGACGAGCAGTTCAGCCTCCTCGCGTCGCGGGCTGTCGTTCTTGAGGGACAAGGTCAGCGTGGTCGCGGCGACCTGGTCGATGATTTCGATCCGGGCGTCGACGGTGGTGACGCGGATGGATGGTGTCGGCTGGGTGGCTGAGACCACAGCGTGGCGGGTCTGCGGCACGAGGATGTTGTCGGCTCGCCACACCGGCGGCCTGGCCGTCTGTGCCTGCGTTTGCCCCGCAAAACCCGAAAGCACCATTCCAGCAACCATGCAAGCCCATGCGATCGTTCGGCGTGACATGTGGCGTCTCCTTTCGGTATCCCGCGTGTCTCCACACTCAATATACGCGATAGCGGTTGCTCTGATGTGTAAATTGCGTGTAAAACCCGGAGGCCGTGCGGGTGCGCTGTGGCGTCTTGAACTACCCGGCGGCGAGGGCGACTCGGATGAGGGCGCCGGTGGGTTTTGCGGGGAGGATTTCGACGGAGCCGCGGTGGGCTTCGGCGAGTCGTTTGACGAGGGCGAGGCCCAGGCCGACGCCGGTGGTTTCGCGGCGGGATTCGTCTTCGCAGCGGTAGAACTCGTCGAAGACCTTCTTTCGCTGGTGATGCGGGACGCCGGGTCCGCGGTCCTCGACTTCGATCAGGACGTAGCCGTCTGTTCGCCGCGTTCGGACGGTGATGGTTTTGTCATGGGCGTCGCGGGCGTACTTGAGGGCGTTGTCGGTGAGGTTGACGACGACCTGCGTGACGGCGTCGTGGTCGAAGGCCACGGTTGCCATGTCCGTCAGATCCGGTCGTAGGA
>ENA-UOUL01003267-UOUL01003267.1-bioreactor-metagenome-genome-assembly--contig:-NODE-3267-length-16947-cov-16.309840_pt1 | contig 16947 bp, 14 predicted proteins | sample MGYA00249838_ERZ747220 | MGnify/ENA primary metagenome ERZ747220 (study PRJEB28778, sample SAMN05720191) | bioreactor metagenome | isolation source: Anaerobic biogas reactor | place: USA:Washington...
TGCCATCCTGGAAGAACGGCAGTGATCATTATCTCTGCTTGCTAACTCATTCCAACGTATATCTAATTTGCGTTTAGGGACAGCCTTTTCCCTTTTGATCGTTGCCACTTTTTACAATTTTGGTATAGTAACAGATTTTCGGCTCTTTGCTGAATTATGTGTGCTGGCCTGGCAGATATTGCAGCCTCTGTCTCTCTGCGCCTCTCAAGTTGGGTCAGAGGATCGCGGTTCACCTCATAAGCGCAGAGACAGAGAATTTGTGATTTAAGTTCACCAATAATAAATAGCGAGGAGCCAAATCTATTTCCGTCTCCTCCGGGCACCTGCCATCCCCAGACTGATCATGGCTAGAACCAGCAGTGCTCCAAAGCCTGGAGTAGTCTGTGCTGCGGATTCTACCGCCTCTTGGAACTCGCTGATTTCCATCGCTGCCTCAGCCAACGCCTCTTCTACCGCAAATCCGCCGGTCCTTGTCCCTCTGGTTGCTATCCTCTCCTTTTCTTTGGGGAAATCGTGTCAGAATATGCAGTTGATTTCCAAAGTCCGATCTGTATTGTGGACGATATGACTGGAGAAGGCTGTTTTTCAGTGGCGTCGCGCGCGAAAAAAAACGCGCGGTAGTGCCCTGGCCCCCTCAACGCCGGGGTGGCTTGGATAACAACAATTGACGAGGTTAAACTACAAACCCATAGCCAGGACGAAGTGCCATAGTTGCTCTGTTTACTGCTAAAAGCAGAATTCTCTGTACCTGCAGCTTCCTGGATTTGGGCACCTTCCAGGATCGCGCTCATAAAATATAAGGTCTTGTTTGCTGTCCCTTTCCTCAATGAACCACTGACGGACCTCATCGCTGATGATGAAGAAATCCCTCTCGATATGAGGTGTGGGGTGATTTTTTGGGAAGCTCAGGTAGACTGTGCAGCCGATGTTGATGGGAACCTCATAAAGGCTCTCGTAGACCAAGGCATAGCCGGTGGCAGAGAGCCGATGAAAGTCCCTCTTCTGCCCGGTCTTCAGATCGCATATCAGCATCCCGCCCATATTGATGGCATCAGCAGAGAGGTTGCGGCTTAAGCCCAAGTACTTACCATCGAGCTTGTGCTCTACAACAAAAGGCAGAGCATGATTGATCAGAGAATCATCGCTGAGGTATTTATATTTGGCAAGATAGGCAAAGATGGAAGAAACTATTCTGCTCACCTCGAATGACCAGAGCTTTCTCAGGTTATCGCTGACGCTTTGGCCGGCCTCTGCAGAGGGTGAGAATTTTGTTTGCGAGAGCTGCTCATTAGCTTCAACTATGGCGTCATCAAGCCGTTCCATCAAGATACCTGGCAGCTCGGCACAGATGCTCATGCCTTCTTTGTAGATGAGCCTCTTGGCAGTGGGATAAAGCTCTGCCATAGCCTGATGGTAGATGCGCCCTGCCACCATCTCCTCGCTGGCCGGGACGCTGACCTTCTGCACATGTCTCAGATAAGTGTCCCGACCGGTCTCGCAGTACCTGTCAGAGACCTCCCAGACGGGCATCAGTATATCATGTGGCGGCGATAGCTCAGAGCAGTGCCAGTTCCAGCCCCTGAGGTCCTCTGCTATTCCTCTCTCTCGTGTGCTCGGAATAAGCTTTTTTAAGAGATATTTGCGTTCTTCTTCGGAAAAGAAATACATGCACCCTCCAATAATGTATTGGAATAATTATATTATTTCTCTGTATGTGGTTTGGGCAAAATATTTCCAACACAGTACTTTCTATATTCGCAGTCTATGCATCGAGCGGAATTCCTGGTTCCTGCTGGCTCAATCTCATCCTCAATTATCTGAGCTATTTTTTCGATCATCTTCAGAGTGCGTCTGCGGATCTCATCGCCAAAGTCAATCTGCACATTTTTCTGATCCCTACTGTAATGGATGAAGCCCCGTCGGACGATGGTCTTAAAGCTCTCTTCTACCAGAAGGGCATAGGCGGCAAGCTGATACTTGTGGTTCAGGTGGATGCTTCCCTTATGGGATTGGCCGAACTTGTAGTCTACAGGTATGAATTCCCGGTTGGTTCTCACCAGGTAGTCTAAGACCCCTCTCAGGCCGAGGGTGCTGCTTTCCATTTCCACCCTGAACATTTTCTCTGCCTGGTCCAGCTCCGGATCGTAGAAGATCGCTCCCTTGCGGCGCTTCTCTTTGGCGGTGATTGAATCGTGCATCTCTATGCCCGTTTGCAGCTTCTGGTCAGGAGGTTTGGGAATGTGAAGGACATGGTCGAAGTAGATTATCTTTGGACAGTAAAGGTACTGCTTCACGTCGCTTACTGTGATCATCTCTCATATCCTTCCTTCACGATTCTTCACTTGCCATCACTTGCCTTCACTTGTCTCTGCTTGTCTTCGCTTTCTCTCATGGCTAAAAGACGGACACGTCCTCCTCCTCGACCTCATAGATCTCGCCGATGCTATCTTTGAGGGAGAAACATTTGCTGCACATCGGATAGAACTGAATGTTTCCCTCCTTTTCGTGCATCATTCTCTCCAGCCGCAGGCGAAGCTTTTCTCTGGTGTTGTGGTTCATGATGCCCCAAAAGGCGCTCTTCTGGATGCGGATGCAGCCGAAGTCCAGCAGAACTTTGGCCACCCTGGCTCTCAGGCTGTTATCACTGATATCGTAGATGATTATGGTATCCACTGGCACCTCCCAGGAATCATCACGAACTCCATCACCATCTTGGGGTGAATGGCTCGTAACATGGCCTCTCTCCGCGGAGGAAGGTAGCAACAGATGATGCCTGAGAACGGATGATGTTTCTCAGGATCTGGCTCTTCTCTCGGTAGGTTATTCTCTCGTCCAGTCGGCCATAGAATGCCTTGGAGGCAATCTTTATGCCGTCCTTAGTCATGCGGCAGTCATCCTGAAAGTGGCCTTGCCGCATCTCCCTGGCTAGGCTCACCACCACCCTGTCCACCACCAGGGGCCTGAACTCCTCCATCATGTCGTAGACCAGCTTTTCTTTGCCTGGCCGGTCGGCATGAAGAAAGCCGGCGTAGGGGTCCAGTCCTGCATAAAGGATTGCTGCCCAGACCTCCTGCTCCAGGAGATAGTAGCCGAAGTTCAAGAGAGAGTTGATCTGGTCCCTGGCTGCAGGGTAGTCTCGGCCGGGGAAGCTCCAGTCATCTGGGATCAGCTTGGCCCAGGTCCTCCAGTAGATCTCCGCCCCTATTCCCTCCACTCCCATGATCTCTCCCCGGACATCATCCACCTTCCCTTTTATGAGATTGAGCCTGGGGATGAGCTCCTCTATCTGATTAGAATTATTGCGGAACTCTCCCCAAAGGTCCTGCCTTTCGCCCTTCCACTTTTTTGCGAATGATTTTAAGAGGGAGGCCTGATTTTTCAATTTGCCGCGGACGAAGGATCTGGCCAGGTTGGTTCCGCGGGAGTCGTTATAGGCATTGTACTGCTCCCTTCTGGTCTTCACTGTTCCTCCCAGGCTTGCCGGGATGAGCCTGGCCATGGGCTTGCCATAGTAGCTGGCGAAGACCACCTCGACACCCAGCTCGTCTGCCATCTGAATGGCATCGGAGGAGACAGAGATTCCGCTGCCCAGCACCAATATCTGCTCCACTCCCCGAGCAGGCACGAGCACATCGGGCAGATCCTTTCTAGTGATGCGAAACTGCTCGCTGGATTTGCCCAAGAATGTCCCCCGGTCAGAGAGGATGATGCGAGACATTTGAGAAATATTGGTTTCATAGGGGATATTACTTTCGGATGGCAAGGAAAAAGTTTAAAGTGCTATGGGTTCATTTGAGGCCAGGATTGGAGTGCAATGCTGAAACCATCATTGATTGACGGATACGCTTCCTTCTTCAAGGAAATCACAAGTTATTGCCCATATCCATATCAAGAGAAGGTCTTCTCATTGCTTGATCGTGGAAAATCCGTAGTTCTTCGAGCCCCCACTGGCTCAGGAAAAACTCTATCAGTTATTATGCCTTATCTATATCTCAGAAAAAATAATGAGAAAATGGCGGATAGAATAATCTACGCTTTACCTATGCGTGCTTTGGCTTTTGACCTTTATAATTCGACAATACAGACAGCCGAAAAGGCCGGATTTTGTGTAGTAGAAGATCCTGAGAAAAGGAGCGGCGAAGACAGAGATTCGGAGATTTGCATAACAATACAGACGGGAGAACTCCAAAACGATCACTTTTTTGAAGGAGATATAATTTTCACAACTATTGATCAACTGCTATCTGGTTATCTAACATTGCCCGTATCGCTTCCAGATAGACTCGGAAATATAAATATAGGTGCAATAATTGGGTCGTTAATTGTATTTGATGAAGTACATCTGATGGAGTTTCAAAGATCATTCTTAACTGCAACAGAGATGATGAATAGATTCGAGGGCTTGGCCCAGTTTTTTGTTATGACTGCCACTTTGACTGAGCCCACGCAGAAATGGCTGGCAAAGCAAATAAAGGCTGAACCCATAACCTGTAGCATAAATGAGTTAAAGAGCGTACCCGGCTATGAGAAAAGGAGCAGAGTTTATTCATTTGAAAATAGTCCGATATCCTCAGACACAGTAATCAAGAATCACAGACAAAAGACGTTGGTCATATGTAATAGAGTAGATAAAGCCCAACAAATCTATTCAGAGCTCAAGGAAAAGCTCATAAATGCAGATACGAAAATAGCTCTTCTGCACAGTCGCTTTTTTAAGAGGGATAGGAGCGAGATAGAGAAGAATCTGCAGCTTTGGTTTGGTAAAAGATCTGAGGATGTAAATGCAATACTGGTTTCAACCCAAGTTGTTGAAGCAGGAATTGATATTTCGTGCAATACGATGCATACCGAGTTAGCTCCCGCAAATTCTCTTATCCAGCGTGCTGGGCGATGTGCAAGGTATTCAGGAACGGGTAATGTATTCATTCATGAAATAGAGGATCCATCTAATCCACTTCCTTACCCTAAAAATGAAGTTGATGCTACCAGAAAAGAGATAAAGAATTTCAGAGAAAAAGAGCTTGATCCAGATTTTGAGAAGGATTTGGTTGAACGAGTTCATGCTCCTCTTGATGATTCAAGGCTAATTGATTCTCTTCAGAATCGTCGCGGTGAAGTGAATGAGGCAATGGATCACGGTCATTCTTCCAGCATTCAAAAGCTGATAAGAGAGGTGGACAGCGTTAATATTATTCTCACTCCAAATCCTCATAGCGAAAATTTGGAGATTTCATGGCCCGAGATGCTATCTGTTCCGAGATCAACATTATACAAGTTGAAAAAGAAGGGTGCAGATGATTGGATCTTCAAGATTCCTATCTTCAGCGATGATGAAGAGTTCAAAGGCGTAAAATGGGAAAAGGTGGAATCTGTCCGAGATATTTCCTGGCTGGTTGCATTGAATCCCAAATTTGCCAGGTATTCTCAGGAAGTTGGCCTGATATTTGGTGAAGAGGGGACGAGGTGCATTATCCTAAATAAAAAATCCCCGTATAAAAGCTATAAATATTCTTGCGAATCCTTCCAGGAACATACCCATCGCGTCATCGCAGAGGCAAGATCTTTAATTCCTCTCTCTGATAAAGGAATAATGAAACTCTCCAAAAAGATGAGGCTGGACAGAAATCATTCCATTGAGAAGATGATCCTTCTTGCTTGTGCTCTTCATGATACTGGAAAATTAAGCGTCAGGTGGCAGGGCGCTATGAACAGATGGCAAGGAATTTCAAATCCAAATGCAGAGCAATTTATCAAAGGATTGCCCTTAGCCCATACGACTTACGATCCAGTCAAAGATTGGATAAGAATGCAGGAGCTGAAGATACAGAAAGGTCCGCATGCTGCAGAGGGAGCATATGCAGTTTTTACAATGATATTTAAAGGAAGTCAAACTATGCTTGGCGACGGCGACGATACACAAAATATGGCAATTGGCATCATGGCAGCTATAGCCAGGCATCATGGGCCTAGGACATCTAATCTTCAACCGTTTGAGCTGATTCCGCAAGCGAAAAACGTATTAAATGATGCTATGAAGACGTTGGAGATTGACTTAGGGGATATGGAAATTAGCGAAACACCAAACAAGGATGTAATCGATTCATTCAGGCAGTATTTAAAAATTAGCGAAATAGATAATGGAATTTTCCTATACTGGTTATCAGTAAGAATCATTCGATTAGCTGACCAAAGAGCAACATCTAAGATTGGAGCCTGAAATGAGCCAGAGACTTTGTTTTAAAATCCCAAGGGAGACCAATACTTATGCCGATGTCCTTATGGCCTTGGGTACGGCGAGCCTACTGAATGAGATTTATGGAGATGAGGCCAGAACTACGATAGAGGATAGAGGTGATAATCTTTCCATCGAAGTCTCGAGCGATAAAGGTTTAGAGTTTTTAGATACTTTTACGCGACTTGACATAGGATATCCTTTTGTAAAACAAAAGAATGATGAGATAATACCTAACGGCGTAGACGATGTTTTTGATTATGAAAAGAATAAAGAAATTGAAGAGGCATATAATAAATTCATTAAGACATCTGGAAAAAGGAAAAATAAAATCAGCAATAAAATGATTGATTCTGGATTTGATAAGCCTTATGAACCCGATCCTAATCTCAAGCTTCACAAAATTTTGGCATCTATGCGCAAAGGTTGGAAAAGCGACAAAGAGTTTCATGAGTACTTTATTAACAATAGAGAGAAGATATCAAAATTAGCGATGATCAACCTTAGGCACCTGTCAGATCCATGCTTTGAGAAATGCAGTTCTGATGATCTTGACAAAATCGTATCTGGATCTCAGGTTCTTCTACCAATTGGCGGTAAAGGTGTCAATAGGTCAAAGCCAGATTCTACAGGCAAGTCTGGACTGCCGTCTGATTTCATCGATTGGTTTTCAGAATGGATGAAGTATCGTGGCATGTTTAAGTTCCTGCTTCCATATAGGAATGGAGATGATTTTAAGTTTTTAGTTATAGTTCCTAAGGATATCTCATATAATTCCGTGGTATCGATACATAATGATCTCTTTAAAATGAATTTATGGGGCGGAATAAAACTGGATATTCAGGCTACGCTCAGTCTTGCTAAAATTCTAGTCAATCATTCAGAAGAATACGATAAAGAAAAAGGTTCTTTCAAGATGCTAAATAGGCGTCCCAACCAGGTAATCGAAGGATTATATCAGGCCTATTTTAAAAGCATGGGAACGGCTGCTTCACTGATGAACTATTCATTCATCGGGTTGCCTGGATGGTTCACAATCGATGATAATAAAACCGCGCATGAATTTATGGATATTTTAGATGAGCACGGAAAATGCATTGGTGCTCTTCAAGAAGAGATCTCCAGTGATATTCCCCTTCTCCAGGATTATCGTAATTTTCTATCCTCAGGAGATTATAGGCATTTTCTGGAGTTTTTATCACTTTTTGGAACATATGTCATGCAGAGGAGAGAGAAAAACAAATGGGTAATGCAATTTACAGTTCAAAACCTAAGGAGGATTTTTATGGTCGATAAGGATTACTCTGAGATAATATCTGATGAAGGATTTTTGAATTTGGCATCCGCTATACGAAGAGCCACTGTTAATGCACAATATCGTAAAGCACAAGGCAGGCGAGATTGGGATATCAAGTATGGATTAGCCCAGGATTGGAAGCGAGTAGCAGAGCAGCCTGACAAGCTGGTTATTGCTATATCGGAATTTGTCCAACAATATAACGCAGAAAATGCAAGACATGCAGAAGAGAATAAAGAAAGAAGAAAAAATATAACAACAAGAGATCTGGACCAAGTTCTAAACTTAATCAAGAATTACGGCTCATTCCTGGTTGGAATGCTTCTCTTAGCCTACGGATATGCAAGAGATGTCAAAGAAACGGATGAATCAAATAGTACTGAAATTAAAGAAGGTGAAATCAAATGAAAATAAACTCTATAAGCATATCTGGACTATTAACCCTTAATATGCATGCATTAAATAATGAGGGCAGTGAAGGAAACTATCTCCAGACAAGGATGGTTGAAATAGTAGATGAAAAAGGAATCGCTCATTCGGTGAATGCCATCTCGGGAGACATGTTTAAACATATTCAGGCCGATCATCTATATTCCCTTGCACGTGAAGAAAACATATCCCTTTGCGATGGCTGCTCGAAGGACAATCCAAATAGAATAAATGTTGATAGTGGCTTTGTCCAAGGATTTTCCGAAGGAGCAAAAGATGCAGAAATTCTTGATAAATTATTGGAAAAATGTGCAGGAGATGACATCGAGGGAATTCTCATCACGCAGGAGATAGGAAAGAAAAAAAGAGCCATCGGCAGGAAATCGATAATAGAGTTCGGTTGGGCGGTTGGTGAGCCGGAGAAAACAAAAACCGAGTCTTATTTTCATGTCAAGTTTGATCAGACCGAGAGAGCCAGTGGAAGAGGAGATGAGAGTACTGGCGCCAACATAGGGCAAAATATTTTTCACAGGCCCGCGTCAAGCGGCAGATATGCAATAATCTTAAATGCCGATTTATGTCGAATAGGTTTCAATGATATCACTTGCACCTACTCAATAGACACCGAAGAGCGCAAGAGAAGGACCGCAATTGCCCTTAAAAGCATACTTGCAGCCATCCTCAAGCCAGCTGGAGCGCACCGAAACACGCAAAATCCGCATATCGTCAATTTCCAGGGCTGCATTACTGCAAGCTCTTCGATGCTTCCCGCTCCAACGGTGAGCGCCCTTAATGAGAATTACCTGGGAGAAATAGATGGCATATGCATTACATTGAATGAACTAAGCCCAAACTCAATAACCAAATGGGATTTTAATAGCCTTAATGAATTCGCATCAAAGATTAAAGAAATAATAGAATCAATTGAGATATGAGCATGACTCTGAGCAATCAAGAGTGGCTGGTCTTGGAATATTTGCCTACTAGCTTATTCACTCTTAAAATTTCAACGGCCACAAATAAAGGAGGGAAAACGCTTTTCGTTCCCACACCTTATTCAATTAAGCTATCATTCATAAATGCAGCTTTCCGTATCGGCGGAGAGGGCTTAGCCAGGGAGATATTCGGAGATATCAAGGGTTGTGATATTCGCTTATCTCCTCCAGAGAGGTTATATGTTCTTAACACCTTTATAAAAATTCTTGATGAGAGCAGGGATAAAAATTCAGATCCCTATCAATCCACGATCGCCTACCGAGAGTTTTGCTATTTCCAGGGAATGCTTAATATAGCTTTATCTCTGACCAATTACCCTAACATAAATATTGAAAAAATAAAAGAATTAGCAGCTCATATAAATTATTTTGGAAAACGTGGAAGTTTTTTCCAATATACGAATAGTAGAACGATTCCAGATTTGCCACCTGGCTTCACAGTGAAATCAACAGATCCAGAAGGAAATATTAAGGGATATGAGATAGTTCAACCGCTAGATGATATTGGGGAGACAGACTCAAAAGACTTATTTGATCATATAAATACATTTTCGAATAAGAAGATTGAAAGAGGCAAACATAGAATATTTGTCCTTACATATATACCCTATAAAATGGAGAAAAGCTCTAACAGATACACTGCATATGTGAATCCATACAGATGTCAAGATGCTGAATAGTCCCCAACTCAGCTGATGTCTTGCAAGAAGAAAGCAATCGGGAAAATGTAAACCAAGCCCTGCAATCAGTTTGTCTTTCGCCTATTATTGGATCATAATGCTTGGTTTCAATTCCCTTTTCATCGGGATAGGCTCTGCAATTCGAAAATATCCCAATCGAGATGTGGAACGGCACCGAATGTTTCAATTCCCTTTTCATCGGGATAGGCTCTGCAATGAAGCGGAAGGTATCACCATTGGAGAAATCCAAGCGGGGTTTCAATTCCCTTTTCATCGGGATAGGCTCTGCAATACACAGAATATGCTGGCGGGGGCCTGGGTCACACTCACACGTTTCAATTCCCTTTTCATCGGGATAGGCTCTGCAATAGCTGATCAACGATTCTGCCAGCCAGGGCTTCAAAAAGGTTTCAATTCCCTTTTCATCGGGATAGGCTCTGCAATCGGCTCATACGGCATGGATGCCCTAACCAAGATGGTGTTTCAATTCCCTTTTCATCGGGATAGGCTCTGCAATCATATCATCAATCCTGAATTAGTATTATGCCCGCCCGGGTTTCAATTCCCTTTTCATCGGGATAGGCTCTGCAATGCTCTGGCCGCACCCCGGACAATGGCCAAGAAGATGGCGGTGTTTCAATTCCCTTTTCATCGGGATAGGCTCTGCAATGTGGCTGCAGATCGTATATCTGATCATCTCAGAATAATGAGTTTCAATTCCCTTTTCATCGGGATAGGCTCTGCAATATCATGCATCTCTATGCGGGCCGTTCGGAGATCCTCGTGTTTCAATTCCCTTTTCATCGGGATAGGCTCTGCAATATATTCCCTCGGTACATCTCATACCTTGCGGACGCTCCAAGTTTCAATTCCCTTTTCATCGGGATAGGCTCTGCAATCGGGAACCAATAGTTCTTGGCGTCCTGGCAAATGCCGTCAGTTTCAATTCCCTTTTCATCGGGATAGGCTCTGCAATGAAGACCTACTATCAACATTAGATACAGAAATTACAAGAGTTTCAATTCCCTTTTCATCGGGATAGGCTCTGCAATATATTTGGAAAAATCCATAGCAGATCTAGCGTTGCGTTTCAATTCCCTTTTCATCGGGATAGGCTCTGCAATGGAATCCGGCCTTTGGTGGTCCGGCAAAGTGCGAACGCGTTTCAATTCCCTTTTCATCGGGATAGGCTCTGCAATATATAGACGAACTCCAGGATTTTGCTAACCAGGCATCGGTTTCAATTCCCTTTTCATCGGGATAGGCTCTGCAATATCTGGGTAGGTGGTGGCGGCACTGAGGATGATTACGTTTCAATTCCCTTTTCATCGGGATAGGCTCTGCAATCTCCAAAATCATGAATTACCATTACATGAATTATATTATGTTTCAATTCCCTTTTCATCGGGATAGGCTCTGCAATTTCCGCAGCTGGCCTGGAGGCTTACCAAGCCATTCTTCCTGTTTCAATTCCCTTTTCATCGGGATAGGCTCTGCAATCGGCGGGATAACTAGTCGATCCCAGGCCGGAAGTGTTCCGTTTCAATTCCCTTTTCATCGGGATAGGCTCTGCAATCCCAACGGCTTGAGCATTCCAGCAAGTCCGCTAGCTGGGTTTCAATTCCCTTTTCATCGGGATAGGCTCTGCAATTTTCGAAGACATCCCGCGAAACATCTCTGAGAACATTGTTTCAATTCCCTTTTCATCGGGATAGGCTCTGCAATGCACGATAGCGACAAGGTGACCGACAGAACGACCGCCCAGTTTCAATTCCCTTTTCATCGGGATAGGCTCTGCAATGTATAAAGTGGCTGAGAAGTATTACGAGCCTGCCAAATAGTTTCAATTCCCTTTTCATCGGGATAGGCTCTGCAATAAAGGAATCCAGTTCGGTGCGTGGATCGCTGTCATCACGTTTCAATTCCCTTTTCATCGGGATAGGCTCTGCAATGTATCGAGCAGCTCCCTCTAGATACTGATCGGCTGGCATAGTTTCAATTCCCTTTTCATCGGGATAGGCTCTGCAATTTGGTCTGGACGAGGATCGTTCCATTGGTTTGAAGGAATCGTTTCAATTCCCTTTTCATCGGGATAGGCTCTGCAATGGGTACAGGTATGACCTGGGGCATGGACGATCGTGATGTTTCAATTCCCTTTTCATCGGGATAGGCTCTGCAATCATACCGCCGGGGGCTTCTCTTTATGCCCCGGATGTGTGTTTCAATTCCCTTTTCATCGGGATAGGCTCTGCAATAGCTGATCAACGATTCTGCCAGCCAGGGCTTCAAAAAGGTTTCAATTCCCTTTTCATCGGGATAGGCTCTGCAATCGGCTCATACGGCATGGATGCCCTAACCAAGATGGTGTTTCAATTCCCTTTTCATCGGGATAGGCTCTGCAATCATATCATCAATCCTGAATTAGTATTATGCCCGCCCGGGTTTCAATTCCCTTTTCATCGGGATAGGCTCTGCAATGCTCTGGCCGCACCCCGGACAATGGCCAAGAAGATGGCGGTGTTTCAATTCCCTTTTCATCGGGATAGGCTCTGCAATGTGGCTGCAGATCGTATATCTGATCATCTCAGAATAATGAGTTTCAATTCCCTTTTCATCGGGATAGGCTCTGCAATCGAACTAAAAAAGGATCTTACAAAACAATATTATTTTGTTTCAATTCCCTTTTCATCGGGATAGGCTCTGCAATACCAAAACAAGAATACGTTGTTTTTTCACATATTTCGTTTCAATTCCCTTTTCATCGGGATAGGCTCTGCAATGTAAAGCGATTTAACAACGTAGTATGATAAACTCTTGTTTCAATTCCCTTTTCATCGGGATAGGCTCTGCAATTAGAGGTCTTGTTAAAGGCATGGTAGAGCCTGGTAACAGTTTCAATTCCCTTTTCATCGGGATAGGCTCTGCAATGAAGGATCTCTTTGAGGGGCTATTGCCAAGATTCTCGTTTCAATTCCCTTTTCATCGGGATAGGCTCTGCAATGCGGCTCAGACAGGATTCACCTCAAGCAACAGCTGGACATGTTTCAATTCCCTTTTCATCGGGATAGGCTCTGCAATTAGATGAGTCATTGAGCTTAGGCAGAGAGGACTTCGTTTCAATTCCCTTTTCATCGGGATAGGCTCTGCAATGATACAATAAAACAGACTCGAGACCTGCCCGGACTTAGATGTTTCAATTCCCTTTTCATCGGGATAGGCTCTGCAATAAGCCCCTGCGATCCAGGAAGTCGCATCTTGGTTTCAATTCCCTTTTCATCGGGATAGGCTCTGCAATATGAAATACCTGTGTTTCCACTAGTTGGTTCTATGAAAAGTTTCAATTCCCTTTTCATCGGGATAGGCTCTGCAATCGAAACGGTATGTGTATGTGTATCCGAACCACTTTTTGTGTTTCAATTCCCTTTTCATCGGGATAGGCTCTGCAATCCTCGTTTGCGCGATCTGACCACCAGCCAGGAACTCAGTTTCAATTCCCTTTTCATCGGGATAGGCTCTGCAATATTTTGTCATAGTACATCACCATGTAAGCCCGTCCCCATGTTTCAATTCCCTTTTCATCGGGATAGGCTCTGCAATTGATGAAATGGATGAGTACCTGAACAGCTTGATGGAGTTTCAATTCCCTTTTCATCGGGATAGGCTCTGCAATTTGAACCGCGGCCAGGAACCCATATTTACTTCGGAAATCGGTTTCAATTCCCTTTTCATCGGGATAGGCTCTGCAATAAAATCAACCGCGTGGTTCGATCGTCACCCGGTATGGTTTCAATTCCCTTTTCATCGGGATAGGCTCTGCAATACTCATACGGGGGGCCTCTATATGTGGCTGGAGAATCCAGTTTCAATTCCCTTTTCATCGGGATAGGCTCTGCAATTATAATTGCAGGATGTTTATCCCTTCAGCTAATTCAGGTTTCAATTCCCTTTTCATCGGGATAGGCTCTGCAATTTGGAGATGTGCTGAGTCATCGCCAGCTCATGCAGCGTGACGTTTCAATTCCCTTTTCATCGGGATAGGCTCTGCAATTGGTCACGTCGTACTGCGCGGCCTGCTCCGGTTCTGGTGTTTCAATTCCCTTTTCATCGGGATAGGCTCTGCAATGAGACATCCGACCAGAGAGCTTCTTAAGGTGGCGTTGTTTCAATTCCCTTTTCATCGGGATAGGCTCTGCAATCGGAACATCCGAAGCCTGCCAAGCTGAAATAGATTCCAGTTTCAATTCCCTTTTCATCGGGATAGGCTCTGCAATTTTGGCCAAGAGCCTATCCCCTCATGGAATTAGAACCAGTTTCAATTCCCTTTTCATCGGGATAGGCTCTGCAATCCATCTTGTTCCCCGTTATATCCACTACCCACATCTACCCGTTTCAATTCCCTTTTCATCGGGATAGGCTCTGCAATAATAGTTGTGGCCGTGTATGTTGCCTCGGGAACATGTTTCAATTCCCTTTTCATCGGGATAGGCTCTGCAATCCACACTCGGAACATGTACGAGAAGTATATCTTGGATCTAGTTTCAATTCCCTTTTCATCGGGATAGGCTCTGCAATGATAGGGTGGTTCTATCTACCAAACCCACCAACTACCAGTTTCAATTCCCTTTTCATCGGGATAGGCTCTGCAATACACTAACTGGTACAACCACAATGATTTTGTGGTCAATTAGTTTCAATTCCCTTTTCATCGGGATAGGCTCTGCAATATGACGTAGCGTCACCAGGTTCTAATACAAATGGATCAGTTTCAATTCCCTTTTCATCGGGATAGGCTCTGCAATCTTTCTGGTTGTGATGTTCATCAAGCCGGAACACCGTTTCAATTCCCTTTTCATCGGGATAGGCTCTGCAATTATTTTAAATAGATTGTAGTGCTATGTGACCAGTATTGTTTCAATTCCCTTTTCATCGGGATAGGCTCTGCAATTGATGTGGAATCCATCGAAGACGTAACACACATTTAGTTTCAATTCCCTTTTCATCGGGATAGGCTCTGCAATACTTCTCTTCGTGGTAGAATATTTCTTGCTACCATTTCGTTTCAATTCCCTTTTCATCGGGATAGGCTCTGCAATGCGACACTGAGTTTGGACACTCCTTGGCCAAACAAATAAGTTTCAATTCCCTTTTCATCGGGATAGGCTCTGCAATCAAGAGGAGGATAAGGCTGGCGTGGGAAGTCTCCGGGTTTCAATTCCCTTTTCATCGGGATAGGCTCTGCAATGCAACGTCAAAACGAATTGGGCATTGGGAACCACAGGCGTTTCAATTCCCTTTTCATCGGGATAGGCTCTGCAATTCAATGCCTTCTCGGATAGCTTCCTCTCTCGTCTGTTTCAATTCCCTTTTCATCGGGATAGGCTCTGCAATAAATGAGGCCATTGTGTTGTCTAAAACTTTCGTTAAAAATGGAAATATTCCCAAACAAAACAAATGTAACGATGATAAAAAATATAATTCACAAATTGTAGGTAATAATATGACAGAAGAATATATTAATCCAGAAGATGTACAAAAGCTTCCCGTGGAAGAAGAGAAAGACGACACCGTTGAAGCTAAACTTAACGAAGTCGATGAATCACTCGCTATGAAAGATCAGGAAATTGCTAGCCTCAAAGAACAAATGGCTGCATTGCAAGCCCGGCTCGACGAACTACTAATGAAACAACAGGAAGCCGAAAAGGAAGAAGCTGATAAGGCTGCTGAGGAAGATTTCCAGGCATTCGGCCAAAAACTAAATGCTGCCCACCGGAAGGATGCTCGCGTCCATTATGATAACTTCTTAAAGAATGGTTGGAAGTATATTGCTGCAAATCCCGAAGTTTTTAAGATGGATATTCCAAAAATGAACGCACGCGGTATTCCTGAGGAAGGAGAAGACGTTTCCGAGTTGTCTAAGGCTCGTGCCGAACTGCAAAAAACCCTTTCTTCTAATTATAGACGAAAATAAATAAATATTAAATAAATTTTTATGGAGATAAAACAAAAATGGCAACAATTCCAACTTATATGACTTTCAAGGGTGTTAAGACTCCTGGAAGCGGAATTATTAAAACTGGTGTAGCTGCAAGCGAAATACCGTTTGGTGCCTTTGTAACAAGGTCAGCTGACGGCACAATCAAAGCACAAGTAAGCAATAAACCTTACACGTATCTTGGTGTGGCAGTAGATGATCAGCGTCAGCAAATGCCCTATGATGGGTTTTATGCTGCTGGCAAGAAAGTACCTTATATTGCAACTGGAACTGCTAATGTTTGGCTACTTGGTGGACAAACTATTGATGCTGGGGACTTTGTAAGATTTCCTGAAAAATTAGGTGCTGGTACTGAATCCCTCGGTGTTGTAATTCCCGAAACAGCTCCTGCTACCAGAACCGCATATTCCGTAGGAAGAGTTCTAGAAATGGCTGATGCTGGCGACGCGAACTATGATCAAACAGTTACTTCATTCGTTGGATCAGTAGTGACTTTTGATGCAGCCGCTACTATTGCTCATTTGGATCTGGTGGAAGGCGACTATGTGGTCATTGATTCTGATGAAGCTGCTGAAGTTAATAGGGTCGTGGATCCTCTTACATCCGACACAACCATTACCATGGAGAAGGATCTACTCGCTTCTCACGCTACTAACATAACCATGTACAAACTTGTACAGATTGAGGTCGAGCTTATTTAAGTAGGCCTTAATATAATTTTTAAATACTTATAATAAATTTTATGGAGAAATACACAAATGGCAGACACTAATCTAACTTACGGTTCCTTTATTCCTGACGAAGTTGTTACAGCATGGGTTCGGGAAATTAACCAATATGAGTTGAATTATAGACCCGAAATGGTAGCAAGAAATGTTCTACCGCGAAGAGAAGTCGGACCACAAATTGATATCGACGCTATTTCCTATTACCAGTCTACGAGTGGACGGGCACAGATTGTGGCTAAAGGCGCCGCACCACAGCCGTTCACCATGAAGACTAAGGTCGAAAAGCACGAAATGTATCAGTTCATGGACGGTTTCATGGTAAACGAGAGGGATCTTGCTAAGGCGCAGGGCGCAACCATGAAGGCTAAAGAAATTGATAGTGCGTTAGCTATGATACATTCCGCGGAAGATTACATTCTCATGAATGGAGACAGCGATCTTGGCATTGATGGTATTGTTGACGTCGCTCATGCAAACGAAAACGGTAAAGTTCTACCAAGCAATGGAACCGCAACCGGTAACGATATCGTTAACATGGGTGCATGGGATGGTTCTGGGGACACTAGAGATCCTTATGAGGACGTTGTAAATGCT
>ENA-UOUL01003268-UOUL01003268.1-bioreactor-metagenome-genome-assembly--contig:-NODE-3268-length-16942-cov-4.095108_pt1 | contig 16942 bp, 16 predicted proteins | sample MGYA00249838_ERZ747220 | MGnify/ENA primary metagenome ERZ747220 (study PRJEB28778, sample SAMN05720191) | bioreactor metagenome | isolation source: Anaerobic biogas reactor | place: USA:Washington...
ACCGTCTTCTTGCGGTCGATCCGGATCGGCACGACCGGTTTCGCGGGATTCCGGGCGCGTGGGCCAAGACGGTGAATGGGATGAAGGCCATTGTCGGCACGCCGGGTCTGCGTCTTGGCGTGGCGATGTGCGTGCATCGCGACAACTACCACGAGGTCCGCGACATGATCGAGTTCGCGATCGACCTGGGGGCTTCGTGCTTTGCGTACTTCAACTTCATTCCGGTCGGCCGCGGGCGCGGCATGGTGGATCAGGACATAACGCCGGTGCAGCGGGAGCGGGTTCTGGAGCTGCTCAACGAGTACATCCAGGGCGGCCGCATCGGGGTCCTGAGCACATGTCCGCAGTTTGGCCGCGTGTGCCTGGCCCATTCGCCGGTTTATTCGGGCCGGGTCGCCGCTTCGCACGCCGGGTCGGGCAGCGGCTTGAAGGCCCGCGTGGTGGCCAAGTATCTGGGCGGATGCGGGGCCGGGCGCACGTACGTCTGTATCGAGCCGGACGGCAACGTCACGCCCTGTGTGTATATGCCCGACCGCGTCATGGGCAACCTCCGCAGGCAGACGATCAAGGAGATTATCGCGGACAACGCGCTGTGGGAGCTTCTGAACGACCGCGAGCATCGCAGCGGGCACTGCGGACAATGCGCGTTCAAGCACTACTGCGGCGGATGCCGAGCCCGGGCGGACGGTTATTTCGGCGATCCCGGCGGGCCGGATCCCGGGTGCATTTTCAACCAAGTGGAATGGGAGTGGCTGACCGCCCGAGCCCAGGGCCCCGAGCTTTCGGATCGTCGGGCGACAGAAGGGGCGACCGTCGGCCGAGCGGCGAGGTAGATGCAGTTGGGTTTTATGACACACTGGCCCATCGGCGCCCTGGCGGCGAACGCGGCCCTGGTAGTGCTTCTGGCGCTGCTGGCCACCGAATGCCTTTACCGTTTGACAGCGCGGCGGAACTTCTTTGGCCTGGACCCTTCGCCGGACAACCTCGTCGGGCAGCTTCTGGTGGGCACGGCCCGCGCGTGGCCGCTCTACTTTCTGATTGCGTACCTGTTCGTCTCGCCGGAGGTGGCGTGGCCGGCGCTTATTACCGCGGTGGCCACGGTGAGTTTCCTGCCGCTGGTCATCGGCGACATGCTGTTTCGGCGGGAGCTGGCCTCGCGGCCGAACATCGTGTTGGCGGCGTTTTTTTTGCTGGCGTGCGCGATGCTGCTGGCGAGCGGGATCGGGCTTGACCGGCGTTTCACGCTTCTGGACGCGCATTTTATCTTCACGACGTATTTGTTGTGTTTGTGGTGGGGCTGGCAGGAACGGACGCGGATGAGCGGGTTCGGGTTGCCGGCTGAGCCGTCGTCCGGCGGGCTGGGGGTCAGTCGGGTCGTTGTGGGGGTCATTCTGGTCGTGATTTATCACGCCGCGGCCGTCGGATTGATCGGAGCGACGACCGCGGTCACCGGCCAGCTTGGATGGCCCACGGGCATCGTTTTGGGGCTGATCGTCGGCGGTTGCTGGGTGCCGGCGAGCGTGCGTATGATGGGGTTCAGCGACGACCCGGGCAACGCGCTGCTTGGGCGGTCACTGGCGGCGATCTACCTGATGTCGGCTGCGGTCCTTTTGACCGGCATGGTGCAATTCGTTTCGGGCCTGCGGGGTTACGACCTGAGCATTCTTCCTCACGGGTTTGTCGACTATCCGTACACGCTCTGGCAGATGGAGGTCATTCTGCTGGTGCTGACGGCGATTTTCTGGCTGGCCCGGACGTTTATCCTTCAGACGCTCAGCCGTCTCGAACAGGTGTTGCTGCTGGGGATTTACGGCACGTACCTGGCCCTTCGGATGTACCGCATCGCCACGGGCGGGTGAGTTTCTTACAGCACGTTGATATTGCGGCGGGAGAAACAGACGGTGGCGATCGCGAACAGGACCACGGCGATGCCGCACATCAGGGCGATGTCGTTGGTCGGGTCGTAGTTGCCGGCGGCGATCTTGATCGGGCGGAAGTAGTACAGGGGTCCCATGAACGATATGCGGTGGACGACGTCCCACCACTCGGAGAGGAAGTGCAGCAGGTAAAGGGCGAGGCTGAGGCCGAACGCCCATCCGACGGCGGTGCTTCGCAGCGTGCTGAGCGCGCTGAAGAAGACGGCGTAGCTGAAGGCGACGAGGTATACGGCGTAAAGGTTGGCCGCCACGAGGACGATTCGGTCGAACATGTACGGCTGTTCCAGCGTGACCTGCCGGAGTCCCATCCAGGTGCCGAGCAGCATGCCGGCGGTCATCACCGCGCCGCTGATCGCTCCGGCCAGAATGGTGGTGATCATGAAACGCCGTCGGCTCAGCGGGGTGGCGAGCACGAGGTCGACGGTTCCGCGGTCGATCTGGCCGGCGATGGCGCCCGAGGCGATCCAGACGGCGAGGGCCAGCAGGAGGGCCAGGCTGATCGGATGCAGGTAGGCGAACGAGCCGAGTCCGGTGGTCGTGGTGATCTGCAGGATATCGTCGCCGATCATGGCTTTGAAGAACTGCGGGAGGTTGTCGATGATGTGGAGGCGGTAGCGGAGTTTGTACTTGGGGATCAGCGAGACGTACAGCCAGTGCCAACCCACCGAGAGGCCCAGTCCCAGCAGGAGGATGCCCTGGTAGTCCTTCAGGGTCCGCACCAACAGCGGCCAACTGATCGGAGAGACTCGGGCCATCAGATTTGGACGTCTAAGCGGTTTGCCGTTCATCCTCGGTCTCGACTTTTCGGTAAAATCGCAGGAACACTTCTTCCAAACTCGGCGGTTCGATGCTGATGTAGTCGACCTCGATCGATCGCAGCAGCCGCTGGAGAATCTCGGCTGAGCCCTCGACGATCAGATAGACGTCCTGACCCTTCTGCCCGACCAGCCGCATGCCGTCCGGCAGCGGCGAGGGCAGTTGCGAATTGTCCTTGAGGACCAGACGCACGTGCTGGATGCTCCGCTTGCGAAGCTCGGCGATGGCGTCGTCGGCGACGAGTTGGCCATCGCGGATGATCGCGGCCCGATCGCAGATTCGTTCGACCTCGCTGATAATATGGCTGGAGAAGAAGACGGTTCCGCCGGTGGCGGCGTAGTCTCGGAGGAGGTCGTAGACCTGCTGCTGCATGAGCGGATCGAGGCTGTTGGTCGGTTCGTCGAGGATCAGCACGGCCGGGTCGTGCATCATGGCCTGGATCAGTCCGAGTTTCTGCCGCATGCCGCGGCTGCAGTATCGGACCTTGAGGTTCAGGTCGAGGTCGAGCTTGCGGGCGAGGAAGGCGGCCCGCTGACGGCAGTCTGTGCCCCGCAGCCGCGAGAGGTAGGCCACCGTCCTGTAGCCGGTCAGGTGGTTGAAGAATCGGATTTCGCCGGGCAGGTAGCCGACGTTTTCGCGGACGTCGAGGCTCTGGCGGCGCACGTCGAACCCGCCGATGTAGGCCACGCCGGAACTGGGCCGCAGGAAGCCCAGCAGAAGGCGGATCATGGTGGTCTTGCCGGCCCCGTTGGGGCCGAGAAACCCGTAGATCGAGCCGGTCGGCACCTGGATCGACACGTCGAGGATCCCGCGCCGCCGGCCGTAGTACTTGGTCAGACCCGCCGTTTGTATTGCGTATTCGTACATTGAAGTTCGCTTTGTCCGCTGTCCGCGGCCGGTGAAAACTATAACTCTAGGTTAATGAGCCTCGCACGTCAAGCGTCTTGACATTACCATTCCATCCAAGTATCGTCGGCCCCTTGTGTTGATCGACCCGGAACGGCCCGGGACGTACGCCACGTGAACACAGGAGACGCTGCGATGCATCGTACGTTGGTGGTAGGAGTGGCCAGCCGAGGCGGGCCGTGGATCAATGCCGTCAAGGCCCATGAGAAGTTCGAGCTGTCGGGACTGGCCGACCTGAACGCCGAGATTCTTGTCAAGCGGGGCGAGGAGAGCGGGATTCGGCCCGAGAACCGCCACCTGACGCTCGAAGACGCCCTCGGTTCGGGGAAGTACGACGTGGCCGTGGTGGTCACGCCCAACCACATCCACTACCCGGTGACCAAACAGATTCTCGGCGCGGGCGTTCACTGTCTCCTCGAAAAGCCTTTTACCGAGGAATACGCTCACGCGGAGGAACTGGTCCGGCTCGCTGAGGACAAGAAGCTCGTTCTGGAGATCGGCCAGAACTACCGGTTCAAGCCGATCTGCCGTTTCGTCGCCGAGTTTATCCGCGGTCAGAAGCTTGGGCGGCTGTCGGGCATTGAGGCCTCGTTTCACCGTCATCGTCCGCCGCGGTTCGAGCACGAGCGGGTGATGCGGTTTCCGATGCTGTATCTTCAGGCGATCCACCACGTCGATTGGATGCTCTCGATCTTGCCGAGCCCAGTGGTCGAGGTGTTCAGCCGTCATCGCCGGGCGCCGTGGAGCGAGTGGCGGGAACCGTCGATCTGCCACTTCGTGCTCCGTTGCCAGGATGACGTGATGGTCAGCTACCGCGGCAGCTATGAGTCGCAGGGCGAGATCACCCCCTTCGACGGGCTGTGGCGGTTTGAATTCGAGCGAGGCGACCTGCTCATCAACGGAAATCGCCAGGTTGTCCAGGTCACGGATCGCGGCGCGAAGACGGAGGTGCTCTACGCGGTCGGTGAGGACGAGTCTTCCGGCGAGGCCGAGTTGCTCGATGGGATGGACGAGGCGATCGTCGGCGGCGTGGAGCCTCCGACGTCGGGCCGGCGCAACCTCGAAACGCTCAAGATGCTCTTCAAGATATTCGGACAGGAGTGACCGTTCAGGAGCAAGTCCATGGCAGCCAGGGTCAAACGGTTCCTTTCGGCTGAGAGCGGCGTGGCCGAGCTGCTCAAGGTGACGCCCGAGCTTCGGTTCACGGGTCAGACGCGCGATGAGTACAAACGCTGGCGGCGGTTTTTTCTGTCGCGCCTGAGCCGCAATCTGGGTCCGACGCCTCCGCGCGTTCCGCCGAAGCTTGAGGTTCTTGAACGCTGCGCCATGGACGGCTATACGCGGGAGAAGGTGATCTTCAACTCCGATCCGTTCTCTTCGGTGGTGGCCTACGTTCTGATTCCCGAGGGGGCGAGTCGCCGCGATCCGCGTCCGGCCGTTCTTTGCGCCCACGGCCACGGGGTCGGCAAGGATGGGACGGTGGGCATCGTCGCCGATTACCAGAAGCAGTTTGCAGTGGAGTTGGCTCGGCAGGGGTTTGTGGCCATGGCGCCGGATTGGCGGACGTTCGGCGAACGGGCCGATCGGGACGAGTGGGTTCGCCGGCCCGGCCGCGATGGCTGCAACGTCGCGTATCTGGCATTCGGCTATTTCGGCTATCAGCTTCTTCGGCTCAATATCTGCGATGCGCAGCGGTGTCTGGACCACCTGCAGTCGCGGCCGGAGGTGGACGGGCGGCGGCTGGGCGGGATGGGCTGCTCGTTCGGCGGGACGATGACCACCTGCGTTTCGGCGCTGGATCGCCGGATCAAGGCGGCGGTGGTCGTCTGTTACATCAGCACGCTCGCCGACGCGCTCAGCGATCGTGGGAACGTCAACGTCTGCGGTTCGCAGTTTATGGCCGGTTTGCGGACGATCGGCGACATCGCCGACGTGGCGGGCCTGATCGCGCCGCGGCCGTGCATGGTCCAGATCGGCCGTCGCGATGAGTGTTTCATTGAGAAGGACGCTCTGGCTGCGTTCGACCATCTCCGGAAGATCTATCGCGCCGCTGAGGCCGGCGACCGGCTCGTGCTCGATCGTTTCGAGGGCGGGCACGAGGTCGATCTGTCGGGCGGCGTCGAGTTTCTCAAACAACATCTTTTATAGCGACATTCGCGGGAGGACTCTCATGGCGATCAGGAAGGTGAGCTACGGCGGCTGGTCCAACTGCTATCGGCTGTCGAACGATCTGGTCGATCTGGTGGCGACCACGGACGTCGGTCCGCGGATCATTCGCTTCGGGTTTGTCGGCCAGGAGAACGAGTTCAAGGAATACGGCGAGATGATGGGCAAGAAGGGGGGGCGGCAGTGGCGGATTTACGGCGGGCATCGGCTTTGGCACGCTCCGGAGGCCAAGCCGCGTTCATATTTTGCGGACAATTTTCCGGTGACCCTTGAGAAGCACGGCAATTTGGTTCGTCTCGTTCAGGCGGCGGAGTCGACCACGGGCATTCAGAAGGAGATCGACATTCAGCTCGATGCGAAGAAGGCGTACGCCAAGATCACGCATCGTTTGCGGAACACGGGAATGTGGGCGGTCGAGTTGGCGCCGTGGGCACTCTCGGTCATGGCCCAGGGCGGACGCGCGATTGTTCCGGTTCCGCCTCGCGGATCGCACGAGAAGAACCTTCTGCCGACCCACACGCTCACGCTGTGGGCGTATACGGACATGAGCGATCCGCGGTGGACGTGGGGCCGCAAGTACGTGATGCTGGCCCAGGACGCAGCGGCCAGGACGCCGCAGAAGATCGGCGCGATGGTGCCGGACGGCTGGGCGGCGTACGCCCGCGACGGCCACCTGTTCGTCAAGCGGTTCGCGTTCATCGTGGGGGCGGAGTATCCGGATCGGGGTTGCTGCGTCGAGACGTTCACCAACGCGGACATGCTCGAACTGGAGACGGTGGCTCCGATGATGCGGCTTGAGCCGGGCGCCGCGGCTGAGCACGTCGAGCACTGGTTCCTGTTCAAGAACGTTCCGACGCCGCAGAGCGACGCCGACGTGGACCGCCACGTCCTGCCCAAGGTCAACCAGGCGAAGGCCAAGTAGCGACCGCGAGCGATTCGACTTCTCTTTTGAGAGCGGCACGGATCACGCGGAACACGCGGGCGAAGAGAAGAAGTCAGAAATCTCAATAAAGAAGTGGTGGGTGGTGCGTTGTCCCGACGCACCAGTTGCGTCGTTGGCACAGCCATTGATTTTCGTTGAGGATTGGCGGGAGCGGTTGTTTCTTCTTTCATGAATCCGGCTTCGCCTGTATAATACACCACGTGTTCGTTGCGGCCATCAAGCGCCCGGGAGTCGGCCATGACACAAGATGACCGAATGGAACTTCGGGAACATCGAAGGCGCATGAGGATATGGCTCCTCGTTGGCGTCCTGTTGCTTCTGCTGACCGGCTTCGCCGTCTTTCGTCTGGCCCTGCACTGGTGGGTGTACCACGGCCGCCTCGACGCCATTCGCGCCGCGGGCGAGCCGGCCACGTTTGAGGACATTGACGAGGCCCGTTTGAAGCTGCTCCCGGAGCAGGATGCCGCCGTCGTCGCCCGTGAGGCCTTTTCTCACTACGACAGCCGCAACGTCTATCTTCACAATTTGCCGATCGACGGAATCGCGATCCTGCCGGACCGCACGGAGTCGCTGCCGCCTGAGATGAAGGCGGACATGGCGGTCTATCTCCAGGACAACGCGGAGGCGCTGCGTCTTTTGCACCGGGCCGCCGGGATGCCGCACGGCCGGTTCTTCCACCGCGACGAGTACCAGGACTTCAGTTCATTTCGGCGGGGCGTCAAGTTGTTGAATATGGAGGGCATTCTCGCCGCGGAAACCGGCGATCCGGCCACCGCCGCCTCTTCCTTTGTCGATGCGCTGCGATTCGGCAGGCATTTGCGGGATGAACCTTTCCTGATTTCCTTTCTGGTGCACACCGGCTGCGAATTCCTGACGGTACCCACTATTGAGCGGGCCATAAACCACGCCCGGTTCACCGACGGCCAATTGAGGATGATGGGCGAGGCCCTGGGCGACGCCGACGATCCTCATGCCTTGCGACATGCCATTCTCACCGAACGTTGCCAGGTGGCGGACGTCGTATCCCGCCCGGTCACTGAGCTTCTTGAGAAGGACGCTACGCACAGTGAGAGGCTTTGGGCATTTTTCTACGGCTTGGCCGGCGTTCAGTTCGTCGATGCGGGTTACATGCTCGATTACTACGATGAAATGGCCCGTTTGGCCGATCTTTCCACACATCGAAGGAAGGCGGCGGCCGAGGCCCTCGACGCCAAGGGAAGCAAAATCCCGGAGTACCTTATCCTTTCTCGCGGGCGCCTTCCGGCGCTGGGCCCGCTCTGTGATATCGACCTTCGCGCGCTTGCCGTGGTCCGTGCCGCCCGCACCGGACTTGCGGTCCAACGCTATTGCCTTGCGCACGGGCGGTGTCCTGAGAAGCTTGGCGACTTGGTTCCCGAGTTCCTCGACGCCGTGCCCGATGACCCGTTCGACGGCTACCCTCTGCGGTACCGGATTCGCGGCAGTGGTTTTGTCGTCTACAGCGTCGGTGAGGACCTGACCGACAACGCCGGCCGGGAGGAGGACGCCCGTGGAAAGCCTTTCGCCACGGCGACCGATATTCCTTTCACCGTCGAGTTCGCATCCGCAGCAGCCGCGATCGCGCCGGCATCAGGGAGTGAAGATGACCAGTCGGCTCGGCCGCAACCTGGAGCCCAGCCATGACGCGTGACGAGACCATCGAACCTCGTGGAGTTCGCAGACGCATTAGGCGATGGGTCCTTGTGGGCATTCTGTTGCTTCTGTTGGTGGGTTTCGCTGGGTTTCGGATGACGCTTCAGCGGATGTACCACGACCGCCTGGAAGCCATCCGTGCCGGTGGTGAACCGGCTACCTTCGCGGACATCGAGAAGACTTTGCGTGACCTGCCGCCGGAGCAGAACGCGGCGTTCCTGATCGAGGAGGCTTCGCGGCACTACGACAACTGGCACTGGACCAGGAAGGTGATCAATGTTCCGATCTGTAATGGAGGTTTGCAGCCCGGCCGCGATGAGCCGCTTGCGGCGGAGGTGAAGGCCGACGCGGCGGCGTACCTGAACGACAACGCCCAGGCGTTAAAGTTCCTGCACCAGGCGGCGGCGATTGGTCAGGCTGTCTTTGCCCGCGATCTCACGTTCAACGCTTCGCTGCCGCATCTGTCTCCGATACGGCGGGGAAGTGAACTGCTGAATCTCGAAGGCGTGTTGGCCGCTGAGAACGGTGAGGATGCGACGGCCGCCCAATGCTTTGCCGATGCGCTTCGTTTGGCCAACCAACTCCGTGAAGAGCCTTTCCTGATCTCGCACATCGTGCGGATTAAGGGTGATGAAACGACGCTTTACGGGATCGAGCGGGCCGTCAATCGGACCGGTTTCACCGGCATCCAACTGGTGGCGCTGACCAAGGCGATCAATGAAGCCGACGACGCCGATGCGTTCTATCGCGCCATTCTCAGCGAGCGGTGCTGCATGACGGACGTCGCTTCCAGGCCGGTCTCATCGCTGATGGGCCCCGCTGGATTCGACCGCCAGACGTTGTGGAACGCTTTCTACTTCTTTTCGGGTTTCTATTCGGTGGATAGAATATGCCTCGTCGATCGTATGACGGAACTTGTCGGCGCGGCACGACTGCCGACGCATCGCCGGATGGCGGCCATAAACGCATGGCAGAGCGAGGTCGAGAACCTCCCGCGATATCGCCTCATGCTGCAACTGCTTCAGACGGTAATCAATAGGGTGTGCCTCGCCGATCTTAACCACCTTGGCCAGGTCCGAGCGGCCGGCGCTGGGCTTGCGGTCGAGCGTTATCGTCTTGCCCACGGCCGGTATCCCGAGACGCTTGATGCCTTGGTTCCCGAGTTCCTCGATGCCGTGCCGGAGGATCCATTCGACGGCAAGCCGCTGCGATACCAGGCCCGCGCCAACGGCTTTGTCGTCTACAGCGTCGGTCATGATCTCGCCGACAATGGCGGTCGGGAGAGGGACGTTGCCGGCGCATCGCGCGTCTTTGGCGGATCACCTGCCCTTGTCAGGCCATACCCTCCCGGCAGCGATGTTACGTTTGCGGTTGGTCCTCAGCCGGAACCGGCTTTGAGCTTGCCGGCGGGCGGGCCGCCGCGGTGAAAAAAAGCCCCCGGTCGGTGGGTCGCCGACCGGGGTGAACGTGGGGCGTGGGTCCGCCCTTTCGGGCAAACAAAGGCAGCGAGAAGTTTGCCCGTGATTGAGGCTTGCTACCGAACCGGGATCAGTCGCGGCGTCGCCGGCGTTTCAGCGGGCCGGTACGCGGCCGATTCGCCGCAGCGGTTCTCCCGGTAGATTTTCCGCAGGAAATCCTGCTCCTGATCGTGCACGTACCTCAGGAACCTGGCCATCTGCCCGCGGCTGAGGCACCCGCAGTCCAGATACTCGTTCGCCCGCAACGTGTTCATGGCTCGTCCTCCGAATGACCTGGGCTTCCATCCGGCTCATCCGATCGCCTCGCTTCCGCGTTCGCCGGTGCGGATGCGAATGCAGTCCGGCAGGTCGAGTACGAAGATCTTGCCGTCGCCGATATCGCCCGTGCGGGCCCCTTCGATGATGGCGTTGACGGTCGGCTCGACGAAGTCCTCGTTGACCGCGATTTCGAGGCGGACCTTCTTGAGCAGGTTGACCTCCTCGATCACGCCGCGGTACATCTCGGTGAATCCCTTCTGCTGGCCCGCGCCCAGGACGTTGCTCACCGTCATCTTGTGCACTTCCGCCCGGAAGAGGGCCTGCTTGACGTCGTTGAGCTTGTGCGGTTGGATCATCGCTATAATCAGCTTCATTGCTTGTCACTCCTGAATAGTCGCCTTGTTGGGTTGGCTCCCGCTAAGTGGTCACGAAGATTTCGAAGCCGGCGTAGGCCTCCTGGCCGTGTTCGCCGATGTCCAGGCCGCGCAGCTCCTCGTCGCCGCTGACCCGCAGGCCGACCGTGGCCTTGATCGCGCCGAAGACCACCACCATCGTCACCACCGTCCAGGCCACGATCGCGGCTGCGCCGAGGGCCTGAATGGCGATCAGGTGAACACCGCCGCCGGTCAGGACGCCGCCCTCGGTGGCGAACAATCCCACCGCCAGGACGCCCCAGATTCCGTTGAGCCCATGCACCGACCAGGCGCCGACCGGGTCGTCGATCTTCAGGTTGTCCAGCAGCCGGACGCCCGCGACCACCAGAATGCCGGCCACGAGGCCGATCACGATCGACGAGACCGGGCTAACCGCTGCACATGGGGCGGTGATGGCCACCAGCCCGGCCAGCAGGCCGTTCATGGTCATCGTGAGATCCGGCTTGCCGTAGAGGGACCAGACCACGAACATCGCGCTGATGGCTCCGGCGGCGGCGGCCAGCGTCGTGTTCATCGCCACCATGCCCGCCAGGGCGGCGTTGCCGCCGGTCAGTCCCAGGGTGCTGCCGGGGTTAAAGCCGTACCATCCGAACCACAGGATGAATACGCCCAGGGCGGCCAGCGGGATGGTGTGGCCGGCGAGCACGCGAGGCCGTCCGTCGCGGCTGTACTTGCCGATCCGCGGGCCCAGCATCATCGCCCCGACCAGCCCCGCGAATCCGCCCACCGCGTGAACCACGCCGCTGCCGGCGAAGTCGGTGAATCCCAGCTGCGAGAGCCATCCGCCGCCCCAGACCCAGTGGCCGACGATCGGGTAGACGAACATGCTGATCAGCACCGAGTAGATCAGGTACGCCTGGAACCTCATGCGTTCGGCCACGCAGCCGGAGACGATGGTCGCCGCGGTTCCGCAGAAGACCACCTGGAACAGCCAGAACACCCAGATCGGCAGGCCCGCGTTTTCCTCGAGCCCGATCAGAAACCACCCGCTGGCGCCGAAGAAGTCGTTGCCGTCGCCGTACATCAATGCGTATCCAATGGCGAAGAACGCGATGGCGGCGAACGCGAAGTCCAGGAAGTTCTTCATCAGGATGTTGCAGGTGTTCTTGGCCCGCACCAGCCCGGCCTCGAGGATTCCGAATCCCGCCTGCATGAAGAAGACCAGGAACGCGGTCACCAGTACCCAGGCTGTGTTGATCGCAATTCCGTGATCCGTCAGAAGGGCCGAAACGTCCACTGGCTCGTCCGACTGGCCAAAGCAGACCCCCGGACAGGCCAGGAGTCCCAAGGCCACCGCCACCCACGTCCAGAAGCTTCTGCGTCTCATGGCTGCACTGTCTCCAACATGCAAAAAAGTCTTGCCGCACACGACGTGCGGATTGCCACTCAAGGATGCAATCCGCGCGCCATCGCGGACGGGCGATCGGAAAGGATTGCGGAGAATGGGTTTATGAGATGTTGGCGGCGGCATTGCGTTGGATGGGCGGCGACAAAAGTGTAATATGCTTTGAAGCGGCTACGTTTTTGTGTTCCATTTGCCGGGATTTGTTTATTGTGGCTTGTCAGAACGTTAAAGCTGTCCGGCTGTCCGTGACGATAGTTGGGAAGTACGCGTTGCGGTCGGACGCGCACCAACACCCAGTGGGCAACACCATGCAGCGTGAGAAGAGACTCAAGCATTCTTTACGGGAATGCCGGCAGCGGCTTGACGATCTTGATTCCCAGGCCTCCAGGGCCGCAGCTCGTCAACAAAGACGGGCCGAACGGATTCCCTATCGAACCGTCGTGAAGGCGGCATTCCACCAGGACCGCGCTCAGCCGCTCGTCTACACGTCGCTGACCCGCAATCTCAGCCGGTTTGGCGTCGCCCTCCTGATCGGCCAGTTCATCTACGCCGGCACCGCCTGCTGCCTCAACTTCGAACTGCCCGACGGCGACTGCCGCCCCCTGACCGGAAAGGTCATCCGATGCCGGTATCTGGCCGGCAGCGCGAGCCTCTACGAAATCGGCGTCGAGTTTGATAGCCCCATCTATCTTGCTGAATCAACGCCGTCGCCGCCGGAGGCGACGGAATCGCCGTCGCCATCCGGCCCGTAAGGTTCCGCCTTTTCCTGATTCGCCTGACCGCTTTAGATCGCCTTTCCTCCCCGCTCTTCCGTGCGGATCCGGATGCACTCTTCCAGCGGCGCGACGAAGATCTTGCCGTCGCCGACCTGTCCTTCGCCGTGGCGTGCCGCGGCCAGGATCGCATCGACGGTGGTTTTGACGAATTCATCGTTGCAGGCGATGTCCAGCCGCACCTTCGGGATCAGGTTGGGCACCACCCGTTGGCCGCGGTAGAGGTCCTCGGTCTGCTGCTGGCCATGCCCGGTGCACCGGCTCACCGTGATCCGCGTGATCTCCGCGTCGATCAGGGCCTCGCGAACCGCGTCCAACTTGTCCGGCTGTATGATCGCAGTCACCATCTTCATGATCGGTTGTCTCCTTTGATCGGGCTGCTCTTTATGCGCCTCTCAGTTCGGGTTCAACATTCCATAGCCGTGCTCGCCGTGGAGGCTGTGGTCCATCCCGGCCATTTCGTTCTGCGGCTGCATCCGCAATCCCAGCGTCTTGTCCACCAGCACGACCAGGATGATCGTCAGCAGGCCGGCGTAGGCGATGGTCGTCGCCACGCCCAGGACCTGGACGCCAAGCTGTCCCATCGTTGTCCAACTCTCGCCGCCGTTGTTGGCGACCCAGCTTTGGCGGATGAAGAATGTCAGCAGCACCGCTCCGAGCATTCCGGCCACGCCGTGGATGCCGAAGGCGTCCAGGCTGTCGTCGTATCCGATCCGGTTCTTGATGAGGATGGCCACGTAGCACACGCCCGAGGCCGCGACGCCCAGGGCGATCGCACCGGACGGCTGGACCACGCCGGCGGCCGGAGTGATAGCCACCAAACCGGCCAGGATGCCGCTGGCGATGCCCAGGCTCGTCGCCTTGCCGTGGTGGAAGGCTTCGATGATGATCCACGTGAGCGCCCCAGCCGCCGCCGCCACCTGCGTCACCGTCAGCGCCCTCGCCGTGGTCAGGCCGCTTTCGACCGCGCTGCCTGCGTTGAATCCAAACCAGCCCACCCACAGCAGGCCCGCACCGATCAGCGTAATGACCAGGTTGCTCGGGTGCATCGCGGTCCGCGGGTAGCCTCGCCTCGCCCCCAGATACAGCACCGCGACCAGGCCGCTGATGCCGGCGGAGATGTGGACCACCGTGCCGCCCGCGAAGTCGATTGCCCCCAGCTTGAACAGGAATCCCTCTTCCGACCAGACCCAGTGGCACAGCGGGCAGTATACCAGCAGGCTCCAGAGCACGATGAAGAAGCAGTACCCGCGGAATCGCACCCGTTCGGCGAACGCTCCGGCGATCAGGGCCGGCGTGATGATCGCGAACTTGCCCTGGAACATCGCGAATACGTATTCCGGGATGCCCGAGGCCATGATCGTCTCATCGATCCCATTCAGCAGGAACAGCTCGCCGTTCCAGCCGAACCATCCGCCCAGCACGTTCGGTCCGAAGCTCAGGGCGTATCCGCACACCGCCCAGAGCACCCCGATCAGGGCCATCGCAGCGAAGCTGTGCATCATCGTGCCCAGGACGTTCTTGGTCCGCACCAAGCCGCCGTAGAACATCGCCAGCCCCGGCACCATCAACAGCACCAGGGCCGTCGAGATCAGCATCCACGCCGTGGTGCCGGTGTCGATGTGGTTGGGCTCCGCCGCCTGTACCGTGCCGGCCAGTCCCGGCGCCGCGCATAGAATCGCCGCCAACAGACCCATCGTTCTCACGCCCACGTTCGTTCTCCTTTTCTCGCTGTCTTACAATTTTGGCTGTACGTCGCCACAAGGCCTTTCGGCGGTCCTTACGCAATTCCGGTGCCAAACGCGGCATCCGCGCGGCTTTGTATTGGCTAACAGGTTGTTAATAAAACGGTTATGGTAAATGAAATGTCTGGTGCGGCGGCGCAACGCCTCGGGTTTCCGGCGGTGGAAAGCTACGTTTTTGTCCGGCGATGGGCCGGATGTACGTTTTTGTTAAATCGCTGTGGCGACCTGTCCTCCCCCCGGCCCCGGAACATCCGCTGCGAGCCATCCTCAGCGTGCTGGGGCCGTTGCTCAGCAGGCCAGAGGCGCATCCCGAAATCGCTTGGCTTTGGCTGGGTCACGGCGTATCATAGCCGTTTTCGTGTGCAGTCGCCCGGAAAGCGGCCTATTGCAAGAGCTTTTGAGGAGAAATCCGATGCGCAGACCCTTTGTCGCCGGCAACTGGAAGATGAACCTGAACCAGGCTGAGGCCGTCAAGCTCGTTCGCGAACTGGCCGAAGAGCTGAAATCCAACGCGGTCGAGGTCGGCGTCTGTCCGCCTTTCGTCTATCTGACCTCGGTGGCGGTGGCCATCGGCGACGCGGAGATCCGCCTCGGGGCCCAGGATGTCTACTTCGAGTCCAATGGGGCCTTCACCGGCGAGATCTCGTGCCAGATGCTTCAGGACGTCTGCTGCGAATACGTCATCCTCGGCCACTCGGAGCGCCGCCACGTGATCGGCGAGACCGACCAGTTGATCCACAAGAAGCTGCAAGCCGTTATCAGTTCGGGACTTAAGCCCATCCTGTGCGTCGGCGAGACGATCGAGCAGCGCGACGCGGGCCGGACCGAGAAGGTCGTCCAGGAGCAGCTTGCCGGTGGGCTCGGCGACCTTTCCGCCGCCCAACTGGGCAACCTGGTGATCGCCTACGAGCCGGTCTGGGCCATCGGCACCGGCCGCAACGCCACGCCGGATCAGGCCCAGGACGTTCACCGCTTCATTCGCGGCTGGCTCACCCAGAAGTTCGGCCCCCAGTTTGCCCAGAGCGTCCGCATCCAGTACGGCGGCAGCGTCAAACCCTCCAACGCCGGTGAGCTGATGGCCCAAACGGACATCGACGGGGCCCTGGTGGGCGGGGCCAGCCTCAAGGCCGCCGACTTCCTGGGCATCATCCGGGCCACGGCGCAGGCCAAGGGACTTTGACCGTCAATTCGGTTGCCATTTCCCTTAGCCGTCGGCTATAATAACCCGTTTCGACGGTAGTCGCGTTAATAAGTAAGGAAGAGTAATCCATGTGGGCGACACTTCTGGCCATTCTATTCTGTATCGTCTGTCTTCTGCTGATGATTATCATCCTGCTTCAGCGGGGCAGGGGCGGCGGCCTCTCCGGAGCGTTCGGCGGAGCGGGCGGTCAGTCCGCCTTCGGCGGGAAGACCGGCGACGTTTTCACTGTCGCCACCATCATCGGCACCGCGGTTTATCTGCTGATGGCCGTCTTCCTGGTTCGCGTCTACGTGCCTCAGAAATACGAATCGCCGACCTCGGGCCAACCCGAGATCGCCGTCCCGGCCACCCAGGAGGCGCCCTCCGACCTGCCGCTCGAATAGCGGCTTTGCTATCCACGGACCACACCCATGCTGGCATCGATGACAGGATTTGGACAGGCCTCCGCCACCCGCGACAGCGCCACCTACTCGCTGGAGGTCAAGTCGCTCAACGGCAAGTTCTTCAAGTCCGTCATCAAGCTTCCCGAAGCCCTGGGCAGCCATGAGCCCAGGCTCGAGCAGCTCCTCCGCGAGCGGCTCATCCGCGGTTCGGTTGTCTACGTGCTGCGTCTTCGCGACGTTTCCGAGAACGCCGCCTGGGACGTCAACACCGGGGCCATTCAGGGATACATCCAGGCCCTGCAGGGGGCCATGAAACTCGCCGGCGCCCAGAGCTCGGTCCGCATCGACCTGGCCGGTCTGCTCGCGCTGCCGGGCGTCTGCCAGATGCCCGAACTCGATCCTGAAGAGATGGAGAAGACTTGGGAACTCCTGAAGGGCCTTACCGATCAGGCCCTTGACCAGCTTCAGGCGATGCGCCTGGAGGAAGGGCGGTCCATTCAGGCGGATCTGCTGAGCCACTGCGCCCGGATTCGCGAGAACCTTCAGGTTATCCGTTCGCGGGCTCCGGTGGTTGTTCGCGACTATGCCGAGCGGCTCCGCAACCGCGTTCGGAACCTGCTCTCCGAGGTCGAGATCCAACTCCGCGAGGAGGATCTGGCCCGCGAGGTGGCCATTTTCGCCGAACGGGCGGACATCAACGAGGAGACGTCACGGCTGGACTCGCACCTTCTCCAGTTCCAGAACGTCATGGACAAGGAGGCCAACGCGGGCCGCAAGCTCGAGTTCCTCGCGCAGGAAATGCTGCGAGAGACCAACACGATCGGGTCGAAGGCCAACGATGCGGAAATCGCCCAGCACGTGGTGGCCATCAAGGGCCACATCGACC
>ENA-UOUL01003269-UOUL01003269.1-bioreactor-metagenome-genome-assembly--contig:-NODE-3269-length-16937-cov-24.655694_pt1 | contig 16937 bp, 14 predicted proteins | sample MGYA00249838_ERZ747220 | MGnify/ENA primary metagenome ERZ747220 (study PRJEB28778, sample SAMN05720191) | bioreactor metagenome | isolation source: Anaerobic biogas reactor | place: USA:Washington...
GAATTGACCATACAGGCAAAGATAGTATCCTGGTTCATATCGGCAGGAGAAAGATATAGTCGCAGGTTATTCTTATCGTATATAGACTCAACATACGGCATTTCCGCCCATATCACTTCAAACCTAGCTTCTTCCTCGGGTAATATAGGTTTAATTTCAGATATGCTCCAGCTGCTAACAATTGATTCGATCAACCATTCTGGGGTTTGTTCATCGGTAGTGTCAACAGAATCTTGAGTTCTCCCACAACCAATAAGATTGAAGCAAACCATCAAAACTAATAAAGCACCAACTAGTACCGAACGACGCATATTCCCCACCCCACTTCAAATATTTAAGAAAGACTCCAGTAACTTCTTGATGTTATAGTTCTCCCCTTACTAAACATGCAACTTCCACAATGTGGACAGCGGCTACGACTAATAGCAGTATCATTCAGTTCCTTGCCACGATAAGGACACCGATTGCTATTATCACCTAGAGTATTTTCCCATTATTTAAAGCACATTTGTCTGAGTTATTTCTACACCTGTAGCAGTCCACACCCTTGGTATCAAGGCCAGCAGGATCAGTTGTCCCCGTGACAACGAAAATCCCATCACCGGAAACAGTGATGGGATTGTAAATTGCTCTAATGATGCGAGTTCTCATTGAAGAGAACCCGTCACTAGTTTGGTAACCGGGCAACTCCAGTACGCCCGCCTACGCATCTTATCTAAACCCTTTGGCACCGGTCAGGCAACTTAAGTACGCCCCCCCGGCAGATCTAAATAAGATCGGCTGTCTGTTAAGACTTCGTTATTATAGCATACCATGAAGTATCTGTAAAATTTTTCAGGAACCAATTACTAGTTACGCGACACTCGTTCCGAAAAACTATCCCCTGGCTTGCAATACCTTGCGATCTGGCTTTCCAACTGCGGTTCTGGGGATGGCATCGATAAATTCCACCATGGTCGGCACCTTATAAGGAGCCAGACTCTTGCGGCAGTGTTCGATTACCTCTTCTACTGTCATGCTCTCGCCTGGTTTTAATACCACGAAGGCTTTGACCGTTTCACCGCGTTTGGGATCAGGCACTCCAACCGTACATGCCTCCATGACTTTGGGATTCGCATAGAGCACTTCATCCACATCCCGAGGATAGACATTAAAGCCACTGCAGATGATCATATCTTTCTTACGGTCAACAATGAAAACAAAGCCGTCCTCATCGATCCTTACTATATCACCGGTATAAAACCAACCATCCCTGAGAGCTGCTGCAGTTTCTTCCGGATTGTTCCAATATTCTCTCATGATCTGGGGGCCACGACCGATCAGCTCACCCAGTTCTCCTCTGGGCATTACCTTGGTGCCGGTTTCTACATCCACTACTACTAAGTCGGTATCGGGCCACACGATGCCACAGCTGCCGACTTTGCGGATAGTAAATACCGGGTTGACCGTAAGGATATTGACGGTTTCAGATAATCCATACCCTTCCAGTATACGTCCACCGGTCAGCCTTTCAAATTCATTCATGGTTTCTACCGCCAGAGGGGCAGACCCGCAGAAAATCCCTTTCAGGGAAGTAATATCTGCATTCGCGATGTCAGGATGGTTATTCAGGCCAATTATCATAGCCGGCACTGCTGCCCACAGATTGGGTTTATGCCTGGTGATGGCCTCCAACAGGTTATCGGGAGTCGGGACAGCCACCAGAACTATAGTACCGCCCGTAAACAGACAAATATTGATATTAGCATTGTAACCATAGATATGGTTCAAAGGTATGGCACAGAGCGTCCGCATTTCCTCTTTGGGAATCAGTTTGAACCCTCCAGAAGTCCAGGTAGCCGTGCGATTGGCCTGGGAAAACACAATGGCATTAGTCAAAACACAGCCTTTGGGTATGCCAGTGGTTCCCCCGGTATATTGCAGCCGAGCAATATCATCGGCGAACACTTCAACATCTGGTTCCTGGTTACTGGCCGCCATGACCAGTTCATTGAAGTCATAGATACCTTCCCCTTGCTCTACCTCAACAACTCCACTGGGAACCTGGAAAACGATGACCCTTTTCACCGGTGAATTAGGGTCTTTCAGGATCTCGATGGCTTTGTCGGCAAACATGGCCATAACGATCACGGTCTCCGTCCCGCTATCCTTAAACTGCAGATCTAGTTCCGGAACTGTATACAGAGGGTTAGTGGGCACTTCCACCGCACCGAACTTGAATAACGCCTGAACACAAAGAACATATTGAGGCACATTAGGAGCCATGATGGCCACCCGGTCGCCCTTTTTGACCCCAAGACCCATCAGAGCGTTGGCAATACGACGTGCCAAGTCATTGGCACTACCATAACTGATGGAGACGTCCCCCATCAGAATATAGGGTTTTTCCGGATGTTCCTCCGCCCATTTATTGAACCACCATTTGAGAGGGTAATCAGGATACTCAAAGTTCTTAGGGACACCTTCATCATAATGCTTTTCCCACAAGGGACGCCATTTTGCCAGATCCTCTTCGAAATCCTTCAGCCACGGTTTCTCCACAACAATTACCTCCTCATCTTTAATTTTTCAAAACGTAATATATTTGATATCAATATTTCAATATGTGATTTCCATTGTCCTGCTCGATTGTTGGGAGGATAAATATTCCAGTCGCATTTAGAACAAGCCAGGTTGTTGAGTGCTTAAGTTGTGGTAACATAGTCAATATAAGCCAAGGATTACCATGCAATGATGATTATGTATAGCAGGAGGATCGACAAATGGATGAAATATTAAAAATTCTGCGAGACAACGGTGTGTTTTTTGTGGCGACAACTGACGGAAATGCCGGACGGGTACGCCCCTTTGGGTTTGCTGAGATTTATGACGGCCGACTCTACTTTTTCACCGGCAAAGATAAAGAGGTATATCAGCAGTTGATTGCTCGACCGGACTGTGAGATTTGTTCCTGCTCCCCCACTGGACAGTGGCTGCGGGTAAGAGGCCGGGCTGTGTTTGATGAAAGCCGGGAAATCAAGAAAAAAATATTCGCCAGCATGCCCATCCTTTTAGAGCTATACAAGCAAGGCGCGGATGATCCACGCGGAGCGGCTTTCTACCTGGAGAATCCGGAAGCAGTCATGATGGATATGCAGGGGAATTTCAGGAAGTTTGATATTTAATTGGCAACCGGCGGGATGCCTAATGAAGCAAACCGGGTTAATTGCAGGATTTGATACCATATTCCTACATTAACCCGGCCATCTTATAACTGGACCTATGCTCCATGCGCCAATCGCAAGGGACCCTCTGTCTGCTCCGACGCATCTTTCTAACTTTCCACTTTCCTCAAGCGAACTATCCAATCACTACTGTTATCAACAACTCCGTTCCCCGGCCACCTTTATGGCTAACTAACCTTTCAAAGTACTTATATAGTTCCTTATCTCTGCCAAGGCTTCTTCGCATAGTACGCCTTCCGTTTTTCCATAGGTCATAATACACCTATCCGGGTTTTTACAACGATTCATTCCGTCACCGTAATGGTCTTTAGCTCCTAGCAGATGTGCCACCTCATGCCAGATGTTCTTTTCATGCATGCAACCAATAACGGTTAACCACGTTCCTTGAGCATCGCCCCATTGATGTCTCATACTAACCTTTTCTCCGAGAAAGATAAATTTAAGTTCATCCCCAAACTTTTGCCCTGATACTTCGCCAAAATAATTATTCAATCTAACCAAAAACCGGTCATTATCACATAATGGTTGGTCGTCATAAGAGTTGATAAAAGGTTCGAACCTTTTCTTCGTCTTCTGATTACAGAATATGTTAGTGTAATCTAGTTCAATATTACCTATCTTGAGTTCCTTAAAGAGGTTATCAATATATAGATTAATCTTTTCATCATCTACTCTTGAGTAATTAAATATATAAAAATAAACCATGTTAATTCCTTTCTATGTCCCAAAAGTCCGATATATCATTTCCAACTTCAGTTGCTTACATTTTACAAGTAAACGAAATACCTCTTTGGTCTTTCAGACGACAGAACTGAGATCATAAATCTCCCTGCACCCCCATCATAGTGCATAATAAAATGCTTTGATCTTGGCGGCCATTAGTTTTCTTCTTTCCAAAAGAAACCGTTCATAATCATCGGGACTCATATTTATGATGTCAGCTGGTATGCAATTTACAGCTAGATTGCCTTCTAATTCGTTTAGATTTACAATCGTTCCGATTTTCATTTCTTTAGTTTCGCATTGTTCAAAAACAGTCTTGAAATACTCAGCTGGAGGTTTCTTGCCGATGGCAATATTATCCGAAGAAGTAAGATATGCATAATTTGCGACTTGATTGTATTTTGATCTTTCCGTTATTCCATTCTGTTTCAAATATTCGCGCGGGAATATGTGATGAACATCACCTGTAACACTGATTAGATCTGAAACTTTTGATGTTGAGGAAAATAATGCCCTATCACCGGCATGAACCTGGGCAGCCAGAAACACGTTAAAATACGGGCTGTTGATCGCCGAGGTTTCTAGAGCTTGTACTAATCCAATATTCCAAAATGTTTCTGATAGATCAGCCTCTTCAATTTCGTGAAAAAACTGCAGGAATCCTTTGTTATGGATCGCTTTGATATCTCTGTCCATAGCAGTCTCTGGAGAAGCAATATAGCGGCTGGTTAGAGTCGATAGGACATACCACTTTTGCACATAATGCTTAACTTGAATTTTGCTGATTTCAGGTGTTTTTGCAAGCAATAAGTACAAAGTATATGCAAAATCCAAAGTCATATAAGAATTTATTAATTTTTCTGATATAAATCCAGCTGACCTTATGGCCAATACAAAATTAGCGAAATTATATTCGTTCATGAAGTTCAAGACACCGGTTTTCAATTTAGCAAAACTACTTTCAGCGATTCCTTCTTCAAATACTTTCGTTTCAAAATTACGCCCAGAAAGTAAACTCACCAGATCACCTAATTTAGCCCGGCCAAATTGATGCATAAAAGATACCCGCAGCATATCACTGTAATCAGGATCGTATATGCCGTCTTTGTCATCCTTTAACCATTTGAGCTTTTGAGCATACTCCGAATCCATAAATTCATTATCTTTCATGCTTATCTGTTTATAGAAACCAGGTTCAACCGCTAGGTGGCAAAAATAATCTATGGCCTTGCGGAGCATATTACCACCGTATTTTTCATCTGCGGCAATCTTGGACATGGCAAAATCCGCTTCATTTAATCGTTTCCCCTGGGAATTAATCCTCACAAATATTTCGGTAACCTCTTCTATATTTAACTGAGGAACCAACTCTATGGCACCAATCTGACAGTTCTTGATTGACTGAAGTCTGATAATGCTATTATTCAATTCACTTTTAGTTATTTCGCTGTTTTGCCGGCAATAATCTTCGATAAAGCCGAAACTATCGAAATCGCTTTTAAATACAACCGAAATATCAGATATCCAATGTTTACTATTAATATGAGCAGGCGTCTGCACAGCAAATCTATCCTCTTCATCCTTGGCCAAAGGGTTAAATGCAATACGAATTACTTTTTCTTCGTATTCATCATTTAGCACACTATATCCAAGTATTGCAGTCATAAGGGAGGTCACTCTTTGTTGACCATCGATGAGAATCTTTTTGCCGATTGATTCCCCACCGGTTTTTAATTTAACATTTGGATTCTGCCAAATTATTAAATAACCGGTCGGATAGCCGTTGTATAGTGAATCAATAAAATCACGCACATGTTTGGGCTTCCACACAAAAGGTCTCTGTATTTCTGGAATGGCAATAACATTACTCTCAATTAAGCCTAGGATTGCATTTACAGAGTAATGCGTAACTGAATACTTCTCATAAACCATAGTGACCCCCCACTTGAAAAATATCTACAAACAATACTACTGAGACAATCTGACATCCAGTGTTTACTAAAACTCCGTAGGAGTAATCCTTCTGGTACGCAGATTGCCGTCTGCCTGTTTTATCAGGCTTAAGGTGTGCCCCATGATCCTGGTGTCGTCCTGATAGAAGCGAAACTCCTGGTCTGCCTTCGCGCAAACCGTTCCCGTTCCGAAGAGATATTCCTCACCGTACCATTCCTGACCGCTGTCATAGCGTAGTTCATAATTGCCAAGCGGAACTTTGATTTTTATCCATTCGCCCACCCCTGACAAACAGAGTCACGACCTGCGCTCCCGTAGCACGATCAACCAATTTGATAAAATAATTGATCCCCGCTGCAGTATCGATGGAGAACGGGGCTAGTGGTTCCTCTCCAGTATAATAATGAACCTCTCCTCCAGGTGGTAATTCAAGTGGAGGAATATCCGGCTGGGGCATATAAGAATCAGTATTGACAGCCGGCAAGTTCTCCAGCCCAGGCCTCGGAACACCGCCCGGCAGCCATACCTTTCCCAGTACAAAAACAAGCAGGAATAAACCCACCAATACCCAAACTGAAGGCCTTTTGTCACTCCCTTGGTTCCGAGCACTACTAGCGGAGGCAAATCTATCATAATACGTATCTCGTTGGGATAAAGGCTGGTGGTGTCGAAAGGTGCTACGATCTCTGGCTGCTTCAGATGGGGAGGGTTTGACTTCTATCTTTGTTTCAGGGGACTTTTTGTCAAACATTATTCGATCATATTCGAATCTTCTCATTTCATCGCCCAGTACGTAGTAAGCTTTTTCTAACTGGTTTCTTCTTCCGGCTGCTTCTTTCATGTCCTCCGGTAGCTCTCGCAGCGCTTGCTTGAATACCCGGGTGATCTCTTCCTGGCTAGCATCAGCCGCTATACCCAGAATCTCATAATAATCATCTTCCGGCTTCATCATTAGCTCCCCCCAGCATGATTACTTGTCCCTCCATTCATCAGCAGGCCCTCTTCATCGGCGCAAGCCCCGGTCACGTTTAAGATCATAAACAACCTTTTCCAAATACCACTCCTCGCTGCGACCCGGATGCTTCTTCTGTAGATAGACCATTTGCCGCCGCAAAGACTGCTCCGCCGCCGTCCCCGATGAACCGTATAGCATGTTATATTCCTTTTTCAGCCGCCTGATCTTAAAGGGCCTGGTCAGAGTCGACAATAGATGGGACATGGAAACCTCCGGTTATAAAAACTTCTCGGAATATGCAGCTTGAATAAGAACATCTCGCCTTTATCCAGGGCTTAAAATTAGTCTGCTCGCCCGGTTTCAGAAGTTTACTTCATCTCAGTTCGCCTGCTGCAAGGTCTGAAACCAGTCGAAAACCGTGACCCGACATACATTTTCATATGTATTCGCTTCCCTTGCGGTGGTATTGCCATTGTATGTTACACAACGAATGTCCCGGTGTAACTCCATTAAGTCGAAGTATTAGTACCTTTCACATTAACGCCCAAGATCGCAGCGCCTAATACAAGCGCGCCTCCTATGATCGGAACTCCGTACTTAATTATTCCTTTGAGAAATTGTTTGTTTTCAGTATCCTTTGCTGAAATGCGATCTGCCACAGTTATCATCTGCTCTGTTATATGTAATCTTTCTTCAGCGGTAATTGTTTCCTTTTTTAATAATTCACCAAGATCATCGAGTATTTTCTTATAGGCCTCAATTACTTCCATCTGGCTTTCGCCATTTTCCTTCATTGCGTTGTTGCACATGGTGTTTAACTGGGCAAGCATGCTGTTTGCTGATTCGGCGTAAGCAGGAAATTGATCGATTATTTTTATTGCAAGATCTTTATCCATATTCGGAATTGCAGAAACGAACTCCATTATTTTATCTTTGGACATATTTCTGAAGCTGTCGATTTCCAGTGCCTTCTTTACCTCATTTTCAGTAACCATGTACTTTGCCATAATACGTTCCTCCTTAGCTCATGTTTTTTGTTAACTCATGTCTCAACTTCAAGTATTTCAGCGATCTCCTTGCGATAGTATGACTATTAAATGATTCGCAAAAAATGGCTTGATTTAACTGACCTTAAAATAGTCTATTAGAGGGAATCCGTTCGGAGCTGTCACGGCCTCCACCCAGTGAAAGCCGAAAGGATCGTTCACCTTTCTTCCTACTAAGCGTTAGAGATTCTTTATTGGCTGCTAGAACCTTTTTGATTTCTTCTTTATGTAGAACCGCATACTGGCTTTTATTTAAAGGCTGGTCTCCACAGATTAATCCAAGCGACAAATGCCTATCATCATCAACATATTGTTTCAATTCCTTTATGTCTTGATCTGTTAAACTGAATTGCCAGCTCATATAACCATCTTTTGCTCCCTGGCGACCTGTCGAACGGTACTTTACAAACAGACGAAAGTCTTCATAATCCGTGGTAAAATCATAAACTTGCCGATCGTTGCCGCCTTCAATCAGCATGGGACAAATGCCATTATTAAATAGCGTGGAAAGCACAGCTCCATAGTAGAAATCGGTTTCTTTTAATTTTGACATTTTCTCTTCCCCCTTCGATTCAATCTTTTTACACTAATCTAGGTATAAAGTTATTCAAATATAATTTGGTGTTGTAGCCTATTTGTTATTTTCCAGATACGCTCTTCCTGCCTCGCTTATTTCCCAAATACCGCGAGGAGAATCTTTTTTTAACAGACCTTCGTTAACCAAAGCCTGACGCGACCATTGGGCAGTATTTCGCCAGCGAATAGTATCGGGATCAGAGGGTAAGGAATCATAATCAACATCTTTTAAGATCCCATGCAGGAGTTTATCCAACTCTTCCAGAACTACCTTCATGCTGGCGGAACCGCCTTTAGCTACCAATATCTTTAATATTGGCAATCGAAACTCTTGTTCGCGAGTCCGCATGCCCCGCTTAAGTCTGCCATGGCTATTACGGGCAACAGTTTCTTTTTCTGCTAGTTCTATTTGGGAGTTCATATCATTCTCTTCATCAGGAAATAAGGATTCCCATTTTTGCTGTAATTGGAGTACTTCTTCACGAAAAGCAGTAATCATCTCAGCACTTTTCACCAACTCGCCAGCCTGATTGAAATCCCAATCCTTCCAAGCTTTAGCATTATCCTTTTCCAGAAGTGAAACCTGCGTCTCAATCTCTTCCAGCAACATCTCGAAAGCTGCTACAACATTATCTGAACTTTCCATTTCATGATTCCCTCCTCCAATAATCTACCTGGGCGATCTAATAAAATTCACTGTCCAAGCACAATCCGTTTTTAATTATAGGAATAAAAAGCATTTATTCTTGTATTCATCGACCAGCTCAGCGAGCTGCCCTCCAGGACTGGAGTAGCCTATGACTACTTCGTCAGCTAGTTCTATCATCATCTGATTACGAAGGCGGGAGGTCCCGGTAGTTACGTATTTTGTGTCAGCAGTAAAGGGGGTGATGATTAGCAGCCGACCGTCTTCCAGAGGGGCCTTGAGTTCTGGTTCTAAACGGGTTTTTAGGCCGCGGGCTAGGGCGAGAATGATAGGTTGGTTTCCTTTAAGCAAATAGTGCAGTACATCTTTTTCCATCTGGCTATGAAAGCCGCTGATAACGCAGGTGCCTGCTTCCCGCTGCTGAACCGCCCAATCATAACACTTGAGCACAGCGCTGGCTGGTACTCGGCGGCTGCAGAGAAAGGCCGTTTTGTGCTGGGCCAGCAATTCCTGATTGCCCAGGGTAGCCTTTATCATGATTCTCCCTCATCCCCCTCCAGTTCTTTGCCCATGCGGTATTTAATATCGTAGTTGATGATGAAATCAAGTTCTTCTGGAGTGAAGCCGTAGTGTTGTGCCAAGATATTATCAATTTCATCGATTATGGGCTTGGACAGTCTTGGCTGAAATACCTGCATTTTGAGATTACCATAAGCTTTATAATAAGCCTCTTGAAAATATGAATTGCTTTGAAGATTGTCCAATATCTTGTTGTTTAATTGCTTCAACTCTTTTATTATATGGCTATTCATCGTATCTAACGAAATAGGAAAACTAACGACCTCTCTCTTGTTTAGATTTCTGCAATCTGAATAAGATATGTAATACCAAAAGAATAATGAAGAAAGATATGTTGGCAATGCAAGCATTGCCTTATTCTTATCACTAAAACTAAGCCTTTTAAGTTCAGAAGTTACTCTTAATTTCCCATTTTTCTCGTATATCTTTGGAGGTGTGTCTAAGAATTGCAGAAAATATCTTAGTTTCCTTGTATGTAATACTTCAAAACGGCTTTTGTTCACGATAAAAGCAGAAATGGATTTATTAGCCAACAGCTTATAGAGTATTTTCTTTTCTATTGTTGATCCAACTTTGGGGATGGAATTGTTATGATAAAGTCGTTTTTCTACTCTTACATAGCTTAGATTATCAAAAAGAAAATCTCTTTCCTCCGTATACCACCTATAATACTTGGATGATATAGTCGCCCTTGGTTCTCTTCGGCTGTTGTTAGAAACGAAGATAGACAAATGCTTTTCTACACCATCGAATAATTTTCCAGGCCGCATAGCGTAACTACTATACCAAGTCCATGCCATTTTATTTTCGATAAGATCCCTTAATATAGAAAACCCGTCTGTACTAACTATAGATATTGGTACAATCATCCCAATCGAGCCATTTGATCTTATAATACTCACTGCCCTTTCAATAACAAAGGCGTATAGATCCTTACATGACGAAGTATAATAACTAGAGGTAGAATATGGCACTACTTTTTTAGAATAAACCACATATGGGGGATTCCCGATTATTACATCAAATCCTCCCCGGTCGTTAACGATTTCATAGAACTCTGCAAACCAGTGGAAGGGCTGATGACTCTGCAGCCATTCTTCATATTTCAGATCAGAACTCTGTTTGTGTAATAACAGGTTCAGGTCATGGTTAAGTTGTGTTAATCGCTCTTCTAACTCATTTTTGGCTTGGTGAAATTGCTGGTAATCCTCTACTCCTCCCAGTTGGATCGTTTTGTAACGATTAAAGGCCATAGCCACCTGTTCAGATTGTTCTTTTAGTTTTCCAGCATCATTGTCAAAATCCAGCTGTCCGGAAAAGGCCTGGTCTATCTCTGCTTCGCTGGCATAGCCGATCAAGGTATTGCCGGCCCGAATGTTGTAGTCAATATCAGGCAATGGCTCCAGACCCAGGTTAGGCTTCTTGTAATCGGGTTCGACAGTGGCTACCAGTTTTAAAAACAAGCGAAGCTTGGCAATTTCCACCGCCTCGTGCATGATGTCTACCCCGTAAAGGTTGTTCAGTATGATGCTCTTGAAGATGAAATACTGACGATTGGGATGTTCAGGTGCCTTCACTTTTTCTAGTATCTCAGCAAAAAACTTATGCTTCTTGGGCTGTACTGCCAGAAAATCATCCATACGCTGCAGGCAGGCTTCATAAAGTGGTTCGAGGATATTCATGGCGGCGAAGAGGAATGCGCCAGAACCGCAAGTAGGATCCAGTATGGATATGGCTGGTCTGGATTTACCGTCGCCGGCCATAGATTTATAGAAGTGGAGCAGGAAATCCGAGTCTTCACAATTCTCGATAATATCTCGGGTAAACTGACGGATATTCAGATTATAGGTAATGAAGTCATTGATACTGATGATTTCTCCACGCTCGATTTTAGTCTTTACTTCCAGGTAGCGCTGGCGGCGCTCGATAACCTCGCGCCATATTTCCGTTGGCAAGGCCACTTCGGCTGGAGCAGGTCGATTCCAGCAGCGCCGCTTGTCCACCAGATCCTTCTGATTTGCATCCAAACCCTCTATGATGTCGTCCGGCAGATCACCCCAAATATCATCCGGATCGATACCATATTTTACAGCATCATAGATGTAGGCATCCCCGCTTTCCTTAAGCATTGACCAGATCCAACCGTCGGCAGCAAAAGCTGCTGCATAATGCCGTTCAGTTTCATCGAATAAATAAGGCAGAATACAGTTCTTGCTGATATAATCCGTGATGTCCTCTTTGGTATAATAAGCTCCCATCTGGGCGCGATCATTTATATATTTTTCAAAGATATAGCCGATAACATCAGGATTGATATCCCTACCGGAGGCGCTGATCCTGGTATCAAGATGCCAATTATACTGGTCAAAGAAAGCGAAAATACGGGCAAAGGCCTGGTCTTCGATTTGAATATCGGGATTGGATCGTTCTAGTTGGTGAGAATTAAACAAGCCACCATTCAGGTAGGGAACATTTCCTAATTCAGCTGTTAGTTCGGCACTATGAACAGGTTCCCCCAACCCCCGGTGGAACAAAGCCAGCAGGAAATTTCGATAAAAAGAATAGAATTTATTCTTGCCTTTCTCCTGCTGGCAGGCTTGTAGTTTATCCCGCAGATAATTTTTATTGTTATCCAGAAACCCTTTCCTTTGAATGAAGTAGCAGAACATGAGCCTATTGAGCATCAGTGAGGCATACCAATCTCTCTCAGTTTCAGATTCTATACCCTCAATAAAACCCCGGAAGTTCTGTTGTTCCTTCTTAAATACCTCATAGAATTTCTTGGTGACCTTTTCCCGGTTCTGCTGGAAATTCTCCCGCACTCGGCTGGTAACATCAACTATGGTAATGTTCTCTTCTTCATCCAGGGTGAAAAAGAGGCCGGACGTTTTTTGATATAATAGTTCCGGTTCTTGCCCGCGGTACCAGTAGCTCTCACTTATTTGGGGCGGTTTACCCGGTTCGCGCAAGACCCACTGCCACAGCTGGGTTTTTTGATCTTGATCCTGAAATATAATTAGATGCTCGCCATATAATTTTGAGAGGACCCGGTCAAGTTTCATGCGGACGCTATAATTGGGGATCTTGCCCTTATTGTCAGGCCCACAGACCAGGATGCGGAAACCGCTTTTCTCTGCAACCGTGTCCAGGGTGAAGGTGAAATCCTCCAGTTGCACTGGATCGGTATGTTTAATATAAGACCAGCCCAGGCGGTTGAAAAGCAGAGTGAAATTAAACTCTTCAACACATTGCTTGAATTGCTGCTTGCTAATGTAATCCATCGTAATACCTCGCCTTCATCCCTAGAGAACATACTATTTGCGGAGTATTGAGGACATTTTCATGTTTTTGCTCAATAACTGATAAGCGGCTTTCATCCCGGAGTTTGATTAGCATTTCAGCCATTTCCTCATCCGATATGCCAAAACGAATGCGCCGATTGATCAATTCCCGGGCGCTTTCTTTCAAAGGATAGCGGTAAATATCATCTATAGTTCTTTTTAACTGAGTAGTATCAAATAAAGTGTCTTCTATGCTTTCATGATAGCGTTTCAGCATTTTATAAGCCCGGTACCGTGCACTGGCCTGGCTCCCCAACTGCCCTCCAGTTTGGACAGCTTCTCGTTCCGCCAATTCCACCGCACGTGCCACCAACTCATGATGCTGTTCTAATCGTTCCAAAGCCTGGGTATCCGATGAACAGGCGGCTGCTTTCAATATGCGGGACTGACTGCGGGATATAATTCTGCCTTTATCATCAAGCCATGTCAGTCCTTCCATGCCATGACTGCTGCGACTATAAGTGATTACCCCTTCACCTTCAGATGCCAGATCCATTAGGGGCTTTGTGCTGTAAACGACATCGGGGAGATTGGGTATGATTTTCTTGAGTTTGGGATTACTCATTATTGCCTGGTTCCATATTTCGAAAGCCTGGGAGGTGAGATCGATTTCTCCTTCGTCTTCATCGAGAATACCTGCTTTTTCGTTATATAGATCAGCAATATTTACTGGATCACCATCAAAGAAGGTTTCATCTGAACCTACAACTTCTGAATTTTCTGATATGCGTTTGGTTAGTCGATTTCTTAAGTTGATTATCTTTTCCAACCCGTCCTGAGGCAGGAAGGAATAACAGAGAATCTTAGGCGCTTCCTGCCCGATGCGATCTACACGTCCAGCCCGTTGGATCAGGCGAATTAAGGCCCAGGGCAAATCGTAGTTCACTATGATATGGGCATCCTGCAGATTCTGCCCTTCGCTTAAAACATCGGTGCTAATTAGTACGCGTATCTCATCATACCTATCTTTCACTCGGTTACTTTTGGGGCTGAAACGATAAGCATATTCAGTGGGGTTATTAACTGCACCGGTAACACATTCTAGATCGGATATGCCGCGGGATACCAACTGCTCCTCCAGGTAACGAGCAGTATCAGCAAACTGTGTAAATACTAAAACCTTTTCTTGCTTGTGATCTTTGGTGAGTAATTTTTCCAGGGCGTTTAGCTTTCTATCTTTCGTGGGATCCCAATGTTTACCGATTTCAATAATTGAAAGTATGGTGTCAATGTCCTCTTGCAGCCAACGGGCTAACTCTGGCATAAAAAGCTTACTGCTTATCCAATCGAATTTATTCTTGTCGTTCTGGCACCAGTTGTAATGCTTTTCGGCTAATTGGCGATATTTGTCCCTGTCAGTAATTAGCGTTATTGTATTTTCGCCTCCGCTGTCGTCTTCCTCCAGAAATTCATCCATATCAGCACTCTCCTGTTGCCCAATCGGAAAAGGCATCCCTTTTTCAATAGCACACAGAAATAAGTAGTTTCGAGCAATATGACGCGCTAAGGAAATAAGAAAGGAAGAGCCGCTGCTTTCTAAACGTTTGAATAGATTAGTACGACAAAATCCCATTAAGCGTTTGCCAGCCTGGGATAGATTATCCATAATCTTTTCTTCTTCTTTGGTAGGCTTTTGCTCCGAGTTGGGATCAAGGTAATTGCCCAAGCCATATCGGGCTAGATGCAGACTGTTTATCTTATCAACGACTTCAGTGGAATACAGCTTTACATAGATATCAGTAGGATCATTTTCATCAAATTTGTATTGAACCTTTTTGGGTTCTCTTTCTGGAAAGTAATTATTGCTTCCATCGCTGAAGGGAATATAGTGCTGCTTGCGATCTCCATCCCATTTAGCATAGTTAGTTTTAATAAAGGTGCGGGTGCGGCGTACCATATAAGTCTTAAGCAATTCCTGCCAATCTTCACTAAAGTAGCTTTTTTCAAAGGCCAAAAGAGTGCTCGGCAGGTATTGATATTTAGCAATAAATTCAGTGGCCCCGCCCATGCTTTCAACAAATAGCTCCGGACTAATTCCTATATCCTTGTCTTCGGGAATGAACAGGCGAAGTTGATTGGATAAATCCTGATAGTTCTTATTGTAGGGTGTCGCTGTAAGCATGATAACGCGGCTTTCATTTTTCTCTATGTACTCTTTGACCCAAGCGTAGCGCTTAGCCTGACGGTTTCTCAGATTGTGACTCTCATCAATGATTACCACCCTATAACGTCTGGTCTTTTCCGAAAAGTTTTGGTTGATCATTGATATGCTAACTACTTTAGCCCTTAATCCATATCGATGGACGTAATCCTCCCACATAGTGGTGAGATTTTTAGGGCATATGATCAGGGTTTCTGTGAAAAAGGTTTCCTCGAAAAGTTTGGCAATGGCAGTAGCAGTCAAAGTTTTACCCAAACCAACTACATCTCCTATCAGTACGCCTCCCCTTTTATCTAAATGTCGGGCGGCAATACTGACTGCACTAGCTTGAAACGGTAATAACTCATCTCTTAAATCACGGGGAATAATATAATCATTAACGCCGCTGCGGGCCTCCTGTGACAAGTGATAGGCCATCTTCAAATAAATATAGTAGGGCGGTATTAGTTTATCGCTGGCCCAGCTTTCGTCCAGAATTTCGATGAGCTCCTTACTGATGTCCAGGCACCATCTATCATTCCAACGATCTTCAAACCAATTAGCGAGCTTTTGAGCCGCATCCTGTTCCAGGACATCCACATTGAGTTCTCCCTGTCCGGACAACCCTGCCATGGTAAGATTACTGCTGCCCACATAACCGATTAAAGGTGCTAGCTTGTCTTTTCTATGCAGCAGATAAAGTTTGGCATGGAGAGGATAATCGAGAAAAAGCTTTACCTTAACTTTTTCATGTACGAGTTGCTGCTTTAGTTTTTGGAGACTCTCCTCATCTTTTGCTGTTGGCAGACCAAAGGTTAGTTGTTGTCTGAATGAGCGAGCAATTTTCTTCTTATGATCCAGTGCTCTTGAGTTATCCATCATGCCTTCATCAATTCGGGAAAGAGCAGAACGCAACAATTCTTCTTCCGGCCTTTGCATGCCAACCAGCAGACGGCAGCAGTCCTCGCCCCCTTCCAATAAATCAATTTGGTTTTCTACCAACTTCCAACCCCGCAGATTAAAGTAACCCACGCAGAAGTCCGCCCGGTAAGAACTCTCCAGCGTGGTTATAAGCCCATTCTTCAGTTGCGATTCAATGTTGTCATATATTTTTGGCATATAATCACCTGCAATTTATGAATTTAATTATTAAAGTTCTAAATGCAAATAATATTTTCATATAATTACATAATTCGCCAAATAAATATAAGTCCCTGCATACATTTTCAGATAGCTGGTTGTAAATAGAAATAAAATAAAAGCCTGCTGACTTTGGTTTAGTCAACAGGCTGAGGGTTACCGTGCAAAAGCTATTTCTAACTCTGAGCTGGGGATATGGATACTCACCTTCGGAGAAAATCTGCCCGATTCATTTCAGGATGATGCAAGACTCATATTGATAAGTCTAAAGTTTGCCCCCTCAGCATTTATCAAATAACCCCATCTCATCCATTTCGACATACCACTCCATCTTATCCAATGCCAATAACTGATTTATCTGAAGTTTGTGTAATTGCTGGCGCAGTCGCTTGGCTTCATCTGGATCTCTAACTTGTTCCAGTTCCATTTTAAGCTCGTTGATTTGGGATTTAATTTGCTGTGGGTCAAGGTCAATCTCTTTTTGGTTCACGTCTTTCCTCCTATGCATCTAGGGATTCACTTTAACACGATTATCTACCTTGCCTGGTCTCTAGGCAATGATCCGCGTATTTTTTGTATACGATCTAAATAAAAGTTCTGAAATGTCATCCTAA
>ENA-UOUL01003282-UOUL01003282.1-bioreactor-metagenome-genome-assembly--contig:-NODE-3282-length-16860-cov-7.482095_pt1 | contig 16860 bp, 12 predicted proteins | sample MGYA00249838_ERZ747220 | MGnify/ENA primary metagenome ERZ747220 (study PRJEB28778, sample SAMN05720191) | bioreactor metagenome | isolation source: Anaerobic biogas reactor | place: USA:Washington...
ACGGCCAGCAACTCGTCGCGGGTCAGGTCACCGGAGATGGTCAGCACCAGGGTGTCGTTCATGGCCCAGAGGTGCGGCAGGGTAAGCAGGTCGATGAGGATCTCGGCGGAGCTGCCGGCGAAGGCTCCGGAGGCCAGAGTCACCGCCTCCGGGTCATCGATGAAACCCTCTCCCCTGGCCAATGGGTCGGACCACAGCGACGGATCGTCACCCACCAGGCGCGTTGTGACTACCAACTGGTCAAAACCGCGCCGGTACATGGCCGAGACCACACCGGGAGCGGCCGGGTTCATGCCCTCCTTGCCGCCGGCCTGGCCCTGCGCCGCCACCCTTACCTCGGCGAGCGCGTACCCCTCGGGGAGCTCGGCCGGCAACACCGGGGCGTAGCCGACGACGGCCTTGCCTTCGGTGCTCATACGGGCAGGCTCCACTCTCTGGAAGCCGTGGTCCGTGCGCTTCACCTCCACGCCCTCCGGGAACTCTATCCCGAAGAACCCGGCCCCCAACTCCGGGTCGATCTGCACGTCTTCCAGGTGCATGTCGAGGTCGACCTGCCCCTGCTGCGTGAGAACCATGCGTACGGGGAAGCCGGTCTCCTGGTCGACCGTCGCCTCCATGTGGTCGGGGCCCGCGTTGGAGATCAGGTTCTGCGGCAGAGCGGTGCTGAGAGTCCAGGTCGGCCGGCCCTCGTAGGCGCCCTCGATAACCGTGGCGTCGGACAGGTCGCGCATGCCCATCCACAGCCGTCCCAACGGGTACGACACGGCCGGGATGTCCGGGCCGCCCAGAGGGTGGCCGGTCGCTTCCACGGCCGGTGGGATCTCATCAGGCAGCGGTGCGGCGGGGTTCCCGTTCTCGTCCGTGTAGAGGAGCCGCAACACGCCGCTCTTGCTGTCGTACGCCTCGCTCACGATGATGCCGCTCTCTACCATCCGGCCGCCGTCACCGTCCTTCCACGACTTCTGCGTGATGCGGTAGCTGCCGTCGGCCGACAGCACGACTGTGCGACGGTCTTCCGCACCCGCATCGGTGACGGCGACCACGGTGCATCTCAGCGTCTTCGTCTCGGCGACGGCCTTGAGGGCCTTCTGTGCTATCTCGGCGGCGCTGGCGGTCTCGGGCCGGAGGGAATCGATACCCAGCGGCCCGGCGAAGGCCCACAGCAGCAGCAGGATGACCATGGCTACCGGGATGGGTATCCAGGCCAACCGGACCCAGCTGCGGCGTGGCTTGGGCTTGGGCGCGGGCGGCCGGGACGCGGCCTGATGGGGCGCAGCCTGCAGCCTCTCCTTTAGCGAGGAGAAGAAGTCAGGGTCATGGTCGGGGACCTCCAAGCGCCGCAGCTCTTCTCCCAGAGCGGCGTCTCGGTCTGGTTGGTTCTCATGTCGTTTCATCGTCCCTCCCTTCGGTGAGGGTGGCTCGCAACACCGAGCGGGCGTGATGCAGCCGGGATCCGATGGTGCCCGGACGCACCCCGAGCACCTCCGCGACCTCTTCATAACTGAAGCCGGCGGCGTCGACCAGCAGCACCGCGGTGCGCTGGTCCTCGGGCAGTGACGCCAAGGCCGTGGCCAGATCGACGCGCTCGACCACCGAGTCGGTCTCTTCGAGAGTGGCCAGAGCGCTCGGGCGCAGACCCCTGTAGGCCAAAGCACAGCTTCCCGCGCACCCCGAGCCATCGGCATCCCCCACGGGAGCTTCTCGCTGCCGCTTCTCACGACGCAGCATGTCGAGACAGGCGTTGTAGACGATGCGGTAGAGCCAGGTGCGCGCCTGCGCTTCCCCCCGAAACCCGGAGAAGCCTCGAAAGGCTTTGACATAGGCGTCCTGCATCACGTCGTCCATGGCCGTCCGGTCGTGCAGCATCCGGTACGCCAGCATGCGCAGCCCCCGGTCGTGGAGCCGTACCATTTCCATGAAGGCCGCGGGTTCAGGCCCCCCCGCGAGCTTGGGATCCACCGCGGACCCGCGAGTTCCGGGATCCACACTATTCATACTGCCGCCGGCACCTCCGCCGCTTGATCCACGGCGCCCATCGCGCCGCTCTACCGGTTTAGACGTCGAGCGCGTCCCGTTTCTTCGCCCGATGATACGATGCTACTGCACGTGGCCGAGAACCTGTGAAGCCTGAGAGGTCACCACACAGACGTGCTCGACTTCATAACCGACTTCCTCAACAAGCTTGGCATCGCGGCCCCTGGAGACCTCGGTTGGGTCACCGTTGTCCTCACCTTCGTGATCGCCGTGGTGGCCGCATGGCTCTTCATCCCCCGTGTCCGCCTCTACTCTCTGCGGGTCGGGTGGGCCGACAAGCCCAACGCCCGGCGCCTCAACAAGGAGCCACTGCCCAACGCGGGCGGACTGGCCGTCTTCGCCTCGGTATGCCTGGCTCTCATCATCATCACCCTGCTCCGCCGCATCGCCATCGAGGAAGTGCAGATCCAGATACTGACCATCCTGCTCGGCGGTTCGTTCCTGATCATGGCCGGTTTCATCGACGACCAGTTCAGTCTGCCGCCGCTCTTCCGCCTGCTGGTGCAGTTGATCTCGGCCCTGCTCCTGTATGCCGTGGACATCAAGATCGATGTGACCTTTGCCGGTGACTTCAACACCGCTCTCTCTATCATAATCACCGTCCTCTGGATCGTCGCCATCACCAACGCGGTCAATCTGCTCGATGGCGTGGACGGCTTGGCCGGCGGAGTCAGCTTCATCACGGCCATGTGTCTGCTCGCCGCCTCGGCTCAGGATCAGAGCAAGGCCGCCGCCACCCTGGTACTGGCGGGCCTGGCCGGCGCCGCGCTCGGGTTCCTGCGCCACAACTTCCCGCCGTCGCGCATCATCATGGGCGATAGCGGCGCCTACTTCTTCGGGTTCGTGTTGGCGGCTTCGAGCATCCTGGGCAGCGTGAAAGTGACCACGCTGTTCGGCCTCGTGCCAAGCGTGCTCTTTTTGCTGCTTCCCTTCTTGCTCCCGTTGCTGGACACCTCACAGGTGTTCTTCCGCCGTCTTTTCCAGCGGAGGAACCCGCTGTCGAGCCCGGGAAAGGATCATCTCCATCACCAACTGCTGGCCCGGGGTCTCTCGCAGACAAGAACCACCCTCATCCTGTGGGGGGTCACACTGATCACCAACCTCGTGGCCCTCGTCATCCAGGGGATGTCCGCCGCCGTGACGGTCACCACGCTGATCGCCGTCGTCGTGCTCCTGGGCATCATCGTGCTGGCGCACCGGCGTGCGACACGTAAAGCCGCCGGAGACGCCGCCGAGGATGGCGCAGTCGCGTCGCCGCCCGGCGAATCTGACTGAAACCGCGACGGCGCTCTGAACCGCCACGGTTCCCTCGACCGCGACGCGCCCTGAACCGCGACGGCCCCCTCATTCCCGCAAGAACGCCCCCGGGTCGGCCGTGAAGTCACGATAGAGCCGGAAGTGCTCGGTCTCCTCGTAGCAAGTCTCCTCGATTCCGGCATCTCCGAAACTGAAGACCTGCGCGCCCGGCAGCGCCATCAAGATGGGCGAGTGGGTGGCTAGGATGAACTGGGCGTGGCCGCGCTGCCCGAGCTCTGCGAGCAGGCGCAGCAGATCGAGCTGGCTGGCCGGTGACAACGCGGCCTCGGGTTCGTCCAAGAAGTAGAGCCCGGGGATCTGGTAGCGCCCGCGGAAATAGGCCATCAGACCTTCGCCGTGGGAGCGCAGAGTGAGGTTGGCGCCCCCGTGGTACTTGGCCTGCCCAGGATCGATCTCGGCGACGTCGTCGAGGAACTCGGCCCATTGTCTGAAGCTCTCGGCGGTAAAGACACCGCCGCGCACCGGCCCCCGCGCAAGGATGACGTCGAGGTGGTCGCTCAAGAGGCCGGCCGGGCTTCGGTGACTGTGCGGACCTGGTCGCGCCGCAGGCCGCCGTGCGGCCGGCGGCGCCACACGCCGTTTGCTCTCCGTCCAGATATGGATGCCGCAGCGCCGGGCTATCGCCTCGATGAGCGTCGACTTGCCCGATCCGTTCTCTCCCACGAAGAAGCTCGCGCACTGGTCGAAGCGCAGCACCTGGCGCCGCTGCAGCGTGGGTATGTCGAACGGGTGGGCTTCGCGGTCGGGGAACTCGTCGCCCTTGATCTCCACCTGTCGCAGCCACACCCCGGTCTCGACCGTACCGGAGCCGGCCGCACTATGACCGCCCGCCCCCCCGTCGGGCGCGGCGCCGGGAACCCGTCGCGGCCCTCGCGGCCGGCCGTCCACACCGTGCAGCCCGCGGTCGGTCACTTGCTCACCAGCGTGACCGACCCCACATTCACGTCCACCGTGATAGAGAGCATCCTGCTCTCGGCCGCGGTCCCGCCGCCGGTGGTGCTGTAGGTATCGCCGCTGGTGGTCCACACACCCTCGGTCGTGACGTCGTTCAACGTCCCGGCGACCATGACCCTGGCGGCCGTCGTCTGCGGCACCTCGATCCGCACCGTCGCGGCCCCGGCGGAGATCCTGACTGCCGCGCCGGTGCGCAGTTGGCCCGAGAAGTCGAAGGAGTACGTGCCCGCTCCACCCGTGAACGTCATGCTCTGGAAGTTGGCGTTCGCCAGGCCGCTCAGAGACACAGTGGAGGCCCCCGTCTCGTACAGGAGCCGCGTCATCTGGCTGGGATTGACCGTGTCGAACCTCACCTTGTTGCGCGCGGCCCCGTCTTTGATGGTCAGTTCCTGCAGGGTCAGACCGCTCAGATCGAGATCGCCCTCATATGCTCCCGCGGAGATGTTGAGGCGCATGGGGGCCTTGCCCAGCAGCAACTCCCAGCGGTTGACGATATCGTTCGGGAGACCCACGACGCTCTTCTTGGTCTCCTGCTTGATGCTCAGGCTCTTGTCGGTACGGACTACCGCGGGTATCCAGGGCTCCACGTTGCAGACGATCGAGCCCGAAGCGAGACCGGCCGCTCCTGGAGCGATGGTCAGCGACCCCGCCCCCATGCTCAACTCCACATCGGTGAGCGCGGCCGCTCCCAGGGCCTCGTCCACCACGACCTCCTGGGCGGTGCCGATCTCGACGCCTCCACACCCCGCCAGCGCCGCCGCCAGCGCGCCGATCAGCACGACCACGCCGGCGATGAGCGCCATCCGCAAGACCTGCCGCCCCGTGGGCGCGCCTCCTGCTCTCGATCTCTGCGTCCTCACGGTGAGCCCCCTCCGGTCTGGTGTGATAGCGTCCTTTGACATCCACCAACGATTGTAGAATGGCGTCATCACGGGCGCCAGAGCAAATATGCGCCGAGCCACCCAGCCGGCACCGACTATCTCGGAGAAGCGGACCATGGACACCCCGACCTCCGGCCGCGGCGGCGCCATCATCGGCGCCGGCCTCGTAGCCGGGCGCCGCACACCGGCGCCGGGGCCGGGGACGCCGCCCCGCGGTCGGAGGCTGCCCCCGTGACCGAACGACGCCTGAAGCCACCTCACAACAGGGGCTCTGCCCACACGGTCAGCGCCGCGGCGGCCACGATGATCGCGACCACCACGGCCACGAGTATCACCCAGCCTCGTCCGGCCACCCACGGTCGCGCGCCCTGAAGCACATCGGGGCCGCCGCCCCGCTCCCAGGCGGCCGCGAAGTGCAGCGTCACGAGCAGTATCGCGCCGCCCAGGCACCATCCGGCCAGAACGTCGCTCATCCAGTGCACTCCCAGGTACACGCGCGACAGACCGATCCCCAGCGCCAGCGCGACGGCCGCGATCACCACCGCCGGCTTCGCGACGGCAGACGCCGCGCCCGTCCGCCGGGCGCCGGCCGGAACCGCATCGCCGCTCGACGACCGCCGCCGCGAGTCGATCCACCTGATCGCTGAGTGGGCAAGGAGTCCGAACAAGGCCACGCCGATGAGCGCGTGCCCCGACGGCATGCTGTACGACCCGGGCAGCTCGATGAGAGCAAGCGCCGCGGAAGGACGCCCCCGCCCCACGGCCTCCTTGCCCGCATGGATCAACGCCCAGCTCAGAAGCATCCCGCCGCCAAGCGCCGCGGCGCGCGCCCGGTTGCCCCAGGCCGCGATGAGCACCACCAACGCAGCCGCCAGGGGAGCTATGAGGGAGTCATCGCCAAGGAGGGTGAGCACCCAGAAGACCCAGGTCAACGCGGGCGAGCGCCCGGCGACGAACGCATCGGCGACCTGCGCATCCCAGCCAGGAAGAACGGTACCCAGGCGGGAGGCCAAGGCGAACGCCACGAACGCCGCGAGCAAGACCCCGGCGCCGAGCAGGCGCGGCCAGTCCTTCGGCGGCCTCACGCCACCCGTTTCACAAGCTTTCACCATCGGCGGCAACCATACCACCAGCGGCCCGCGGCCGGCCCCGAGCGGCGGCCGCCCGGTGCGGGCCGGCGGGTGCGGGTCGCCGGGGCGACCGCCGCCCCCCGGGGCCGGCCTGCACCGCAACCTGGTTGCAGTTCGGCGCCGCTGGGTACCACCTCCTCAGACATATCTGACATCCCACACCCGAGGAGGCGTCATGCAGGAAGTCCCCAAGCCATATGCTGATTTCAAGATCAGGTTCCCGCAGATACTAGAGAAGAACGAGGAGCTGGGCGTTCTCATCCACGAGCACGGCGGACCGCTCGACGAGAAGACCCGCTGGCTCGTAAAGCTGGGCATCTCGGCCGCGAGCCGCCACCAGACGGGCGTCGCCACCCACGCGGCCAAGGCCCGCGAGGCCGGCGCAAGCCAAGAAGAGATCGTCCACGCGCTGCTGTTGGTTATCCCCACCTGCGGCTTCCCCACCTTCATGGAGGCGTACAACCAGATCAAGACCGACTAGCGCGGGGCGCAGGCGCGCGCGGGCGGGTGTGAGCGGGCGCGGGCCCTGCCGCCCGCCAAGCGACGAGGCCTCCCGGGGGCGGTCACGCGCTCTCGGGCTGGCACCCCGGACAGACGAACACGTCGCCTCCGCCCAGGCTGAGCTTCCGGATGGCCGAACCACAGGCCGGGCACGACCGTCCCTTCATGAGAGAACCCATGGCCGGTTCGTAACCGCCGGGAACTCCGTAGAGATCGGCAAAGCCCTGCTTACCGCCCAGACGGAGCCGCTCGGTAGTCACGAACCTCATGGCGTCGTAGAGGGCGCGCTGCTCGCCGGGGCTGAGCTCGGAGGCCCGGCGCTTGGGGTGCAACCCCGCACGGTAGATGATGTCCTGGAAGGCGGCATTGCTCAGCCCCACCACCACCGCCTCCTTGCCCACCAGGACCGGCTTCAGCTGACGGTTCGCCGCCCTCAGCGACTCCGAGAAGCGTTCGGAGGTCAACGCCTCGTCCGTGGGCTCCGGTATCTCGGGGACGAAATCTCGCCGCACCATGTAGTGTTCGTCCAAGCCGTCGTCGCAGGTCGCATAGATGCACCCCATGGTGATCACCCGCACAGTGAGTATCGATCCGTCGGCCATGTCGAGCCGTAGGTGGTATTTCGCTGGAAGCGAATCGGCATTCTTGTGGAAAAGGATCTCTCCCCCGTATTCCGGAGCTATGACGAGGTCCTGGTGCCCAGTCAGCTTGACGATGATCGTGTTGCCACGTGACATCACCGATTCCACAGCCTGTCCGACCAGCCGGGAGAATTCGTCGGGGTCCCTGTTGACGAAACCCATGCGCTGCAGGCTCTCGCAGTTGCGCAGTTCGAAGCCGCACACCGTCCTGCCCGGTAGCTCGGCCTGCATCTGCCGGGCGAGGATGGTGGCTTCAGGCATCTCGATGCTCATGATGGCCCCCTATGGCCGCGTTACTCCGTCGACCTGCCCGTCAAGGCGCCACAGCCCCGCGGACAGCGCGTCTCGAACAGCCTCTCGGTGCTCGGCGGACGTCAGCACCCGAGATATCTCAGGATACCCGGCCGCCTGATGCGCCGGATGATACTGGTCCATGACGTTGATGTAGGTGTCCCGCGACACCTCATCGGCCAGGAAGCGGGCCACCGAGGCCGTCCCGGCCAGCCCTCCCGGCAGCACCAGGTGGCGCACGAGCAGGCCGCGGCGAGCGACTCCGCACACGGAGTCACGAGCGGCGCGGCGGCCGTCGCTGCCGGAGGGCAGAGTGGCCCATGTTGGGGCGCCGCGGCCCCCGGACCCACGCCGGCCGGATCCGATCTCCAGGTCCCCCACCTGCCGGTACATCTCGACGACCGCCTCGCGGTTACGCTCCACGTAGTCGGGTATTCCGGACAGACGTTCGGCCACGCGGTCGTCGGCGTATTTCATGTCGGGCATGTAGATGTCGACGACCCCGTCCAGCAGACGGAGGGTCTCCAATGAGTCGTAACCCCCGGTGTTGTAGACGAGCGGCAAACGAAGACCCCTCTCCGCGGCCAGAACGAGCGCCGCCAGGATCTGCGGGACCACGTGGCTGGGCGAAACAAGATTGACGTTCTCGCAGCCGAGGTCTTGAAGCTCCAACATCATGGCGGCCAGCCGCTCCGCCGTTACCTCCCAACGCAGCGATCCGGGGTGTGAGGTCTCCACGGGCGCCGACGTCGCGGGAGTCCCCGCCTGCCGGCCGGCGACCTCTGTGCGCGGCCGGGCGCCGGGAGCGTCACACGGCTGACTGATGGTGTGGTTCTGGCAGAACACGCAGGCCAGATTGCAGCCCGCGAAGAAGATGGTGCCCGAACCCCCGCGACCCACCAGGGGCGCCTCCTCACCGAAATGCGGACCGGCACCCTCGACGCGGGCGAACTCACCGGTGCAGCAGACGCCCAGCTCGCCGGCCAAGCGATCGACCCCGCACTCCCGCGGGCACAGGTCGCACTGACTGAGCCGGTCGCGGGCGCGCGCAGCGCGCCCCTCCAGTTCCCCCGAACGATGCAGAGCGAGATAAGCGGGCCACCCGGCTCGAGCCGGACTCATATCACCCCCGAGAAGAGGGTGTAGGTCATAAAGGCGTAGTAGTCGGGGATGTCGGCGATGAAGTCGGGCGAAGTGGGCCTGCAGAGCCGCTCATAGGCCTGCCGGTCCGCCGCCGAGACCCGTCCCTCCAACTCCTCCCAGAACATCGCGTAGCAGGCGGCGAGCGCCTCACGCGTGGCCGGGTCGATGGGCGAGCGGACCTCCGCGAGAAAGGTCCGCGCCTGAAGCTGCTTCAGACCCGCCTGCCGCAGCCATGTCTGGGCCCGCAGGTGATGGGCTTCGGCCTGCGTCTCTGAGTAATACGGCGCCCACTCCGCGAAGCCCGCGTTCAGACGGGCTTCAAGGATCGGGTACCCCGGCAGCAGCGTCTGTCCCGACCAGTAGAGCAGACACACCTTGCCTCCAGGCCGGCTCACCCGGCCGAACTCCGCGACGATCGCCACCGGGTCGCTGTGGATTCGCCCAGGCCACAATGTATCGGCGCACCACACCCAGTCGAACGTGTCATCATCGAAAGGCAGTTGCCGGATGTCGCCCAAGACGAAGTCGACGGCCGGGCGGGCGCCACCGGGCACCCCACCCGTCGGGACCGCGCCACCTGGCGCCCCGCTCGTTGGGATGACGGGCTCTGCGCCGCCGGCCCGGCTGCCCGTCCGGCAACCGGTCGTCAACGATCCCCAGGACTCCCGTGCCCGGGCCAGATTCTCGGGGGAGATATCCAAGGCGGTCAGCCGCCCGGGCGGACCGACGGCCCTCGCGAGCGGTTCCAGATGGCATCCGGCCCCGCAACCGGCATCCAGACCGTGACTTCCCTCGGCCAGGCCGGCCCACTCCACTGCTTGGGCGATGGCCGGCGCAGTGATGCGCGAGATGACCCAGAGCTGGTCGGCGTAGGACGGCGGCGTCTGCTCAGAGTCGCCCACGATGTTCGTTACCGTTGAATCGCTTCCGGGGGCACCGGAGGACGGCGTCTAGGCTTCTTGGCCGGTGGGGGCCTCCTCAGCGCCTGCGAGGGCCTCCTCGGCGCCTATCACTGCCTCTTCCACCATGCTGGTGGCGTCGTCGCCCCTGCCAGGGAGACGCTTCGCAAGCTCGGCTTCCTTCTCTTTGACCGCCTCCCAGCGCGCATGCGCAGCCTCACCCGCACGCTCCCGCGCTTCCGCTGCCGCGTCAGCTGCCCGCTGCCGTGCTTCCGCGGCCACCTCGGCCGCCCGCTCCCGCGCTGCCGTGGCCGCCTCGGCCGCCCGCTCACGTGCTTCCGCGGCCAGTCTCTGCGCTTCAGTGGGCACATCGACAAAAGAAGCCTGCAGACTCTTGCCGGTCTCTTGCGACGATTTCCAAGCGAGCGCGACGACCGCAGCCGCCAATCCGCCCACAAACCCTGCGATGACTACTCGTCCGAACGTCATGCCGTTCCCTCCCTGATCTTGATCGGCTATTGACTCTTTCGGGGACATATTCGACGTTGTACCCGCCATCCTGGATTTCACACCGCCCAGGTGCTATTGCATATTATCAACAATGCAACATCTCTTGCATACTTGCAGGTTGGAGTCGCCTGGCGTCGTCCGGCCACCTGCCCCGAGGACCATATGGACTAACCACGTCGTCTAGACTACTCTGATGAGGACCACCCGCGAGCGCCACGGGGACGTGGACCGAGGAGACAACCATGATCTGCAAGAACTGCGGTCAGCCGATCCACGAAGATGCGGCGTTCTGCAAGAACTGCGGCGCCGCCGTCGTGAAGGCGACCGACACCCCACCGGAGACGCCTGCCCCGCCGCCACCTGCGGAGGAGACCCCTGCCGCTCAGGAGACTCCTCCCGCGGAGGAGATGCCGCCTGCCCCGCCGCCGGCCTCATCGCCACCACCTCCAGTCCCGCCGTCCGCGGCTGCGCCGCCGCCGCTCCCGCCGCCACGGACGCCGCAGGCACCGGCGCCCAAGGCGCCACCGGTCCCTGCGCCACCTCCCCGGGCTGCGCAACCCGGATTCACCCCGGGCTGGCGCCCACCGGAGCCTCCAAGGCAGAGCAATAGAAACACCGGGCTCATAATAGGCTCGGTGATAGCGGCTATCGTGGTGCTGGCGGGTCTGGGCGTCGGCCTCTATTTCGGCCTGCGCGGCGACGGTTCCGAGGAGACGGCCTCCAGCAAGACCACCGTCGCGACGTCTTCGTCGACCTCCACTTCCGCGTCGACCTCGACCTCCACCACCGAGGCGGCCTTCGCCCAAGGGGAAGGCGAGATCTTCCTCGAGGCGGCCGGTAAGGCAGGACCGGAGCCCTTCACCGGCGAGACGTTCGTACCCGTGGGGCCGCCGCCCACACTCAACATCCCTACATCCAGCACTGCGTCTTCCACGACGACCAGCGCCGGGACCGCGACCACGCAGCCGGCCACCGCCACGACCGCGGCGGGCGTTCAGGTGGTCTCCGTCGCCGGTGACGCGCCGGCCCTCTACGGCGGCTCCAAGGACAAGTCACTAGTCGACAAAGAAGCCCAACTCCGCTTCTTCGAGCAGAACCCCGAGAAGGCTGCGGCCTTCTGTGCCGCGCTCAACGCCGACCCCGACTTCCGCTGGAGCGGAGGTACGCAGATACAGCCCTCACAGCTCCGTGACTACTTTGCCGAGTTGACCCCCATGATGCTCACCCGCGACACGCGCGTCACCAACCACGGCTTCCGCAACGGCAAGCCCACCCCGCGACAAGCTGTGCTACAGAAGGGCCAGATGGTCCTCGTCGACCGCTACGGCATACCCCGAGTGCGCTGCGAATGCGGCAACCCCCTGGCTCCGCCCAAGCCGGTCAAGAAGACTCCCGTCTATACCGGCCCCAAGTGGCCCGATTTCGATCCCACCACGATCGTCGTCGTGCAACCGACCACGGTGATCATAGAGATCTTCGTGGTGATCGACATCAACACCGGCAAGCCTTTCGACCGGCCCTTCGGCACCGACGGCGCGGAAGACATGACGCACGAGGTCACCGTGTGGCAGCTCGACGTCGCGATGGTGTACGACGACGAGTCGGGCCATGCTTTCAGAACCGATTGGACGGGCGTGGTGACCCTCGATCCCGCCGCCGGAACGCTGAGTGGCGAGGGTGCGGGCCAATGGAGCGTTGCGGGTCCGTACTACGAGGGCGAGGACGTCATAGGCCAGATGTCGGGGGATGGCTACTTCAATGTGGAGATCTCCGGCCAGCGCGATATCACCGAGTCGGGAGGCATGCTCACCATCTATCCCGTGATGACCGACTTCACGCTGGAGTCCCAGGCGTGGGACGGGCCCGATCCGCAAGGAGCACGGACTGACTTCGAGGATGCGATAGGAGACATAATCTCGATGTCCTTCGACGCGGTTCTCAAGCTTTCAGCCACAGACGAGGGCCCCGTGCTTGCCGACCTCGCGGTAGACCCGTGGGTGGGTAGCGCCACCCTGGCGCCCTATGAGCCGTAGGACTTCTAGGGCTATTCGCCCATGACTTTGATGACGAGCCGCTTTGGACGCCGCCCGTCGAACTCGGCATAGAAGATCTGCTGCCAGGGGCCCAGATCGAGCCTGCCGTCTGTGATGGGCACGATCACCTGGTGGTGCATGAGCATGTTCTTGAGGTGAGCGTCGCCATTGTCCTCGCCCAAGCGGTGATGCCGGTAGTCGCCGCCGTCTGGGATGAGTTCTTTGGCCACCTTGTTGGACGGCTCTTTCCACGTGGGCGGCGCCAGCTTGTCCAGTAGTTCGAGCGCGTCGGCCTGGATGCCCGGCTCGTCGTCGTTCACCCACACGCCGGCCGTGATATGCATGGCGCTCACAAGCACCATGCCCTCCCGGACCCCGGCCTCGTTCACCGCCTGCTCCACGTCGCGGGTGATGCGCACGAACTCCCGGCGTTGATCGGTCTGGAAGGTCTTGTAAACGGTGTGCGTCTTCATGATCCGTCCTCATGTCGATGGCTAAGCTGACCACCATTGTACTACGAACATTTGTTCGTTATACTGCTGCCTCTCACGAACATACGTTCGCTAAAGGGCCATATTTTGCCGGTCTATATTGCTTTTTCTAAATAATGCAATTTCTATTGCAATGACACCGAGTGCCCCCACTCACGGCAGCGACCATCCCGACAGCCGGGCTCCCCGTCACAGCGCTGATCGGCGATCGGGTCCGCTCCATCGGTTGCCGGTCCGGCGGATCACGCCGACGCATGACTACATCCGCACGTTCAAGACGCAGGAGAGGTCCTCGGGCGGCGCCGCGCTACCCGCGGCCGATGCAGGCGAGAACCCTGGCGCCGGCCCTCCTCCTTTCATACACCTCCACGTGCACTCGAACTTCTCCTTCCTCGACGGGGGCAGCCGCATCGACGAGTTGGTCTCGCGCGCGGCCGAGTTGGGACAGCCGGCTCTGGCCCTCACCGACCACGACGGCCTCTATGGTGCAGTGCGCTTCGCCAAGGCCTGCGCCAAACACGGCATCAAGCCCATCTTCGGAGCAGAGGTGAGGGTGGAGTCGCTGCTGGACTCCGCACAGCCCGACGACCCGTCGCCGCTCGACCGTCCGAGGGCGTCCGGCGACCGGAGGCCGTCCCCCGATCCCCACCACCTCCTGCTACTTGCCGAGACCCGCCAGGGTTATGCCAACCTCTGCCACCTCCTTTCTGAAGCCCACCTCGCCGATCCGGAGCGGGAACGTCCACCGCTCGTCACCATCGCGTCACTGCGCGCCCACGCAGAAGGGCTCATCTGCCTCACCGCCTGCCGGCACGGCCAAGTCGGCTACCTCGTCGACGCCGGCCACGACGACCATGCCCGAGCGGCGCTACTCCGCCTCCGCGATATCTTCCATTCCGATCACCTCTATGTAGAACTCCAATACTTCGGCTATGAACCCCACCAGGAGGCCCATCCCGGCCGGTACGGCGCACCGGTCTACGAGAAGGTGCGCCTCGAAGATGGACGCCTCCGGCACTGCCCCGCCGCCGTCACTACCGGGACCGCTTCCGGCCCGGCCGCCTCCCATTCTGCCGTACTGCACTCAGATATTTCTGCAACTTTAGTTGCATCTTGGCGCGCCACACCGGCACCAAAGTCCGCTGGGACCCGCGCCCACCGACCCTCATGCACCGAGCGGCCCGACCTCCCCCGTGGTACTCCTCAGCGCCTCAACCCCGCCGACTACGACGTCGGTTTCCACCGTGACGGCACGCCCTGGCGCCTGTCCTGTCTCACATACTGCGAACGTCTCACCCGCCTGGCCGCGGCGTGCGGCATCGCGACCGTTCTTACGACCAATGCCCATTATGCAGCCGAAAGAGATCGTGACTTACACCTTGTCTGCCGTGCCGCCGGCCGCGATCAGCCCCTGTCGGGATATCCAGACCCCGTATCCGGAGCTCGTTGTCTCAAGTCACGATCCGATCTGGAGATATCCGTCGCCCCGCTGATGGAACTCATCGCTGAGCGAGATACGCCGGACTACTGGATGGACTGGACGTCATCAGATTACGGCTACTTTCATAATCTACAGATTGCAATAGAACTTGCATTTTTTGATGGTTGCGGTGCGCCTTTTCTCGACGCCACGTGGCACATCGCGCAGCGCTGCAATGTCGACCTCGACCTGGGCACCTATCACTTCCCGCAGGTGGCTATCCCGGAGGGCGAGACCGCCTACTCCCTCCTGGCCAAGCGCTGCTTCAAAGGCATCGCCCGGCGCTACAAGCCCGTGCCGCCCCGTGCGGTGGAGCTTCTCGAGAAGGAACTCCGCATGATCCAGCAGATGGGATTCGCCCATTATTTCTTGGTGGTACACGACATAGTGAGGTGGGCGCGGACCCGCGGCATCGCGTGCAGCGGGCGGGGCAGCGCCGGCAACTCCATCGTGTGTCACGCGCTCGATATCACGGCCAGCGAGCCTATCCGCCACAACCTGCTGTTCGAGCGGTTCCTGAATCCCAACCGCCGCGAGATGCCCGACATCGACGTGGACTTCTGTTCGTCGCGCCGGGACGAGGTGATAGACCACATCTACAAGACTTTCGGAGACCAGAACGTGGCTGTGGTGGCCAATGTCAACACCATGAGCCCCCGCTCGGCGGTTCGCATCGTGGCTGAGGCCCTGGGGTTCGCCCCCACCGAGATCAACGCCCTGGCCAAGAACGTGCCCCACCACGGGGACGCGGCGCGCATCCGCGAATACCTGGCCGGCGCCTGGCCGGAACTGCGCGACTCGCCGCTGCAGGACGGGGCGCGGCCGGCGGCGGCACCCGAGGGCGCGGCGACCACTCCAGAGACCGACAGCGCCACGGCAGACGCGAGGGCACACACATCCTCCGGAGTTGCTCTGCAATGTGCGCACAATGTGCGCACAATCGAAAGGTCCCCGGTAGACCCATATACAAGACCGTCGCCGAGCTCTGCGCCCGCGCAGGCAAGCCGCCCCGCGTCAGAGTCCTCCGCGCCGCCCCGGGGCCGCTACGCCCGCTTCCTCGACCTGGTCGAGCAGCTCGACTCCTTCCCCATGCACCTGGGCACGCACCTGGGGGGCTTCGTCATCACCGACCGGCCCATCACCTACTACGCGCCACTGCAGTGGGCAGCCAAGGGAGTAGTGGTGACGCAGTTCAACAAGGACGACGTCGCCGCCCTGGGCCTGGTCAAGATGGACATCCTCGGGCTCCGTACCCACTCGGCGGTGTCGGAGTGCGTCCATCTCATCCGGCAGCGCACCGGACGGCGCATCCGGCCCTACGAGCTGCTGCCCGACGATCCCGCGGCCTACGAGATCATCAGCAACGGGGGATCGATCGGCCTGTTCCAGCTGGAGTCCGCCGGCCAGCGCAACCTCGCCAGCCGTCTGCAGGAGCGCGACTTCGACGACGTCATCGCCGCCATCGCCCTCTACCGCCCGGGCCCGCTGGAGGCCGAGATGATCGGCCCCTTCATCGACCGCCGCTGGGGCATGGAGCCGGTCAGTCTCCCCCACCCCGCCATGGCCGACGCGGTGGCCGACACCTACGGCGTGATCCTCTACCAGGAGCAGGTGCTCCGCATAGCCCAGTCGGTGGCCGGCTTCGACCTCGCCGACGCCGACAGCCTGCGCCGGGCCATGACCCGCGACCGCAGCCGGGAGGAGATGGCCAAGATCGGCGAGACGTTCATTGACCGTGCCGTAGCCCGGGGGGTGCCGCTGGACGCCGCCCGGGAAGTCTTCCGCCAGCTGGAGGGATTCGCCGCCTACGGGTTCAACAAGAGTCACTCGGTGTGCTTCGCCGTCATCAGCTACGCGACCGCCTGGCTCAAGGCCTACTACCCGGCCGAGTTCCTGTGCGCGGTTCTGAACAACTACCCGATGGGGTTCTACACGCCCCGGACCGTGCTGAACGATGCCCGGCGGTTTGGGCTCGACGTGCGGGCGCTGGATATCAACCTTTCCGGGCGGGGGTTCACAGTCGAAGATGCCGAGCCGCCTGCAGTCTGGGACACCGCCGGCGAGGCGACCCCCTACGACCCCTTCGCCCAGGCCTGGACCGCCGAGCACGACTGGGGGCTCACCGAGGCCGATCTGGCCGAACTCGAGCAGGAGCAGAACGGGGAAAGCGCCTACACCGAGGCCCTGCGAGCGGCCGTGGAGCAGCTGCATAGCGCGGAGGGTGCTGATACGGTTGCTGTTCCGACGCCTGCCGCCGCGCCCCTCGAACCCGGGCGCGAAGCGCCGCCCCGCCCGGGCGACGTCCTCCTTCCCCGCGCCCCGCGCGCCCGCGGAGGCGTGGAACCCGGCGCCTGCCTCGTCCCCTCTGCCGGCATGGCTCCCGACGCCGGCCGCGCGCTGCGGGTGGGCCTCAGCTTCCTCAAGCAGATGGGCGACCGCTCTCTTGACCGCATCGAGGAGGAACGCCGCCACGGCCCCTTCACCAGCTTCGAGGACTTCTACCTGCGCACCCGCATCGACTACCCGGTGGCCGAGAACCTCATCCGGGTGGGCGC
>ENA-UOUL01003283-UOUL01003283.1-bioreactor-metagenome-genome-assembly--contig:-NODE-3283-length-16858-cov-6.258149_pt1 | contig 16858 bp, 10 predicted proteins | sample MGYA00249838_ERZ747220 | MGnify/ENA primary metagenome ERZ747220 (study PRJEB28778, sample SAMN05720191) | bioreactor metagenome | isolation source: Anaerobic biogas reactor | place: USA:Washington...
CCGCGCAGCCTCCCGCGACCGAACGCGGGAGGCTGATTCGCTACACTATCTTCCACGCTGCTGGTCGATATCGAACGGCCCCCGGGTGGACGGCCCGGTCGGCCAGGTGCGAGGGAGCGGTAACGATGACAGGATGGTTGGGGCGGCCGGTAATCGCCGCGGTCCTGGTGGCAGTGATGATGTTTGCCCTGCTGGGGCTCATGGCCCTGGCCATCGACCTCAGCTATGTCTTTGTGCAGCGGCGCAACATGCAGAACGCCGCCGATGCGGGCGCCTTGGCGGGCGCTCGCCTGGTCGCGCACTTTTCCGCGGATCCCACGCTCAACACCCGTTACCGCGACGTATATCTGGCCGCTGCCGGCGCTGCCACCGCCAACGGGGGGACCAACGTGAAGGCCTGGTTAATCCACTGCGGGGATCGAACGCGCTACACAGAGCTCAAATCGACCAACTATTCGACCCTGGGACGTTGCCCGTGCGCCTGCGGAGTCATCGTGGAGACGGGCAGCAGCTTCCAGACCTTTTTCTCCCGGTTGTTTGGCGTGACGGCCATGTCGGCGGAGGCCGAGGCGTGGGCCGAGTTTGGGTTGCCCAAGTACCTCACCGGAGGAATCGCGCCCATTGCCCTGCGCAATACCGTGTTCGAAGCCGGGACGTACGGCAAGGTCGGCAGCTCCTATACCATCTGGGACGATCACAAGCAAGCGGGCGGCGGGAACCGCGGCTGGCTGGGTCTGGATTGCTCTTATCCCGACAAGAGCAGCGCCTGCAGCCCGGACGCCAACAGCCTGAAGCACTGGATGGATCCGCCCTACTATACCGGTCCAGTCTCGATCGGCGAGGTCCTGGGAGGCGATCCTGGCACCAAGGCCTCAGTGCTTGACCACGCCGATGTGGGCGAGATCCTGATCATCCCGGTCTTTGACAACGTCTATCACTACACCAACTCCAAGTACTGCAATCCCAAGGATCCGAAGTACAACCAGTCCAAGTGCCAGGCCGGCGAGGCCTTTGAGTACACCATCCCGGTCTATACCGAGGACAATGGCTACAACGGCAAGTACTACTATCACATCATCGGCTTCTCAGCCTTTGAGGTCCAGTCGGTCCAGAAGAGCGGCAGCGCGAAAAAGATCGTCGGCAAGCTGACGCACCTGGCCGCGCAGAACGGCGACTGGCAGTGCCCGGAGCACGTGGAGTGGGCGAACGGCAACCACCGATCGTTCGGTGTGACGGTGATCAAGCTGACCAAGTAGGCGCCGCCGCGGAGCGGGGCCTGTCGTCAGGGCACATCGCGAGGGGCGCGCCCACCAGGGGGGAGGGGGCGCGCCTCTGTTTTGCCCCCCGGGTCCATCCTGGGACCATATTCCTATTGTGGCGCGGATGGGCGCTTTCTATAATGACGTTAGCGTAAGCGAGCAGGCCGTGGCGTCTGATCGCACAAGGCGGCTACAAGTGACGGAACTCGCCACGAGGCATCACGCGGGGCGGAACCCTGAACAGGAGGCACTATGCGACGCGGTGGCAGGTTGCTGATTTTCCTGGGCATTCTTTTGGCCTTTGTGGCCTTTATCGGCATCGTCTTGCTGATGCGGCGGACCCCCCAGGAGGTGGTCGTGCCCGAGGTGCCGACGCAGCAGGTGGTGGTGGCGGCGGTGGACGTCCCCGCGCGGGCCAAGCTCACGGCGGAGGACGTCACCGTGAAAGAGATGCCGGTGAACATGGTCCCGCCGCTGGCGATCACCGAGGTGCTCTCGGCCACGGACCGCATCGCGCTCACCGACATCTATGCGGGGCAGATCCTGCTGCAGAGCATGGTCTCCGGCCCGGGGACCAACGCCGACCTGATCCCCGCGCTGAGCGTGCCCGAGGGGATGGTGGCCATGGCGGTGCCGATCAACGAGCTATCGGGCGTGGGCGAGGCGCTGCGCGTGGGCGACCGGGTGGATATCGTCGTCTCGCTGCGGGTGCTGGATTGGGACCCGCAGGGGAACGAGAGCAAGCCCGAATATAGCGCGCAGATGACCCTGCAAAACATCGAGATCCTGCACCTGGGGAGCTGGGCGCCGCCGGTGGTGGACGAGGTGACAGAGGAAGGGGCCAGCAGTGGCCTGATGGGCGCCGGCGGGGGCCGCGCCGGGGGCACGACTTGTGAGCCGTTGAACGTCGCGGTCGTGCTGGTGGAGCCGCAGGACGCCCTGGTGCTCAAGTACGTGTTGGATGACAAGCTCGAGTACGGCCGCGAGACCTTTACCTTTGTGCTGCGCGGCGTGGAAGACGAGGAGATCTATAGCACCGAGGCGGTGAACCAGGAGTACATGGTGGACCGCTTCAAGTTCTCCGAGCCGCCATTCATCATCATCGAGGACTAACTGCGGCCTAACAGAGAAGAGGGTGAGCGCCATGGATGCGGCCAAGATACGGGTTCTGGTGGTGGACGATATCCCCGAGGTGCGCGAGAACTTGCGCAAGCTGCTCTACTTTGAGCGGGATATCGAGGTGGTGGGGACGGCGACCCAGGGCGAGGAAGCCATCGCCCTGACCAAGCAGCACCGCCCCGATATCGTCCTGATGGACATCAACATGCCGGGGATGGACGGCCTCACGGCCAGCGAGGCCATTGGCCGCGAGGTCCCCTCGGCGCAGATCGTGATGATGTCCGTGCAGGGCGAGACCGACTATTTGCGGCGGTCGATGCTGGCGGGGGCCAAGGGTTTTTTGATCAAGCCGTTCGGCAGCGACGAGCTGGTGGCCACCATCCGCAGCGTGCACAACCTGCGGCCCAAGGTGGCCCCCCAGGCCGCGCCGCCGCCGGGCGCGCCGATGTCCGCGTCGTTCGCGGCGGCCCCGCTGGCCCCGGCGCAGCGCCGGGACCGGGGCGCCGTGATCGCCGTCTATAGCCCCAAGGGCGGCGTGGGGTGCAGCACGCTGGCGGCCAACCTGGCCATGGCGCTGCGCGGCCAGCGCGACGACAAGGTGGTGCTGGTGGATGCCGACCTGCAGTTCGGCGACGTGGGCGTGCTGCTGAATCTGACGGCCAGCCACACCATGACCGAGCTGGCCGCCAAGAAGGGGCAGATGGACGGCGAGCTGCTGGACGTGCTGCTGATGCCCCACATCTCGGGGGTCAAGGCGCTGCTCGCCCCGGCCCAGCCCGAGGAGGCCGACCTGCTCACCACCGACCACCTGCGCGAGATCATCGGCGTCTTGCAGGGGATGTTCGGCTATGTGGTGGTGGACATGGCCGCCGCGCTGGGGGAGCGGGAGCTGGCGCTCTTTGACCTCGCCGACGCGGTCCTGCTGGTGACGGCGCCCGACGTGCCGTCCATCAAGAACGCGCGGCTCTTTTACGACGTGGTGGACGCCCTGCAATATCCCGAGGGCAAGATCAGGATGGTGCTGAACAAGGCCGACCGGCAGAACCCCATCGGCCCGGCCGAGATCGCCGCGGGGATCAAGCACCCGGTGGTGGCCACGGTGCCGCTGGACCGGCGCGCGGCGGATGCGGCGCAGAACCAGGGCATCCCCTGCTTCATGGGCAACCGCAGCGGGCTGATCCCGCAGGCCGCGCTCCGGCTGGCCGAGCTGCTCGCTCGCGAGCTGGGGCCGGAGGAGGCCGCGGGGGCCGAGCCGGCGCGCGCCGCGGCAGCGGGCGCTGCGGCAGCGGGCGCTGCGGCAGCGCGCGCCAAGACGGCGGTCCGCGAGCCCGCGCCGCGCAATGGGAATGGGATGCTGGCGCGGCTGTTGGGACGATAAGGAGAGGGACATGTCACTGCTCAATCGCTTGGGTAAGAACCTGGCCAATAACGAGGCGAACAAGCCTCAGGCCGCCGCGACCGCCGCGACGGCGGACAAGATGCGCGCCGCTCGCGCCGCGCCCACGACGCCGCGGGAGACGCTGATCACGCTGAAAAAGCAGGTCCAGGACAAGCTCCTCTTGGAGCTGGATATCAACGCCGACCTGGGCAACACGCCGCAGGTGCGCCGCACCATCGAGGAGGCGTTCAACAGCATCCTCGGCCAGGAGAACATTGCCGTCAGCCGGCAGGAGCGGGAGCAGCTTTTTGAGCAGGTGGTGGCCGAGATATTGGGGTATGGCCCCATCGAGACGCTCCTGGCCGACGAGGACATCACCGAGATCATGGTGAACGGCCCGAACAGCGTCTATATCGAGCAGCGGGGCAAGCTCACCAAGACGCCGATCGTGTTCGAGAGCAACGAGCACGTCATGCGAATCATCGACCGGATCATCGCGCCCCTGGGCCGGCGCTGCGACGAGTCCTCGCCCTACGTGGACGCGCGCTTGCCGGCGGGCCACCGCGTCAACGCCGTGATCCCGCCCATCGCGCTCAAGGGCCCCACGCTGACCATCCGCAAGTTCCGGCGGGAGCCGTTCCAGGTGGACGACCTGATCAAGTATGGCACCTTTACCGAGCAGTCGGTGGCCTTTTTCCGCGCTTGCGTCAAGGGGCGGCTGAACATCGTCATCTCGGGCGGCACCGGCTCCGGCAAGACCACCACCCTCAACGTGCTTTCGTCGTTCATCCCGGAGGACGAGCGGATCGTCACCATCGAGAACGCCGCCGAGCTGCAACTGCGGCAGGACCATGTGGTGACGCTCGAGTCGCGCCCGGCCAACATCGAGGGCGCCGGCGAGATCTCGATCCGCAACCTGGTGGTGAACGCGCTGCGGATGCGCCCGGACCGCATCGTGGTGGGCGAGGTGCGCGCCGAGGAGGCGCTGGACATGTTGCAGGCCATGAACACCGGCCACGACGGCTCGCTGACCACCTGCCACTCCAACAGCCCGCGGGACACCATCGCCCGGCTGGAGACCATGTGCCTGATGTCGGGGATGGACCTGCCGCTGCGGGCCATCCGCGAGCAGGTGGCCTCGGCGCTGGACCTGATCATCCACCAGGAGCGGATGAAGGACGGCTCCCGGCGGGTGACCGCGGTGAGCGAGGTGCAGGGGATGGAGGGCGACGTCATCGTGCTGCAGGACATTTTCGGCTTTGAGATTCAGGGCTACGAGAACGGCAAGATCAAGGGCGAGCTGCGGCCCACGGGGGTGCGGCCCAAGTTCATGGAAAAGCTCGAGCAGGAAGAGATCTACCTGCCGCCCGAGATCTTTGGCTACGACCGGAACCATTACCGGTAGAGTCGGGGCTCGTCGCCGCGCGGGAGGGTGATCAATGGGCACTACGGGTCTATTCATAGCGGTGCTGGCGGCGCTGGCGGTCCTGCTGCTCTTTTTCGGGCTGGCGCGGGCCGTGGGCGGGGGGGCGAAGCAGATCGACAGCCGGCTGGAGCGGTACGCCACGCGGGTCGACGCCGCGGCGCCGCCGCCCAGCCAGACGCGGCTGGTCGACGACATGGACCGGGTGTTGACCAAGCGGGGCTTTGCGGCGAACCTGGCCACCGAGCTGGCCCGGGCCGACCTGAAGCTCACCGTCACCGAGTTCCTGATCCTCTGCCTGCTGAGCGTGGCCTTCTTTTTCGTCGTCGGGACCATCCTGCTGCACGGGCCGGTCTTTGGGCTGCTGACGGGGATCGTGGGCTTTTTCATCCCGCGGCTGGTGGTGCGGATTCGCCAGGGCCGCCGCCTCAAAGAGTTCAACGGCCAGCTTTCCGACGCGGTGATGCTCCTGGCCAACTCGTTGCGGTCGGGGTATAGCCTGCTGCAATCCATGGACACCATGTCCAAGCAATTGGCCCCGCCCATCGCGGGGGAATTCGCCAGGGTGGTGCGCGAGATCGGGCTGGGCATCTCGAACGAGCAGGCCTTTTCCAACCTGCTGCGGCGGATCGACAGCGACGACCTGGACCTGATGATCACGGCCATCAACGTGCAGCACGAGGTGGGCGGCAACCTGGCCGAGATCCTGGACAAGATCGGCACCATCATCCGCGAGCGGGTGCGGATCAAGGGCGAGATTCAGACCCTGACGGCGATGCAGCGGGCCTCGTCGTACATCATCACGGCGCTGCCGGTGTGCATGGCGGTGATCATCTCGGTGATCAACCCGGAGTACATGTCCACGCTGTGGACCACCATGTGCGGCTGGGTGATGCTGAGCGTCTCGACGATCATGCTGGTGATCGGGTTTCTGATCATTCGCAAGATCGTGAACATCGAAGTGTAGGGCCAGGGGCTAGAGAGGGTAGGCAGATGATGGGCGGACTCGAGATGCTGTTGCCGGTGGTGGTGGCGCTGGGCGTGTTGTTGCTGTTCGTCGGCATCGCCGCCAGCCGGCGGCCCAAGGAGCAGGTGCAGGAGCGGCTGGACCAGTACGTGGGGCGGCCCAAGACGCTGGAAGAGATCGAGTTGGAGCAGCCCTTCGCCGAGCGCGTCTTGCTGCCGATGATCCGTGGGATGGCGCGGCTGGTGACGCGCTTTGCCCCGGCCAAGAGCATGGCCAACGTGCGCCACAACCTGGAGCTTGCGGGCAACCCCAACGGCTGGGGGCCCAGCGAGTTCCTGGGCGTGCGGGGCATCGCCGCGGTGATGATGGCGGCGGCGACCTTTATGCTGACGCGGACGGCGGACCTGCCGGGCAGCCAAAAGCTGATGTTCACCGTGCTTCTGGGCGTGCTGGGCTACCAGTTGCCGATCATGTGGCTGGGCGGCAAGATCAAAAAGCGCAAGGCCGATGTGGTCAAGGCGCTGCCGGACGCGCTGGACCTGTTGACCATCAGCGTGGAGGCGGGGCTGGGGTTCGACGCCGCGCTTTCGCGGGTGACGGAAAAGTGGGATAATGAGCTGAGCCGCGAATTTGGGCGGACGCTGGCCGAGATGCGGATGGGCAAGCTGCGGCGCGAGGCGCTGAAAGAGATGGCCGATCGCGTGGAGGTGGCGGACCTGACCAACTTTGTGGCGGCGGTGGTGCAGGCCGACCAGCTCGGCGTGAGCATGGCGCGGGTGCTGCGGGTGCAATCGGAGCAGATGCGGATCAAGCGCCGCCAGCGGGCGGAGGAGAAGGCGCAGATGGCCCCGGTCAAGATGACGATCCCCCTGGTGCTGTTGATCTTTCCCGCGCTGTTGGTGGTGATCCTGGGGCCGGCGGTGCCCAAGATCGCCAGCGCCTTTGGGATCAACATCCGGTAGCGGGCGATGGCGATCGCGTGGCGGCGGCTGGCCGAAGCCGGGCTGGACCTGCTCTACCCGCCCCGGTGCGTGGCGTGCCGCCGCGCGGGGGAGTGGCTTTGCGCGGGATGCCTGGCGCAGGTCCGCTTTCTGCCGCCCGAGCGGCGGGCGGGCGCGTTTGGGGCGGTGGACGGCGCGGCCTCGGCGGCGTATTCGGAGGGGCCGCTGCGGGAGGCGATCCACGGCTTCAAGTATGAGGGCGCGCGGGCGCTGGCGCCGCTTTTGGGCGAGATGCTGTACGCTGGCTGGCTGGCGGCGCGGCTGCCGGGGGAGGTGGTGGTGCCGGTGCCGTTGCATCCGCGGCGGCTGCGCGAGCGGGGGTATAACCAGTCGCAGTTGCTGGCGCGGGAGCTGGCCCGGCTGGCGGGGCTGCGGCTGGACGACCGGACGCTGCGGAGGGAGCGCCACACGCGGCCGCAGGTGACGCTGAACGCGGCGGAGCGCCGGGCGAACGTGGAGGGGGCCTTTGGCTGCGGCCCCGCGCTGGCCGGCGAGGCGGTGCTGCTGGTGGACGACGTGTTCACGACGGGGGCCACGCTGGCGGCGTGCGCGGCGGCGCTGAAGGCGGCGGGGGCGCGGTCGGTCTGGGCGCTGACGCTGGCGCGGGCGCCGGGTTTGACACAAAGTGGTTTTGGGCTATAATAGGGCCGCACTGGGGGATCGTTCAGCGGTAGGACAGCTGACTCTGAATCAGTCAACCGTGGTTCGAATCCACGTCCCCCAGCCATACGCTACCAGCAGCGCCTGATGCGCTCCTTACCTACTACCTGTAGTAGGATGAGGAGAAACATCATGGCGCTTTCATATTTAGGACAGACGACCTCGTTGGGCTCCCTCACCTTGCGGGATCTCTCGACGGAGCAGGACATCGGTGGAGCGGTGGCCGATTTCCTCCTGGACCGGCGCTCTCGCGGCCTATCCCCTCGAACTGTGCAATACTGCGAGCTGGAATTGCGCCTATTCTCCGCGTGGCTGCGGTGGTGCTGGCTGGAGTACGACTGCGAGGGGCGCTGCCCGGTGGACCGGGTAGCGCCTCCGCGCGAGCTGCTCAAGCCGGTGGAGACCTCCACTGGCCACCGCCCAGCGGAAGCGGGTCACACGCCCCATGTCCTCCTTCCGCAGGCGGCGGCCTTCCTGGACGAATCGAGTAAGCCATGAAAGGCGGGCCCTACGGCTCCCATTTCACCGCGCCACCAACGGCAGGTGGGCGCGAGGCGTGAGGAGCGCCGGGGTCCGACCCCAGGCCGGCCGACCGGCATCGTCGGCGAGCTTGTGCATGTTCGTGCCGTCGCGGTTCATGATCCACAGGCTGGGCGACGGATTGAGTGGATCAGAGAAGGCGCGCTCAAAGACGATCTGCTGGCCGTCGGGCGAGACGCTCAGCCCTTGCGCGCCGCCGGCGTCGCTGTCGTCGCGGAGGAAGGTCAACCGAGTGATCGCGTGCGAGGCCAAGTCGTACTCGAAAACGTCGGAGTACATCCCCGGCGCGTCAGGTGGAAACTGCGTAAACTGGAGGGTAAAGAGGAAACCAGACCCGTCAGGCAGCCACTCGATGTCGTTCGCGATCTGGCCGCTATAGTCGGGGATGAGCACCAGATGCGTGCCGCCGGACGTGTCGCCCACGGTGTTCAGGTAAATGCCGCCAACGTTGTCCTTGAGCACGTGCATGCCCGAGAGATAGAGATACTGATCCTTCGTGGCGTGAGTCGGGCCCCAGGCAATCAGGCCGGGCGAGGCCCTCTCGACCACCGGAAGATCCAGGCCGACGGCGCCGTAGGACGGGTGGGTGGAGATCTGCTTGATGGCAGAGCCCGTGCGCAAGTTATAGGCCAGCGCCGAGCCGTCGGCCTTCCAGGACACCTTGCCGGCGCCAAATCCGCGGAAGCCGGAATACTGCATGACGGTAAGGTTTCCGCCGGCCACCGTCTGACCGGGCTGGACGTCCGCGTAGGGCGGGTACGACGTGATACGATCCAGCCCGCCGATGCCGATTGAGGCCTGGTAAACGCCCGGCCCGAAATCAGCGACGTCGTCGATGGTCACCGTGCCGAAGAAGCCGCCGAGGACGCTCTCGACGCCCGGCGCGCCCTGCACATAGACCCAGATCAGGGAGCTGGTATAGTTGTTGACGTTGACCGTCACCGAGCCCTTGGGCAGGCCGGCCAGCTCCGCGCAGGCAGGCGAATTGGTGATGCGCCGGTAGCCGGCGCCATTGTATCCGATCACATAGATGTCACTATCGTACCACGAGCACGCCTGCTCGTGCCCGCTGGTGAAAGCGAGCTCGCGGCCGTCCGGTCGCCAGGCGAGCTCGTACGCCGGACCCATGAAGAGCTCGGGATGCGTCCACAGCACCCGGTCGCCGGCGCCGTCAGGCGATATGAGGTGGATGTTGTTGGTCGAGCCCTTCACGTAAGCGATGGTCCCCGAATCAGCGGCGGCGGGCGCTGCAGGGGGGACAGCAGCAGAGGCCTGGAGTTGTCGCCAGGGTGTCCATAGCGCCCACGAGAATAGGCAAGTCAGAGCCAGGAATACAATCAACGAATGCCGATTGGGGTGTGCAGTCAGCTTGGTCATGTGCTTTCATCCTTTCCATTCGACCCCTCTATCCAATCGCATCGCCAAGATAACGGCCCTCAGTCAATCCCCCGAAACAACCGATAGCGCGCGCCGTGGCGCGCAACCTCAGGCCGGCCTGAGCCAGCCCCAGGCTGTCGGCGCTACCACTTGATCAGCGCGGGAAGGTGCACGCGTTGCACGCTGCTGGCCTCGGCGTAGCAGGGCGCGGTGGCGGTGCTATCGTGGTACACCCGCGCCACAAAGGTGTAGACGCCCGCCGGGTGGCCAGCGCTCTCCCACTCCCCATAGACGACGGGCAGGTCGCCGGGCAGCAGGCCATGGAGCGGCGTGCGCAAGCTGGCCACGACCTCGCCCGCGGCGTCGCGCACCTCGATCAGCGCGGCGCCGGAGAACGGCGCGCTGCCCTCCACGGCCAATTCCAGCCTCGCCAACACCCGGTCGCCGGCCCGGAAGCGCGTTGGCTCCACGAGGAACGCGCCGACCCGGATCGCCGCCCCGCCCAGGGAGAAGCGGGTGGTGCGCCGGGCCAGCAAGGCCCCGCCGGCGTCGCGCAGCGTCGCCACCACCGTATAGTCTCCACCTGCGGCCCCGTCGCTCTCCCAGACGGCGGCGAAGGAGGCGCTCCCCGCCAGGCCGGGGAGGCTGCGCAACAGCAGCCCGGCGACCGTCTCGCCGGAGCCGTAGCGCTGGAGAGTGACGTCCAGCACCACGTCGCGCGGCTGGCCGGCGTTGGCCAGCTCCAGCGCCACGCCCACCTGGCCGCCCAGGGGGTAGGCCAGCCGGTCGGTGGAGAGGTCGGTGATGGCGACGGGCGCCTCGGCGTAGGTGATGGCAAAGCGGTAGAGCTGGTAAAAGCGGGCTGCGGCGGTGAGCTGGTTATAGATGAAGGGGTGCGTCATGATGCGCAGCTCGCTCGCGCCGCCGCTTCCCTCCACCACCGACCAGGCGAAATCGGCGGCCGGATACCACTCGCCCCCGGCGGGGACGTCGCGGAGCTGAGCCGCGCCGGCAAGGCCGCCGCTGCGCGGCGCGGGAGCGCCCGCCGCCAGCGTGTCGGTGAGCAGCGCGGTGATGGGCAGAAGCAGCCCGTCCACGGCGCTCATCTGCGAGCGCTCCAGCAGGGTCACGTCCTGCACGCGATAGCCCGCCGGGACGTCCACCAGGACGGTGTAATAGGGCGCCTGCGGCTGGCCCTCGTCCAGCAGCACGTCGCCGCCGGGGATGGTGACCCGGTCCCAGCCGTCGCGCCGCTCGACGGTGTACTGGGGGATGGGGACCTCCAGCGTCGTCGGCGGGGGCGCGGCGGGCGCGCTTTCCGCCTCTGCCGCTGCGCCGGCGGCCACTGCCGCATCCGCCGCCCGCCCAAACTTGGGGTCGCCGTAATAGTTGTACTCGGTGATCCAATAGATCCAGTCGTCGTCCTCGGTGCCGGCGCGGCCGCGCAGGTACTCGCTGTAGGCGTGACCGGCGGTCTCGTCGTTCGCCCAGCCGTTGAGGAACCCCCGCGCGGCGGCCTCGTTGTTGCTGCCGAAGGAGACGTGCGTCGAGCCGATATAGACGGCCGCGCCCTGATCGAAAAAGGCCTCGGCAAAGCCGTCGTCGCCGTCGTTGTTGGCCTCGAACGTCCCCTCGTTGATCCAGGACCAATCGCCCTCATAGTTGCCGGAGAGGCAGCTCAGCCCCAGGACCAGGGGGTGCTGCGGGAAATCCACCAGGTGGACCTGGTCCACGCCAAAGGGGGAGACGGAGAGTGGGCTGCCGTGCCCCCGCAGGACCATGATGTCCGTCTGGGCGGCCAGCCGCTGCACCTCGGGGATGTAGCGATCGCGCCAGCCCTCCGGGTAAGCGGCATCGTAGACCCGCAGCCGGTCGCCCAGCGAGTCGAGCGCCAGCGCCTCGTCATAGCCGTCGCCGTGCACGTCGCCCACGGCAAACCCGTCGCTTCCCGAGATGATCGAGGTGGTGCGCGTGCCGCCAAAGGTGATAAAGCGCGACCAGATCTTGTCAGCGCCGCCGCGCGCGATCTTCCAGCCGTCGGCGGGGTCCCAGTACCAGCCATCGTCGTCATAGACGTACAGCCGCCGCTTGCCGTCGATCAGGTCGGACATCAGAAGCACGATCTCGTCCATGCCGTCGTTGTCCACGTCGCCGGCGGCCAGGCCATCCATCGGGCCAAAGTCGATCCCCGGGGTGAGCACGCCGATCTCGGCGCCGCTGATGTCATAGATGCGGATCCGGTCGAAAAAGGTGCCGACGTCGGCGATGATGATCTCTTCGGCGCTCCCCCACGAGCCCGAGACGTTGCCGACGGCCAGCAGGTCGCCCGCGCCGAAGGGGATGCTGGTGAGGCGGATCCGCTCCGTGAGGATGGGGTGGGTCCCGCCGGTGTCATAGCTATAGGCCACGATGGCGCCGAGCGCGTCCGTGGTCGCCACCACCACCTCGTCGCGCGTCCCGCTCCACACGTCGCCCGTCGCCAGCGCGTCCCCCTGGTCAAAGTCCAGCTCAAAGATGGGATAGTCGTCCCCCTCGGTGTGGCGGGTGTCGTTAAAGATGGAAAGGGTGTCCCAGGCGTCGTTGGCGACGAGCACCTCGTCGATGCCGTCATCGTCCAGGTCGCCCGCGGCCAGGCCGTCGCGGTCGCTCAGGAGGCAGGTGAAGGAAGCGTCCGGGGCCGAATCCTCGGTGTCCAGGTCGCCGTGCTCATAGACGGAGGCGACGCCGCTGGAGTGGTCCACCACCACCAGCTCGTCGACGGCATCGCCGTCGGTGTCGGCGGCGAGAAAGCCGTCGTCGCTGCGCATGGGCAGGTCGTAGCCCTCCGACTCTATCCCTTCCTTGTGCACCCAGCGGCTCCAGTGCAGCGCATAGGCCGCCCCGCCATGGGGCGACATCTGGTCGTGGAGCAGGCGCTGGGTGGCGGAGGCGCCGCCGACGAAATCCTCCCAGCTCCCCTCGGCGCCGCTGGTGACCAGGGCGTGGGAGCGGTCCCAGCCGCCGCTGTCGGCCACGTCGATGCTCGACTCGAGGGCCGCCAGCAGGTCGGCGGCCTCGTCGCCGATGATCCGGCCCACCATCAGGTCGGGGGCGTCGTCGCTGCCGATGGTGTCGCGGTACGGCAGGTCGGAGAAATCGATGCCGGTGATCTCGCAGCCCTCGCCCTCCATGTCGTGGATATCCACCGACCAGGCGGGGACGATCTCGGTCTCGCCGACGATGAGGAGATAGCCGCGCAGCGCCTCGGCAAAGCGGGGGTGCAACTGGTCGGCCCAGTCGCCGCCGGGCTCCACCAGGTCCAGCAACTGCTGGGCGGTGGCCTCGCGCAGGTAGCCGAGCACGCCCCCGCGCAGGATGGCGAGCTCGGCCATGGCCTGCAGCACCGAGTTCGGCGCGCCCGTCGCCGGCGCGCTGGCGGCCAGCAGCCTCCGCGGGTTGGTCACCAGCAGATAACTCGAGTCGGCGAGGGCGTCCTCCGGCTCCGCCCAGGTGGGCAGCACGATCGGCGCGGAGACGTCCTCCTCGTAGGAGAGCCACCCGGCGGGCGTGGTATAGTATTCGAGCGTCGAGGAGCGGGCCAGCGTGCGCTCGATGGGCGTCCCATAGAGCGACTCCTGGGTCAGGAAGGGGACGAAGCGGAACCCATAGCGCAGGCGCTCGCCAGGATGGAGCTCCCCGAGGTAAAAGGTCGCCCTGCCGACGCGATAGAGGTCGTCGTCCGCCGCCCAGTCGTCCAGCCGCACAAAGACGTAGGGGTCGTCGGCCAGGGGCTGAAAGCCCTCGTGCTCCTCGACGATGGCCAGGTTGTAGGCCGAGGCGGGGCTGGTGTTCTCCAGGACGAGGTCATAGGAGTAGTAGGTGTCGTGCTCGCGCAGGTTCTCGTGGGTGAGGCGAATCTCGCCCCGGTGCACCACGCACGACTCGACGGAGACGGTGCGCCGCACCTCGGTCATGTTCCAGGCCCCGTCATGCACCCGCACCATGATGACGTGCTCGCCCCAGTCCAGGTCCTCCGTGTTCCAATCGCGCTCGTAGGTCTTGGTCATGGGGAAGGGGGGCGTGGGCCGGGGGCCGGCGCTGTACGCTGGCGCCATCAGGGCCAGGGGATCGTCCGAGGGGTCGATGTAGACCGAGATGCCGCGGATGCCGGTGGCGGTATGGGTCATCGGGAAGCGGGGGTCCGAGGCGGTGATCGAGATGGGCGCCGTGCAGCGGATCACCTCGCCCTCCGCCGGGCCGACGATGGTCACCACGGGAGCATAGATGTCCGGGTCGTTGCCGATGGTCATGGTGCCGAGGGCGTCGGTGGCGTTGCCGGCCCGGTCGTAGGCGCGGGCGCGGTAGGCGTGGTCGCCATCCAGCATCTTGGTGGTGTCCAGCGGCATGTCATAGGGCTCGGCATAGTCGGTCCACTTCAAGGCGCCGTCGACATAGAACTCGACCTTGCTGACGCCCTGGTTGTCCGCCGCGTCGGCGCGCAGCATCGCCTGCCCCTTGAGCACGCCCATCTGCCCCAGCGAGAGGGTGGGGGCCTGGCCGTCGGGCTCGGGGGCCGTCTCGAAGGTGGCGTCCTTGGAGGAGGCCGCGTGGCCGCCCGCGTCGACGGAGCGCACCCGGTAGTGGTAGACGGTGGAAGGTTGCAGGGAGGTCAGGGCAACCTGATGGGCCTTGACCAGGGCCGGCGCGGTGACCGTGAGCGGGTACGTCCCCGCCATCGCGCCATAAAGGACGCGGCTGTCGCTCTCCTCGTCGGTCCCCCAGACGATCACCGCCGAGGTGGAGGTCAGTTGCTTGACCGTGGGCCCGGAGGTCAGGCGCGGCGCCGTGGCGTCGCAGGGCCAGGCCTCCTCGCGGCAGTTGTTCGCCTCGCTCGACTCGGCCAGCGCGCCCGCCTGGTCGGCGCAGGCCTTGACGATGTCCTGCGGCGGGGTGCACTGGTAGCCGACGTCCAGGCAACGGGTCAGCCGCTCGCCAGGGGCCAGGTCGCGCGGCAGCGGGTCCAGCGCCCTGCGGCCGCCGTCCACGTCCACCGCGACGAGGCTGCCCGCCGGCGCGGCGCCGAGGCCGATGTTCCTGGCCTGGTAGCAGACCTGCGCGCCCTCGGGCCAGACGTCCGTGATCACGAGGTCGGGCGGGAGGTCTCCCGTGGGCGTGGCGCTGGGCGTCGCGGTCCGGGTCGGCGTGTGGGCGGTGGTCGGGGTGCGGGTGCTGGTCGCCGTCGCGGTCTTGGTGGGCGTCGGGGTCGCCGTCGGCGTGCGAGTGTTGACATAAGTGTTAGTGACGGTGGGCGTCAGGGTCGTCGTCCGGGTGGGGGTGCGGGTGCTGGTCGCCGTCGCCGTCGCCACGGTCGCCGTCCGGGTGGGCGTGAGGGACGGCGTGGGCGTGAGCGTGGCGGTGTGGGTGTGGGTGACGGTGGGCGTCAGGGTGGGGATGCGGTATTGCAGCATCAGCCGCGGGCGGTAGAGGTCCTGCTCGCGGCTGTGAAACATCAGGTCATGGGTGGTCGTGTCCTGGGGCGCGATCACCAGGCCATAGTTGGCGTGGGGGTTGCGCAGCCAGTCCTGCGCCTCGGCGGTGATCTCCCAGCTCGTGTAGCCGGCGGCGGCGGGGATGGCGGGGGCGTCCAGGAGCGCGCCCGGCGTCGGCTGGTCGTTCCAGGTGATCTTGTGCTCGTCCCAGGCGCGGCCCACCTCGCGCGCCTCGACGAGGAAGGGGCCGCTGCCGATCCACTGCACCAGGTAGAGCTGCACCTCGGCGTGGAGGATCTCGGCGTTCGGGGGCACGCCCGAGAGGTCAAAGTGCAGATAGGTGCGGCGGACCCGGGGCGCCTTGGTGCGCGTGCTGTAGAGCAGGAGGCTGTGGGCATAGTTGGCGCCTGGCGCGATCGAGTCGGTGTGGGCGTCGGCGTCGGCGGTGAGGTAGACCGGGACCGGCGTCGGGGCGAGGGGGTTGGGCGAGCCCGCGTGGGCGTGCGGGAGCCCGGCCGCGAGCAGGGTGATGAGCGCCACGGTGAAGGGGATGAGGATAAGCCGCTTGGGTGCCATGCGAGGCCTCCTTGCCAGCAGCGCTGGCCGAGCGTGCCTGCCATCACCAGGGGCAACCTACAACCTCGAGTATAGGCTACGAAAGGGGATATGTCAAGATCGGCAGGGCGGCGGGCAGGGCTTGTGCCAAGTCGTAGCGCGCCCCGCGCCGCAGGCTCAAGGCGCGATGGAATCGCGTTGCGGCTAACATTGACAAGCTTGCTAGAAGCAGGCTTCGGAGGGCCGCGAGCGCAAGTCTTGTGTCCTCTAGCCCGCTTACGGCATTCCATGCCGCAGCGGGCTTGCCAACCTGAGCCGGGCGCGGCATGGAATGCCGCCTTTAGCGCTCGGCGATCAATGCGGCATGGAATGCCGACGCCGCGCTACAGGGCTGCGCCCGATGAAACCGGGCCTCTCGAGCTTCCGCGGCATGGAATGCCCAAGCCTGATTCCATCAGGCGCTGCCGAGTAGCACGACGATTCATCGCCGTGCGGGGCTTGTTCGACGACTCGATCGCCGATCTGCGGCAAGCCCCGTTTGGCCTCTCCCCTGATCAGGGGTATGCTTCAAGCCCACATCGCGCCGCCTGAGGCGGGGTATCCCCGCGGTGGCGCGGCTCCCAGCGAGCGGCGTCGTGTTCGCGCCTTTCCAGGGCGCGAACGCTGCGGATGAAAATGCCAGGAGAGCGGGACACGGATTAGGCGGCAGGGACTGCCGGGCGGCAGGGACTGCCGGGCGGCATGAAATGCCGGGCGGATGGCACGGATTCCTGGCCTCAGGTCCCAATCCGTATAATCCGTGGAATCCGTGTCCCATTTCCAGAGGAGGACGCCATGGGCGGTTCGCCGCTGATTCGCATCGCCATCGCCTTGGCCGCCGTCGCGGTCGTTGTGGGCGGGAGCGCCGGAGGGCCCGCGCCGGCCGGGGCCGCGCCCGCGCCCGCCGTGGTCGCTGGCCGCGTCCGGTTGCAGCAGCGCACGGATTACGCGGGGGTGGTCGTGCAGGTGGGCGGGCAGTCCGCCGCCACGGGGGGCGATGGCCGCTTCTCGCTCGCCGACGCGCCGACCGGCTCCCAGGTGGCGCGGGCCTCGGCCGCGGGCTTTCTCTCGG
>ENA-UOUL01003285-UOUL01003285.1-bioreactor-metagenome-genome-assembly--contig:-NODE-3285-length-16850-cov-5.146545_pt1 | contig 16850 bp, 16 predicted proteins | sample MGYA00249838_ERZ747220 | MGnify/ENA primary metagenome ERZ747220 (study PRJEB28778, sample SAMN05720191) | bioreactor metagenome | isolation source: Anaerobic biogas reactor | place: USA:Washington...
AGGCGCTGTTCTGAATCCACTCCAAAGCGATCACCCCCGGCGAAGCCAGGGGTGAATTTCATTTGCCAATGCTATTGTCAGCGCTTATGATCCGCTGGGATAGTTGCCTTCAAAGAGGATACGCTGGGTAGCGGGCCCGGCTACCCCGTCCTGAGAAAGGCCCTTGCGCCGCTGAAACTCGCGGACAGAGTCCGAGGTACCCACGCCATAGAGCCCATCAACTGTCAGATTGAAATAGCCCTGATCTTTGAGAGCCTGCTGGAGATTGCGTACCAGTGCGCCGGAGTTGCCTTCTCTTAAGGTAACATATCCGCCCTGGGGATTGGGGGTGACATCCACATAAAAGGGGATGGGGGTCGGTGTGCCGGCAGACGGCGGCCGGGGTGTGGGGGTGACGGAGCCGGGGCCGTTGGCGTCGCTGCTGAAGAGGCGATTGAGGGTGCTTTCGCCCGCTCTGCCGTCCACCCGCAGGTTGTTGGCGGCCTGGAACTCTTTGACTGCGGTTTCCGTGCTGATGCCAAAGTCGCCGTCCACAGCGCCGGTATAGAAGCGCAGCTCCTTAAGCCGCTGCTGCATCGTGCGCACCGCCGCGGAATCCCGCACACCCCGTTCCAGGGTCATGCCGATAACGCCGGCGGAGGATGAGGTGCTGCGGGCGGAGGAGGAATAGAGCTTCTCCAGGGTGAGGGGGCCCGCGATGCCGTCCGCGTAGGATACATTGCGCCGCTGGAAGGCATAGACCGCCTGCTCGGTGACGTCGTTAAAGCGTCCGGTTGCGGTGCCGCTTAAATAGCCCAGCTCAATCAGCCGCTGCTGCATCCGGCGCACATCTGAGCCGGAGGCCCCGTTTTTAAGGTAAACATTGGGGTTTACTACCGGGGTGGCGGTGGGCCGGGGTGTAGGCGTCACCCGGGGGGTAGGCTGGGGCGTGGGGGTGGCGGGCAGCGCCTGGGAGGAATTTAGGCGGTTTAGCGTGGCGGAGCCGGCGATGCCGTCCGCGGACAAATTATTCCGCCGTTGGAAGGCCTTCAGGGCCGTTTCGGTGGCGTTGCCAAAATCGCCGTCCACCGAGCCGGTGTAATACCTCAGGTCTTTAAGCCTCTGCTGAAGGCTGCGCACCGCAGCGCCCTCAGAGCCCAGGCGCAGAAGGCTGCTGGTGGGCTCCGGCTGGATGCTGGGGGATACGGTCAGGCTGATAACCCCGCCGCCCCAGGTGGCGGTGGGGGTGACAAAACCGCTGGGATCCGGGGTGACAATGCCGCCCCAGGGCGCAGGAGTGGTCAGGCCTGGCGAGACAACGCCGCCTTCCGGGGTGATGATGGGCGCCAGGGTGTCCGTTGCTTCCTGGGGGGGCGCGGTTGTGCGCATGGGGAAGGGGCCTTCAACCGTGGCGCCAATGCCGGCCTGATTCCGGCCGGAATCATCCGGTGTCGCGGTGCAGCCCGCCAAAATCAAAGCGAGCGCCGCCAGACAGATCAGCCCGATAATCCGCTTTTTACTTAGTTTTTCCATGTAAGTCCACATCCTTATCCGATGGTTACCGCAGGCGGGTACAAACATACAACGTCTGGTATGTCGAATTTCATGCCTCAAATCGCCCGGCTTGTAACATTTTAATCATATCCGGGCAAGGGAATCATAGCACAAAAGATTGGTATGTTCAATCATTTGTAATAAATTGACAGAGCCTGGCGGCTTTGCTAAAATGCGCCGGCTGAGCAGGAGGAATGAGATGAGCCTGACGGAGATCGTGATTATTGCGGGAAGCCTGTCCATGGATGCATTGGCGGTCGCCATCTGCAAAGGCGCCTGCATGCGCGCGGGCAACTGGCGGGAAAGCCTGCTCATCGCGGTGGCCTTTGGGTTTTTTCAGGCGCTGATGCCGCTTATCGGTTGGGTTCTTGGCAGCGGGGTGCATCAGCATATCAACGCTTATGGGCGCTTGATTGCCTTTATTCTGCTGGCCATCATCGGGCTGAAGCTGATCCTGGACGCTGTGCGGGAAGGGGCAGGGGAGCTGGAGTGCAAGCCTTTAAGGCTCATGGAGCTGCTTATTTTAGCGATCGCCACCAGCATTGACGCCATGGCCGCGGGATTTGCCTTTGCGGTGCTGGATATCAATATCTGGTTTGCCATTCTCTTAATCGGCGCCATCACCTTTGTGATGTCCTATCTTGGCACGCTGGCGGGCTGCCGGTTTGGCGCGAAATATCAGTCCAAGGCGCAGCTGATAGGCGGCGTGGCGCTGGTACTCATGGGGCTGCGCATTTTGTTTGGTCACTTAAGCGCATAGGGGAGAGCGCCTTCCTACAGCGCGTTTCGCAGATAGCCCGCCAGAATCTCCACAATTCTGGCGTTTTTGCCCCCGCGGGTGACAATGACATCCGCGTGATGGATATAGTTCCGGATGTATTTGTCATACATGGGCTTGACCGTGGCCAGGTATTGCTCCGCGATGCTGTCGATGCTGCGCTCCCGCTCTTTGATATCCCGGGAGATGCGGCGCAACAGGCAGATGTCCGGCTCCACGTTGATAAACAGCTTGAGATACATCAAATCCCTGAGCCTGGGGTCATAAAAGGCGTGGATGCCTTCTAAAATCAGCACATCCCCGGGAGGGATCAGCTCCTGGCTGTCGCAGCGGGTGTGCTGGGTGAAGTCATAGCCTTTCTGGGTTACGGCCTTGCCGTCCAAAAGGGCCTGCACATCCTGAAGCAAGAGGCCATGGTCAAAAATTTTCGGCTCATCATAATTGAGGGTGGCCCGCTCCTCAAAGGAAAGCTGGGGGTGATCAAAGTAATAGGCGTCCTGCTTAATCACGGCGCTGGAAACGCCGATCGCCTGGACAAGCTCCTGGGCCAGGGTGGTTTTGCCCGAACCGCTGGCCCCGCAGATCCCAATAAACAGCATGACGACCTCCCCGTTAAACTGTGGTGAGACTAACCCAATCAGGCGGCGCTGTCAAGGTGCGTTAGTGTAAAGTTGTTGTAGGTCTCCCCCGTAGTCGGGAGTATTTGTTCACTCGGGAGTATCTGTTCGGGGAGGGCGCGACAGAGTTTCACCCACCCCCCGCGGGGGGTGGGTGAAAAGGGAAGACATCCTTGGTATCATTGCGGTTGCACCCTACAACGAAAGGAGCAATCCCCATGACCATGATACCACAGGATATCTCAAAATACCTCTCAGCTATGCAGGATTCTTTTCACAGCGGACCGGCCCTTGGCTTTGGTGAAAAGTTAAGCCAGATCAGGGAATATTCCGATCAGCTCGCTCTGTTGCTGTTGCGTGAATGGATGAAGGAGACGGACAAAACCTTAGCTCAGGACCCTGGGCGCAAAGAAGACTGGGATATTGTCCGCAAGGACGAGCGTGAGCTTCTCACCTGCTTTGGCTTGCTGCGCTTTGAGCGCTATTACTATCGGAACAAGAAGACGGGCGAATATGCCTATCTGCTGGACCGTTACCTGGGGATAGACCCCTACCAGAAGGTCAGCGGAGAGGTAAAGCAGCAGGCTGTTGAAGCGGCGGTACAGGCCTCCTACAGCAAAAGCGGCAAAGCCGCCTGTCCGGAAGGCATCAGCCGGATGAGTGTGTGCAACTATGTGGGAGAACTCAAACACTTTCCCCAGATGATGCCGGAGGGTGAAAGGCGCTGCGTGGACTATGTCTATGTGGAGGCGGATGAGGATCATGTCGCGCTGCGTTCCGGCAGGAACGCCCAGGTAAAGCTGGTGTACGCGCACGAGGGGGTCAGGGAGAAAGGAGGCCGTCAGGAACTGGTGAACCCGCGCTATATGACCTGGCCCTTGGAGAAGGCCTCGGACGATCTGTGGGAGGAGGTATCCACCCATCTGGAACAAACGTATGACAGCGCTTTGCTGAAGGGGGTCTTTTTGTCCGGTGACGCGGCCCCCTGGATACGCGCGGGTGAAGAGTGGCTGTATCCCTGCATCCCTATCCTGGACGGCTTCCATGTGAAGAAGGCGTTGCGTCAGCTTTTCGGGGGTCGGGACGCCCTGGTGTCAGCTTTCTGGCGGTATGTCCGCGAGGATAAGTACCAGGAAGCGCAAGCCTTATGCCGGCGCGTCCTGGAAGAGTCACCAGAGAGCAAAAGGGCGGGTAAGGCCAGGCTCGCAAACTATCTGCTGGGAAACTGGACCCGTATCCGCAACCGTCAGGCTCCCGGCGCCCAGGGGTGCAGCGCGGAGGGGCATGTCAGCCACATCCTCTCAGAGCGTCTGAGCAGCCGCCCACGGGGTTGGTCAGAGAAGAACCTCAACAACATGGCCCAGATGCGGGTGATGCTGGCCAATGGGCAAGCCATTTCCTACGCGCAGCTGGCGGGCAAAGGAAGGCATGCGCAAAAGAGCGGTCACGAGACCGCTGCAGACACTTTGATACAGGATAAAAAACTCAACGCCAAGCTGAAGCGGAACGCGAAAAACACGCTCAAAGAAACGATGTACAACCTGCCCGTGATGAACTGCGGCACGAAATCGCAATTGTACCAGACCCTTAAAGAAATCTCTGCCGGTGCGCTCCCCTGCTGAACCTACAACTTCTTGACACTATCATTTATCGCATTTGCTTGCGGCTGTGGACAACTCATGGTATACTTGTCATACCCCGGGAAACCGGAGTTTACCAGAGAAAGAAGGGCTTGAACGAAGAGTGGGAGCTGCAAGGGGCGCGCATGGCGGGCAAATGCCTTTGCGATGCTTGCCGGATGCAGTGGATACCCGCTTTTTCTATGTAAAGGAAGGATGACAAAGAAGCGCAGAGGCGGCGTTGACACCGCAGAGCAAATCGGCGAGAAAGTGGCCAAGGCTTTTGGCTACGAGCTGGTGGACGTCTCCATGGACAAGGAGCCAACGGGGCTCTATCTCCGGTTTTATCTGGATAAGCCGGAGGGCATCACCCTTTCGGATTGCGAGCGGTTTCACCGGGAGGTGCAGCCCCGGCTTGACGCGGTGGATTACGAGTTTCTGGAGGTTTGTTCCCCCGGGATTGACCGCCCCATCAAAACAGACCGGGACGCCAGACGCGCCCTGGGGGAGATGGTGGAGCTGCGCCTCTATCAGGCCCGGGACGGGCGCAAGGCGTTTTCCGGTGTTTTCCGGGGGCTTAATGAGGCAGGCTATCTGCTTGAAACAGACGGGGGCGAAATCCTCTTCCCCAAAAAGGAAGTGGCCCTGGCCCGCCGGGTGATTGACCTGAGCGTCCTTGAAGACGAGACGATTACAGAACAGGAGGTTGGCTATGAGCAACCCTAAAGTGGATTTGATGGACGCGATTTCCATGCTGGCGCGGGAAAAGGACATCGATGAAGAAATTTTGGTGGACACCATTGAGGACGCCCTCAAGGTGGCCTACCGCCGGGGCAACCGCCAGGGCGGCAGCGCCGTGCAGAACCTGGCCGTGCGCCTGACCAAAAAGGAGGGCGCCAGGGTCTATCTGCGCAAAGTGGTGGCCGAAGAGGTGGAAGAGCCGGAGATGCAGATCAGCCTGGAGGAGGCGCTGGAAATCCGGCCGGATTTCCACATCGGCGACATTGTGGAAATCGACGTCACCCCGGACAACTTTGGCCGGGTGGCGGCCCAGACCGCCAAGCAGATGCTGGTGCAGCGCATCCGGGAGGCGGAGCGCGGGAAGATCTACGATGAGTACATCGAGAAAGAGAACGAAATCCTCACCGCCATCGTTCAGCGGGTGGAGCCCAAGGCCGTCTATGTGGAATTAGGCCGCACCGAGGGCATCATGGAGAGCAACGAATTTATGCCCCATGAGGAGTACCGGGAAGGCGACCACATCAAGGTCTATGTCTTAAAGGTGCGCCGCTCCGGCTCCGAGTTTTCCCGCAATCCCCAGGTATATGTCAGCCGGATTCATCCGGGGCTGGTCAAGCGCCTGTTTGAGATGGAAGTGCCTGAGATTGCCACCGGCGTGGTGCAGATCCGCTCCATCGCCCGGGAGCCGGGCAGCCGAACCAAGATCGCCGTTTATTCCATGGACCCGATGATTGATCCGGTGGGCGCCTGTGTGGGCCCCCGCGGTTCCCGGGTGGAAAAAGTGGTGAGTGAGCTGAAAAACGAGAAGATCGACATCATCAAGTGGTCGCCGGATCCGGCGGAGTTTGTGGCAAACGCCCTAAACCCCGCCCATGTGGTGAGCGTCTTTATCTCCGAAGAGGAGAAGATCTGCCGTGTGGTGGTGCCGGACATGCAGTTGTCCCTGGCCATCGGCAAGGAGGGGCAAAACGCCCGCCTGGCCGCCAAGCTCACCGGCTGGAAGATTGACATCAAGTCCCAGACCCAGGTGGAAGAGCTGCTGCGGGAGCAGGGCTATGAGGCCACGGCGGACATCCCGGATGAGACGGATCCGGGCTACGAGCTGGAGTAAAGGATCAGGGAGCGATGGCAAAGAAAACACCCATGCGCATGTGCGTTGGCTGCCGGGAGATGAAACCCAAGCGGGAGCTGCTGCGCGTGGTGCGCAGCCCCGAAGGGGAGATTGCCATCGACTTCACCGGGAAAAAGTCAGGCCGGGGCGCCTATGTGTGCCGGGATGAGGCCTGCCTGGACCGGGCGGTCAAACAGCGTCAACTGGAACGGGCCCTGGAAAACCCGGTGGGGGAAGAGGTGTTCGCCCTCTTGCGCCGGCAGATCAAGTACGGGCCAAGGCTGGTGAAGCAGGATGAATGAAAGGCAGCTGACGGGCCTTTTGGGCCTGTCCTACAAAGCGGGCAGCCTGGTGGCAGGGGCGGACAAGGCGCTTAGTGAGGTGCGCCAGGGGAAGGCAGCGCTGGTGCTGCTGGACGCGGGCACCGCGGTCAACACCCGCAAAAAACTGGCCGACAGCTGCGCCCATCGGGGCATCAGGATTTTGGAAGTGCCCCAGGGTGTTTTGGGGCAGGCGATTGGAAGGCCGGGGGTTAACGCGGCGGCAGCCCTTCCCGGCGGGCTGACAGAGAAGATACAGACCATGATGACAGGCGGCCAGGCGGCCCCTGACACAGAAAAGAACTTGGAGGGCACAGGGCTTAATGGCTAAAGTGGGGCTTAAAGAAACAATCAAAGAACTCAACCAGAAGGCGGGCGTTGTTCTGACGGAAACAGAACGGGTGAAGCGCAACGCCGACATCATGCTGCAAATGCTCAAGCAGCAGGAGGTGCAGTTCCTCAGGCAGGAAGAAGAGGAAAAGCAGCGCCTGCGCCACGAGCAGCAGCAGGAGATGCTCCGGCAGCAGACCAAGGCCTGGACCATGCCGGACGATGATGAGGAAGTGGCGGTTTCTCAAACCGCGGCTGTGCCCGACACCCCTTCAGTGGAAGTGTCCGCAGCCCCTGCTGTGGAATCGCCCCAGGTCTTTACGCCAGAAGAAGTGGCGCCGCCGGTGGTGGCGAAGGCGGAGATAGTGGCGGAAGCTCCTGTGGAGAGACCCGTTGAAGCCAAGGCCCTTGAGGTCAAGGCGGAGGAAGAGCCGGTGGCTGAAGCCAAACCCCAGGCGCCATCCCAGCCTTCTGTGGCGGCGGAGTGGCAGGCCGCTCAGCCGGTCACCCCGGCGCCCGCGGCCCGGGCGGTTCCCGCCCAGCCCGCTGCCAGGCAGGCGGCGCCTCCTGCGGGCGGCGCCTATGGCCGTCCGGCGGGCCAGGGCCCTTACGGCCGTCCGGCGCCTGCCCAGGGGGGCTCTTTTGGGCGTCCCGCGGGGCAGGGCCCCTATGGCCGCCCGGCGGGCCAGGGCCCTTATGGTCGCCCAGCGCCGGCCCAGGGCGGCTCTTATGGCCGTCCGGCGGATGGCAGACCGGCCCCAGCTTCGGGACAGCGGCCCTTTGGCCGCCCCGCACCCACAGGCGCCCGGGGCGCTTCGCCCAAAGGCGGCGTGGCGGATGTTGCCCCGCCAGTTGAAAAGGAACGGGTCAGCAACTATGATCCCAATAAGAAAAACTACTCCCGCCAGCGTGATCCGGAGCGGGTGAGCAAGTCCAAGCGCCAGCAGCTTTCACGCACGGCGCACCCCGGCATGGGGATGGATGACGATGTGGTGCGCGGCGGCAAGCGCGCCCGCTCCCGCAAGCAGATTTCCGCCCAGCAGAAAATGGCGCCCATCAAGATTGAGACCGCCTACATGACGGCGGACACCATCACGGTGAAGGATCTGACGGAGCGCATCGGCAAGCCCGCGGGTGAAATCCTTAAAAAGCTTTTGCTTTTGGGCAATCTGGCCAACATCAACAGCGAGCTTGACTTTGACACCGCTTCCCTTGTGTGCAGCGAGTTTGGCTGCACCCTGGAGATGAAACTGGAGAAGACCGCGGAAGACGCCCTGAGTGAGACCACGGAGACCCATGACGCTGAGGAAGACCTTCAGCTCCGGCCTCCGGCCATCACCATCATGGGCCATGTCGATCACGGAAAAACCTCCCTTCTGGACCATATCCGCAGCGCCCATGTCACCAAGTCCGAGGCCGGCGGCATCACCCAGCACATCGGCGCCTATACGGCGGATGTGAATGGCCGCAGCATCACTTTCCTGGATACACCAGGCCATGAGGCCTTTACCGCTATGCGCGCCAGAGGCGCCCAGGCCACGGACATCGCGGTGCTGGTGGTGGCTGCGGATGACGGCGTGATGCCCCAGACGGTGGAAGCCATCCGGCATGCCCAGGCGGCTCAGGTGCCCATTATCGTGGCCATCAACAAGATGGACAAGCCTGAGGCCAACCCGGAGCGCATCAAGCAGGACCTGACCGCCTATAACCTGGTGCCCGAGGAGTGGGGCGGCGACACCATCATGGTGCCCGTCAGCGCCTTAACCGGTGAGGGCGTGGATCAGCTGCTGGAGATGATCCTGCTTCAGGCGGATGTATTGCAGCTGCGCGCCAACCCGGACCGCCTGGCCCGGGGCATCATCATCGAAGCCAAACTGGACAAGAGCCGCGGGCCGCTTGCCACCGTGCTGATTACCAACGGCACCCTCAATGTGGGCGACAGCATCATCGCGGGCATGGCCTCCGGCCGCGTGCGCGCGCTGCTTAATGACCGGGGCGACAACGTCAAGAGCGCCGGTCCCTCCACCCCGGTTGAAATCTCCGGCTTCAGCGTGGTGCCGGAGGCGGGGGATGAGCTGATTGCGGTTGAGGATGACAAGCTGATCCGCCAGGTGGCCAAGGAGCGCGAGGAGAAAATCAGAGAACAGCGCATGGCCTCTTCCTCCGCGGTGACGCTGGACAACCTCTTTAGCAGCATCAAGGAAGGCGAGACCGTCACCCTGAACATCCTGATCAAGGCGGACGTGCAGGGCTCTGCGGAAGCGGTGCGCCAGTCCCTTGAAAAACTGTCAAACGATCAGGTCAAAATCCACATCCTGCACAGCGGGGTGGGCGCCATCACCAAGGATGACGTGAACCTGGCCGCCACCTGCGATGCCACCATCATCGGCTTTAACATCCGCCCGGACAACAACGCCCGGGAGGTTGCCGCCAAGGAAAACATCGATATCCGGCTGTACCGCGTCATCTATCAGGCCATCGAGGACGTGGAGAAGGCCATGAAGGGCCTCCTGGAGCCAGAGTACAAGGAAGTGCTTCTGGGCCATGCGGAGGTCAGGAATGTGTTTAAGATCACAGGTTCCGGCACCATCGCGGGCTGTTACATCACCGATGGCAAGATGCTCAGAAACCAGCAGGTGCGCCTGCTTCGGGACAATGTGGTGATTTTCGAGGGCAAGCTGTCCTCCCTCAGACGCTTCAAGGATGACGTGCGCGAGGTGGCCGAGGGCTACGAGTGCGGCATCGGCCTTGAGAACTACAACGATATCAAGGTGGGCGACGTTGTGGAATGCTTCACCATGGAAGAGATCGAGCAGTAAGGAGGGCGCTGTGCCCCAGTATCGCATAGACCGTATTTCAGACGAACTCAAACGGGTGCTTGACCGCATCATCCGCGAGGAATTGCGGGATCCCCGTGTCAGCGGCACCTTCAGCATCACCCGGGTGGAAGCCACCCGGGATTTGCGGCATGCCAAGGTATATGTCAGTATGCTGGAAAGTGAAAAGCGCAATGACATGATCAAGGCCCTCAAGGGCGCATCGGGCTTTCTCAGGCATGCTCTGGGGCAGGCGCTCACCCTGCGCTATACGCCTCAGCTGCAATTTTTAGCGGACCAGAACATCGAGTACGGCATCCACATCGCGGATGTGCTCAAACAGGTGATGGGGGAGCAGCAGGAGGAGGGCGGCGATGAAGCCTGATATTTCTGCCGTGCTGGCCCTGATCAAGGCGTCCAGCCGGGTGCTTCTGGTGACGCATCTGCAGCCTGATGGCGACGCCATCGGCTCTGTGTTGGCGCTGGATTCGCTGCTGCGTCGCCAGGGCAAGGAAACCGTGGTCCTCTGCCAGGATCCGGTGCCGGAAAGCCTCTATTTTCTGCCGGGCTGGGAGCGGGTCAAGTCAGCATTGGCGTTTGAGGCGATGAAGGCTGCGCCCTTTGACCTGAGCGTCTCCGTTGACTGCTCGGACTTTGCCCGGATGGGGGACTGCGGGGCCTATTTTCTGGCCAGCCCCAAGACGATTAAGATCGATCACCACGCCACCAACGGGGCTTTTGCCCAGGAGAGCTATGTGGATGAGTCGGTGGCGGCCACCGGGGTGCTGATCTACCGCTTTTTTGAAGCCTTTCGTCAAGAAGTGAATCAGGACGAGGCCCTTTATCTGTATACCGCGCTGTCCACCGACACCGGGAACTTCAGCTTTGGCAAACTCACGGAGGAGCTTTTTACCCAGATGGCCGCCCTCATGAAGGCGGATCTGCCCATCGTCTCCGCAGCCAGGCAGCTGCATCTGGTGAAGCATCCGGCCTTTATCCGGCTGCTGACCCGTGCGCTGGATTCGCTTACCTACCTGGCGGCGGGCAAGCTCACCATGACGCTGCTTCGGGAGAGCGACTTTTCCGACCAGGACGCCAACATGGAGCATGCGGAGGGCATTGTGAACTTTGGCCTCAACATCCGGGGGGTTCAGGCGACGTTTTTAGCCACGGAGACGCCCGAGGGGGTGAAGTTCAGCCTCCGGTGTCTGCCACCCCATGATGTGTCCCGGGCGGCCGCGCACTTTGGTGGCGGCGGGCATGTGCTGGCGGCAGGCTGCACCATTGAAAAACCTTTTGAGGAGGCCGTTTCCCTGATGCGCGAGTATCTAGAAGGGATGATCACCTGATGTTGGGGGTCATCAACTTCATGAAACCGCCTGGCATGTCAAGCGCACAGGCGGTTGCTTTTATCAAGCGTTTAAGCGGCCTGAAAGCCGGGCACGCCGGCACCCTGGACCCGGAGGCGGCGGGGGTGCTGCCGGTTCTTTTGGGCCGGGCCACCCGGATTGCGGATTATTTGATGGCAGGGCGCAAGGTCTATCTGGCTGAAATCGCCTTCGGGCAGGCGACGGACACCCAGGACGCCCAGGGGCAGGTGACACAGCAGGGGGATCGTTTCCCGGATGAACAGCGCCTGCGGGCGATATTGCCCCGTTTCACCGGCAGCATCAGCCAGCTGCCGCCCCAGTACTCCGCGCTTAAAATCGGGGGTCTGACGGCTTATAAGCTGGCCCGGCAAGGAAAGCGCGCGGCCCTTGAGCCCCGCCAGACGGAGGTGCACAGCATTGAGCTGATAAGAGCCATGCCGGATCAGGGCTATCTTCTGCGCGTCGCCTGCGGAAAGGGCACCTATATCCGCACCCTCTGCCACGATATTGGCGAAGCGCTGGGCTGCCCTTCCCATATGCGCCTTTTGATCCGCGAGGAAAGCGGAGGCCTTCAGATCAAAGACGCCGTAACCCCGGAGGAGTTGGCCCAGGCGGGGCGGGAGGGATTCGCCCGGTATCTGCTGCCTGTGGATCAGGCGCTGGGCTTTCTGCCCCGGATGGAGGCGCCCATGGGGCTGATTCACCTACTGGCAGGCGGAGTGCGCCTGTCCGCCACGGACCCGCGCCTGGGAGGCGTCCGCGTGCCGGAGGGCACATTCCGTCTCTACGCGGGGGAGCATTTCATCGGCCTGTTTTCAGAGGATGAAGGCAGCCTCAGGGCGCGCACCATGCTGTATGTGCCCGCGGAAGGGGTAAAAAGGGCGGATTCTTGACATCTTAGGGCTGGGAAGGTAATATCAACGCGGAAAAGGGGGTTTTTGTTTGGCTAAGCAACGCATGGAAAAGCCTCAGCAGAACAGGCCAATCCGAGAGACGACATACGAAACGCTTAAGCAAGCCATCGTTTTAGGGGAAATTCCTGCGGGAACCCGCCTGATTGAAACCGCTTACGCGGAAAGCATGCACATCAGCCGCACGCCCTTAAGGGAGGCGTTTAGAAAGCTGGAGCTGGATGGCTTGGTGGAATATGTGGCGCGCCGCGGCGTGGTGGTCAGCGCCTTTACCCTGGAGGATATTGAGGAAATTTTCTCAATCCGCAACGCCTTGATGATGTTGATTGTGCCCTCTATTATCACCAACATCAGCCAGGCGGATTTGGCGAACCTTGAAAAAATCCTGGCGAAAATGGACGTGGCCCAGGAGGCCCATGACGCCCAGGCTTTGGCGAAGCTGAACCGGGAGTTTCACGGCACCATTGAGCGAAGCTCGGATAAGCGCCGCATCCTTAGAGTAATTGAAAGCCAGGAGGAGTTTGTCATGCGCTTCTCCCGGATGACCATTGACAGCATCGTCCGCCGCTCCGACGCCCATCAGGAGCACCATGAAATGCTGCGCCTGCTTCGCGCCAGGGATGAGGCGGGCTTTTCCCAGCTTATGGCCAAGCATATTAGCGAGAGCATGAACACCTGTCTGGCTGTGGTCAGCAAAACGGCAAAGGGGAAGCCCCTCGCTTCAGAATAGAAGCGCCGCTGAAGGCGCTTTAGACAGCGCATAGGAGGATACCATGAACGATATCCAGATCGCCCAGGCGGCCAGACTGGCGCCCATCGGGGACATCGCGGAAAAATCGGGCATTGCCGCGGAGCATCTGCAGCCCTATGGCCGGCACATCGCCAAGGTGGATCCTATTCCCTTTCAGGACAGGCCCCTTAAGGGCAAGCTGATCCTGGTGACCGCCATCACGCCCACCACCGCGGGGGAGGGCAAGACCACCGTGTCCATTGGTCTTGCCGACGGCATGACCTGGAACGGGAAAAAGGCCATGCTGGCCCTGCGAGAACCCTCCCTGGGGCCTGTTTTTGGCATGAAGGGCGGGGCTACGGGCGGGGGCTATGCCCAGGTGCTGCCCATGGAGAACATCAACCTGCATTTCACCGGTGATCTGCACGCCATCACCACCGCAAACAATCTCCTGGCCGCCATGGTGGACAACCACATTCAGCAGGGCAACCAGCTAAACATTGATCCCCGTCAGGTGCGCTGGCGCCGCTGTATGGATATGAACGACCGTCAGCTGCGCCGGATAGTCAGCGGCCTTGGCGGAGACAAAAACGGCATGCCACGGGAAGACGGCTTTGACATCACCGCCGCCAGCGAGGTTATGGCCGTGTTCTGCATGGCGGACGGTCTGGCGGATCTCAAAAAGCGCCTGGGGCACATTGTGGTCGCCAAGACCTGCCAAGGGGAGAGCGTCACCTGCGCCCAGATTGGCGCCCAGGGGGCCATGGCGGCCCTTTTAAGGGACGCCTTGATGCCCAATCTGGTGCAGACCATTGACGGTACTCCCGCTTTGATCCACGGCGGCCCCTTTGCCAACATCGCCCATGGCTGCAACTCCGTCACCGCCACCAAGCTGGCCCTGAGGCTTTCAGACTACGTGGTGACTGAGGCGGGCTTTGGCGCGGACCTGGGGGCGGAGAAGTTCATCGACATCAAGTGCCGCGCCAGCGGCCTGAGGCCTGACTGCGTGGTGCTGGTGGCCACCATCCGGGCGCTTAAGCATCACGGCGGCGTGCAAAAGGCAGAGCTGAACCAGGAGAACGTGGCGGCGCTTGAGGACGGCATTGAAAACCTGCTGCAGCATGTGCGCAACGTGCGGGAGGTGTGGAAGCTTCCGGTGGTGGTGGCCATCAATCACTTTGCAAGCGATACTGAAAAAGAGGTGGCAGCCCTGGAAGCCGCCATGGCGCTGGAAGGAGTGCCCTGCCGTTTTTGCGATGGCTGGGCCAAGGGGGGCCAGGGCGCAAGCCAGCTGGCAGAGGAGGTCTGCCGGGCGGCAGACCAAGGCAGAGGGCAGGAGCTTACCTTCACCTATCCGGATGAGATGCCCCTTAAGGACAAGATCCGGGCCATTGCCACCCGCATCTATCAGGCCGGCAGCGTGGTCTTTACGGCCCAGGCCAGCCGGATGCTGGACAGCCTGACCCAGGAGGGGTACGGCAGAATGCCCGTGTGCATCGCCAAGACGCAGTATTCCTTCAGCGACGACCCCAAGCGCTTAAAGGCGCCGCGGGGCTATGACCTGACCATCCGGGATGTGCGCCTGTCCGCAGGCGCCGGCTTTGTGGTGGCCTTTGCGGGGGATATCATCGCCATGCCGGGCTTGCCCAGGGTGCCGGCCGCCAACAACATTGACGTCAGTGACCAGGGCGTCATCAGCGGTGTTTTCTAAGGAGCGCTATGAACGGCTTTAAACAACAAATTCTTGAAATTTTAACCGAGGACTGCCGCACCCCTCTTGAGCAGATCGCCACCATGACCGGGCAGGATCTTGTGGCGGTGGGGCAGGCCATTGACGAGCTGGAAAAGGGGCAGGTTATCCTGCGTTACCGGCCCATCATCAACTGGGACAGGGCAGAGCGCCAGCGGGTGGAAGCGATGATCGAGGTAAAGGTCACCCCCCAGCGGGACTTTGGTTTTGATGCGGTAGCCAAGCGCATCTATCGCTTCAGCGAGGTAAAAAGCCTGTATCTGATGAGCGGCAATTATGACCTTTTGATTTTGGTGGAGGCCGGCACGCTTAAGGAGCTGGCCCAGTTTGTGTCCGAACGCCTGAGTCCCCTTGAAACCGTGACGGGAACGTCCACCAGCTTTGTGCTTAAGCGCTACAAGCAGGACGGCGTTGTCTTTGAGGAGGGCGGCGAGGACGGCCGCCTGGCGGTGTCCCCGTGAACCGACGGTTTATTAACCCGGCCGTGGCTTCGGTGCCGCCCAGCGCCATCCGGAAGTTTTTTGACACAGCCAGCACCATGAAGGACGCCATCTCCCTGGGGGTGGGTGAGCCGGACTTTGTCACCCCCTTTCCCATGCGCAATGCGGCCATTGACAGCCTGCTGGACGGGGAGACCCAGTACACCACCAATTACGGCCTGATGCCCCTGCGGGAGGAGATCAGCCGCTATCTTTCCCAGCGCTTCCAGGTGGGGTATGATCCCCAAAGCGAGGTGCTGGTGACGGTGGGGGCCAGCGAGGCCATTGACATCGCGCTGCGGGCCATCCTAAGCCCGGGGGATGAGGTGCTGATTCCCGAGCCTTGCTATATCAGCTATCAGGCCTGCACCCGCTTTGCGGGCGGCGTGCCGGTCCAGGTGCCCACCAGGGCAGAAAAGGCCTTTGAGCTGGACGCTGCGGACCTTGAGGCCTGTATCACCCCCCAAAGCAAGGTGTTGATGCTGTCCTACCCCAACAACCCCACCGGCGCTGTGCTGCCCCGGGAGAAACTGGAGGCGGTGGCCCGGGTGGCCATCCGGCACGACCTGTTTGTCATTTGTGACGAGATCTACAGCGAGCTTGCCTATGACGGCTTTACCCAGCTTTCTCTGGCCTCGCTGCCGGGCATGTGGGAGCGCACCATGACCATCAGCGGCTTTTCCAAGGCTTTTGCCATGACGGGCTTCCGCCTGGGTTATCTGTGCGCCCCCAGCCTCTTTGTGGCCGCAGCCGCCAAAATCCACCAGTACACCATCATGTGCGCCAGCCGGCAAAGCCAGGTGGCGGCTTGGTACGCGCTTAAGCGCGGCCGGGAAACGGGCTATGAGGATGTGGCCCGGATGCGGGAGAGCTATAACCAGCGCAGACGGCTGATGCTGAAGGCCTTTGCTGACATGGGCCTTGCGTGCTTTGAGCCAAAGGGCGCCTTTTACGCCTTTCCCTCCATCCAGAAAACCGGGCTTAGCAGCGAGGTCTTCTGTGACAGGCTGCTTCAGGAAAAAGCCGTGATCTGCGTGCCGGGCTCCGCCTTTGGCGACAGCGGCGAGGGGCATATCCGCTGCTGCTACGCCACGGGGGTGGATAAACTGATGGAGGCCTTTGCGCGCATCGCAGATTTTTTAAAGACCTTATAGGAGACCATTCATGTTTGAAAAAAAACGTTTCACCGCGCTGCTGCTTTCCTTTTTACTGGCTGCAAGCGCTTTTCCCTTTGCCCTGGCGGATGAGGAGGTGTCCATCACCCAGCTGCTGACCCCCCCGCCCGGGACGCCCGACACGGCCTTCACAGTGGAGGGCCAGCCGGAAGAACCGGCGCTTGCGCCCAGCCCCACCCCCGAGCCGCTGCCCGACGCCCGGTTCACCATCATCGGCGGCGGGGACGTGCTGCCCCACGCCACCGTCATCCGGACCGCGGCCACCGGCGACGGGTACGACTTCGTGCCGATGATGGAGGCCACCGCCGCCTACACCCGCGGCGCGGACCTCGCGCTGTGCAACCTCGAGGTGCCGGTGGCGCCGCAGGGCACCGCCCCGACCGGCTACCCCATGTTCGGCGCCCCGGAGGAGCTGCCCGCCGACCTCGCCCGGCTGGGCTGGGACGGCTGCTCCACGGGCACCAACCACACCCTGGACCGCGGGATGGACGGGCTGGTGCGCACCCTGGACCTCATGGACGCGGCCGGGCTCGGGCACGTCGGCTCCGCGCGCAGCCAGGAGGAGGCCGA
>ENA-UOUL01003287-UOUL01003287.1-bioreactor-metagenome-genome-assembly--contig:-NODE-3287-length-16847-cov-3.135063_pt1 | contig 16847 bp, 17 predicted proteins | sample MGYA00249838_ERZ747220 | MGnify/ENA primary metagenome ERZ747220 (study PRJEB28778, sample SAMN05720191) | bioreactor metagenome | isolation source: Anaerobic biogas reactor | place: USA:Washington...
CAACAGGGTGATCGCCAGCAGCGCCAGCCAGAAGCGGCCCGGAAGCCGGGGCCGGGACAGGTGCGGGCGGTGGGCGAAGGCCAGCACGAAGTAGAGCATGGCGCCGAGCCAGTACCAGAGGCCGCCGGGCAGGTAGTTCCCGGCGAACCCCTCATAGGCGAGCAGGGCAAGCAGCACGCTGCTTATGGCAAAGAGGGCGCGCCAGCCCCGGCCGGGCGTCAACGACTGCGGCCCTTCCCGGCCGGTAGGGCGACGTGCGGGCAGCGCTGCGCCGGACCAGCGCCACACGGCAGCCAGGAAGAAGAGGATGGCCGGGAGAAAGAGGGCAACTGCCGGCAGCGCGCGCTGCCGGGCGGCGAATAGCTGTCCGCCAGGGGCGAGCAGGATAGCCAGCGCCAGAAGCGCCGGCCGGATGAAGTTGGAGCGCTGCCCCACGAATCTCTGTCGCTGTGTGGTCATCTTTGCACGCCGGATCTTAGCCTGCCGCCGCGCTTCCGGTCAACCAGTTCAATGAACAGTCGGATCGCGCCTGCCATTTGGCAGGCAGCATCTTGCTCGCCCTTCTTGCGGGCATCTTGGACATTAATGAAATGCGAGGCACGACACTGGCAACCATGTAGCGCGATTTTTCAAATCGCGCGCTGCGCGCCGATGAGCGATTTGGAAAAATCGCTCAACAGCAAGTCGCCCGGATCACAGGCCTCGGCCAACCCGTTTCCTTGCCTGTCCTGCCCCGTTCTGGTATCGTCAGCCTGGGCTAGAGGTTGTCCCGTCTATGGCACGAAAAGTATTGCTCATCGAAGATAACACGGAAAGCTTCATCCTGGTAAACCGGGTCCTCAGCGCCAGGGGTTACGAGGTCCTCCACGCCCCAGACGGCGAGCGGGGCATCCAGCTTGCCGTAGAGGCCGGGCCAGACCTGATCCTCATCGACATTGGCCTGCCAGATATTGACGGCAACACAGTGGTCGCGCTGCTAAGGCAGATCGGCGAGCTGGAAGGAGTGCCACTGGTGGCGATTACGGCGTGGCCCCCTGATATTGCCCAGGATATCTGCGACAGGTATGGCTTTGATGGCCTGATCACCAAACCGATCAGCGTGCGCGACTTTCCGCAGCAGATTGCCAGTTTTCTCGGCGGCGGGCCCGAACCGGCCGGTTAGGTTTTCCCACGCCGAACCATTTCCAGGTAGCCAGCGCCTATGGAGTTGATTCCGGCGACCGAATTCACGCTACAAGAGCTTGCGGACGCCTATAACGAAACGCGCATCGACTACATCATCCCGATGCCGATGACGGTGGAGCGCCTGCAGAGCTACATCGAGGTCTATGACGTCGACCTGGGCTCCTCCTGCGCGGCAGCCGACCGGGGGCAGATACTGGGCATCGGCATGCTGGGGCTGCGGGCGCGGCGCGCCTGGGTGACGCGCCTCGGCGTGCTGCCTTCGGGCCGGCGCCAGGGCGTTGGCCGGGCGATCATGGGCTTCCTCCTGGACGCGGCCTGCCGGCACGGCGCCCCGGTGACGTGGCTGGAGGTCATCCAGGGCAACACGCCCGCGCACGAGCTGTTCAACAGCCTCGGCTTTGTAGAGACGCGGCGGCTGATCGTCGCCCGCCGCCCGCCGGCCTTTAAGGAAATCGCCCCCGGCGAGGAGGCCGAACGGCCCCGCGTGCGCCACGTGCGCACCCTGGACCACGAGGCGACGATGGCCCTGCTCGCCAGCCGGCAGGATAAACCCAACTGGCTCAACCAGACCGAGTCCCTGCGTAATGCCAGCGACGTGTCGGCGCTGGTCATCGAGACGGAAGACGGGGGTCGAGGCTGGGTCACCTACAAGACGAGCCTGCTCCGGCTGACGCGCATCGTTGCCGACGTGACCGAGGGCGACCCGGCGGCGGTTGCGGCAGCGCTGCTGCAGACGTTGCACGAGTTCTACTCGACGCAGGACGCCATAGCCGAGAACATCCCCGCCGACGACCCGAAGTGGCCCGGCTTTCTCCAGGCCGGCTATTTCGAGGCCTTCCGGCGTATTGAGATGGTCAAGGATATGGCTGCCTGGGAGCCTTATGGCACTGACGCTCTCTGACGTAGCCGCGGCTGCGGAACGGCTGCGCGACATCGCCCACCGCACGCCCGTACACACGTCGCGCACGCTCGACGCCCTCGCCGGCTGCCAGATCTTCCTGAAGTGCGAGAACTTCCAGCGGGTGGGCGCCTTCAAGTTTCGCGGCGCGTACAACGCCATCAGCCAGCTCAGCCCGGAGCAGAAGGCGGCCGGCGTCGTCACCCACTCCAGCGGCAATCACGCGCAGGGTGTGGCGCTCGCCGCGCAGCTTCTCGGCGTGCCGGCGACGATTGTCATGCCCGACGACGCCCCGGCCGTGAAGCGCGAGGCGACGGCCGGGTATGGGGCGCGCATTGTCAGCGCCCCGGCGGCCCAACGAGAGAAAGTCTCCGCGCAGCTCGCCCGCGACGAAGGGCTGACGCTCGTCCATCCCTACGACGACGACCGGATTATCGCCGGGCAGGGCACAGCGGCGTGGGAGCTATTCGAGCAGGTGGAGGGGCTGGAGCTGCTCTTTGTGCCGGTCGGCGGGGGCGGGCTGATCAGCGGCAGCGCGCTGGCGGCGGCTGCCCGGCAGCCCGGCTGCCGCGTGGTCGGAGTGGAGCCGGCCATCGCCGACGACGCCAACCGGTCGTGGCGTAGCGGTACGGTCCAGGTGCTCGACCAGCCGCCGCCGACGATTGCCGACGGGCTGCGCACGCGCTTTATTGGCGAGCGCAATCTTGCCGTGATGCGCCAGTACGTTTACGATATGACCACCGTGAGCGAGGAAGAAATCGTGGCGGCGTTGCGTTTTGTTTGGCAGCGGCTGAAGATCATCATCGAGCCGAGCAGGGCGGTCGCTCTGGCGCCCCTCTTGAGCGGGCGGTACCCCGCGCCGGGCCGTCGCGTCGGCGTCATCCTCAGCGGCGGCAACGTCGATCCCTTTAACCTGCCGGAGGAGATTACCGGCGCCAATGCGTGACCGGCCGCGGGTCCTCGTCTGCGAAGCGCTGCACGACGACGCCCTGCGCCTGCTGGGCGACGTTGCGACAGTCGATCTGCGTCCGGGCATTTCTTCAGAGGAAATCCAGGCGTCGATTGGCAGCTACCAGGCGCTGATCGTCGGGCCGGACACACTCATCACCCAGGACATCATCGAGGAAGCCCTCAATCTGCGTGTGATCGGCTGCACCGGCCCTCGGCTGGACAACGTGGACGTGACGGCGGCGCGCTCGATGGGCGTGGAGGTGCGCTACAGCCCCAGCAGCAGCGCGGTAGCCATCGCCGAGCACACCATCGCCCTGATGCTGCGGCTGGGCATGCAGGGACTCGGCGGCGCGGGAATGGGCGGCGGCCTGGCGGGCAAGACGCTGGGCATCGTCGGCTTTGGGCGCATTGGGCGGGAGGTAGCGCACCGCGCGCTGGCTTTCGACATGCGCGTGATCGTCAACCAGCCGCGCCTGACTCCGGAGCTGGCCCTCGACGCGGGCGTGATTGCCACCGACTTTCCAGAGCTGCTGCGCCAATCTGATTTCGTCAGCCTGCACGTACCGTTCAAATCCGAGACGCAGACCATTATCGGCGCCGCCGAGCTGGCGCTGATGCAGCCCCACGCTTTTCTGGTCAACACCGGCCACACGGATCTGGTGGACGACGCCGCGCTGCTGGAGGCGCTGGAGTCGGCGCGGCTGGGCGGGGCCGCGCTGTCGCAGCATCCGCCGGGCGTGCCGCTGGACGAAGCGGCCCTGCGGGTCCGGCAGCATCCGAGGGTGCTGGTCACGACGCACGTTTCGGGCATCATCGACGATCGCCAGCGCCACGCCGCCGTCGCCGTGGTCCGCCAGGTGCTGGAGCTGTTGCGGGTGAAGCGTCCAAGCGAGACCCTCTCCCTGGAGGTGGTGTCCGTGGAGCAGGTCTCGCCGCACGAGCAGATCGACGAGAAGCGCGTGGCCCGCCTGATGGAACGGCTGCAGCACGAGGCGCGGCTGATCAACCCGCCTATCGTCACCTTCTGGAACGAGCGCTATATCATCCTCGACGGCGCGACGCGCTTTACCGCCCTGCAGCGGCTGGGCTACCCGCACATCATCGTCCAGGTGGTGGATGCCCATCGTGACGACTTCGAGCTGCACACCTGGTACCACGTCATCTCCGGCGACCGGCCATTCGTGGACCTGACCGCCGACCTCTCCGCCGAGAAGGGCCTGCAGCTTTCCACCGTGACGGTGGAGGAGGCGCAAAGTGCAGTGAATGAGCGGGATGCCCTCTGTTACTTCCTCGACCGCGACGGCCGGGCAATGCTGGCAAAGGCGGCCGAGGGCGCCGATCGGCTGGCGCTGATGAACCGCATCGTCGCCACCTACAACCAGTGGGGCGTTGTCGAGCGGACGCTGGTGACGGAGCTGGACCGGCTGCGCGGGCAGTTCCCGCAGATGAAGGCCGTCGCCGTCTTCCCGCAGTTCCGGCCAGAGCAGGTCTTTGACACGGCGAGCCAGGGCGGGCTTCTGCCGGCGGGGCTGACCCGCTTCGTCATTCCCGGCCGGATTCTGCGGCTGAACGCAGACCTGGAGCGGCTGAAGGCGGACGAGCCGCTTCCGGCGAAACGGGCCTGGTTCAACGACTTCCTGGCCCAGAAGCTGGCCCGCAGCCGGCTGCGCTATTACCAGGAGCCGGTGATTCTGCTCGACGAGTAACACGGCGGTTGTAGCGCGATTTTTGTAAATCGCGCCGCGCCACGCGTAAAAAGAGCGATTCATAAAAACCGCTCTACGCTACAGCCTGTAGCCTTTTCGCGGTAATTGTTTGACGGCTGCGCGCCTCGGTGCTACACTGCGGTCGTTAACAGCTTCATAGTGAACTTTGTTCAGGGTGTCCAACGCCCCGGATGGCCGGACGTAATGGCGAAACTGGTGATTGGCTGCCGCTCTTAACGAGAGGCGCCAAGAGTCCAGTGCTGTCCCCGCAACTGTGAGGCAATGGTCTGCGCGCGAGCGCGTCAATTGCTGAGTCAGGTCGCCCTCCCTGGACAGTTTCAACCCGCGTGGGTAAGGGTTGGGAACTGGCATCCCCGGCATTCTCAACCCGCTGTCAGCCTGCGCGCGACAGCGGGTTTTTTGTTGTCCGGCCGATGAGTCCAGCCAGCCACACCACACACAGGCGCTCTTCTGCCCGGAAGTGCGCCACATCGAGAGGAGGTCTTACCATGGGTAAAGGTGTGTATTCGTTGGCAGGGAGCGCCGGCATCCGCCTGCTGTTGCTGTTGGTTGTCCTGCTCGTCGCCGGCGGCATCGCCCAGGCGCAGGATGCCGGTACCGGGGAAGCTATCGACGCCGCGGCAGAGTGGCTCGTCACGACGCACCAGAACGACGACGGGGGCTTTACGGCCTTCAGCAGCGGGGCAAACGCCGCGCCATCTGATGTCGCCGGCACTGCCGACGCGCTACTGGCGCTGGCGGCGGTCGGCCGGCCGGTAGACGAGCTGCTGGCCTTCCTGGAGAGCCAGCCGGAGGCAGTCGCCGAGACGGCGGCGCAGACGGGCGGCAGCGCGGGCAAGCTCGTTCTGGCCCTCGTGACGGCGGGCGCCGACCCGGCCGATTTTGCCGGCGCCGACCTGGTCGCGACGCTTAGCGAGCATTTTGCCGACGACGGTTCGGCCGGTGTGACTGACCCGTATAACCAGGCGCTGGCGATTCTGGCCCTCGCCGCGGCCGGGGAAGAAGTGCCCCAGGAAGCGATCGATTTCCTGCTCTCGCTGCAGGCCGCCGACGGCGAGCTGGCAGGTTCGTGGGACGACGGCTTCGGCACGGCAGGCAACCCGGACGCCACGGCGATGGCGATCATGGCGCTGCGGGCGGCCGGGTTCGCGGCTGATGAGGAAGCGTTGCAGGCAGCGGGCGATTTCCTGGAGCAGAACCGGCTGGAGAGCGGCGGCTGGGGCTATGCGCCGGGCTTTCCGGAGAGCGCCAACAGCACCGCGCTCGGTTTGCAGGCCCTGAGCGCGCTCGGCCGGGACTTCGAGGCGGCGATGGACGCCCTGCTTGCGTGGCAGCAGCCCAGCGGCGCCTTTGCCGCCGACTTCGGCGACGGCCCGTTCGACGATTTCTTCACCACGCTGCAGGCGCTGCCGGCGCTGACGGGCCAGCCGTACCCGTTCGTGGGAACCGCAGCGGAGCCGGTGGAGGAGGCCGAGCAGGAAGCCACGGCGACAGCCGAACCGGAAGCGACCGAGACGAGCGAGCCGACCGAAACGCCGTTGCCGGAGCCAAGCGCCACGCCGGAGCCGGAGCCAACGGCTACCCCGGAGCCGGAACCAACCGCAACCCCGGCCGCGACGGAAGTCGCCACCACCACGCCGCCGCCCGCCGCAGAAGATGCAGCGGAAGGGATGAGCCCGGTTGTCGCCTGGGTGCTGCTTGCCCTGGCGTTGCTTGGAGCGGCGGCTGTCGTCTTCTGGGTGCGCAGCGGGAGAGGCCAATGACGTTCCGTCGCGGCTGGCTGATCCTCCTGGGTCTGCTGCTGGCCCCTCTTCTTCTGGCGACTCGCCTGCAGGGCGACGAGCCGAATCAGGCTGCCCTCGTCGCGCGCCTGGACGACGAGCGCGTGGAGACACGCTGCGTGACCTTTGCCGATGAGACAATCAGCGGTCACGCTCTGCTGGAGCGCTCTGGCCTGGAGTACGTCGTCGATGCCACCAGCGCCGGCGTCTTCGTCTGCAGCGTCGAGGGGCAGGGCTGCCCCGCCAACGACTGTCGTTGCGAGTGCCGGGGCGACCCGTGTGCCTACTGGTCCTACTGGCGGCTGCGCGAAGGCGAGTGGCAGTATGCCAGCGTGGGCGCCACGCTGACCGAGGTGCGCAACGGAGACGTCGAGGGCTGGTCGTGGGGGCCGGGCTCGGTCACGGCGGCGATCCCACCCCCGGCCGTCACCTTTGAAGAGGTCTGCACGGACGACGTCGCCGCGCCCGTGGCGCAGGCCGGCGAGGCGGCAGAAAGCGACGGCGCGGCAACCAGTTGGCTGCCCTATGCGGCCTTTGTGCTCGTCGCCCTGCTGCTGGGCGGCGCCTTTCTGTGGGTGCGGCGCGGTAGTGGATCATGAGTAAGTCGCTGTCCGCGTTCATCTACGGGCTGAGCGCCGTCATCGGCATCGCCGCTTTCGCCTATCCCTTCATCCTGGCCTCGATGCCGGAGGCCAGCGCTGCCGGCGCGCAGGCGGCGCCGTTGATGACCACGGCGCTGCTGGGCCTCTGCCTGCTGGCGCTCTTGATCGAGGTTCAGGGTGAAGTGGTCAGCGCGAAAGTCGTTGCCACGCTGGGCATGCTCGTCGCCCTGGCCTCGGTGCTGCGCTTCGTGGAGACCGCCATTCCCGGCCCCGGCGGCTTCTCGCCCATCTTCGTGCCGATCATCCTTGCCGGCTACGTCTTCGGCGCGCGCTTCGGCTTCCTGATGGGCGCGATGACGCTGCTCGTCTCGGCATTGCTCACGGGCGGCGTGGGGCCGTGGCTCCCCTACCAGATGTTCGTCTCCGCCTGGGTCGGCTTCAGCGCCGGATGGCTGCCCCACCCCCGGAATCCACGCCTGGAGATGGGCCTGCTCATCGCTTTCGGCGTGGGCTGGGGCCTGCTCTACGGGCTGCTGACCAACCTCTACTTCTGGCCGTTCTTTATCGGCGAGACGGCGATGCGCTACCAGCCGGGCGGCGGGGCGGTTCTGGCGCTGCAGCGTTACACCGCCTTCTACCTCGCCAGCTCCCTGCTCTGGGACCTGCTTCGCGCAGCCGGCACGGGGCTGCTGCTGCTCGTCGCCGGGCAGCCGGTGGTACGCGCGCTGGCCCGCTTCCGCGACCGCTTCCAGTTTTCGCTGGCGGAGGCGCCCGGTGGCTGAACGGGGCTGCGATCTGCGCGCCTGGATCGTCTGGGCCGGCGCCGCGAGCGTGCTGGCGATGCTCACGCGCAACCCGCTCTACGCGCTCCTGCTGATCCTGGTCGCCCGGCTGGTGGACGCCGCCTGCGGCCGTCCGGAGCGGGGCATCGCCCTGCCCTGGGCGCGACTGGCGCTGGTGGTGTTGCTGCTCTCCGCGATCTTCAACGGCCTGTTCGTGCACACAGGCGAGACGGTGCTGGGCCGGCTGCCAGAGTCGTGGCCTCTCGTCGGCGGCATCATTACCCTCGAGGCGCTGGTCTACGGTCTGACGACGGGCCTCGTCCTGCTGGCGCTGCTGGCGATTTTCGTGGCCTTCAACCACATTGTGCCCGTCAGCGACCTGGTGAGGCTGGCGCCCCGCGCCTTCCACGACCTCGGCGTGGTCGTGCTAGTCGCCGTGACCTACGTGCCGGAAACGGTGCGCCACCTGTCGCAGGTTCGGGAGGCGCAGGCCATCCGCGGGCACCAGATTCGCGGGCTGCGCGACTGGCAGCCGCTGCTGGTGCCGCTGCTCGTCGGCGGCATGGAGCGGGCGATGGGGCTGGCCGAGGCGATGGTCGCCCGTGGCTATGGCGCCGCCGCCAGCCGGGCCCAACAGCCGGGCATGCTCCTGGGTCTGGCAGTGGGGCTGTCGCTCACGCTGGCCGGCTGGCTGCTGGCGCTGTGGCGCGGAGCGGCCGGGTGGCTGCTCTTTGCCGCCGGGGCGCTGCTGCTGGTCGGTCTGCTCTGGCGGCAGGGACGGGCCGTGGCCCACACACAATACCGGCCCCATCCGTGGCAGCCGGCCGATACCGCCATCGCGCTGGCCTCGCTCCTGGCGCTGGCTCTTGCCCTCTGGCAGGGAGTGAGCCTCATGGGCTACACGCCTTACCCGCTGGTCCAGTTGCCGCCATTGTCGCCTATCGTGGGAGGCGCCCTGCTGCTACTGGCGCTGCCGGCGTTTCTCTGTCCCCAGCATCAGGGGAGGCACGTATGATTCACATCGAAAAGCTGACCTACACCTTCCCCGGCCGAACGGAGCCGGCCCTGCGTGACATCTCCCTGGACATCAGTCCGGGCGAGTTTGTGCTGATGACCGGCCCTTCGGGCGCCGGAAAATCGACCCTGCTGCGCACCTTCGGCGGGCTGGTGCCCCACTTCAGCGGCGGGCGGCTGGCGGGGCGCATCACCGTCGCCGGGCACGATCCGCTGCGCGAAGGCCCGCCCGTGCTCAGCCAGGTCGTAGGCTACGTCTTCCAGAATCTCGAGGCGCAGGCCGTGCTGGAGGAAGTGGAAGCGGAGATCGCCTTCGGCCTGGAGAACGCGGCCATCCCCCCGGCCGAAATGCGGCTGCGCGTGGAGGAAGTGCTCAATCTGCTCGACCTGGAACCGCTGCGCCGCCGGGCGCTGCGCACGCTGTCGGGCGGCGAGCGACAGCGCACGGCCATTGCCGCGGCGCTCGCCCTGCGCCCGCAGATTCTGGTGCTCGACGAGCCGACGAGCCAGCTTGATCCGCAGTCGGCCGAGGAAGTACTCAGCGCGCTGGCCCGGCTCAACGAAGATCTGGGGCTGACCGTCGTGCTGGCCGAGCACCGGCTGGAGCGCGTCATGCGCTACCCGGACCGCATCATCGCCCTGGATGGCGGGCGCATCTTTGCCGATGGCCCGGCGGCGGACGTTCTCGGCAAGCTGCCGGATCTGCCGCCGCTGGCCCGGCTGGGCAAAGCGCGGCGCTGGCATCCCCTGCCGCGCACGGTCAAAGAGGCCCGTCCCTATGTGCGCCGGGAATCGCCGACGCCTCCGCCGGCTCGCGTTCATGCAAACGTCGCGGACCGAGAGCCGCTGCTGCAGGTGCGCGACCTGCACTTCTCCTATAACGGCGCCGCCGTCCTGCAGGGCGTGGACCTGAGTGTGGGCGGCGGCGAGATCGTCGTCCTGCTGGGCCGCAACGGCAGCGGCAAGACGACGCTGCTGCGGCTGGTCATGGGGCTGCTCGCCGCCAGACAGGGGGAGATCCGCGTGCTCGGCGAAGCGACGAACGGGCGCGACGTCGCGGCTATCAGCCGGAAGGTTGCCTACCTGCCGCAGAATCCCGACGACCTGCTCTTTGCCGATAGTGTTGCCGCAGAGCTGTCGATGACGCTGCGGAACCATCATCTGCCCGTGGCCCAGCCGCAGATCGCGGAGCTGCTGCAGCAGCTCGACCTGGGCGAGGTTGCAGGCGCTTACCCGCGCGACCTCTCGGTGGGGCAGCGCCAGCGGGTGGCGCTGGGAGCGGTCATGGTCACCCGCCCGCCGCTGATGCTGCTGGACGAGCCGACGCGGGGGCTGGATTACGCAGCCAAGCGGCAGCTCGTCTCCCTCTGGCAGGAGTGGCGCGCCGGAGGGATGGGACTGCTGCTCGTCACACACGACGTGGAGCTGGTCGCCGAAGTTGCCGACCGCGTGCTCGTGCTGGGCGACGGGAAGATTATCGCCGAAGGGCTGCCGGAGGAGGTGCTGCCGGCTTCGCCCCTCTTTGCGCCCCAGGTTGCCCGGCTCTTCCCCGAACAGGGGTGGCTGACCGTTGAAGATGCGCTTGCCGGTCTGGCGCCGGCAGGCGCCGCCACAGGAGATTGAGAATGCCGCGACTGACAAAGATTTACACGAGAAAAGGAGACGAAGGGATGACCTCGCTTGGCGGCGGGCAGCGGGTGCGCAAAGATTCGCTGCGCGTCACCGCCTATGGCTGGGTGGACGAGCTGAACGCGGCGCTGGGCGTCGCCCTGGCCCACGGTCTGAGTATGCGGCTGGCGAAGATCGTGCCGGAACTGCAAAACGAGCTATTTCGCGTCGGCACCGACCTCGCCTTCGTCGAAGATGACCGGGAGAAGTACAAGAAGCATAACCTGCCCCAGATCGAGGCGCGTCATGTGCGGCGGCTGGAGGAGCTGATTGACGAAGTGAATGAAATCGTCGGCCCGCTGGAGAACTTCATCCTGCCCGGCGGCTCTATTGGCGCAGCGCACCTGCACCTTGCGCGCACCATCTGCCGCCATGCCGAGCGCGCCGCCACTGCCCTCGCCGCAGAGGAAAAGATCGGCGAATATGTCCTTCCCTATCTGAATCGCCTTTCCGACGCGTTATTCGTCATGGCCCGCTACGAAAACCATGTCCAGCACGTGGCCGAGCCGCTCTGGGACTCCCACGCCTGAAAGATAAACGGATCGCGAACTTCCAGCTCGCATCTTTACAGTCGTGCCAGCCGTGCCGTTTTCGGGTAAACTGCATGGCGGCGCCCGGCGGTCTCTTGCGTCAGGCGAGGGGCGGCTGGTACCGGGTGTCCAGCGCACAAAGAGGATGGGATGTTCGACAATCTGACCCTTCTGGCCATTATCATTATTGTCATCTGGCTGGCTACGCTGGCCTACTTTTTCTACACGTCGCGCCAGCAGCAGGAGATTCGCCGCGAGCTGGACGAGCTGCGGGAGTTGATGGAGCAAGAGGAAGGGGATCAATAGCCGTGGCGCACAGGTGGACCATTCTTCTACTGCTCCTCCTGGCGCTGGTCGTCGTGGGCTGCGGGGGCGCTGAGGTGGACGCCTGCAACGACGACGGCGCGCTCTTCTTCGACGACTTCCGCGAAGGCCAGGATTGCGGCTGGGTTCTCTACAACCGCAGCGGGGCGGCTGTGGAGCGCGAAGGGGAGACGCTGCGGCTGACGACGAGCCAGCCGGGGCAAATCTGGTGGACGAACGCCGGGCGCAACTTCGACGACCTGATCCTGACCGCCGATATCCAGCACATTGACGGCCCTCGCGATAACGCCTATGGCCTGATCTGCCGCTATCAGAGCAGCGAGAACTTCTACGTCTTTCTGATCAGTAGCGACGGCTACTATGCCATTGGCAAATACCAGAGCGGCAACGCGCAGATCACCTACCTGAACGAGGGCGGCGAATATACCTTCAGCGAGGCGATTGATCAGGAGGCGGGAATCAACCGGGTCCGGGCAAGCTGTATCGGCAACGAGCTGAGCCTGTCGGTCAACGGCGTGTTGCTGGAGAGCGTGAGCGATCCGACCTTTGTGACCGGCGACATCGGCCTGGCCGCAAGCACGTTCGAGACCGGCACGCTGGAGATCGCCTTCGACAACGTAAGGGTTATTGCGCCATGAAATGGTGGGCGGGCGCGCTGCTGCTGCTTCTCGTGCTCGCCGGCTGTCGCCCGCAGCCCGAACAACAGACGCTGGCGGGGCCGGCCAGCCCGGAGGACGTCATCTTTGCCGACGACTTCTCTCCGGCGACGGTGGGCAAATGGCAGCTCGAAGGAGATGAGCGGGGGCAGTCGCTCCTGCAGGACGGGCAGCTTATCATCGAGGTCAACGACGCCAACACGGTGCAGTATGTCGCGCTGGCGGAGCAGTCGTTCGCGAACTTCGCGCTGGAGGTGGACGCGACACTGCTTGCCGGCAGCACCGACAGCACCTACGGCGTGCTTTTCCGCATGACCGGGCCGGACCAGTTCTATCGCTTCGACATCACCGGCAACGGCCTCTTCGTAGTGGAGCGCTACGACGAAGGGGGCGGCTGGACGCGCCTCACAGACGACTGGCAGGAGTCGGCGCTCCTGCATCAGGGCGTGAACGCCACGAACAGGCTGGGCGTCCTCGTCGTGGGCGGCACCTTCAACTTTTACGCCAACGGGGAGCTGCTGCTGCAGCTCGCCGACGCCCGCTATAGCGGCGGCGCCATCGCGCTGGATGCGGGCACGTATGGCCAGCCCGGCCTGCGCGTCGCCTTCGACAATCTGGTCGTCAGCCAGCCATAAGCAGTGTCCCCCCATCGCCGAACAAAAAAGAGCCCGGCGTGACCGGGCTCTACTGATCCAGTAGTCGCTGCTTACTGAGACTCCACCGGCTCCGTGTCGTCGTCAGGGCCGGCGTCTTCTTCCCCGGCGATTTCAGCCGCCGGTGTTTCGTCTTCGCCGGCCGGCGGGAGTTCCTCAGCCTGCTCATCTTCGACCGGGGCAGCTTCCTCGTCGTCTGCTTCCATTTCGACGACGCTCTCGGGCTGTACGTCTTCGCCGGCGTCAGCTTCGCCTTCTTCCATCTCCACAACGGCTTCCGGCTCCGTCTCTTCGGCGGCGGCAGGCTCTTCTTCTGCAGCCGCGGCTGCCGCCTCCTCGCGCTGGCGCTGCATCCACGCGATCTGCTCCTCGGGCTTGACCCGGCGCATGCTCAGGCTCAGCCGTTCTTCCCGCGCATCGACGTCGAGGACGCGCACGAGCACGGTGTCTCCTTCGTGCACGATGTCGTTGATGGTGGCCGGGGCGAAGATGTCAATCTCGCTGACGTGCACAAGCCCGACGACGCCCTCGTCCACTTCCACAAAGGCGCCGAACTCCTCGACGTTAGTCACCCGCCCCTCAACCAGGTCGCCAGGTTTATAGCGCTCCTCGACGCTATCCCAGGGGTTGGGCAATACGGCTTTGCGGCTCAGGCTGATACGCTCGCGCTCTGGATCGACGTCCTGGATTTCGACTTCAATCGTGTCGCCGACGTTGAGGACCTCACGCGGGTCGTCCACGCGATGCCAGGCCATCTCCGAGACGTGCAGCAGTCCGCTGACGCCGCCGCCGAGATCGACGAAGGCGCCGTACTTGACGATGTTCGCAACGCGCCCCTCGACGACACTGCCCATATCGAGCTGTTCGAGGGTGCGGCGGCGCTGTTCCTTATGCGCAGCCTTGGCCGAGAAGATGAGGCGGCGGCGGGGCTGATCGACTTCAAGCACCTTCAGCAGGAGCGTGTCGCCGACCCGGCGCGCTTTCCGGGACTCAGCCTGCAGCTGGCCGCCACTGTAGCGGAGATCGGGCACGTGCGAGTTGGGCACGAAGCCCTGGAGCTGGCCGAACTGCACGAGCAGGCCGCCTTTGTTGTAGCCGACGATTTCCAGCTCCACCGCCTCTTCTGTTTCCAGCAGGCGCTCGGCCCGCTCCCAATCTTCCTGCTCCAGCCCTTTGTGGATGGACACCAGCAGCTCTTCATCGCCGACGGGGGAGTTCAGTACGTACACGGGCAGCTCCATACCGCGCTCCAGACTCTCCAGCATCTCCTCATCGAGCAGGGCCAGATCGTTGCTGGGAACGATGGCATCTCGTTTAGCGCCTACGTCGATGAAGACGGCGTTGTCTTCCACCCGTAAGATGTGGCCGCGCACGATCTCCCCGCGCTGCAGCATCGTGTATTCGTACTCGTCCAGTAGCTCGGCAAAAGAAGGGCTGGCGGCGGTGTCCTCGCCTTCCTCAGCCGGCTCAACTTGATTCTCAAAATTCTCGGTGGTCATAGTCTCCTAAGGTTAAAACGAAAAAAGCGGATGGCGGCAGCCGCACAGACGTGCCGCTGCAACGGGCGGGCCGTTCATGCCGCATCCGCAACTTTGTCCAGGCCTTTCTGCAAAAGACTGCGCATCCGGTGCTGCGCCTCAGCTTCGTCTACGTCCTGGGCCGCCGACCACTCGTCGAGCAGCCGGTGTGTCAGATCGCGCAGCGCCTGTTCCTCGGTGCCGTTGAGGCCCCGTTCGGCGCGCCGGCCCCAGAGGTCGCGCACCAGCCGGGCTGTGTCGAGCAGCGAATTGGCGCTGTGGACGTGGTCGATGCGGCTCCGGCGGCTCAGGTGATTCTGTTTCATCTCGCGAGGCGGTCGTTCTAGAATAGCCAGGACTTCCTCGAAAGCTTCGGGAGAAGTCAAGGGTCGGAACAGGCCACCGTCAGCCTCGTCAACGGGCACCCAGAGCGTACTGTCGGCGGTGACAACTTTGTAGTACGTTCTCTCCACACCTCCGGGAGCCATCTGCTCGATGGACTCGATTTCGCCCACGCCGTGGTGGCGATGGACGATCCAGTCTCCGGCGTTGTATTCGTGTGCCTGCTTGGCCATTGACTTCTCCCTCCGATGACACACGGCCCGCGGGCCGTGGTCATTACAGATTGCGCTCGCGTCGGCGCGCGCGGCGCTGGGCCTTCTTCATCTTGATGCGCTTCAGCTCGCTCTTGGAAACGTGCCAGCGCTTGCGGCGTGCCGAACTCAGGACCTGGCTCTTGACAACCTGCTTGCGAAAGCGGCGGAGTAGCTGCTCCTGGCTTTCGCCCTGTCTCAGTTCAACTTTAGCCAAATGTCTCACCTCCTTTGTTCTTCACGATCGGTATGCGGTAGCCCAGGGCAACGCGTCGGCTGGCGGCGGGCCAGCAGGCACGCTTGTGGCAGACCCAGTGGTCATGACTGCTTTCGTCGGCGGCCTTTGCGTGGATGTTCGCCTTCAGCGCGCTCCCCCGGCGAAGACAACAGCGGCAAAAACGGTAGACAGCGGCGACCCGGCGAGACCTTGTCTCGACCGGGCACAGGATAGGTTTACTGGATTGCTGGCCTGAACGGAAAAGCCGTCAGCGCTACGTTACCTGCCTTGTATTGGATTGTGCAGTCGCCCGGCGCAGCGCGCCCGACAAACACATACCCAGCATGGGCATAATAGAATATAACATAACGAAACATCCTTGTCGAACGAGGGCGAGTCATGTTAAGGGAACGATTACGCGAGCGGCTGGGCGCCGGCGTGCGACGCCTGGACGCCCTGCATGGCGGCTGCATCGGCCAGGTCTATCGCGCCGAGCTGGAAGACGGACAGCGAGTCGTCGTCAAGGTGGACGACAGCCCCGATCCGCGCCTGGATGTGGAGGCGTATATGCTGCGTTACCTGGCGGAGCATAGCGATCTCCCCGTGCCCGGCGTGCTGTTCGCCGCTCCCGACCTGCTCATCATGAGCTACATACCCGGCGACAGCCGCCTGGGCCGGGAGGAGCAAGCGCACGCCGCCGAGCTGCTGGCGGCTCTGCACGGCGTGCGCGCCGATCGCTTCGGGCTGGAGCGCGACACGCTGATCGGCGGGCTGCCGCAGCCCAACCCCTGGCGCGATTCGTGGCTGGCGTTCTTCGCCGAGCAGCGGCTGGGCTATATGGCCCGTGAGGCGGAACGGGCGGGCAGGCTCCCGACGGCGCTCCGCCAGCGCGTGGAGCGCCTTGCTGCAGCCCTCCCCCGCTGGCTTCAGGAACCGGCGCACCCGTCGCTCATCCACGGCGACATGTGGACGACGAACATCCTCGCCCGCAACGGGCGCATTACGGGCTTCCTCGATCCGGCCATCTACTACGCCGACCCGGAGGTCGAGCTGGCCTTCTCGACCCTCTTTGGCACCTTCGGCGAGCCGTTCTTCCGCCGCTACCAGGAGCTGCGGCCGCTGCAGCCGGGTTTCTTCGAGGAACGGCGCGACCTGTATAACGTCTATCCCCTGCTCGTCCATGTGCGCCTGTTCGGGGGCAGTTACGTCGCCAGCGTGGACCAGACCCTGCGCCGCTTCGGCTTCTGATACTGCAACGCTGTTAACGGTCTGCAGACGTAGCCTGACTACACTGAGAGCAGAAGACCCACTTGAGGCATCCGCAGGAGGTTAGTCAGATGGACGAACTGGACTTCACCCTGGAATTTCATACCGACCTGGTAAGCAGTCCCTTTGAAGACGGCCTGCACGACGAGGCCGAAAGCCGGCTGCGCGCGCTGCGCGGCGACCACACCGACATCATCGGCGCGACGGTCACCATTCGCACCGAGGCTGCGGGCGAGACGCCCTTGTACGAGGTTACCGTGGTGGCTCATGCTCGCCCGGACAATATCGTCGCCCGCGAGCAGGATCGCGCGCCGGAGACCGCCCTGGGCGCCGCCCTCGATGCCGTGGAACGGCAGGTGCGCGACAAGCGGGAGAAGCTTGGCAAGCCCTGGGAGCAGCCGGGCAACGAACCGCCTGACCAGGAGCTGATCGAGCTCGCCTCGGCGGAGCGTGAGATAGACGAAGAGCTGGACGGCGGCAGCG
>ENA-UOUL01003288-UOUL01003288.1-bioreactor-metagenome-genome-assembly--contig:-NODE-3288-length-16846-cov-5.815254_pt1 | contig 16846 bp, 10 predicted proteins | sample MGYA00249838_ERZ747220 | MGnify/ENA primary metagenome ERZ747220 (study PRJEB28778, sample SAMN05720191) | bioreactor metagenome | isolation source: Anaerobic biogas reactor | place: USA:Washington...
CGCTAACACGAACGGGTCTATATCGAACACGTTCACAGCGCCGTCGCAGTTCAGGTCGCCAAGCAAGGCCGCCGGCTGACAACCGCGATCGTGAATCCACACTCCATCCAGCGCCACTTCAGTTATGGAGTTGTTTGGCGTGTCATTGATCGAGAACCTCATTCTGAACTGCGGCGTCAGGGGCACGTAGTCCCGTACTCGGATGTCGTGCTTGACCCAATCCCCCATGGCCCAAATGTGCTCCGCCAGGATCCAGGTGGCGCCGCCGTCCGCGGAAACCTCGACGTCCAAAAAGTCCTTCGCCGGCGGGACACTGTCGTCACAGTACATCCAGCGCCCAAAGCGCACGTAAACCTCGTTCCACCGGCTCACGTCAATGATCGGGGAGATTAGGCGCGTCGGTCCGCCGTCCACGTCGGCATTAGGCGCGTTGTCGGTCAAAAAGCACTTGCCCGAACCGTCGTAGTCAACCGTCGGCGCGCCTGTCCCGCCGGCCGCGGACGGAACAGCCCGCTCCCAACCGCCGCTCGTGAGGCCCGGCTCATTCTGAACGGTCCAGCCTTCGCCGATTTCGAAATTGTCCGCGAATAGCGTCGTAGTCGTCGCCGCGATGGTGCTGAGAACTTCTCCGTCCGGCGCGTGCTCCGGGAAATAAGCTTTCCCGCCCGAATCGCCCGTCGCGCTGAAATAGTACTCCACCAGCGCCTGGCACGGCGGCGCCGGCAACGTGCCCGCGTACAGGTCCATGCCCAAGGCAACCAACGGCGTCGTCTGATACTCACCCCCGTTATAGCGATAGTGCAGCAAGCCAGAGTCGTATTTCTCCGACGCCGACTCAATCCGCACTACGAGCGTCGTGTCAACATCCGGCGGGATGAACTCGGGCCACTCTTCCGGCGCTGTCAGCACCAACGCCCGGAACGGCAGTCGCAACGCCGGGTCGCCCAGCAGAACGAACTCCTCAAAAATGTTGCGCGTGTGATCGTGCCCCGGCCCGAAATCGGGATCGGCGAGAATGTCCCACAAGGCCGCCTGCCAGGCCTCCCCCACTCGCCACGCGTTCTTTTCAAAGAACGCCCGGAAGAAATACCTTTCCATGCGCCGCGAGGATTCCCACGCGCTTTCGCTCCCCCACCACACGAAACTCGAGGCCGACAAGTACGCGGCCGCACCTTTGTGCGGTGCTCGCAGCCACGCCTCGCCGAAGCACTCGTCCGTTGTGAAAGCCGCCGAACTGCACGACCAGCCGAAAGCTATGCCATATTTCCCCTCGTTGGTCAAAGCCATCACGTCCGATGAATGAAATCCCGGCGACGACCATCCGCTCGAGCCGCTGTGCCCGAAATACACGGTGAACAGCACCCCCTCGTTCACCGCCGCCGCCACATGCGCCGTGCCCCCACCCACCCCTGCGTACACGCGCGTGGCCGTAAAGCCGGCCGGCTCCAGGTGAGTGCTGATGATCGAGTCGTGCAGCGCCGCCGCCAAAGCCGTTGGATCATCGGTTGCCAGCATTACGGCGCGGCGTGTGTAACTCGGATCGCCGGTACCGCCGGATTCGGCCACGATCGTCTTCTCGACTACCTGCGCCAACATGCTCACGCTGTTCACCGAGAACCGCCCATAGAACATGTTGGGATACCAATCGCCCGGGCCGTCCATGCACGCGTATGGCAGGTCAGTCGGGGCTGTCCGGCTGCCGCCGCCCGTCCAGTGCGGAATGGTGGTGGCAGTCGACGTCGCCCCCCCGCTGGTATCACCTACGATCAGCAGGAAATCCGGCGCATCCGGCGTCCCCCACAGGCTTTGAATATGGGCCTTGATGTCGTCGCGGCTGGTGCCGGCCGGCACGCTGTAAACGGAAACGTCATAGCCTCTGGCAGTGCGGAAATCGATGAACTGATTCAAGGGCACACTGCCCACGTAATCGGACGCCGACACGATCAGATACTTGTCCTGTTTCGCAAACGCGCTGCCGGCCAGCCCCCACACCAGCAGAATTGCCGCAGCCCGGCCCATCGATACAACATGGACTCGCAAAGCCTTCATCCCAACTCTCCTATGCCCCCGCGCCGAAAGACGCAATCGCAGTGCCTTCAGTCCCTATCCAAGCGGGAACGCGGCCAGACGGGGCAGCGCGACCTCCCGCCGTCGCGATTCAGAATACCGCGCGCCGCCCCCCAAAAGCAATCTGAACTTCACCGGCCCCCGGCCCCCTTTTTACCCGTTACTTCCGACTTCTGACTCCTCTTCCGACTCCTGGCATAGCGGCTCGGCCGGCGATTTCTCCGCCAGAATCTCCGCAATCGTGGTTTCCGCATACGCCCGCTCCACCAGCGCGGCGGCCTCGTCCAGCCGGCGATGCAGCGGGCACAAATGGCCGCGGTGTTTTTCCAGCCCCAGCGGACAGCGCACGATGCGCTCCACCGGGTCGACCGCGTTTATCACGTCCAGCACGGTGATGTCGGCCGGCAAGCGCTTCAGCCGAAATCCGCCCCCCCGCCCCGGGTTTGACTCGACCAAGCCGGCCCGGGCCAGCGCCTGGAGCACGCGCGCCAGATACCCCGGCGGGACGCGCGTCGCCCGTGCGATGCGCGGCGTGCCTAGCGGACGGTCCGGGTCACGAGCCAGCCAGACAATGGCACGCAAGGCGTATTCGGCCGTTTGTGAAATCGTCATGTCCGAGCTCCAGGCGCCGGAACTTGGTCCGGCGCTGCCAGGGTCAGGCCGAGTGCGCCGACGCAGAATGTCGTCCTCGGCCTTGACCTCCCGATTATGCCGCCTAGAGTCATAAAGTCAACCTGAACGTTCAGGTTTAGGTTTATCGCAACCGAGGTCGAGCAGGAACCTGTAAGGAGCTTCACAAATGACGTCCATTGATCTGACCGCCCCCGTCGGCCAGCTCGTCGCCGATCGCCCGGCGCGCGCCCGCGTCTTCGAGCAGTTCGACATCGATTACTGCTGCGGTGGCAAGACGCGGCTGGATGAGGCCTGCGCGAACAAAGGACTCGATCCGCAGGAGGTTCTCCGTGCGCTGGAGCAAGCGGAAAGCTCTGCCGCCGCGCCGGACGAAACAGACTGGAGGCACGTTTCGCTCGCCGATCTCATCAGCAACATCCTCAATACCCATCACGCTTATCTCAAGCGCGGCTTGCCGGAACTGGCCCAGCTCGCCGCCAAAACGCGCCAGGTGCATGGCGCCAGCCATCCCGAGCTGGCCGAAGTCCAAGAGGTCTTCACGGAACTGCGGGCCGAGCTCGAAGGCCACATGATGAAGGAAGAGCGCATCCTGTTCCCCCTCATACAGAGCATGGAATCCGGCGCCGCCTGCGAGGGCTTCTGCGGCTCGGTGCAGAATCCAATCCGCGTCATGGAGTACGAACACGATTCCGCCGCTTCTGCCTTGGAGCGCTTGCGCAGCCTGACCGGCGACTACACTCCACCCACTGACGCGTGCAACACGTATCGCGCTTTGCTGAGTGGGCTGGCCGAACTCGAAGCCGATCTGCATCAGCATATACACAAGGAGAACAACATCCTGTTCCCGCGCGCCATCGAGTTGGAGGCCACACTCCTCCACACGGCACCGGTTAACCGGCACGAGTAGCAGCAAACCCCGCGGAATCACGCTCGACATAGGTCTGAAAATGCGCCCCGCCACAATTCCAAGCACGGCACTGCCACGGTCCGACTCCCCAGCGGCCGCGATTCAGCCGCAGACCATGATCCCCGACCTGCTCGGGGCGCGGCCACACCTGCGCGACGTCTTCGATCGCTACGGTCTGCGCGGCTGCGGCGGAGCGCACGGCCCGGCTGAAACGCTGGGCTACTTCGCGCGCGCCCACGGCGTCGAGCTCGAACGCCTGCTGAGTGAGCTGCGCCAGGCCGACCGGATGGCCCCGCAATCGGCTGTGGCAAACGCCCGCGGCGGCGTTGACCCCCGGCCCCTGCCCGTACACTTTGCGGACGCCATTTACCGGCCCTTTTTCAAGACCGCCATTGCTATCGCGCTGTCGGCCGGCGCGGTATGGGGCGCGTATCTGCTCATACGCATTGCCCTGGCCGGCTCATTTACCGCCATCTCCATTCACGACATCAATGCCCACGGCCACGCGCAAATTTTCGGCTGGGTCGGTTTGTTCGTGATGGGCTTTGCATACCAGGCATTCCCGCGCATGCGCCACACTACGCTGTGGCGGCCGGGTCTGGCATTATTCACTTTTTACCTGATGCTCGCCGGCATTGTCGCACGTACATTGGGCGAGCCTCTCTATGCCGTTCCTGGTATGCGCGTGTTGGCGCTGGCCGGAGCAACGAGCGAAGTGATCGCGATTGCCATATTCGCTCTCGTGATGACCCGCACAATTCAAGCTAGCGGCCACGCCCTGACTTGGACTGACGGATACGTTTTCGCAGCCATCGCCTTCTTCCTGCTCCAGGCCGGCTACGAGTGGGGCCTGCTGCTGGCCACAACCGGGGCAGCCACACGCGCCGACCTGCTTGAATTAGTGGCCACCTGGCAAGCGCCCCTGCGCGATATCCAGATACATGGCTTCGCCCTGCTGATGATCCTCGGCGTCGGTCTGCGGATGTTCCCGGCCCTATTCGACTTCCCGGCCCGCAGCCCGCGCCTCGTGCGTAACTGCCTCTTCCTGTTACTGGCCGCAATCGCGGGAGAAGTCGCGTTCTTCCTGGCCATGCGGCTCACTGGTCAGTCCGCCTGGGCCGCGCCGCTGTACCTTTCGATGCTCGTTCTTGCCGGGGCTTGCGTGGCGCTCACTTACCGCTGGCTGCCGTGCGTTCCTGCTGGGCGAAGCGGGGAAAGCTCAACATCGCCACCCGACCGCAGCGTCAAATTCCTCCGCGCGTCAGTGCTCTGGCTGCATCTCTCACTGCTCCTGCTGCTACTGGCGCCGCTTTACATGCTGGTCCTTTTGCCGCAATCGCCTTGGCTTTCAGCCTCCGGCGCCCACTCCGCCGAGAACCACTTTTCGCACGCCTACTACGGGGCGATCCGCCACGCCATAACTGTCGGCTTCATCAGCCTCATGATCCTGGCAATGGCCGCCAAAGTCGTCCCCACGCTTAACGGGGTCGATCTGCGGCTACTACGGCCGCTCTGGCTGCCGTTTATCCTGGTGAACTTAGGCTGCGCCCTGCGCGTAAGCCTGCAAATCGCCACCGATTTCACCTCCGTCGCTTATCCGCTGGTCGGCATCAGCGGCGTGCTTGAAGTCAGCGGCATCGCAATTTGGGGCGTGCACCTTTGGAGGATAATGAACGGCTGGCAGCCGGCCGCAGCCCCCGATGCAGGCCCGATACACGACATTAGCGCCTCCCCCGTGCCGCGCATCACGGCCGACGACTCCCCCGGCCGCGTTGTGGAGCGCTTCCCCGCCACACTACCCGTCTTCCTGCAGCACAGCCTGACGCCCCTGGCCAACCCGCTTCTGCGCCGCACGCTCGGACGCTCGATCACCATCCGTACCGCGGCGGCCATGCGTGGCATTTCGCTTGAAGCCATGTTGGCGGCTTTAAACCAGAGCATACAAGCACGAGCCTCACTCCGGACCCGCCGAGACTGAGACAGCCGCGTCCGGTGGCACACCGCCCTTCCAGCAATTCCGTGCCCGTCCGCGCCGAGGTACAATGCTATCTTTATCGCCAGCGCGGCGGTGGATCGCCGCCCCGGCCGACTGGAGTGGCTCTCAAACCCGTGCCGCAGCTCACAGAACCCGCACCTGACGCATCGACACCGAATGGACCGGGCGCGCCGCGATTGACGGTTGTGCTGACCGTCCAGGTCGTATTCACAATACTCTACGCCGCGCTGTTCTCTAACGTGATTTGGCTCATGCCGCTGCTGGTGCGGCTGCAGTTCGGCTCGCCCGATCCCGCCTGGCGCGACTGGCAAACGATCGCCGTCACGGCCGCCATTCCGACTTTCATGACTTTGTCCATCTTCTGGGGCGAACTGCTGCGGCACGTCTCGATCCGCCGATACCTGGCGATTTTCTGGCTCGTCGCAGCGCTGCCGCTGGGCTGCGTCGCGCTCGTGCAAAACTACTGGCAGCTTCTCGTACTGCATGTGATCGCGTCCGCCGGCGCGGCCGGTTGGATGCCCATCAACGGCCGCCTGCTGAAGCACTTTTATCCCGACCAGGCCCGCGGCCGGGCCTACGCCCTCCTCAATGTCGCCACCCTGGGCGGTGCGGCCGTTGCTTCTTATTGGGTAGGCTTGTGGATGGAGTCGCATCCACAGTCGTTTCGAGTCTACTTTCCGATCGCCTCAGCCGCCCAAATTGTGGGGATCGCCATCCTGCTCTGGCTGGTGCGGCATACCAACGCCGAGCAGAAGCGTGAGCCGCAGCCGGCCCGAGCGGAGCCGCCGGCGGCGCCGTCGCTACGGATGCTGCTGCGCCCCTTGCTGCACATGGGCGCCGTCTTGCGCGCCGACCGCGCATTCATGCTGTACGAAAAAGCGTTCATGACTTACGGCGCGGCGTACATGCTGTGCGAAGCCATATTGCCGGTGCTGGCTACCGCGCGACTGGGCATGCGTTACGAAGACTACGCCCATTCAACCCTGACCGTCAGCCGGGCAGTCATGGTGATCTTCATGCTGCCGTTCGGCTGGCTGCTGGATCGCATCGGCCCGGTGCGCGTCTCGGGGCTGGCCTTCGGCGTCCTATGCGTCTATCCGGTGCTGCTGCTGGCGGCCGGTGACGCGAGCGGCGTGGCCCTGGCGAGCGTAGCCTGGGGCATCGGATTGGCGGGCGTCATGATGAGCTGGATGCTCGGCCCAATGGCGTTAGCCGGCACGCCGGAGAATGTGCCGGTTTACGTCGCCATTCACGCCACGCTGGTCGGCGTCCGCGGCATTGTTTTCCAGATTGTCGGAATGGTGCTGTACCGGGTGACGCAAAGCTTCCTCTGGCCGCTGATTGCGGCCGCTGCGGCGTTCGCCTGGGCGGCGGTCCAAATGTGGCAGTTGCACCGGTCAACGCACTGGCCGGCACCAGCCAAGGCCGCGCCAGAGCCGGGGTGAAAAGGCATGCCGAGCGACGAAGCCCGGGCGTTTGAGGCGCTCACTCATTAGAGCGCTACTTGGCTTTGTCCCTTTGCCAGCCCGTCCCGGCCGCAGTCTCTTCGAACATCTTGAGATAGCTCAGGTACCGTCGCAGGCTGATCTGCCCCGCTTCGACCGCGGCCCGCACTGCGCAACCTTCCTCGTCGCGGTGCAGGCAATCCTTGAAATGGCAGTGCCGTAGCGGCTCGACGAACTCCGGGAAGAACACCTCGAGTTCGGCGGGATTCACTTCCCACAAGTCAAAGGCCCGAATGCCCGGCGTGTCTACTACGTACCCGCCGAAATCCAGGCGCAACAGCCGGGCGTGCGTCGTGGTGTGTTTGCCCTTCTCCGTTTCCTCGCTCACTTTCGCCACGGCCAGGTTCAGCCCCGGCTGAATGGCGTTCAGCAGCGAACTCTTGCCGACGCCGCTTTGCCCCGAAAGCACCGTGATGTGCCCGGTGAGCACACTCCGGAGCTCGTCCAAACCGGCGCCCGTCGCGGCGCTCGTCGTGAGGCACGTGTAGCCGACGCCACGCAGCTCATCCAAGACGCTGCCGACGGTGATCGCCTCGTGCTCGGGCTCATCCAGCGGATCGTCGCAATCCGCGGCGATCGTCTGGGTGTAGGCCAGCACGTCCTCCGGATCGACGCCTTGCTCGGCCAAATCGGCCTTGTTGACGCAAACCACCGGCCGCAGGTTGCCCTTGTGCGCGGCGACCAGATAGCGATCGATGAGGTGCGGCTTGAGCTTCGGCTCCGCGACGCTGCTCACGATCAGCAACTGGTCGGCGTTCGCGACGATCGTGTGCTGCCGGCCGCGCGCATCGCGGCGCGAGAGCACGCTGCGGCGCGGCTCGACCCGCTCGATAACTCCCACCAGTTCTCCGCGTGCCAAGCGCGTCTGGTCCGAGAACCAAACGCGATCTCCGACCGTTACGGGTGAGCGGCTTTCGATCAGCAGCGTGCGCAGTATGCGCCGTACGGTGCAGGCCCACACGCGCCCCTGGCCGTCATCGACGAAGCAGACCAGGCCGTGGACCGCGACCACGTCGCCGCGCAGCCAGAGCTTCTCATCGACGAGCGGGGCATCGCCCTCGCCGACGATGATGGTGCGCATACGGGACAGTTCGCCCCGGGCGCGGACCGATTCGCGGCGTTCGGTGTCCTCAACCGCCTCGCTCTCCGCGTGATAGCGGCGTGTCAGATCGCCGCGCCGCTTGGGCGCTAGCCGATTCTGCCGAAATCGCACGCGGATTTTGCGGCCGGCTTTTTTCTTCGACATTGCCCTATTCTATAGCGAATCGGACACCGCGCAACGCGCTCGGAGCTGCTTGTTTGACCGCGCAGGCCGCGAGACCGCCTCCTCTGCGAACCAGCCCCCAGCACCGCTTGAAAGCTTTCTGGCTGGGCGATTTTGCACTCTCCCGGTTGAATCGGATAAGATGCCCCGATTAACCAGCCGGACGGCCGGCAGGGGCAACAGGCGATTCTCATGCAGGAGAGGTTTATGCAGTATCGGCACGCGGCACCCTGGCTATTGCTGGGGTTGGGCTTGCTGCTCGGCCCGCGATTGCTCATCGCGGCGGAGCCCGCCAAGCCCACAGACGACATCCGGGACAAAATTAAGGCCGCCGGCGACGCGGAGAAGTGGAACGCTGACCTCGTATACGTCTTCGACTATACCGACGTCACGGTCAAGCCCAGCGGTCTGGGCGTCGCGAAGAACCATAAGCTCTTTAAGATTCTCCGTGACGGCGGCATTCGCAGCCAGGCCGTGCAGCGCTTCACGTTCGACCCGCACACCAACCGGCTAAACCTGATCTCCGTTCGCATCCATCGCGCCGACGGCACGGTGGAGGAAATCCCGCTTGATAACCCGATCGAACAGCCGCAGCCCGCTTCCGGCATTTTCTGGCCGACGGCGCAGTACTTGTTCACGCTGCCGCACCTGGCAATCGGCGACGCGGTCGAAACGCAGACGGAGATGACCGGGTTCAATGTGGCCTATCTTGGAAGGGATCTAGGGATCGAGGGATCTAGGGATCAAGAGGGTTCCGCCGCGCTCGCCTCAGCGGCGAAACCGCCCAAATCCGGGCCCGAAGCGCCTGCGAGGGCAGCTAACGCTGCGGCCCAGCCGTCCGCAGAAGAGCCCGGGTTCAACAACCTCAACGCCCTCGGCGTGCCGCTGGAGCCGCCGGTCCCGGGACACTGGCACGACGAGGTGCACTTCTGGTCGGGATACCCGATCATCGAGAAGCGCTACACGGTGCGCGTCCCGAAGGACAAACCGCTCCAGGCCGAGGTTTACAACGGCGAGCTGCGCTCCGCGGTCCTGTTCGAAGGCGACCAGCTCGTTTATACGTTCGAGAAAACGAACATCGAGCCTTTCAAGAGCGAACCGAGCATGGAGTCGACACCCAACGTCGGCACCAAGCTCCTGTGCGCCACGCTTGCGACGTGGGAAGAGAAAGCCCGCTGGCTGTACGAGGTAAGCGAGCCCCAATTCGCCTGGGATGACGCCATCGCGGCCAAAGTCAAGGAAGTCATTAAAGACTGCAAAACCGACGAGGAGAAGTACACCGCGCTCAATCACTGGGTGGCCGAGAATATCCGCTACGCCGGCACCAGCCGCGGCATGTGCGAGGGCTACACCGTGCACCGCAGCATTGAGACGTTCCACGACCGCTGCGGCGTCTGCAAGGACAAGGCCGGCATGCTGGTGACAATGCTGCGTGTGGCCGGCTTCGATTCGTACCTGACGATGACCATGGCTCGCCAGCGGGTGGACCGCGTTCCGGCCGACCAGTTCAACCACGCGGTCACGTGCTTCCGCGACAAGGACGGCAACCTCACGCTGCTGGACCCGACCTGGATGGTGAAGAGCCGCGACAACTGGTCGACGCTCGAACCCCTGCAGCACGTGGTCTACGGCATCCCGGAAGGCAAGGAACTCTCGCAGTCGCCCTACTTCCCGCCCGAGGACTGCACGGTTAGCTGGAAGGGCCAAACCGCCATCAGCGAGGACAACGAGCTGACCGGCGGGCTGAACTTCTACTCCACCGGCGCGCCCGAAGGCCGTCTGCGCCGCGCTCTGGCCGCATACCCGGCCGACGAGCGCCACGAAGTCTTCGAAGCCAGTTTCGCCCGCATCAGCCCGGTGACGAAGATCGGCAGCCTGACCTGCATGGACCCGGTCGACTTCTCCGAGCCGCTCAAGCTTCAGGCCACGTTTGGGGCCGAGGATTTCGCACTCGGCGGCGGCAACAAGCGTTATTTCAAGCTGCCGCTGCTGCAGACGCCGCTGGGTGACCGCACGCTCATGGATTTGCCGGGCACCTACGGCCTCGAAACGCGCAAGTACGGCGTGCGGCTGTGGGCGACGCGTCTGGTCAAGGTCGACGAAACAGTGAAGCTCCCGCCGGGCTGGAAGGTGGTCGAGTCGCCCAAACCGGTGAATATCGACGGGCCGTCGGCGAGCCTGCAGTTCGACATCGAGTCGACGCCGGGACAGGTTCACTACACCTGCGAGCTGCGAATCAAGAAGTGGCAGATCCCCCCGGAGGAGTACGCCAACTTCAAGGAAGTGATGGAGAAGTTTGATGAACTGGCGGGGCCGGTAATGGTATGCGAGCTGGAGGGCGCCCATGTTGAGCGTTAAAGAAGGGATCAAGGGATCTAGGGATCGAGGGATCAAGAGCGCCTTTGCAGTCGCTGTATTCCTGCTGGCCGCTCTCGCGCTTCCGCCGGTGGCCTGGGCCGACACTGCTCCGCAGCCGGATGGGGTTATTGAGCTTTGGGAGCAGCATTGGACGATTAATGAGGACGGCTCGACCGTCTATCGTGAGAAGCAGCACGTTCGCCTTAACAGCGATCGTACCCACCGGGAATTCGCCGATCCGCGCCTGACGTACAACGCTGAGACGGATAATCTGGAGATCATTACCGCGCGCGTCAAAAGGGCCGATGGCACTTACCGCGAGTTGCCGGACTATTCCCATGTGCTCGTGTCACCGGACATCACCGCCGGCTGGCCGGCCTTTGCCGCCATTCGCCAGCACGTGCTGGTGATGAGCGGCATCGAAACCGGCTGCGTCGTCGAGTTGGATTACCAGATTACCAGCAAGCCCGGTGCGCGGCCCGCACTGGCGGCCGATGTGCGCCTCGATCACGCATATCCCGTCCTCGAACGCGTACTGTCCATCACAAGCCCGGCCGCGGCCAACATTAGGCCTTCCGTGATTGGGCCTGGGGGCGCGCAGATCGGGACAAAACCGGAAGTCTCCTCGTCGACCTCCGTGAAGAGCGGCCTGCCCTACGAAACGAAGACGTGGACCTTCCGCAACCTGCCGGCGCATCCGGCCGAGCCCCGGTGCGCTCCCTGGCAGGTTCGCTGCCCACGCTTTGCGTTCAACAGCGGCGGTGATTGGCATCGGTGGATGCAGCGCACGACCAGCGACATCGAAAGCGCCGCAAACGAGTGCGAAATTACCGCCAAACTGGCGGCCGACTGGACCAAAGACGTCCTACAGCCGGCCGACAAAATGCGCGCTATCCAGGAAAAACTGGCGGCCGTTTTCAACGTCGTGGAGTTTGACTCCGACTGGCAGCGCGGCGGTCTTCGCCCGGCTTCGGAGACGATCCGCGGCGGCTACGGTCTGCCCCAGGAAGCGACCGCGGTTCTGCTGTCGCTGGCACGCGCGGCCGGGCTGCCGGCTCGCGCGGCCGTGCTCGTAAACGATGATCGCTGGCTCGAATCCGCTCCGCACGACTCGCAGGTGGCGGCCTATGTCGTCCTGCTCGACGGTGGGCAGCAGCCGGAAATCTGGGATGCCCGCCACGGGCGCATCGTGCGCGACAGCCGTTGGGCCGGCACTTCGCTGCTGATCATGGGCGACGCGAGCGCGATGCGCACGCCGCTGCCGGCCTGGACCCAGGCTGATGAGAGTCGTTGCGTAGTCGGCGGCACGATCAAAATCAAGGCGGACGGCACTTACGCCGGCACGGTTTCGCTGGCCACGTCCGGCTTGTTCGTCGCTCCGGAAAGCCTGCGTTCGAGCGAGGCTCAGAAGAGCCGCGTCAGCGCGCTTCTCGGCCGCGTTTTGCCGGAGGTCACGGTGGAGAGTTTCGCCGTGAAGGAACTGAGCGATAACCAGTTCGCCGTGGAGGCGAAGGTCAAGTCGTCCAAGGCTCTGAAGAAAGTCGGCGGCGCGTATTGGCTGCAAATGCCGGCAGACGCGCCGTATGCGGCGAACGTCACGCTCCCGTTGGCATACAGCGAGCGTAACGAACCGGTCCGCATCACCGGCCCATTCGTGGAGCAAGTAAAGTTGACCGTGGAGTATCCGGAGAACTGGACGGTCGAAGCTCAGCCGGTGGAAGTGAAGGCGGTCAAGGGCGAATGGGGCGAAGCCGAGCAGCGCATCACGCCCGGCGAGCAGCGCGTGACGATTTCGCGCAATACGCGCATCGCGCAACGCGACCTCGCCCCGAAGGCGTTCCTGAACGCCCGCGAGCCGCTGAATACGCTGCGCACCGAGGCCGCCCGGACGCTGGTCTTGAAACCGTAGGTACAAAACTGTGAGAGCGAGACCGGCTGTTAACCGGCCAGACCGTTAAGAACCGGTAACACAGGCCAATGGCAGTACGAGGCCGACGATCCGCTCAAGATCGTCGGCCTCTTCCACTTCTATCCAGTTCACTCGCTCCAGCCGCCGCAACCAGGTGCGTTGCTGCTTGGCCAAATGGCGCGTATTGATCTTGATCCGCTCGATCGCCTCATCCAGCGACATCCGCCCCTCAAAATGCTCGAACAACTCGGCGTACCCCACCGCCTGCCGCGCCTGATCGCTGAGCCCGCGCGGGTCGGCCCACAAACGCCGTGCCTCCTCGACCAGCCCGGCTGCGACCATCCGCCGCACCCGCTCATTAATCCGCCGATTGTTGACTTCTCGCGGCCGCCGCAAGCCGATCAGAACCCAATCCCACTCCGGCCGCCGGATGCTCTGGCTGTCCCACTCGCGCTGCAGCACGCTGATCGGCGTGCCGGTCAGCCGATGCACTTCCAACGCCCGCTCGATGCGCCGCAGGTCATTGCGATGAATGCGGGCCGCCGCTTCGGGATCGATCCGCGCCAGTTCCGCGTGCAGCGCCTCGATGCCTTCAACTTCGGCCCGCCGCCGGATCTCCGCTCGAATGGCCGGGTCGGCGGAGGGCCCGGCAAACAAGCCCTGATAGAAGCACTTGAAATACAGCAGCGTCCCTCCAACTGCGATGACCGGGCGCCCGCGACCGTGTACCTCCCCCACCGCCGCGTCCGCCAGTTCGATGAATCGGGCTACGCTGAACGGCTCCCACGGCTCGGCCACGTCGATCAGATGGTGCGGAATCGCGGCCCGCGCCTCGGCGCTCGGCTTGGCCGTGCCGATGTCCATGCCGCGGTAAACCTTCATCGAGTCGATGCTGACGATTTCCGCCCCCAGCCGCCCGGCGATTGCGCGCGCCAACGTCCCCTTCCCCACCGCCGTGCAGCCCAAAATCGTAATGACGCGCTTCTCCAAGCCAATCCTGCCTATAGGTGCCATGTTCAAGCCGCCGGTGCCATACCAGGCGGCGGGTGCCATGCCCAAGCCGCGTAGCGGCGCGGGCATGCCCACTTCGATACGGCACCCGACATATTGCACACCAGGCGCCGAACCCGACATTGCACACACATGCCCGCGCTTACAGCTTGGGCATGGCACCCAACGCCCGGACCTTGGGCCTTTGACCCGCACGGCCTAACCGGCGATTATACGGTGCGGTCTAAGTGGGTGAGCAGCATGGCCATCGGACCTGGCGAGGGCGTCGGCCGTGCCAGCCTTGAGGAGAGTAACGATGAGGACGAGTTTCCTATTGGCCGCCAGCGCCGCCCTGATCCTGACCCTCGGCTGCGTCAGTGTGAAAGCCCCCGAGCGAATCGACATCGGCGGCAGCCGGCCGGAGCCGGTGGACACCAGCCGCGTCCCGCCCATCGCGACGGTCGAGCAGGGGCGGCAGGAGCTGTACCGGGCCTACCAGAACATTCAGTACTTGGAGCAGCAAAACTGCCGCCTGAAGGAGAAGGCCGACAAGTACAAGCGCGAGCGCGACGAATGCCGCAAGCGGCTGGAGAGATACGAAGATTGAGCGGCCCGGAGGAAGCGTGATAGAGTGATAAGGTGATAGAGTGATAAAGTGATAAGGACGGACCGCTGGGTCGCGTGTGGCCCGCTCGCCGCGCGTAAACGCTTTATCACCCTATCACATTATCACCTTATCACTTGGTGCGGCCCGCGCTTGCGCGTCAGGCTCGGATAAGAGGACAGCTCTCGGATAGAAGACGACTCCGGAGGCAGGAGCATGGCCGTAACTTTCGTCCTCGGGCGAGCCGGCTCAGGCAAGACGCGTTACTGCGTCGACCGCCTGCTGTCGGAGCTCCAGCGCTCCGGGGACACGCGCCGCCTCGTGCTCCTGGTCCCCGAGCAAGCCAGCTTCCAGATGGAGCGCACGCTGGCCACGCGCGCTCCCAACGGCGGATATAGCCGGGCCGCGGTCCTAAGCTTCTCGCGCCTGACGCACCAAGCCCTCGCTGAGCTGGGCGACACGCCCGAAGTTGTCACACCGGCGGCGCGCGTCATGGCCTTGCGCGCCGTCACCACCCGCATGGGCGAAGGGCTACGCTATTTCCGCCACGTCGCTCAGACAGCCGGTTTCTTCACGCAGCTCGAGCGCCTGGTCGAGGAACTGCTGAGTGAGGCGGTTTCGCCCGAGAGCCTGGGCGAAGCGGCCGGCGCTCTCGATTCCCCCGCCGCCCGCCGCAAAATCGCCGAGCTATCGGCTATTTATCAGGGTTACCTGGATTGGCTCGGGCGCGAGCGCATCGACCCGGCCGCCCGCCTCAGTCTGCTGCGCTCGCGCCTGGCGGGCCTGGCGTGGCTGCGCGATTCTCTGTTCTGGGCGGATGGCTTCGCCGGCTTCACCGGGCAGGAGCTTGCCACGCTCGTGGAGCTGGCTCGCGCGGCGCACGGCCTGACGCTCACGTTGCTGCTTGACCCGGACTCGCCGGTCATCCGCGCCAATGCAGCGCCCGGCATGTTAGATCTCTTCCGGCGAACCGAACTGACTTATCAGAAGCTGAAAACGCTCTTCGAGTCGGCCGGCGTCCCCTGCACCGACCCGATCATCCTGCACGCCGCGCCGCTGCCGCGTTTTACCCATGCCCCTCAACTTGCACGGCTCGAAGCCGGCCTGGCTGCACCGTTCGCGGCACCGGCCAGCCCCGCGCCCCCAAGCGCACCGTCGCCCGATCAGACTGTTTCACTGATCGAGTGCGTCACGCACCGTGAGGAACTTCGGCAGGCGGCGCGCTCCATTCGCCAGAAGATCATTGAATCCGGCGGCGCCCTGCGTTTCCGCGACTTTGCCGTCATTGCCCGCGACCTGGAGCCGCTGGTCCCGATCATCGCCGATGCATTCACTGAATACGAAATTCCGTACTTCCTCGACCGCCGCCGGCCCATGCGCTCTCACCCGCTCAGCCGCCTGGTCGAGGCTTTGTTCCAGGCCCTAGCCGAGGACTTCTCGGTCACTGCGACCACCCGGCTGCTCCGCACCGGCCTGCTGCCAATCGAACGCGAGCAAGCCGAAGCCCTGGAAAACCTGATCGTCGGCCAGACCATTCACGGCCTCGCCGCCTGGCGCCAACCACACTGGACCTTCGACGACCTGCCGAATCTGGCAATTAACCCCCAACGTGCAGCGCCGAACGCCCCCCGTGTGCCACTGCTTGAAAGCGCAGCTTCAAGCAGTGCCCGAACCCCCAATCAGCCCGATTCCGCATCATCGCCCTCAAGCACCGAACCCGCGCCCACCGAACTCGATTCTGGGCGCCTCGCCATCATGGCCGCAATCGAACCATTGCTAAACCTCGCCGCCCAGGACCCACCGCCCGCCGCCAACCTCTGGGTCCGCATCCTGATAGACTTACTAGAGCAGATGTCCGTTCGGCGACGCCTGGAATCCTGGATCGCCGCTCACCGCCAGGAGCGCCGCTGGGAACAAGCGGAGACCCACCGGGTGGCGTGGGAAACGCTATGCGGCGCTCTGGACGACCTGCACACCGTCCTCGGCGACGAACGCCTGCGCCTCGACGAAGTCGCCCAACTGCTTTCTGCAACCTTGCGCGAGCAGACCCTTGGCCTCGCTCCGCCAACTTTGGACCAGGTGCTCGTCAGCTCCATCGAGCGCAGCCGCCACCCCGAAATCAAGTTCGCCTGGGTATGCGCTTTCAACGAGGGCATCTTCCCCGCCCGCCCCGCGGAGGACGAACTTCTCGACACCGGCGAGCGCGACGCTCTGACGAAGGCCGGCTTGCCCGCGCCCGCCAGCCATCGCGAAGACAGCTTTGGCGAGCGTCTGCTGGCCTACATCGCCTTCACGCGCCCGAGCGTGGGGCTCACCATCAGCTACGCCACCGTCGCCGAAGACGGCCAGCCGCTGCTGCCCTCGCCGCTACTGGCAGACGTGCGGCGCGTCCTGCCTGAGCTGCAGGTCGCCCGCCCGCAGCCCCATCCGCCGCCTGTCAGTTTGGCGGAGCTGGCGCGCGGCTATCTGCACGGATTTGAGGGATCGAGGGATCTAGGGATCAAGGGATCAAGAAGCACTGCTGCCGGAGGCTCTACGACGAGATAAGGGAAACTGGTTGCGGAGCTACTGGCCGCACCTGGGACGGGTCCCCGGCTGAAGCACCTGCTGCGC
>ENA-UOUL01003289-UOUL01003289.1-bioreactor-metagenome-genome-assembly--contig:-NODE-3289-length-16843-cov-6.235238_pt1 | contig 16843 bp, 15 predicted proteins | sample MGYA00249838_ERZ747220 | MGnify/ENA primary metagenome ERZ747220 (study PRJEB28778, sample SAMN05720191) | bioreactor metagenome | isolation source: Anaerobic biogas reactor | place: USA:Washington...
TTCAACCTTCTCGCCATTCTTGTAGATGGCCATGACCGGCAGGCCCAGCACCTTCTGGCTGATGGCCAGGCGGCGGGCCTTGGTGGTGTTCAGGCCGGTGAATTTCATCTGGTCGCCGTATTTCTCGAACATTTCCTTCACAAAGGGCTCCAGGGCCTTGCAGGGCACGCAGCCGTCGGAATAAAAGTCCACAAACACAGTGCCTTCCGCCTGAAGGACCTCGGTTTCAAAGGTTTCTTTTGTCAGATCAATCATGTTGTTCTCCATTTCTGTGGTGGTACTGAGGGCTTTACAGACAGTCTACCCGAGATTGACCAGGCAGTAGCCCTCGATGTAGGCATTGGCTTCCATGGCGGCAATGGCGCCGTCCGCCGCGGCGGTGATCACCTGGCGCAGGCTTTTCTCCCGGATGTCCCCGGCGGCAAACACGCCCTGGATCTCGGTGTGCATGTTGTCGTCGGTGACGATGTAGCCGTTTCTGAGGTTCAGCTGATCCTTGAAGATCTCGGTTTCGGGGATGAAGCCCACAAAGCCGAAGACCCCGAAGGTACCGTCCTCCTCATCGGCATCAATCACGGTCTCCTCGCCGGTTTTGACGTTTTTGACGGTCATGCTCTCGATGATGCCGTCGCCCCGGACCTCCGTCACCACGGTGTCCCAGAGGAACTTCAGTTTGTCATTGGCAAAGGCCCGGTCCTGGATGGACTTGATAGCCCGCAGCTGGTCCCGCCGGTGGATGAGGGTCACCTGGCGGCCAAACTTGGTGAGGTACAGGGCCTCCTCCACCGCAGTGTCCCCGCCGCCCACCACATAGATGTCCATGTCCTCAAAGAAGGCGGCGTCGCAGGTGGCGCAGTAGGAAATGCCCTTGCCGATGAAGTCTTTTTCGCCGGTGCAGCCGATGGGCCGGGGATGGGCGCCGGCGGCGATGATGACGGAATGGGCGGCGTATTCGCCCTTTTTGCCCTTTAAGCGCTTGATGTCGCCTTTCAGGTCTACCTCGACAATGGTGTCAAAGACCTTTTTCGCGCCGTGGCGCTCGGCCTGGGCCACCATCCGGGCCACCAGGGAGGGGCCGGACTCATTCCTGAGGCTGCCGGGGTAGTTGTCGATTTCAGCCGTGATCACAATCTGGCCGCCCTCTTTCTCCTTTTCGATGATGAGGGTGTCCAGCCGGGCGCGGCCGGTGTAGATGGCTGCGGAAAGGCCGGCAGGGCCTGCGCCGATGATGATCACGTCATAGATTTTTTCTTGCATCAGATTTCCTCTTCCTGGTTATTCCACTTCAAACACGGTCTGCCCGTCAATTTCGGTGGCGAGGGCGGTGAGGGCGGTGTTCATGATCTTCCGCCTGACGGCCTTCTCCTCCTCCAGCGGCAGCGCGGGATTGCCCAGGGGATGGGGGATGGCGACAGCCGGCACGATCCGGTTGGCGCCCACGGTCTGGGAGATGGGGGTGACTGTGCATACATGAACCACGGGGATGCCCGCACGCTCAATTTCTTTTACCATCGTTGCGCCGCAACGTGTGCAGGTCCCTCATGTGGAGGTCAGGATCACAGCCTGAACATTCTCCTCAATCAATTCCTTTGAGAACTCCTCGGCAAAGGCCTTGGCGTTCTTCACGGCGGTGCCGTTGCCCACGGTGGAGAAGAAATAGCGGTACAGGGAACCGATTTTGCCATCCTTCTCAAATTCCCGCATCACGTCCACGGCCAGCACCCGGTCGGCGTCGGCATTGGCGTAGGAGGGGTCGTAGCCGCCGTGGGCGGTGGCATAGGCGTCCTTGGACAGATAGTTGACGCCATCCAGGTCATAGCGGCCGTACTTGGTGGCGCTGGAGCTCTCGATGTGGTCGGGGTTGCCCAGGGGCACGATGCCGCCGGAGGTCACCAGGGCGATCTTGGCCTTGGTGATGTCCTTCACCGCGGGTTGCGGATCCACCCGGTCAAAGATGGGCATGGGGTACTCGGTGGTGAAGGGCTTGCCCTTCAGCTTTTTCATCAGCATGTCCACCGCGCGCTTGGAGCCCCGGTCCTCTTCAAACAGGTTTACCCGGATGCCCTGGGGGATATAGCCCTCCTCGCTGGAGGCGCCGATGGGTTCCTGGTTGGCCAATTTCAGCGCCAGGGCAGACATCTTCTTCACGGCATCCCGCATGCCCACGGCGGAGTTGCGGGTGGCGATGATGTACACCTTCTGCCGGAACATGTCAGCGCCGGGGTTTTCCTCATACATGCCGGTGAGGACGGGGATCTTCAGTTCCTCCCGCACCGCTTCGCAGATGGCGCCGCAGGCCACGCCATAGCGGCCGGCGTTGAAGGCCGGGCCCGCGATGAACAGGTCGGGCTTGGCTTTCCTGATGAAACCAATCAGCTTCTTCTTGGCGTCCTCCATGTTCTCATTGAAATAGGAGTCGCCGCAGATGACAGTGCCCACAATGTCGGCCTTGTCGCCAAAGGCGCTGCCCAGGGCCAGGCCGGGCCCCACCGCGCCGTCCCGGTATTCCGGGGGCACATGGGCCATTTCCTCGCCGCCAATCTGGGCAAAGAACTGGTTGATGTAATGGACAATCCTGATCTTGCTCAAATTCCTTCTCTCCTTTCCTGATGTTCTTCTTTACCGCGCGCTCAGGTAGGCGAAGCCCACCTCGCTGGTGGCGCCGGTGATGGCCTGGATTTCCACCGTGATGGTGCCGTCCTCGTGCTTGTTCTGGTCCCAGCCGCCGGCGATGATGCCCACGTATTCCTCCGTGCCGATGACCCGGTCCATCCGGGGCAGGGTGATTACCTGGTTGGCGTTGCCGCCGGTCACCAGGGCGTCTGCGGATTCATGGGCGTCCGCCAGGGACTGGGAGGCGCCGTCCTGGCCGGCGTATTCGTCGGTGATTACCACGGTCTTGATGCCGCGGTCGGTGATCTTGCGGCAGTTCATCATCAGGTCGGTGTCGGGGTTGCCGAAGCCTTCTTCAGAGATGATGACGCCGTCCAGCCCCAGGAAGCCGCACAGCTTGGCCGTCCAGTCCGAGGAGCGCACCTTGTCTGCCAGGTAGACGTTTTCATTGGTGATGATCATGGCGGCAAAGTTCAGGTCCTTGCCGTGGCGGGCATACAAGTCGTGCACGATGGGGTTGTTCTGGTGCACATAGGTGGGGTTCTTGTCGCAGGCGGACACGCAGTTGCCGGAGATGATGGCCCCGTCCATGACCTCGGTGGGGGACATGATGGTGGGCAGGATCTTCTTGGCATCCACGCCATAGACATAGGTGTCGTGGAGCAGGCCCTGGCTTTGCAGCATCTGCACATAGCCCACCCGGGGCAGGTCCGGGTATTTTTTCAGGCCGTCCATGAAGGGCAGGGATTCAAACACCTCCACCGTCTCAGGCACCAGGTCCCGGGCCAGTTCGCCCAGGTACACTGCGGTTTTGAGGCCCGCTTCCCGCACGGCATGCTCATGCTCGTGGGAGCCCAGGCCCTTTCTGGGGGTGATTACCAGCACCAGGTTGTTGGTCTGGGAGAAAGGGGTGTATTTGGCGCCGATGCCGGACATGTCCAGGATGCCTTCCTGGAAGCCCACGATCCGGCCGGTGGTGACCACGGCCGCACCCTTTAATACATGGGTCCTGCCGCTGCCCACCGTGTCCACGGGGGAGATGACGCCGGGGAACATGCCGCCGGGGCCTTCCACCTTCACCCGGGGCTCGATGACGTCCTTCACCGGGGTGATGCGGACGGATTCACCGGGCCTGGCGATGTCCACCTTGACGCTGACGATGCGCTCATCCTTCAGGATCAGGGCTTCCACCGTCTTGCTGTCCACGGTGAGCACGCCGTTTTCCACCTTGGACACGTCGCCGAACTGGATGTCGGTGATGGGGATGTAACCTAGTTCTAACCTCAAACCAAACTCCTCCTTTTTGAAATGGTAATAATCAATCGCCTGTCAAAGACGGGTTGGCGCAGGGGGATCAAGGGGGCTTACCGCCGGATGCTTCAGGGCCTCAAATGTTTGCTGCCCCGGCATAAAGCTGTCCAGTGCGGACAAGATCAGGGTGAAGTCCACCAGCTGCAGGTCGGCTTTGGCGTTGCTGTCGATGGGTTTTTTGATGTTGGCAAAGCGCTCCACAGTCTGGATGCTGTGCTCGATGATGTTCAGGGAAGAAAGGCACAGGCCGGCTTCGGGCTGGTCTGTGATGCCGATGGATTTGTAGAGGGTTTCGTTGGGTTTGACGCTGCCGGACAGGGGATGGGTGAGGAGGCGGTGCCCCAGATGCACAAAATCACGAACGATGCACATCAGTTCGTGAAGGGACACGTCGCGGTAGTCCACCGCGCAGACGGCCTGGCTGCTCAAATGCCCATGCACCATGGGGTTGTTGGTCAGCACCTTCACCTCTGTTGCCCTTCCTTTCACACACTTAATCCAGGTACCTGAACCTCTGTGTAAAACCTGAAAGATTCTCGCGGCTGGCCGCGATTGCTTCGCCGGTGACTGTGCTCTCCAGAGTGCTGTCCCGTTTTCAGTCCTGTTTCCTGAGATCTTCATGCCCGTCCGGTACGAGGGGCACTTATTCCTTCGGCCGCGGCTGCCCGCGCTCTCCTGAAAACGATCATCCAGACCGTATGCAGTTCATACAAAGTATACGCTATGTGCTACAAAGTTTCAAGCCTGAAAACAGGTTTTCCTGCCAATTTTCAGCCGGGCAGCACCCGGGCTTCAGCCGGCGCCCTGGGCGCCTGTTTTCAGCATGCTCTCCAGGATCATGTGGTCGGTTTCCCGCATGCCCTCCCGGGCGATCCGGGCCACCTCCCGGATGGTCTGGTTGATGTCCCCGGTGTTCAGGCCCTGGCCTGTTTTCAGGCTGCGGCCGTTTTTCGCCATGTCCAGGGCCAGGAGGGAGCAGTCCAGGGCAACGGCAATCTTGCTGGCGCAGGAGGCCTTGGCCCCGTCGCAGAAGATGCCCCCGGCGGTCAGCAGGGAGGTGCTGATCACCTGCTCCATCTGGGCCAGGTCCAGCCCCTGAAGGAAGGCCAGCCCGGCGCCGGCAGCGGCAGCTGCGCTGACCACGCCGCAAAAGGCGGACAGCTTGCCCACCAGGGCCTTCATCTGGATGGCCAGCAGGTTGGACCATACCAGCCCCCGGCGCAGCGCTTCCTGGCTCATGTTTTTTTCTGTGGCATAGACGATCAGGGGCAGGGAGGCGGTGATGCCCTGGTTGCCGGAGCCGGAATTGATCACCACCGGCAGGGTACAGCCGGCCATCCGGGCATCGGAGCCTGCGGCGGCATAGGCCCGGATGCGCTCTCTTAAGGAATCCGGGGCTGCGTCCATCAGGGTGCGGCCCACCATGGCGCCGTAGCTGTTTTCCAGCCCTTCCTCCGCGATGCGCAGGTTATAGTCAATCTGACGGTCAATCAGGTCCACCAGGTCCTGGTGGCTGCCAAAATCAAGGGATTCCACAAAATGCAGGATCTCTGCCACATCGATGCCGGTTTCCTGAGCCTCCTCAGCAGGCGCTTCCGGAGCTGCTGCAACCGGCAGGCTGCGGCCGTTTTTCATCAGGGACACAAACCGGGCGTGTCCCCCTTCAATGACAGCCTCTGCCCAGTCCTCCCCGGAGGTGAGGCGGGCCCTGATGTACAGGCTGTCCACCCCCCTGGCGTGGTGAACCCTAACCCGGCCTGCTGCCACAAAATCCCGGGCCTGCGCAAGCGCCTGTTCATCAATGGGCCGGAGCACCTCCAGCATCAGGGCCGGGTCGCCGCCAAAGCAGCCCGCGGCAGCTGCTGCCGCCATGCCGCACATCCCACCGGTGCCCGGCACGGTGACGCTCTGGGCGTTTTTGATGATGTTGCCGCTGCAGTACAGGTCGATGCTTTCCGGCGCCCGGCCCAGCAATTCCCGGGCCTTGGCCACGCACAGCGCAATGGCAATGGGCTCGGTACAGCCCATGGCGGGCACCAGCTCTTCCTTCAGTATCCGGGCATAATCCTTCATGAAAAACTCCTGCACATGTATTGCTCATCCAGCCTGGCAGCACAGGCGCCAGAACCACGGGTATAGAATACCACAGATTGTACTTTTTATGTACAGGATTTTTCCCGGACTTGTTACAGTTTGGTGAATAAAGGCAACAGACAGGCCCGGACTATGGTATAATTCAGAAAACCTGTTTGGGAGGCGGCGCACGTGTTTGGAAAACTGATGAACAACTACTACTACGGCAAGAGCGGCAAGGGGGACTACAAGCGGGACGACCTGCCCCGCAACCGCTGGCAGCTCTTCTGGGAGATGCTCCGCATCCGCCTCTCCGGCTTGTTCCGCCTGAACCTCATGACCGCCATCGCCTTCCTGCCGCTGATTTACGTGCTGGTGGTGATGGTCAACGCGCTGTTCTCCCACCTGGTGGGGCTGTCGGAGGTGGTGGCCGACCCCGAGCAGGCAGCCCTGGCCGCGGAAGTCATCAAGGAAAGCCCCAACCAGATTTACAGCATCCTGTTTTCAGCCCTGGTGATGGCCATCCCTGCCATCGCCATCACCGGACCTGTCCAGGCCGGCATGGCCTACATCACCCGCAACTGGGCCCGGGACGAGCACGCCTTCATCTGGGCGGATTTCAAGGACGCCGTGAAAGAAAACTGGAAGCAGGCCCTGGGGGTGTCTGTGATCACCGGCCTGGCGCCCATCATCATGCTGGTGTGCTGGCAGTTTTACGGCGGCATGGCGCAAACCAGCTCCATGCTGTATGTGGTGCCCCAGGTGCTCACCATGGCCCTGGGCATCATCTGGATGATGTCCCTGGTGTTCATGTACCCCATGATGGTCACCTACAAGATGAACCTGCGCACCGTGATCCGCAATTCCCTGCTCCTCACCATCGGCCGCCTGCCCCAGACGGCCGGGGTGCGTCTGGTGATGCTGGTGCCCACCCTGATTGCCGTGCTGGTGGCCTTTTATACCCCCTACATGATGTATGCCCTCATGGCCCTGGCAGGCTACTACATCCTGCTGGGCAACGCCCTGGCCCGCTTCGTCCAGGCCTCCTTCACCAACGCCACCTTCGACCGCTTCATCAACCCCAGAATCGCCGGGGTGGAGGTGAACCGCGGCCTGTCTTCTGATGAGGACCTTGACGACGAGGAGGAAGAGGACATCCATCAGGCGGAGCACCTTCAGTAGGCATGTACGCAGATTTCGCCCTGGTATACGACCGTCTTATGGCGGAGGTGGACTACGCCGCCTGGGCCCGGCACTACCGGGATTTGCTGGCGGCAAACGGCGTCACGGAGGGCGCCTTTGTGCTGGAGGCCGCCTGCGGCACCGGCAGCCTCACCATCCCCCTGGCGCAGCATTTCCGCCTCCTGCCCAGCGACCTTTCCGAGGACATGCTTTCCGTCGCCGCCGCCAAGGCCAGGGCTGCAGGGCTGTCCCTGCGGTTTTTGCGCCAGGACATGCGGGCCCTGTCTGCCCACAAACTAGCAGATGCCCTCATCTGCGGCTGCGACGGGGTGAACTACCTGCTGGATGACCAGGCGCTGCGGGACTTTTTCCACAGCGCCCACCGGGTGCTGAAGCCCGGCGGCGTCCTGGCCTTTGACCTGTCCAGCCGGGACAAATTGAGCCGGGTGCTGGGCAGCGGGCCCCAGGTGCTGCGGGAAACGGACATCTGCTACATCTGGGAAAACGCCTGGGAGGAGGAGGGCAGCCTGCTTCACATGTCCCTGGCCATCTTCCTGCGGGAACAAGACGGGCGCTATGTCCGCATCAACGAGGAGCAGACCCAGCGGGCCTACACGGAGGAGGAGCTGCGAAGCGCCCTTCAGGAAGAAGGCTTCACTAAAATCAACTGCTACGGCAACTACACCACACGCAAGCCCGCGCACAATGCCCAACGGCTTCACATCACAGCCATCAAGGAATGAAAGAAGAACCATGACCACACCACTGATTTATCCGGACAAAGACAGCCTGCTGCGCCTGATGCTGCGCGGCGGCGAGGTGCGGGTGCTGATGGCCCGCACCACCCGCATGGCCCAGGAAGCGGCCGACATCCACCAGGCCAGCGACACCGCGGCGGCTGCCATGGGCAGGGTGCTGCCGGTATGCGCCATGATGGGCGGCCTCATCAAGGAGGAAGAGGGGCGCCTCACTGTCAGCATCGCTGGGAACGGGGCCGGTGGCCGCATCACCTGCGGCGTGCAGCACAACCGCCTGAAGATTGCGGTGGCCAACCCCCAGGCCGAGCTGCCCAAAACCCCGGACGGCCGCCCTGACGTGGCGGGCTTCATCGGCCGGGAAGGCCAGATTGTGGTGGTGAAGGACTTCAAGGGCGGCGAGCCTTTTTCCTCCATCGCCCACCTGGTGTCCGGCGAACTGGGGGAGGACTTCGCCCATTATTTCACCGTGTCCGAACAGGTGCCCTCCCTGGTGTCCCTGGGCTGCCTCAACCAGGATGGGGTGGTCCTGTCCTCCGGCGGCATTCTGATCCAGGCCATGCCCGGCTGCTCAGACAGCACCATCACGGACCTGGAAAACCGCATCCCTTTTTATGCCAACATCAGCCGGGAGATTTATGACCGGGGCCTGATGCAGCTGGCCAGCGCCTGGTTTTCTGATTTTGAGCCCGAGTTTCTGGGGGAGGAGCCCCTGCTGCTCCGCTGCGACTGCAGCCGGGACAAGATGCGCAGGGCGCTGGCTGCCCTGGGGCGGGAGGATTTGCAGGAGATGGCGGACCAGGAGGAGCCGGTGGAGATCACCTGCCATTTCTGCAGGAAGGAGCGCAGCTTCCCCCGGGAGGAAATCCGCGCCCTGTTGGAGGAGAACCAGCCGTGAATTTCATCGATTTTGACCAGCACTTCATGGATTTTATGCACGCCTGGCTGGAAGAGCACCAGGACGAGTTGATGAACATCGCCCAGGTGGAGCAGATGATGCCCCAGCTGTATGAGCTGTTTGCTGACAGCCCCATGCCCTGGCTGGACATGAAAAGCCCCCGGGCCTATTTTGAGGGCATCACCAGCCCCGCCCAGCTGCTTCAGATGATGCTGGGCTACCTGCAGTCCGGGGTTCCCCTGCCGGACCTGCTTTTGATGCGGATGGTGGAGATGGGGGAGCCCATGGAGCAGCCCCTTTTGGACCTGCTCTTCAGCGAACAGGCCCAGCAGGAGGCCCGGATGCTGTGCGTGCGCCTGCTGATAGACATCGGCTGCCACCGGCCCATGCAGGCCTACATCGCCTGGCAGAGCAACCGGGAGGACCGGGACGACCTGGCAGATTTTGCCCTGGAAGCCCTGGAGGAGATGGGGGAGGCCGCCGTCCCCGCCATGCTGGACGCCCTGGAGGAGGCCAACAACTGGGGGCGGGAAGCGCTGCTCTCCGTCCTGAGCCGCTACCCCGGCCACCCGGCAGTGTTCACCAACCTGATGCGCCTCTTTGACGCCCTGCCCGAGCGCCAGGCCATCCTGGCCGCCTACCTGGGCCGCCTGGGGGACGACCGGGCCCTGCCCGCCCTGCTGGAGCGGGCCAACGAAGACGGCCTGTCCTACCTGGACTTCATCGAGCTGCGCAGCGCCATCGAGGCCCTGGGCGGCGACGCCCCGGAGCGCAGCTTCGACGCGGACCCGGAATACGACGCCCTGATGGGGCTCAACTGACGCCATGATCTGCAAATCCTGCCAACAGGAATCCAACACCGCCTCCCGCATCTGCCCCTTCTGCGGGCAGTACATGGGGGCGGAGCCGGACCCCGTCCTGCCGGAGGAGGCCTTTGCTGCGCCTGACCTGATGGACACCCGGCCCCGGGTCTATACCCGGGGGGCAGGGGGCAAACGGGTGCTGAAGAAAACCCGGAGGAAGCGCCAGAAGAGAAGGCGGCGGCCCTCCAAAACCAACACCTACCAGAGCGCCATGGTGAACTGGATGAAGGTGATGGTGGTGGTGCTGTCCCTGGTGTTCGCCGCCGGGGTGGGCGCCCTGGTCTGGCTGCAGGTCACTCCCTCGGGCCAGTTGACCAAGGCCCGGATGGGGCGCTCCTCTACCTCAGACGCCTACTGGGCCCTGGGCACAGAGCTGCTGGACCAGGGCTACATCAACCGCTCCATCACTACCTATTTGAAGGCCGAGGAGCTGGAGCCCGACCGCAAGGACCTGGATGAAAAGCTGCTGCTGCTGGCGGAGGCCTATGAGGCGGCCAACCAGGTGCCCCTGGCGGAGGAGGTCTACAAGCGGATCTATAAGGAATTAAGCCCCGCCAAGCCCGCCGCCTACCGCCTGGCCATCAACATCATGCTGGACCAGAACCGCCAGTTTGAAGCCGTCAGCCTGCTGCAGACCGCCTATGAAAAAACCGGGGATGAAGGCTTCTTCAACCAGCGCTCCCAGCTGATGCCCCAGCCCCCCAAGGCGTCTTTGCCTTCAGGCAAGCACATGTACGACAAATTTGTGCAGTTCATCTCCACCCAGGACTATGACATCTACTACACCACCGGGGAGGGGCTGCTGCCGGAAACCGGCACAAAATATACCGGCAGGATTCACCTGACGGAGGGCACCTACAACTTCCGGGCGGTCTGTGTGTCCAGCGAATTGGTCAGCGACGAGATGTCCATCCGCTACACCATCACCCTGCCCACCCCCATGGCCCCCAAAACCAACATGCTGTCCAAGACCTATGAGCGCCAGATCAAGGTGTCCCTGCGCATCGTGGATGAGGAGGACAAGGACGTCACCCTCTACTACACCATCGACGGCACCAAGCCGGGCCTGGATTCCCCCCGCTATACCGGCGACCCCATCCTGATTCCCCCGGGCCGCAGCCTGCTACGGGCGGTGGCGGTGAACAAATACGGCAAGATGTCCAGCGAGCTGATGCAGGAGTTCAAGGTCAACAGGCCCTGGAAGCCCTATTTCCGGGCAGAGAACGACCAGTTTTCCGGCTTCTCCCTGAACAAGACCACCAGGGACGCCTTCATCTCCCAGTTTGGCCAGCCCGACAAGGAGGAGGCCCTGGAGAACGAACCGGTGAAGGGCGCGGCCACAAGGGCCAGCTACCCCTGGGGTGAGGCCCGCTTCTACCAGGCAGAGGAAGGCCTGCTGCTGTATTACATCAACACCAGCCTGGGCAGCCTCAAGGGCCCCCGGAACACCGCGGTGGGCATGGCCATTAAAGATGTTACGGACAAGTTCCGGGACATGGGGCAATTGCCCAACGACCGGGGGGACCGGGGCATTTACTACGACATCAAGGAAGGCTATGCCCGCTACCGGGTGGCCTCCGACGATCCCTTGACCGGCACCCTGGAATACGTCTATGTGGGCAGCGAGGAGGCCAGCACCACCATTTTGCGCTACGACATCGTGGACGGCAGGGTTGCCGGCATCCTGATGTCCTTCCTGGGCCACCGCCAGAGCATGGTGGAATAAGGCCGTCCATTACACGCAAGAGGTTTCACAATGAGAGAGATCAAATCCCCCAGAAAGCCGTTCATCTACTACTATGTCATTGCCATGGTCATCATCATGCTGCTCAACGCCTTTATTTTCCCCAGGCTGCTACAGCCCAAGGTGAAGGAGGTGCCCTACAACGAGTTCCTCACCATGCTGGAACAGGGGCAGGTGAAAGAGGTCAGCCGGGACGATGTCCAGATCATGTTTGCGGACAAGTCCGAGCCGCCCCAGCTGTACAAGACCGGCCCCATGGAGGACCCTGGCCTGACAGACAGGCTGCGGGAGGCGGGCATCACCTTCTACACGCCCATTGTGGAGCCCGCGTCGCCCCTGATGTCCTTCCTGATGACCTGGCTGTTGCCCATCGGCTTTTTCCTGCTGATCGGCCGCCTGTTCAGCAACCGCCTCCAGAAAATGGGGGGGATGAACGCCATGCAGCTGGGCAAGAGCAACGCCAAGATCTACATCGAGTCTGAAACCGGCACCACCTTTGACGACGTGGCCGGCCAGGAGGAAGCCAAGGAAGCCCTGTACGAGGTGGTGGACTTCCTCCACAACCCCAAGAAATACACCGAGGTGGGGGCCATCATGCCCAAGGGCGTCCTGCTGGTGGGCCCTCCCGGAACGGGCAAAACCCTGCTGGCCAAGGCCGTGGCCGGGGAGGCCAAGGTGCCTTTCTTCTCCATCTCAGGCAGCGAGTTTGTGGAAATGTTTGTGGGCATGGGGGCCGCCAAGGTGCGGGACCTGTTCAAGCAGGCCAACGAAAAAGCCCCCTGCATCGTCTTCATCGACGAGATTGACACCATCGGCAAGCGCCGGGAAGCGGGGGCCGGCTTTGGCGGCAACGACGAGCGGGAGCAGACCTTGAACCAGCTGCTCAGCGAGATGGACGGCTTTGACGGCAGCAAGGGGGTCATGCTCCTGGCGGCCACCAACCGGCCGGAGATCCTGGACCCTGCCCTCACCCGGCCCGGGCGCTTTGACCGCCGCATCCCGGTGGAGCTGCCGGACCTGCCCGGCCGCGTGGCCATCCTGAAGGTCCATGCCAAGAAGGTGAAGCTGGCCCCGGATGTGGACCTGGAGCGGGCCGCCCGTGCGGCAGCCGGCGCCTCCGGCGCGGACCTGGCCAACCTCATCAACGAGGCCGCCCTCCGTGCGGTGCGCCACAGCCGCAAGACCGTCACCCAGGAAGACCTGGAGGAGAGCATCGACGTCATCGTGGCCGGCTACCAGAAGAAGGACCGGGTGATGAGCGACAAGGAAAAGAAGATCGTCGCCTACCACGAGGTGGGCCACGCCATGGTGGCAGCCCTGCAAACCCATTCCGCCCCGGTGCACAAGATCACCATCATCCCCCGCACCTCCGGCGCCCTGGGCTTCACCATGCAGGTGGAGGAGGAGGAGCGCTACCTGATGAGCAAGGAGGACATCGAAAACAAGATTGCCACCTTGACCGGCGGCCGTGCAGCGGAGGAATTGGTCTTCAACTCCATCACCACCGGCGCCGCCAACGACATCGAGCAGGCCACCAAATTGGCCCGGGCCATGGTGACCCGCTTTGGCATGGTGCCGGAGTTTGGCATGGTGGCCTTTGACCAGCAGCAGAACCAGTACCTGGGCGGCGGCTTCACCACCAACTGCTCCAGCGAAACCCAGGGCAAGATTGACGCCCTGACGGTGCAGATCGTGAAGGACCAGTACGACAAAGCCTTCCAGTCTCTGCAGGACAACCAGGGCAAGCTCCACGAAATCGCCCAGGTGCTGTACGAGCAGGAGACCCTGACCGGCGAGCAGTTCATGGAGATTCTGGGCAGCCAGGCCAAGCTGGCGGAGCCCACGCCCGCCCTGGAATCAGGCACGCTATAAACATAAAAAAGAACAAACAACAGGGCCCCGCTCATTGGAACGGGGCCCTGTTTAACTTACAAATCTCAGGCTCTGGTCTCAGGCGCTTTTTCTGCCTTTGCTGCGCAGCTTGCCCAGGCGGCTGCGGAAGCGGGTTTTCTGCTTTTTCACCGGGGGCAGGCTGATCACGTGGCCTTCATCGTAATACACTTGCTCCGGCGGATTCTCCAGCTCCTGGGGGTTGTTGATCAGGTGCTGGTACAGCCGCAGGAACTTGCTGTACACCATCCCGGCGCAGACCCGCTCATCGGCGGTAACCCCGGCAGGCAGGATGCGCTTGCGCACTGGCTGGCCGTTCACATCCAGGTCCACCGTGCGCTCAACGTTGCCGATCACCACAAACAGGGAGGTGGAGCCGAAGTTGTAGATGTGGTGGAAGACATGGGGCAGGCCGATAGAGGCGTTGTTGCTGAAGAAGAGCCCGGTATGGAAGGGGCTGGCATCCAGGAGGTATTTGGGCAGGAGGCCGTAGCGGTCCAGCACCCGGGCAAAGCCCACCAGGGTGTTGGCCACCAGGGGGCGCTTCAAGAGGTTGGCCACCTTCATGGTGCTGTTGTCGGCATCCGCTTTGCGGGTCTGCTCGATGGCTTCCTTGATGCGGGCGGCCACGTCAAAGATGGTGTCGTGGGGGTCAAACTTGCATTTGGCCACGTTTTCCTTCACGGACCCGTCCGCCGTGTCCTGGAGCACCGCGAAGGAGCACACGATGTCCTTGCGGGTGTAGTAGCGCTTGTTGATGATGAAGCGGTTCAGCTGGGGCTGCTGGGAGATGGCCCGCACATAGGCTGCGATGAACAGCTCCATGAAGGTGATCCGATAGCCTTCCCGGCCTTTTTCCGCCATGAAGCGGGCCAGCTTTTCGTAGTCGATTTTATAGGTCAACATCACCTGGGCATCGCAGCGCATGGGCATCAAATAGGGGGTCAGCGCGATGACCGGGTCGATTTCTTTCACGAGATATCCGTCTCCACGTTTTCCAAACATGGTCAAATCCTCAACTTTCTGTCCCGACTGTTGGAATTGGGAAAAGTATAGACGGATTCAACGTTTGTGTCAATTTAATCAGTTTGACACTGCCCAAACCCCGTTGTATACTAATGAAAAAGTCCTGCCCTTTGGCAGTTAGGAGGAAGTATGGCTTTAGTCAATTCACGCGAGATGTTCAAAAAGGCCTATGAGGGCGGTTACGCCATCGGTGCCTTCAACGTCAACAACATGGAAATCATCCAGGGCATCGTGGAAGGCGCCGCAGAGGAGAAGGCTCCCCTGATTTTGCAGGTGTCCGCCGGCGCCCGCAAGTATGCCAACCACACCTACCTGATGAAGCTCATCGAGGCAGCGGTGGAAACCAGCAACCTGGACATCGTGGTGCACCTGGACCACGGCCCGGACTTTGAGACCTGCAAGGCCTGCATCGACGGCGGCTTCACCTCCGTCATGATTGACGGCAGCCACCTGCCCCTTGAGGAAAACATCGAACTCACCCGCCAGGTGGTGGAATACGCCCACAAGTTCGACGTCACCGTGGAGGGCGAACTGGGCCGCCTGGCCGGCGTGGAGGACGACATCAAGGTCTCCGCCGAGGACAGCAGCTACACCCGTCCGGAGGACGTGGAAGAATTCGTCTCCAAAACCGGGGTGGACAGCCTGGCCATCGCCATCGGCACCAGCCACGGCGCCTTCAAGTTCAAGGGCGAGCCCAAACTGCGCTTTGACATCCTGGAAGAAATCCAGCGCCGCCTGCCCGGCTTCCCCATCGTGCTCCACGGGGCATCCAGCGTCATCCCCGAGTACGTGGAGATGATCAACCAGTACGGCGGCAAGCTGGACGGCGCCCAGGGCGTGCCGGAAGCCATGCTGCGCAAGGCCGCTTCCATGGCCGTGTGCAAGATCAACATCGACTCCGACCTGCGCCTGGCCTTCACCGGCGTCATCCGCAAGCATTTTGCCGAGCATCCCGACCACTTCGACCCGCGCCAGTACCTGTCTGACGCCCGGGCAGCCCTGAAGGGCATGGTCCGCCACAAGATCGTCAACGTCTTGGGCTGCAACGGCAAAGGCTGATCTTTTTCTGCCCGGTGTCCCTGATGCACCGGGCATTACCATGTGAAAACAGAAGGAAGGTATTTCATGGAACTACGAGGCAAAGTTGTTGTCGCCCAGGGGGGCGGCCCCACCGCGGTGATCAACCAGTCCCTGGTGGGGGCTGTGCTGGAAAGCCGCAAATTCCCCCAGATCACCAAGGTATACGGCGCTGTGGGCGGCGTGCGGGGCATTATTGACGAGCGCTTCATGGACTTGACCCAGGAAACCACCCACAACCTGGAGCGGGTGGCCGTCACGCCCTCTTCCGCCCTGTCCTCCACCCGGGACAAGCCCGATCAGAAGTACTGCGAGGAGATCTTCAAGGTCTTCCGGGCCCATGACGTGCGCTACTTCTTCTACATCGGCGGCAACGACTCCTCCGACACCGTGCGCATCGTCAACGAGCGGGCGGAGCAGGAAGGCTACGAGTTCCGCGCCATCCACATCCCCAAGACCATTGACAACGACCTGATGGTCAACGACCACACCCCGGGCTATCCCTCTGCCGCCAAATTTGTGGCCCAGAGCTTCATGGGGGTCAACCTGGACAACCATGCCTTGCCCGGCGTTCACATCGTGGTGGTGATGGGCCGGCATGCCGGCTTCCTGACGGCGGCGGCCTCCGTGGCCCATCAAAACCCGGAGGACGGCCCCCACCTGGTCTACTTGCCCGAGCGCGCCTTCAACATCGACAATTTCGTCATGGACGTGAAAACCATGAACGACCGCTTCGGCCGCTGCCTCGTCGCCGTGTCCGAAGGCATCCAGGACGAGGCCGGCGTGCCCATCCTCACCAAATTGATGCCCACCGAGCGGGATGCCCACGGCAACGTCCAGCTGTCCGGCACCGGCGCGCTGGGCGAGCAGCTGGCCCGCCAGGTCAAGGAAAAGCTGGGCCTGTCCCGGGTCCGCTCCGACACCCTGGGCTACCTCCAGCGCTCCTTCATCGGCTGCGTGTCCGATGTGGACCAGCGGGAAGCCCGGGAGGTGGGGGAGAAGGCTGCCCAGTTTGCCATCTGGCACAATGTGGACGGCTCCATCGTCATTGAGCGCACCGGCAACTACGACGTGAACTACCGCCTGGTGAATCTGGAGCAGATCGCGGCGAAAACCAAATTGATGCCGGACAACTTCATCAACAAGGAAGGCAACAACGTCACTGAGGACTTTGTCCACTACCTGCGGCCGCTGCTGGGCTCTGAGATGCCCGAAGCCGCCCGCCTGCGCGCCCCCCTGGTGCCCAGGATTCATACCAGGTAACGTGTTCTCGGCAGGGTGCTACGGCGCCCTGCCGAAGTTCTTTGCCCATGAAAAGGAGTCGCCATGAAGAAGATCGCAGTGCTCACCAGCGGCGGGGACAGCCCCGGCATGAATGCTGCTGTGATGGAGGTTTCCCGTTTCGCAGCCT
>ENA-UOUL01003290-UOUL01003290.1-bioreactor-metagenome-genome-assembly--contig:-NODE-3290-length-16836-cov-24.902500_pt1 | contig 16836 bp, 13 predicted proteins | sample MGYA00249838_ERZ747220 | MGnify/ENA primary metagenome ERZ747220 (study PRJEB28778, sample SAMN05720191) | bioreactor metagenome | isolation source: Anaerobic biogas reactor | place: USA:Washington...
GAGCAGAACAACACAAAGGCAAAGAAGTAGTACAGGTAGACGTTTGTCTTTAGTTCCCATAAATGTGATGAGTATTCTCCTGTAGATAAGGATTATGATAATTATTCAGGGCGCCTGATGAGCTGCCGTCGATATGGTGAGCGTTCGCTCGAGCGTTTCGGGATTTCACAGAGGGAGATCCGATACCGCCGGATCCTGAAGGGGCCGGGGTGAAACGACCGGGAAGGCCATGTGCTGCCCGATATACAGGAATGCCCGCGGCTTTTCTCATGCCCGGACCCGATTCCCATACGGCCTCGAACTGAAAGGGTGAGTCCGGACCCGTGCCGCCGGCCGACATCGACGGTAGTGCAAAGCGATCCGAACAGGCTCCTCTCTTATGATCGTCTCGACGAGGCAACGTGGCCGGCGAAGGTGCAACCGCTGTCCGGGATGCCTGACCCCGGCACGTTGGCCTGAAGGTGGAACCCGGCCGGCGTGTTATCTGCGGGAAAGGGGACGTATCGATAGCGGGAGGTGCAGGCGGAGGCCTGCGTGAGCACCGCCGGGTGAGCGGTCCGCAACGAGGGGGCCCCGGGGTGAGAGAGAAGCAAACTCTTTTTTACCCCCGTGAACAAAGGATCTCTGATGCCCGACCGATCCCGGAACCACGCTGGTTCCGGGCAGATCGAACCTTTACTCTCACCGCTTCATCCCGTAAATAATTTTATGCGCTAATATTTATAGAAATTGAGTTTGAACTTGCAGGAGTACCGACAACGTGAGTCAGCCACCCCCCCCTTCATCCGGGTCGCTCACAGGCCCATCCATTCTCGATGCCCTCACCGAGGGCGTACTCCTGATCGACCGGGAGCAGCGGGTGGCTTGGATCAACCGCCCGCTCGAGCGCCTTCTCGGCATCGATCGGGACCCCATCCACGGCAGCAACGCAGGAAAATTCGTGCGCCGGCACCTCGGACCGTGCATCATCGACAGGGCGTGTGCAGATCGGGTAGCGGCGTCACTCTCGATGTCGCAGAGCAGCATCGAGGTCACCTGCACGCTCCGGCCACCCGGCGGCCGGGTCATCATATCGGATGTCATCCTGCAGGACGAACCGTTCCGGGGCATGCGCCTCGTCCGGTTCCAGGGTATCGCCGGGCAGAAACAGGCGGAGGATGCTCTCCGGGAGAGCGATGAGACGTATCGGCAGATCTTCGCGTCGATGGGGGTGGGTTTCGCGTTCTACGAGATGGTCCGCGACAGCGCCGGGCGACCCGTCGACTACCTCATCCTCGACATCGATCCTGCCTATGAGCATATCATGGGGGCGCACCGCGACCGGATCGTGGGCCAAAGGTTCACCGAGATCTATCCCGGTATCGAACCGCTCTGGATAGAACGCTACGATAAGGTTCTTCGCACGCAAAAACCGGCGCGGTTCGAGGAGTACAACCCGAAGTCCGGCCGGTGGTACGACATCGACGCCTACCCGATGCGGGAAGACGACCGGTTCGCGGTCATCTTCACCGAGATCACCGAATGGAAGCAGGCAGAGGAGGCGTTGCAGGAGAGCGAAGAGAGGTATCGTACCCTCTTTGAGAGTGCAAGCGACGCGCTCTTCATCCACGATCGCAACGGGAAGATCCTCGACGTAAACCGGGCAGCGGTCGAGCGCCTTGGCTACTCACGGGAAGAACTGCTGGCAATATGCCTCACCGACATCGTCCTGCCGGAGTTTGCCGCTCTCGTGCCCGACCAGACCCGGGCGGTCGTGGAGCGCGGCAGGATGATCGTTGAGACCGCCCATCTCGCCCGCGACGGGAGGCGCATCCCCGTCGAGACCTCATCACAGGTCATCCCGTACCGGAAGGGGACGGCTATCCTTGCCGTCTCCCGGGACATCACCCGGCGAAAGCGCTCGGAAGAGGTTCTGCGCCATCAGGCAGAGATGTTTGAGCGGCTCATCGATACGATACCGGTCATGATCGTCATATTCGACCCGGAACTGCGGCAGTTCCGGTTCAACCGGGCGTTCCGCGAGACCCTGGGCTGGACCGAGGAGGATATTGCCGGCCGTGATCTCATGACCGTGGTCTATCCCGACCCGGACTACCGGGCAAAAGCCGCGGCGTTCATGCAGTCGCTTGAACCGGGCTGGCGGGAGTGGAAGGTGACGGCAAAAGACGGCAGCATCGTCGAGAGTTCCTGGGCAAACATCAGCCTTGCGGACACGACCCGGATCGGGATCGGCATCGACCTCCGGGAGCGGAAACGTGCGGAGGAAGCCCTGCGGGCGAGCGAGAAGCGGTTCCGGCTGCTCTCCGAGAACGCTTCAGACATCGTCCTCGTCTTTGATGAGCGAGGGATCATATCGTATGCGAGCCCCTCGGTGAGACCGATCGGCGGGTATGCGCCCGAAGACCTCATCGGGAGGTGCATCTTCGAGTTTGTGCATCCCGACGACCTGCCGCCGGCCCGGGATGCCCTGCAGCGTGCCGCCGCCCACCCGGGCAGGCAGGTCACCCTCGAAGTCAGGGTTCGGCACAGCGGGGAGGACTGGCTGTATCTCGACCTGACCGTCAACAACCTCCTGGATGAGTCGGCCATCCGGGGCTACGTAGTGAACGCCCGCGACATCACCAGGCGGAAGTTGGCGGAAGAAGAGGTACTGCAGAGCGAACGGTCCCTCGCGGCGGAGCTGGACGCTGCACGCCACCTCCAGCAGGTCAGTACGCAGTTGATCCAGGCCGACAGGGTCGAGGCGCTCTACGAGCAGATCCTCGATACCGCGGTGACGATCCTCGCCGCCGACTTCGCGAGCATCCAGATGCTCGATGTAAACCGCGGGCCCACGGGAGAACTCCAGCTCCTCGGCCACCGCGGGTTCACCGAAGAGGCCGCACGGTTCTGGGAGTGGGTGTGCCCCGGTTCCGAGAGCGCCTGCGGAAAAGCGCTCTCCACCAGGCAGCGCGTTATTATACCGGATATCCAGGACTGCGAGTTCCTGGCCGGCAGCGCCGACCGGGACATACTCATGCAGACCGGCATCCGCGCCGTGCAGACCACGCCGCTCTACTCGCGTTCCGGCACCCTGCTCGGCATGCTCTCCACGCACTGGCGCCGGCCGCACGAGCCCACGGCAAGCGAACTGCGTGCAATCGACCTCCTGGCGCGCCAGGCGGCGGATCTCATCGACCGCAGGCGGGCAGAGGATGCTCTCCAGTGCCGCACCGAAGACCTCATCCGGAAGAGCGAGGAACTCGAAGCTGCCCGCGATACCGCCAACATCTACCTCGACATACTGACCCACGACGTCCGGAACGCAAACAACGTCTCGGGCATGTACGCCGACCTCCTGGTTGGTATGACGGAAGGCGACCTGAAGACCTACGCAGAGAAGTTGCATGCCAGCATCGGCCGGAGCACCGAGATCCTCCAGAACGTCGCCACCATCCGGCGGGCCCAGGAGGAGGCGGGGCTTGTGCCGGTGAACCTCGATGCGGTCATCAGGGAGGAGATCGCCACTTTTCGTGGCGCAACCATCCGGTATGCCGGTCATGAGGTCAACGTGCGGGCGGATGGCCTCCTGCCGACCGTCTTTACAAACCTCATCGGGAACGCCATCAAACATGGCGGCCCCGGTGTCGTCGTCACCGTCCGGGTCGAGGAGCGGGACGGCGAGGTGCTGGTCTCGGTCGAGGATACCGGCCAGGGGGTGCCGGATGCGGTGAAGAAGAGGCTTTTCACGCGGTTTGAACGGGGCATGGCCCGGGGGAGCGGTCAGGGTCTCGGCCTCTTCATCGTCCGGACGCTTGTCGCGCGGTATGGGGGCCGGGTCTCTATCGAAGACAGGGTGCCGGGCCATCCGAAGGAAGGAGCGGCCTTTCGGTTTACACTGAAGACGGTCGCATAGGACGGGTGAACCCGGGCGCACGGGTTCGGGGGCGGGCCGGTGCAGCCGGCGGGGAGGCACGGAAGGGGTGTTTGCCGGGTATCGGGAGATGCCTGCCTCCGGCGTTGCAGCTCAAAGAAACGCCGGACGCAGGAGCCCCACCCCACGGGTTTTGCAGCGCTGCATGGGCTGCGTAGATTCTGGTAAGATTTCGCGTGAAGGAGTGCGAAACAAGAAATGGAATGGATCGTTACCACGAGGGCGACAGCCTGGCGAGGAAAACGGATACCCCCCTCCCGAGCTGCCGCAACAGGGCAACAAGAAGAACGAACCGGGTTTTCCAGACCAGCAGGCCTATCATATCCAACCGGCATATGAACTTCTCATGAGCTCGCCCGATGGCATCTACCGCTACTGGGGAAAGTACAACACCGATGACGGCCTTACATGGCACCTTCTCGCCTACCATTGCCTGGACGTCGCGGCGGTCGGTCGCGAACTGATACGGAGAGACCCACAGGTGTTCCAAAAGATCGCCGGGACGATCCCCCTCCGGGATGAGCAGATCTGCTCCCTCATCACGTTCTTCCTCGCCGTCCACGATATCGGGAAGTTCTCCGGGAGGTTCCAGGGTATCAACCCCGCCCTTCAGTCCCACCTCCAGGGCACCGCCTGCCGGATGCCATACAGCCACCACCACACGGCAATGGGCATGCTCGCCTTTATGCGTGAGGTATGGCCGCTGGCGCTTGCCGAAGGGTGGTTTGGAACGGACCCCGGGGAAGATCCGTACGATCTCGAGGACCTCTTCCTCCCGTGGATACGGGCATCTGCCGGCCACCACGGAAAACCTGTCACCGGCAACGGCACGTTCTCCGAACTCTTCGACCCGATGGACCGGGAGGCGGTCTGCGAGTTCGCCCGGGCCTGCGCGGGTCTCTTCCTCTCGGGGCCTCCCGAAAAATCCATCCGGTATTCAACCGAACTGCACGAAACATTCACCCGCGTATCGTGGCTGATCGCCGGGTTGACCGTTCTGAGCGACTGGATAGGGTCGGATGCGGGGATATTCCGGTATCATCAGGATACGATACCCCTTTCGGAGTACTGGCAGCGTTGCGCCGTCCCGGGAGCGAAGGCAGCGGTCGACGCAGCAGGCGTCCTGCCATCCGTCATCGCTCCTTTTCCGGGGATGGCGTCCCTTTTGCCGGAAAACGCTGTCCCGACACCCCTGCAGGAGACCGTCGCCGGCTACGAACTGGCCGGGGGACCCTCCCTCTTCATCATCGAGGACGTTACCGGGAGCGGGAAGACCGAGGCCGCACTTGCTATGGCACATCGCCTCATGGAGGGCGGGTCTGCCGAAGGCATCTTCATGGGGCTGCCGACGATGGCAACCGCGAACGGCATGTATCGCCGGTTCGGTGAAAAATACCGGCAGTTATACCGGGATGGCGAGCACCCCTCGCTCCTGCTGGCCCACAGTGCGCGGGAGCTCTCCAGCCTCTGGCGCCAGTCCATCGGCCCGAAGATCGACAAAAAGACCTTCTCCCCCGATGGAGAGGCGGGGTCGGCCGAATGTGCAGCCTGGCTCTCGGATAACCGGAAGAAAGCCCTCCTCGCTGATGTCGGCGTCGGCACCGTAGACCAGGCGCTCATGTCCGTGCTGCCGCTCCACCACCAATCGCTCCGCCTGCTCGGCCTTGCCCGGCACGTGCTCATCGTCGACGAGGTGCATGCCTACGACGAGTACATGAACACCCTTCTTGAGCGGTTGCTCCAGTTCCACGCGGCTTTTGGCAGCAGCGCGATCTTGCTCTCGGCGACGCTTCCCGGTAGGCTCCGGGAGCGGTTCGTTGCCGCTTACTGCTCCGGCCTCCGGATACCGGCGCCGCCGATACGGGAAGCCGATCCTCCCCTGGTGACCGTCGTCTCCACGGGAGGTGTGGATGAGAAGGCGCTGCAGGCAAACGCTCTCTCCCGGAGGACCGTTGCAGCCGAACTCACCGATAATGAGGCAGATGTGGAATCTTACCTTGAGCATGCCCTCCAGGAAGGCCGGTGCGCCTGCTGGATCCGGAATACTGTCACCGACGCGATCGAGACCTACCAGCGTCTTGTCGGGCGGTGGGGTGACGAACATGTCAAACTCTTCCACGCCCGGTTCACCGTGGGGGACCGCCAGCGGATCGAGGACGATGTGCTGAGATGGTTCGGGAAGCGGAGCACGGACGCCGACCGCAGGGGGAAGATACTGATAGCGACCCAGGTCGTCGAGCAGTCGCTGGATATCGACTTCGATGCGATGGTTACGGATCTTGCGCCCATCGACCTGATCATCCAGCGGGCCGGAAGGCTGCACCGGCACCGGGAGAGAAGGGGCAGGACCGACGTAATACCCGTCCTTCTCATCCTCTCTCCCACTCCCGTCGAGGCCCCGGGGCGAGACTGGTTTACGAGCGTATTCCCGAGGGGCGGCCGGGTATACGAGAAGCACGGACAACTCTGGCTTACCGCACGCCTGCTTGCCGCCCGGGGGCGGATCGTGATGCCCGAAGATGCCCGGTTGCTGATCGAGGGCGTCTTTGGAGAGACTGCACAGGCATCCGTTCCCGATGCACTCAAGTACTGGGAGATACAGGCTGACGGAAAAGACCGTGGGCACGCGGCGCTGGCACAGATAAACGCGTTACGGCCGGAGACAGGGTACGCAGACCTGCACGGCCAGTGGGAGGACGACAGTCGGACACCGACCCGGCTCGGCGAACCGAGCATCACCGTCGTGCTGGCTCGCCGGGAGAGAGACGGGTTCCGGCCCTGGAGCGACGGTGGAGAAGATGCCTGGGCGAGAAGCCAGGTCTCTGTCCGGGAGTCCCTGATAGCGGGCCCGGTGTACTCTTCTCCGGCCGACGAGAGCGAGGCCGAGCGGGTAAAACCGTTCCTGCCCGGGAGGGGAAAAGGCAGCGTTCTCATCCCCCTGACCCTGGCCGCTGATGGGTCGGGGGAGGGGCGCGCACGAAACGGGAAGGAGAACGAGGTGACCGTCACCTACGATCCGAGGATCGGTCTGCAGATCCGGGAAGGGAGATTGTAATATCCATCTACACGGCCCTGATACCTCATTTGACGCAAATTTTTTCCTATTATCATCGGAGTCCCCCTCAGAAGCGCCTGATGAAAAGATATAAGATATTTTATAATGAATGGCTCATTGTCATTGTCTCATCTGTCTTTTCCGGTCGCATGAGAGGTCCTTCACCCCGCTGGCCGGCACCAGACGGCCGGACAATGCAGGTGAAGAGACATGGTCAATCTCATCGACGATCCATGGATACCCGTCGTGCGGAGGGATGGAACGCGGGAAACCATCGCCCCCTGGGAGATCACCGGGGGAACCGAGCCCGCTATCCGGCTGGATGCACCCCGACCTGATTTCAACGGGGCGCTCATCCAGTTTCTCATCGGCCTTGCACAGACGGCGATTCCTCCCGGCGACAACCGGGACTGGAGGCGAAGGTTCAAGACACCACCGCCTCCTGATGAACTGAAGGCCGCTTTTGCACCGTACGTCCACGCTTTCAACGTTGATGGCAAAGGCCCGCGGTTCATGCAGGACTACGACCTCAGTGAGGGTGCCGAGAACCCCGTGGACCGGCTGCTCATGGAGATGCCCGGGGAGCAGACGTTGAAACTAAACACTGATCACTTCCTGAAGCGAGGGCAGGTCAAGCGCATCTGCCGGATCTGCTGCACGATGGCCCTCTTTGCGCTCCAGACGAATGCTCCGTCCGGCGGCCGGGGGCACCGGACGTCGCTCCGGGGAGGGGGGCCGCTTACCACGCTGGTCACGGGCACGACCCTGTGGGAGACCGTATGGCTGAACGTTCTTCCCCGGGATGTCTTCGAGATCCTCGGGAACACCGCGAGAACCGCAGACTCCGACCGGTTCCCCTGGATGGGGCCGACCCGCACGAGCACTAAAAATGAGGTCACAGCCCCTACCGACGTTCACCCGGCACAGATCTTCTTCTCCATGCCCCGCAGGATCCGGATCGACCTGGACCGCCCCGCATCGGGAGAATGCGATATCTGCGGTTGCGCATCGGATGCTCTCATATCGCGGTACATCACGAAGGATGGGGGCGTGAACTACAAAGGGGCCTGGAAACACCCGCTCACGCCATATTACCAGCCAAAAAACGCCGAAGAGCCCCTCCCGAAGCACGGGCAGGCGGACGGGATATCGTACCGGAACTGGCTCGGGTTCGTGCAGAACGATCCTGAGAGCCGTACACAGCCGGCTCTTACGGTTCAGGTCTTCCGGAACGAGCGGCAGCGTTATCTCACGGATTATCTGGGCCGTTCAGCCCCGCTCTGGGCGTTTGGCTACAAGACGGACAACATGAAGGCGGTATGCTGGAACGAGAGCACGATGCCGCTGATCCACGTCGATGACGGGATCCGCGAGCGCTATGAGGAGGGGGTGGCAGCACTGATCAAGACCGCCGGCCTCGTTGCGGCGAGCACCCGCAGTTGCATCAAGAAAGCGCTCTTCGGGGACCGGAAGGATGCGGGCGGGAACATCCCCGAGGTTGACTCGCGGTTCTGGCAGGAGACCGAGAGCGAATTCTACATCACGCTGGAAGCGTTGCGGGAGGCGATGGAGAGGGGCGAGGATATGACCCCCCTGAAACTGCAATGGCTTTCAAGCCTCTCCGGTGAGGCCACGAAACTCTTCGAAGCCTATTCCCAGGCCGATCTCATCGGCGTCGCAGACCCGCGAAGGATAGCCCTGTCCCGGCGCATGCTCAGGAACTACATCTCGCCCAGGAATAAAAAGATCCGCGATGCGCTCGATCTCCCGAAAGATCCTGATGACGGCGAGGCGAAACCGGGAAAACGCCCGGCAAAAGCACGAGGTGAACATCTATGAAACAGATGAACTATATTTCGTTTACGAACAACCCGGACGCGAGATCGGCCCTGGTCGAATGGTGGGGGGGCCTGGAACGCGCCCGTGGAGACCGGGCGGCCCTCCGGCGTTGCCGGAGCGCCCAGGAGATAGCGTTTGTCCCGGCGTTTCACCGGCTGCGCCATGACCTCTCCCGGATCGCCCCCGTGGATGCCGAGAAACTTGCGGTGGTGGCCGGGATCCTTTCGCACGTCAGGAAGAACGACTACTCGCTCCGGTTCGCGCAGCAGATGGCGACATCGAAGGACGGTGGCGACCGTGCCCGGGTGAGCGGGTTGCGCTTCCGGCGGCTGCTCAAGATCGAGGGGCGCGACGACCTCTACGGTGCGATAGTCCGGATAGTCCGGCTGCTCGACGGCTCCGTGAACATCGCAAGCCTTGCGGATGGAGTCTACTGGTGGAATGAGAGGACGAAGAACAACTGGGCTTTTGACTACTATGACAGAGCCCCGGAAGAATCGTGATCATCAGAAGGAGGAGTTAACATGAGTGAATTTATCCAATTGCACATGCTCGTATCGTACCCGCCGTCAAACCTGAACCGCGACGACCTCGGCAGACCCAAGACCGCCATGATGGGCGGCGCTCAGCGCCTGCGCGTCTCGTCGCAGAGCCTGAAGCGGGCCTGGCGAACGTCGGATATATTTGCCGGTGCGCTTGCCGGGCACCTTGGTATCCGGACAAAGGAGATGGGGACTCTGGTCTACCGCTCCCTGGCATCGGGGGTCAGCCTTCTGGAGATCGTGCAGGGCACGAGAGATGCGCCTGCAACGTTCAAACCGGTTCCCGAGGAGAAAGCCCGGAAATGGGCATCAGGGATCGCCGGCATCTTCGGAAAACTGAAAGCAGGCGACGATGCCCTCGAGATCGAGCAGCTCGCCCACTTCAGCCCCGAGGAGATCGCTGCTATCGACGCACTGGTCGCAAAACTGGCGGCCACCGGGAAAGATCCCGGCGAGGACGATAAAAAACTCCTGATGGAGCGGCATACCGCGGCCGATATCGCCATGTTCGGCCGCATGCTGGCGGCATCCCCGATCTACAACACGGAGGCGGCGGTGCAGGTCTCTCACGCGGTCACCGTGCATACCGTCGCGGTCGAGGACGACTACTTCACGGCGGTCGACGACCTCAACCGGGGCGAAGAAGATCTGGGGGCCGGGCATCTCGGGGAGACGGAGTTTGCATCCGGGCTATTTTATCTGTATGTCTGTGTCAACCGAGACCTCCTGCGCGATAACCTCGGCGGCGACGAAGCGCTCACCGCGGCCTCTCTCCGCGCCCTCGTCGAGGCGGCGACGAAGGTTGCGCCGACCGGCAAGCAGAACAGTTTCGCGTCGCGGGCATACGCGTCGTACCTGCTTGCGGAGAGAGGGTGCCAGCAGCCCCGCTCGCTCTCGGTTGCATACTTAAAGCCGCTGCAGGATGCCGACCTGCTCGGGAGCGCCATCAGGGTCCTGAAGGAGACCCGCGATAAGATGGATGCCGTGTACGGGAAGTGCAGCGACACCTGCTGCGATATGAACGCTCACGCCGGCGAGGGGACGCTGCAAGGGGTTCTGGACTTCGTGGCGGATCACCATGCGTGAGTTCCTCATCTTTCGCCTCTACGGCATGATGGCATCGTGGGGCGATATAGCGGTCGGGGAGCTCCGCCCGACCTTTGACCACCCGTCCCGATCCGCTATCGTCGGGCTGCTCGCGGCGGCGCTCGGGATCCGCCGCGACGAGGAGGAGCGGCTCTCCATCCTCTCGAACACCTGCCGGATCGCGATCCGGGTGGATGCGCCCGGCGTGCTGCTGCGGGACTACCACACCTCGCAGGTTCCGCCCGCCGGGAGAGGACGAAAGAAACGCTCGTTTGCCACCCGGAAGGAGGAGCTCGCGATACCCCGCGAGGACCTCTCGACGGTGCTCTCCACCCGGGATTACCGGTGTGACGCCGTCTCGACGGTATGTGTTGAATCGGCGCCCTGCTCGCTGGAGGACCTGGCAAACGCCCTGAACAACCCGGTCTTCGTCCTGTATCTCGGGAGGAAGTCCTGCCCGCCCGCTCTCCCGGTCTATGCGCAGGTTGTTCGCGGCGAGAACCTTGCGGCCGCGTTCTCGTCGGCGCGGTTCCCCGACGGCGACCTTTTGCGGGGGTTGCTCCGCGATGGCGACCTGCGGGTCTTCTGGGAGGGAGATGAAGATGCAGGGATCCCGGCGATCCAGACGACCCTGCGTTACGACAACCCGTTGAGCCGGAAGCGGTGGCAGTTCGGGAGCAGGGCCGAACATTACGGTGTTTTGCGGGGCGGATCGTCATGTACCTGAGCAGGATACGGCTCCGGCCGGATGCGGCCGGGAAGCGTGAGTTCTGGCAGGCGATGGGGAGCGAGTACCAGGCGCACCATATGGTCTGGGACCTCTTCACCGACGGTCCCGAGAGGGAGCGGGACTTTCTCTACCGGGTGGAGGACGTCGACGGCCTGCCCACGATCTACGCGACCTGCCGGCGTGAGCCGGTGAACCGGGGCGGTATGTGGACGATCGAGACGAAACCCTACGATCCCATCCTCCGCTCAGGGCAGCAACTCGCGTTCGTTCTCCGTGCCAATCCCGTCCGGACGAAGTGCGACGAGAAGGGGAAGCACCACCGCCACGACGTGGTGATGGAGGCAAAAACCCGGTTAAAGCAGCAGGGAAGATCCAGGGAGGAGTGGCCGCCGGAGCCGGAGATCGTCGGGCAGGCGGGATTCGCGTGGCTTGCGACGAGAGGCGAGGCGAACGGTTTCTCGGTGGCGGAGGGCGACGTCCGCGCTGACGGCTATACCCAGCGGCGGTTCCGGAAGCGCAAGGGCCGGCACGATATCAGTCTCAGCACGATCGACTATACGGGCATCCTCACGGTTACCGATCCGGACCTCTTCAAGGTGGCCCTGTTTGGCGGGATAGGGCCGGCAAAAGGGTTCGGGTGCGGGTTGATGATGGTGCGGCCGGCAGGGCGGTAGGGGGGAGGACGTACGCTTCCTCCCCTCAAGCCGATCGCCGTCAAAGAACGGGTTTCTCTCCTGTTTCTTGAGAAAGGCGAGCTGGACGTGCTCGACGGCGCTTTTGTTCTGGTGGACAAAAACGGGGTGCGCACCCAGATCCCGGTGGGGAGCGTCGCCTGCCTGATGCTCGAGCCCGGGACCCGGGTCTCGCACGCGGCGGTGGTGCTCGCCGCCCGGGTCGGCTGTCTGCTGGTCTGGGTCGGGGAGGCGGGGGTGCGTCTCTACGCTGCCGGGCAACCCGGGGGCGCGAGGTCGGATCGCCTGCTCTACCAGGCGAAGCTTGCGCTCGACGAGGAGGCCCGGCTGAACGTGGTGCGGAAGATGTACGAGATCCGGTTCCAGGGCCCCGTCCCGTCGCAGTATTCTGTTATGCAGTTGCGCGGGATGGAGGGCGCCCGGGTCCGGGAGCTCTACGTGCAGCTCGCGAGGAAGTACGGCATCGAGTGGAAGGGGCGGGATTACGATCCCGCCAGCTGGGGGAGCAGCGATCTCTCGAATCGCTGCCTGAGTTCTGCGACGGCCTGTCTCTACGGGATCTGCGAGGCGGCGGTGCTCGCCGCCGGGTATGCACCTGCTATCGGGTTTATCCATTCGGGAAAACCGCTCTCATTCGTCTACGACGTTGCCGATCTCTTCAAGTTCGATACGGTGGTCCCGGTTGCGTTCCGGGTGGCTGCAGAGAACTCGTTCGACCCGGAGCGGGCGGTGCGGCTGGCGTGCCGGGACAGTTTCCGGGAGACGAGGCTGCTCAAGAAGATCATCCCCACCATAGAGGAGGTCCTGAAGGCGGGCGGACTTCCCATGCCCGAGCCGCCCGGGGATGCGTTGAGGCCGGCGATACCGGAGGAGCGGGGGTTGGGCGATGCTGGTCATCGTGGTTGAGGCCGCCCCGCCCCGGCTCCGGGGCCGGCTCGCGGTCTGGCTGCTCGAGGTTCACGCCGGGGTGTACGTCGGGGACCTCTCGGTGAAGGTCAGGGAGATGATCTGGCAGCAGGTCGTCGCCGGGATCGAGGGAGGCAGCGCCGTGATGGTCTGGAGCACCAACACCGAGCAGGGCTACGACTTCACGACACTCGGGACAAACCGCCGCGTTCCGGTGGAGTTCGATGGCGTGAGGCTGGTGTCGTTCCTCCCCGTGCCAGGGAGAGATTCAGCTGGTGTTATTGCCGGAGACGACAAAGAGGACGGTATCGAATGTGGTTCGTTCGACAGTCCGGAGTGAGGCAGATGAGGGAGCCGGCTCCCCGTGACGATCTCCTGATCCTCTGCTTGGGCCGGTGGAAGTAACCTTCCACCTTTCTGGAATAAAAAGGGATGAGCGTTCCCCATGTACGTGGGGATGAACCGGCGGGAAACACGTAAAGACTTATCGATCTCATGCGTTCCCCATGTACGTGGGGATGAACCAGGTACGCGATATACTGGTGGCACACCCACCCGGCGTTCCCCATGTACGTGGGGATGAACCGCCCCCAGAGAACCCAAGATCGCGTCCGGGCTCGCGTTCCCCATGTACGTGGGGATGAACCGAAGAAACGAACGGTTCGATTAGAGTATACCCAGCGTTCCCCATGTACGTGGGGATGAACCGCAATCGCAAAGAGTGACTTACTTGAAGTGATTGCGTTCCCCATGTACGTGGGGATGAACCGCCTTGATGTAATGATATGAGTATAGGGATATAGCGTTCCCCATGTACGTGGGGATGAACCGACTGGATAGGCTTTCGCTCCGGTTTTGCTTACGCGTTCCCCATGTACGTGGGGATGAACCGTCGACCAGTTTGTTCCCCGGCGCGACGATCTTGCGTTCCCCATGTACGTGGGGATGAACCGGCGAAAGACGCGGACACCCGGTTCGATGTACAGCGTTCCCCATGTACGTGGGGATGAACCGTGCGCGAGCCTCGTCGGCACCGGGTTCGGGATGCGTTCCCCATGTACGTGGGGATGAACCGTATATATCCAAGATTTTACATGGATTAATACAGCGTTCCCCATGTACGTGGGGATGAACCGGAGAGGGCGTAGGTGGTGCCGGCTCGGGGTCCGCGTTCCCCATGTACGTGGGGATGAACCGAGAGATCAAATTTAATGGAAAAAGCATTACAAGCGTTCCCCATGTACGTGGGGATGAACCTGGGTGGAGCCTGGACGTGGGAGGGGCTCCGGAGCGTTCCCCATGTACGTGGGGATGAACCGTGACGAGTGCCCGCACGCCCATGCTCGCCGCGGCGTTCCCCATGTACGTGGGGATGAACCGAACGGAATCTACGAACACCGGATCGCGCTCCTGCGTTCCCCATGTACGTGGGGATGAACCGTCCAAGTGCTCAACGATCCTCTCCGGAACACTGCGTTCCCCATGTACGTGGGGATGAACCGTCTCTAACAGTGATGGCAAATTTACGCCGTACGCGTTCCCCATGTACGTGGGGATGAACCTGTGTCGTCGTTTGAGCCCTTCATCCTCGACCCGCGTTCCCCATGTACGTGGGGATGAACCGAACATACCGGAGATCTCTCTCGTGTAAATCACGCGTTCCCCATGTACGTGGGGATGAACCGAGAGGCGAATCGATAGAGCCTGATCTCATCCTGCGTTCCCCATGTACGTGGGGATGAACCGCCCGGAACCGGGTTTGACCCCGGCCGCCGGGTGCGTTCCCCATGTACGTGGGGATGAACCGCAGTGCAAACCTCGTCTCCGTCCGCCTCTGAAGCGTTCCCCATGTACGTGGGGATGAACCGAATATAATTCTTTTCCGGGGGCGTCCTGATGTGCGTTCCCCATGTACGTGGGGATGAACCGTGGGCAGTCACAGAATCTCGGGAAAGATACCGCGTTCCCCATGTACGTGGGGATGAACCGCACCGCTAACGGTGGGGTCTGATGACAGATATGCGTTCCCCATGTACGTGGGGATGAACCGTGAGTTGTCCCTGGCGGCCGGCGCGACCTATGGCGTTCCCCATGTACGTGGGGATGAACCGGATTCCTCGGGAGTCACTGCTGGGATTTACGTGCGTTCCCCATGTACGTGGGGATGAACCGTTCTGGGCGAGGTAGACGAGGGCGCCGACGGGGCGTTCCCCATGTACGTGGGGATGAACCGGCCTGCAGGGCCCCGGGGATGGCGGCGAGGTCGCGTTCCCCATGTACGTGGGGATGAACCGTACATCCTTCTCGCCCCGATAGCCCCGCTCCTGCGTTCCCCATGTACGTGGGGATGAACCGCATCCTGCAGGACTATCTAGATCGTCTCCTATGCGTTCCCCATGTACGTGGGGATGAACCGCAGCAGGGACGGCGCGGGAGGGCGTCGTATGGGCGTTCCCCATGTACGTGGGGATGAACCGGATACACGTTGGATGGATATGCCCAAATCCAAGCGTTCCCCATGTACGTGGGGATGAACCGAAACCTAGGCGAAGCCTCCTCAGGAGCAAAAAGCGTTCCCCATGTACGTGGGGATGAACCGATAATTGTGTTTCAGGAACCTTATCTACCCCCGCGTTCCCCATGTACGTGGGGATGAACCGCACTTGTCCCGGCTGTTACGGCACTTATCGATGCGTTCCCCATGTACGTGGGGATGAACCACTTCGCAGGTAGCAGCGACGACGGCCTGAACGCGTTCCCCATGTACGTGGGGATGAACCGAACAGTATCTTTTCAATCCACGCACTCATAGAGCGTTCCCCATGTACGTGGGGATGAACCGTACCGCCGGGGCCGGTTGCGGCTCCTCCTCCGGCGTTCCCCATGTACGTGGGGATGAACCGAAACATCAACCCAAATCCGGCGGCGCGGTGAAGCGTTCCCCATGTACGTGGGGATGAACCGTCGGAAGAGTATGAATGCAACGCTTGCGATCCGCGTTCCCCATGTACGTGGGGATGAACCGACGATGTAGAGGGACATACTCAGTATGGCTAAGCGTTCCCCATGTACGTGGGGATGAACCGGACCTACGTAAACGATCCAAAGGGCACCGAATGCGTTCCCCATGTACGTGGGGATGAACCGGACAACGATTGGACATCGCCCTACGTATAGACGCGTTCCCCATGTACGTGGGGATGAACCGTTGACGGGGTATCGGTCGTCGGCGCCGATTGTGCGTTCCCCATGTACGTGGGGATGAACCGTATACGCAGTCAGCACGCCCGGAAGAACCATAGCGTTCCCCATGTACGTGGGGATGAACCGTTTGGCGTATAGTGCTCGCTGTAAATATGCACGCGTTCCCATGTACGTGGGGATGAACCGCCTTGCCCGCACCTATCCCACAGGCGGCTAATGCGTTCCCCATGTACGTGGGGATGAACCGCACGGCGCGACGAGCGCGGCAAGCAGCCGGCGGCGTTCCCCATGTACGTGGGGATGAACGGTAGTGCCCTAAGGGGTAAAGGTGATGGAGACACTTTCACCGGGTGCGGCTCTCCCATATAACCCCTCATCTATCTCTCATGTATGCAGGGACCCACCTGGCGGCCGGCACCCGTAACCCGGGCGCTGGAGCCCTCCACATAGAGGAGAAACGCATGGTGGAGAACATCGGGGAAACGCATGCCCTAACGATGGAACCTATGCCCGGGGAGCCGGACCGCCGGCGACAAAGCCAGATTGGTAACACCTCCCGGCGAGGGTACAGAATGAACGGCAAGCCCACAGGACGAAGCGTGTGCCAAAATCGATTCATGCAGGACTACCAATAACCCTTCTCCCTCAGGAAAATAAGAACGGGTGCCAGAGAGCGGTGCAACCGGGCAGGGGGCGGCCGGCCACGCGAGATGTGGCGGGACGACGGTTCTTACACCATTGCAGCAGGTTTACTGCAAAATTCCAGCACCTGCTGCAAAGATCAAACGGCCAGAAACAACGCTTGTTCTACCGGTACCTGTACAGATAGAGAGAAGCATCTCTCTCTCAGTACTAAAGTACAACAAAAT
>ENA-UOUL01003292-UOUL01003292.1-bioreactor-metagenome-genome-assembly--contig:-NODE-3292-length-16836-cov-4.224059_pt1 | contig 16836 bp, 12 predicted proteins | sample MGYA00249838_ERZ747220 | MGnify/ENA primary metagenome ERZ747220 (study PRJEB28778, sample SAMN05720191) | bioreactor metagenome | isolation source: Anaerobic biogas reactor | place: USA:Washington...
CTGAAGCTCAAACGCACTCAGTCGGCGCAGTTGGCTGAGTTTGTTGACATCACAGCGCGGGCCGCGAAGATTGGTCTCGACCAGCTCGAGAAGCAGGCCGGGACCCTGGTGGACGTGGAGGAAGCCGAGGTCGAGGAGGAGGGAGAAGACGAGTGAAGTTGGCCGTGATCCCCTCTAACCAGCACAAGAATCAGTATGTCGGTATGCCCAAGGGCGTGACCGAGGAGACGGTGTGCGTCCAGATGGCTCGAGCCTTTCGGTATGAGTGCGAACGGCAGGGCCACGAGTGTCAGATGTTCTGGGTGGCCGGCCGGGGTGAGAAGAGCACCGACGAGCTCACCAAGATGCTGGCTCAGGCCAAGGCCTGGAGGCCGGATCTCATCGTCTCGCTGCATTCCGACGCCGGGTCCGCCCGTGTGAGGGACATCTATCCCCTCATCGGGGGCTCGCAGGACCGCTCTTGGGCCATGAAAGTGGCCACGAACATGGCTAATCGGGTCGGATTCGCCGTTCAAGGGGCCACCGTGAGGAGCGAGTTGCTCTTCTTCAGCTCCACGGTTGGTTTTCGGCGCGTCCTTCTTGAGGTCGGCAACCACGACTACCCCGAGAACGCCGCTTTCAACGCCAGGTACGCCGATTTCCTGGGCGCCATGGCGGCTCGAGCGGTGCTGGAGGCCGAAGGCAAGCTGAAAAGCGACGGCCCGGTGGCTTTCGACGTGCCTCCTGGTCAAGAAAGGTGGAAGCAGGTGGCGGAAAAGGACACACGCCCCTCTCGGAGCGGCTATTTCCAGGGGGACGAGCAGGGCGACTTCAAGTGGGACCAGCCTCTCACCCGTTGGCAGGCTGACACAGTGTTTTCCCGCGTGAAAGCCGACATGGATGAACTCAGGCGCGGAATGGCGGCTCTCGTGGAGCGCCTAGAGGCCCTGAAGGCGTAGAGCAAACAGCGCGGATCCCCGCGCCTGGTTCTTAGGAGGAACCAACATGGGTGGTTTGAATCTGTACAGGCCCTTCAGCAACGACGACTGGAAGCGCCATGCGGAGCAGGCTTTCGAGGCTATCCTCCGCAACGAGCTCGATGTGATCCCTCGCTTCCGGGTGGGCGGCTACAAGGCTTCCGACAACAAGCCGGTGTCGTTCTCGGCCACGGTGACGGCCTTCGGCAACGCCGAGTTCACGGTAGGGGATACGCTGACCCCGGCCAAGCTCCAGTTCGCCCAGGCGGCGGACGTGTCTGGTGACAGGGGCAAGTTCCTGAACTTCTTCGGCCTCGATGGTGACGGTGACTTCGTCATTGAGCGCAAGGCCCTGAACGCGACCGACTCCTCGACGGCCGTCGAGACGACCACGACCTGGAGCGCCCTGTATGCGGTGATCGCCGAGTTCACCCTGGGTGCGCAGGACATCAGCGTGTATCTCACCGGCAGCGTGTCTGACGTCATCTGCACGGTGCCCAAGAGCTCCCGCGCTGGTGTGTACCAGGGTCTCGTCATCCCGTCCTCGACGGCCGGCACGTTCACCACGGACGGCACGGTGACTGGCGGGGAGTACAAGGCCCGCAAGGCCCGCTTCGCCCCCGGTGGCATCACGGCTGTCTACAACGTGACGGACGACGCCACTCGCACCACCAACCTGCTGCTGCGTGTCACCGACACGTCGAGCTCCGCTGCCCTCCGTATCATCAAGGGTCACATCCCCGGCAAGGACATCGTGCTCCTCACGGCTGGCGTGGGTTCTCAGAAGACCTACGAGGTCTCGGGTGAGTGCATCCCATATCAGGGTGTGGCCGAGGCTGGCGACGAGTACATCCTTGACTGGGTGGACGATGCCATCTACGTCGCGACCTGTGGTGACGGCGCGCCCATCTTCCCTGACGGCGGGGTCTTCCGTGAGTATGTCGCGGGCCTCAACCGGCTTCCGCTGAGCAACGGGTATGCCGACGCCACCATCGTGGGTGACGACATCGGCCTGGCCGGACTCACGGATCAGGCGGCTCTCGGGCTCCTGCGCGTCCCGGTGAACGGCTTCGGCGCGACGTCTGCTCGCGTCGTCCCCGGGAACATCGTCAGTCTCGCCGCCGGCACGAGCGCGGCTGTCCGCGGCCTCGCGGATGTGCGTGTCGATGGATCTCCGCTTCTGGCCTACGGTGCCGACCTCGACGCCTCGACCCCGCACGGGGCCTACCTGCTCGCCACCGGCCGTCTGCTGAACGGCGAGAACGCCAACGTGCGCCAGGACGAGCCGGTGCTCTTGGTGTTCGCCACCACTGAGACTGGTGCGGACGTGAAGGTGGCAACCACTGCTGAGGCCTACAAGCTCTTCTCGTAGGCGCTGTGTAAGAGGAGGCGAGAAACATGCCGAACACTCCCTCTCGGAGCGGTTACTTTCATGGAGATCACAACGGCCAGATGAACTGGGCCGACTACTTGACTCGTTGGCAGGCCGACACGGTCCTTTCCCGTGTGAAGGCCGACCTGGACGAACTCAGACGGGGCATGGCGGCGCTTGTGGAGCGCGTCGAGGCTCTGGAGTCGCCGGGAAAATAGATCCCCTGGCCCCGTTTTGCCTGGACACGGAGGTCAGGGGGATCTGGCCGGGCAGAGCCGAGACGCTGGCTGAGACCCTGCATTGGGTCGCGCTCGCGAGACCTCTTGCCGGCCACTACACGCGGTGGGCCAAACACTACGGGCTGCGGGCCGACGTGCTGTGGGCCCAGATGGCGCTGGAGACGGGCAACCTCTCCTACGGCGGCCAGGTGAGGCCTTCGCAAAACAACTTCTGCGGAATCAAGACCGCTGACGGGAGCGCCTTTGCCAGCTTCCCCTCGGTGGAGGCCGGGGTGAAGGCTCATGTGGAACACATGGCCTGGTATGCCAATCCGGAGTGCGTCCCTGGGTGCGGGGAGAATGACCCGAGGCACTTGGGCCCGCATGGATCCAATGGCTGGGTCAGGACGGTCGCTGACCTCTCCGGTAAATGGGCCCCTAACGCTGAGTACGCCGTCAATCTCGTTCGTCGAGCCGTGAGTCTGTCCGAGAGTCTGGGGCGGTAGATGGCTGACTCGGTCGAATACGCGCTCGCTCGTGGCAGGGGAGATCCGCAGTACTGGAGCTGGTACTTCCTGGAGCAGCGGCTCCATGACGGCCAAGCCGAGTGGATCATGAACGCCGAGGCCTCGACCAACGTGCTTGCCACCGGCAACCGCTGGGGCAAGAGCTTCGTCTGCTGCGTCCGTCACTTTCATCGCTGCTTCTACAAGCTGGGAGCCGAGTGGCGCTACATCGACCCCATCGGCGAGGAAGTGGACACGGTGGCCTACCGGGAGACCAAGTACCACACGCTCCACTGCGCCCAAGGCTGGGACACGGTGCAGCTCGTCTGGGACCACGCCTACACGCTCTGCGACCGGCCTCGCCTTAGGCCGTTCATCAAGGCGAGACCCCGGTCGGGGCTCATCAACATCCAGTTCGTCAACGGCAGTAAGTGGGTGTTCCGCACCCTGGGTGAGAACGGCCAGGGCGTGGACGGGACCAGCCTCTACCTCGTCTCCATCGACGAGGCCGGCTGGATGGAGAACCTGAAATGGATCCTGGACAACGTGGTGCGCGTACGCGTCGCCGACGTCCAGGGGATGGTGGATCTGGTCGGGACCATGAAGCCCGGCATATCCAGAGACTTCTTCAAGGAGGCCTCCCTCGCCGCTGTGTACACGGGGAAGGAGATCTTCTTCGATTTTGAGGCATGGGCGAAAGCCCGAGAGGAGGGTGATGCGGGAGCACGGGTTCTACGAGAAACGCCGGCTGGGCCGGATGGTCTCAACAGCGGCCGGCCTGTACCTGCTGAACCTGCCTGAGGTTCAGTGGATCAAGAGCGTGGAGGACGTGCCCGCCTACCAAGAGATGGGAGTCGACTTTGAGGTTGAGATGTCCGATGGACGGACCATTCTCGTCGAGGTCAAGACGGACTCCTATCAATCGGGCGCGGTCTTCCTGGAGACCAAGTGCAACGGCAAAGACGGGTGCTTCGTCACCTCGCGGGCCGACGTATGGCTCTACGTTCAGTACAAGCTTGACCGTGGCTATTGGCTGCCCATGGACGAGGTTCGTCCTTACGTGCTCGCCAACGCGCCTCGGTACAAGGTGGGCGCGGCCAAGTCGAAGGCCGGCGGGAGCACCTGGGTGGCCGAGGGGCTCATCGTGCCCATCCCTGAGGTGGTGGAGAACTGTCCTGGCGCTCGCGTGTATGAGGACGTGCTGGGTGGAGCCATCGAGGTGATCCAGGGGGTGCTCACGCGGTGAGTCCGGTCGCCATCTTGTCGAAGGACCAAGTCCGGTCCCGGTACTACGTGCAGACCGGGTCCATGTGGGAGAACCCGCACGGGGTGCCTCCGGCCACCATCCGCGAGATGGAGGAGACGCTGCCTCCCGAGGTGGTGGCCCAGGTCATCTACGGTATGTACGTCGAGGCCTCGGGCCTGGTCTTCCACTCGCGGGCGCTGCAGCAGATGTTCGTGGGCGAGGAGTTGAACCTCGAGAGGTGGGAGGAGGAGGGGACCGGCGTCGCCGCGAGCCTCCTCAAATACAAGCTGCCCACCGGGCGCAGGTACTTCATCGGCGTGGACATCGCTCGCAAGAACGACTACACGGTGTTGTTCGTCTTTGACGGCACCAACACGCCGGCCGAGCCGGCGCGGTGCGTCTACTACCGACGGCTCAACCGGGTGAGCTGGGAGACCATCTACACCGAAATCGCGCGGGCGGCGGTCAGGTTCCAGTCCGAGGCTCTTCTTGACTGCACGGGCATGGGCGGTGACGTGGTTCTTGAGGAGCTCGACGGTCGCTTCTACTGCTCGAAGTGCGACGTGACCATCCCGTTCGTGACCACCAATGGGTCGCGGACGTGTCCTCGGTGCAAGACCCAGGGGCATCGCTTCCAGGTGGCCGGCTTCGCCTTCTCGGGGCGCTCTAAAGAGCAGGCCATCACCCGGCTGCAGCAGGCGCTGGTCTACGGAGAGGGCTGGCGTGACGACTGGGGACTCCTGCGCATGCCTCGGATCCGGCAGGTGATGGACGAGATGACCTTCTACCGGCGGGACGACAAGAAACTGGAGACGGACACGGTCATGGCTCTGGCGTTGGTGACGGAACAGGTGGAGTTCGAGGAGGCCGGCTTGGCGGCGGGCTCCGTTCATGGGTGAGGGGTGAGAGATGGCTTCCAGAGTGGCCCAGGAGATCAAGGCTAAGTACGAGAGCGTGCTCGCTGAGTCCGGCCCCCGACTGGCTACCTTCCGGGCCCGTCGGGACCACTACCGGAACACCGCGTGTGGCATGCCGGGGCAGACGTGGAGCTGGATGGGTACCAGCTCGGAGGCGGTGCGGCCGTCCAACCGGCATGCCCTGCGGGTCCCTTTCGCGCACAAAGCGGCGGTTCAGACCGTCGGGCGGTTCATGGGGGAGCTGCCCCAATCGCGGGTGATGCCTCGGCAAGAGACGGAGCAGGAACGCTGGCGGGCGCAGGCGCTGGAGCAGGTCCTGTGGGCGACCTACGGCTGGTCGGACGCGCTGGTTCAGTTCCAGAGCGCGGCGTGGCATGGGTCGGTGCTGGGCGCGGGTGTCTTTCGCGTTGGTTGGGACATCGGCACCAAGCGTCCCTGGTTCCGTTCCGTGCGCCCGGAGAACGTCCTCATCAAGTTCGCCACCGGCGACGGCTCGGAGTGGGAGTACGCCTGCTACGCGGCGGAGCGGAGCCTCAACTCCGTGGCCAGGAAGTACGGTTTGGATCCCGGTGATCTTGAGCCTGACCGCATTGAGGAGGGGACCGGTCGGCGCTTCGTCACCGTCATCGACTACTGGGACGATGAACGCCACATCCTCACGGCCGGGGGCAGGGTGCTTAACGGTCGCGACAAGGAGGGCGAGGGCGTCAAGAACTCCTATGGGTGGATCCCCTACATTCTGGCCCGGAACTGGGGGCCGGTCGAGTACGCCTGGGGCCTCTCCGACCAGGAGTTCTTCGAGGGGCTGAGCGAATACTACAACTCGCTGCTCAGCCAGCACGCCGACTCCATCCGTCTCTACTCCAACCCGCCGGTGTTCGCTCGGCAGACGGGCCACTCGGCCTCCGACATCCTCGAGATCTTCCGGGCGGGCGGCGTCATCGCCTCCAACAAGGAGAAGGCCGACCTGCGCGTGGTGCAGGCCTCGGGCGCTCCGCCGGAATACCAGGCTCAGGATCAGCGCATGCGGCTCCTTCTGGACGCCATGAGCTTCGCTCCGCCGCAGGGGGGCGAGCGCACATCGGCCGCCGCTCTTCAGGAGATGGGCGTCGGCACGGAGGCCCTGGTGGGACTCAAGAAGGCCAACTGGGAGGTGGCGCAGCGGTTGCTCAACCAGCGCGTCTTGCAGATGGTGGAGAAGCTCGCTGTCGGCGAAGTCGAGTTCAAAGGCACGCTTGAGTCCGGGCTTCGCAGCCGTAGCTTCGCCATGACGCTCAATGACGGCGAGTCCTACCCGTCGAAGGACGAGCTCATGGAGATGGCCGACGCGGATGGGCTGAGCTTCGACCTCACCACCGAGGAGCTCATGGAGTCGGTCCGAGCGGTCTCCCAGGAACTCAACTACCGCAAGCTCGTGGACGGCGACTACTCCACTCGCATCATCTGGAACAACCGCACGATGAAGCAGGACCCGCAGTACCAGCTCATGCTGCTCAACCGGTTCAGTCAGGGGGCTCTGTCGCTTCGGACCCTGCTCGAGGAGGTGGGAATCGAGGATGTGGAACAGGAGATCCAGCGTATTCGCCAGGAGGCTGAGGAGATGCCGTGGCTGCGTCCGCAGGTGGCTGAGTTCATGGCGAAGGAACGGGAGGGGCTTGCCGGCACCGGAGCCCTGGAGCCGCCCAACCCCAACCGAGCGTTGGAGGGGGGGTCTGGCTACGACCTGATGAGTCGCGGGTTGAACGGCTCGGAGGGCACCAGTCGTAGAGCGGGTAGCGTCATGGGCGCTCCGCACGGAGGTTGGTAATGGCGCACGTCGCGGGCGGCGGGGGCGGCGCGACGAAGAAGTCGCCGTTCTCGCTAAATCCTTGGTTCGAGAAGACGGTCCTGCCGAAGTTCACGACGCCGTTGTCGCCCTACACGGGCATCGGCGGGTCGCTCGGCGCGCCCAAGGCCACACAGCCCGTCAAGGTACCCTCGAGCGTGGTCTATAAGAACGAGCGCGCTCAGCGAAGGAGCGGGGGAGGCGTAGTTCCCGCGCGTAAGAGCCCGAGCGCGACTCCGGCGGGATCCTTTGGCGTGGGGGCCTCAGCCAAGGTGGCCGCTCCCATCAGGGTGACCGAGTCTGACCGTCGGGCGTTCGAGCGCTTGGAACAGCAGGCGCTTCGGCAGCGCTCGGCGGCGCGGGCCATGCAGTTGGCCGAGGAGCGTAAGGCCGTTCAGCGCATCGAGTCGGTGGCTCAGATGCTCAAGGAGTCGCCGCACGTCTGGGACCTCAAGACCCGTCTGGCCGGATACGGAGTGGAGTGGGAGGGTCTGCCCTCCGTTCTTGAGGTGGTGAGCTCGGAGGCGTTTGACCCCATCGGGCGCCCTGACCACGTCCGCTACGTCCAGAAGTGGATCAACCGCAACAGCTACCTGCGGGTCAAGGAGGACGGCGTCTATGGTCAGGAGACCTTCGAGGCCCTGGTCAGCATCGCGCGCGTGGAGGAAGAGAAGGCTATTTCGCGCGAGGTCGAGGTTATCCAGAAGGAGCTCATAGACAAGGGCTACCTGAAAGACACGGGGGGCAAGACGCCCTACCAAATGGTGAGGGAACTCTTCTCCGGGGAGGCTGGCTTCCGCACCAAGGCCACGCTTGAGCGAGCTTGGAGCGACTGGGTGGAGTCCGGCGGCATGCCGAAGACCATCGGCGACTACCGCCGGCTGTACTACGAGGAGCAGCTTGAGCGCCTGGGCATCGCGCTCGCGCCGGGGTTCACGGTTCCCACGGCCATCGACGCCTGGATCAAGCTGCCGGACGAGCTGGAGAAAGCGCCCGCCGCAGCCGACCTGGACAAGGTCTTCAAGCAGTACGAGGACCGCCGGCGGCAACAGGCTCTCATGGCCCAGGCGGAGATGGCCTCCAAGGACAGAGGCTTCTGGGCCGACTTGGGGCTGGGGATCCTAAACGCTCTCGCCTGGCCGGGAGAGAAAGTCGCTCAGGCCGTCTACACGACCATGGCCTACGCCGGTCTGGTCTACGCCGACAGCGAGGGAAACATTCTCCCTCCGCCTAAGGACTTCGAGGAAGCCCGTCAGATGTACAAGGACTGGCGGGAGAACGCGCCCTGGTACGAGCAGCTCATCCTTGAGGCGGCGGTCGACCCGCTCAACTGGGTGGGCATCGGGGTCATCGGCAAGGCGGCCAAGTTCGCTCGCAGGGGCACGCGCTTCGTCAACTTCGCCGAAGACGTAACCCCGACCACGCAGATCATCATGTCGGCCGACCGCGTGCTGGGACGCCTGGAGCGCATAAACAGGGCCCGCGACATCATCGTGCCCACGAGTAAGCTGGTGACCAGCTCCTCGGTCAAGGTGATGCGGCAGGTGGCTCGCATTCCCGGCCCGGTGGGACGGAGCATGGACTACCTCCTGAACCACGGTCAACTCTTGACGAAGTCTGCCAAGGAGGCCAAGGAAGCGGTCAGAGAACGCACTGACGCCTTCCTGAAGCGAAATGGCGGCGTGAAGGCCCTCTGGGGCTCGCGCACCGAGGAGCTCACCGGCGGCGGGCCGCGCCTTCGGGTGGAGGGCGTCGAGGTCAACCGGGATGACTACCTGGCCTACTGGAACCGGGTGGATCCTGATTTGGGGGCCGAGCTGCGGGAGTGGCTGGCTCGCTCGGAGCGGCAGGTGGCTCTGGTCATGTCTCGGGCCATGCCTGAGGCCGTCGAGTATGTGCGCAGCGCCGGTTCGCGGCTCTTCTACGAGCAAGGCGACGTCGTCTACACCGAGGCCGGCCTCCATCTTCGCTCGCTGCTGCACGCCGAGGCGTACAACATGGCGGTCGACGCGTTCGTGGCGGCGGGCAAGGGGACCTACCGTGACTTCGCCGGGAGCTGGTTCGTGATTCCGAGGGCTGAGGTCTTGCGGGAGTTCCGTCTCTACTTCCGAGCCTACCAGGACCTGGTGGAGCAGGTGTGGCTGCCCGCCTTCGACTCCATCGCCAAGGAGGCCGATTTCGGTTTCGAGATGGCGGCCGAGAGAGCGACGCGGGCGCGGGAGCTGTTGGCGCGGGCTTATGACGAGGTTGTGCAGGTCCCTAACCCCAACCGCGAGTGGCGCATGGACTTCGCCACGCCGGCCGACCGCGAGGCCTACGACCGCGCCGTCGCCACCATCAGCGAGGCCCGACGGGAGTTCCAGTCTCTTAGCGCCCGATTGGGTGATCTGCGCCTGGAGAGGGCGCGGCTTCTGGGAAGCGGTCAGGAGTCTCTCTTCGGTGACCGGGCGCGACGGTTGGCGGAACTTCAAGAGGAAATCGCGGCCGGGGAGCGGCGGCTCTCTGAGCTTGACCGCCTCCGCTCTCATGAGCTTCCCGACACGCCTGAGGGGGCTTGGCGGGCTCTTGAGGCTGAGCTGTCCGTCACCACCGAGGCCATCGCCAGCTCGCGCTCGCAAATACGGCGGCTCACCCGCAAGCTCGAGAACCTGGAGGCGGTCGACCGAGAAATCGCCGCGGACTTCATAAACGAGCTCATCGACATCACCCGCGCTCAAGTCCGCAAATGGGAGGAGATGCGCGCCTACCTTCGCCAGGTGCCGCCCGGTCCAGAGGTCTCTCGGGCCCAGGGTCGCGTCGAGCAGGCCCTGGAGCAGGCCGAGGGCTTCCTTGACGCGCTTGAGAACGGCTCACTGCGGGCGGCCGACGACCCGGCCTGGGCCAATCTGACCGAGGAGCAACTGCGGGCGGCTCGGCGGGACAAGATCCAGGGGGCGCTCGACGAGCAGCGGCGTATCCACGACGAGATGGTTGAGGATTACGAGCGCCTGCTTGATCTTCAGCGCGGCTTTCAAGGCACACCGCGTGATTTTGGGGGTCGTCCGGTCTCGCGGCGCAAGATGCTGCAAGCCCTCCAGGAGGAGCGGCGCATGTGGCACGAGCACTACGAGGAGGTCTGGCGAACGGCTCAGGCGGCGGGCCGACGGGTTCCCTCACCGCAAGAGCAGGCCACCACACTCGCCGAAATCGACACGGCCCTGGAGGCCGCTTGGCGTCACACTCCCGAGGGCTGGGTGGACACTCGGGAGTTCATCGAGGTCCCCGCGATGTACGCGCACAATCGTCCGGATATGCCGGCGGAGTGGCAGGACCTGGGCATCGCCTTCACCCCGGCGCAGAAGGCCGAGGTGCGGCGCATGTTCGCCGGGTTTGACGTCGCCTTGGGCGCTGATCAGGGCTTTGTGCCCAAGGTGCTGCCTGACGAGGCCGGACTCGAGCTTGTTGAGAGCGCCGAGAGGCGGGTGGCCGAAGCGCGGGCCCATCTGGGCTCGCTCGAATCTCAGGGAGCCTCAGCCGCCGAGCGCACCGCCGCCCACGGAGAGGTCTTGCGGGCGGAGGAGGCCTTGGAGCGGGTGAAGGCCAACACCACGCGCTACCGCTACGCCGGAAGCGGCACCCCGCTCGAGGAGACGCCGGGCATGTGGAACAGCCAGTTCCTGCAGCGCGGCCGCGAGGTCGAACGGGAGTTCCTTGGACGAGCCGGCCGCGAAAGCGACGAGGCGCTCTTCATCGAGACGTTGAAGGACCGCGAGGCCTGTTTGGACGCGGTGGGCAAGGTCATCAAACCCATCGTCTTTCGTGAGCGCGGGTTGTACGTGAAGGCGCTTGAGTACCACCAGTACGCTCCTATCCGGGCCGCCTACCGCATGGTCCACGCCGGTACCACCGTATGGCGCGAGTCGACGCTCATCTTCCGCCCGGCCTGGGTGGTGGCCAACGTGGTCGACAACTCGGTCAAGGTGTTCCTGGCCGGTGTGCGGGATCCACGGGTCTTCGTGGGCAAGGGCGGACGCACGGCCTTCAGCGTCATGATGCTCCACAAGCTACGCCCGCTGGTGCAGTGGCTGGATGGAGTGTTCGACACCGACGTGCTGCGGGGACTGGACACGGCCATGGCCACCTTCGTCGAGGCCGACCGGGGCGTGCTCGCCCGCGTCTTGGCGCTGGAGAACATCCCCATACCGGCTGAGGTCTCGGAGGAGACCCTCTTTCGCTTCATCACCGGGCGGTTGCCTGATGACTTAGGCGGGTTCCGGGGCGGCATGTGGGCCATGATGGGCGGGCTTCCTGAAGAGACGTTCCGCAAGGCCCTCTACCGCGACACCTACAAGAAGGCGCTCCAGGCCGGCAAGACCGTGGAAGAGGCTATGAATGAGGGCATCGAGCAGGTAAACCGCGTCCTGTTCGACTACTCGAACCGCACGGTCCTTGAGGAGAACCTGAGGCTGCTCTTCCCCTTCATCCAGTTCTGGCGCAAGAGTGTGGCCTTCTGGCCGGAGATCACGCTTGACCATCTGTGGTTCTTCTCCACCATGGACCGCTACGTCGAGGCCATGGAGGCCATCAACGAGGACAAGCCCAGCTGGATGAAGCGCTACCTTCCCACGGACGTCGTCGGCGACTGGGTGTCGCACGTGCCCGGCATCGGCAAGTGGATGGCCAACGCCTTCTACGACGCCGGGTTCGACCCCATAAACATGTTCTCGTTCGCTCCTGTATACCGAGCGTTCAAGGAGGAGAACCCGCTGCTTACCGACAGCGAGTCGGGCATCGCCTTCATCGCCAAGTTCATCGAGGCCTGGGATCTCTACGGGCTCAGCATGAACCCCCTGTTCCGCAAGCCTCTTGAGTTCTTCGGCGTGGCCGAGCTTGAGTTGTGGCGACACGCCTTCCCGCAGACTGACCTCGTCCAAGCCTTCACCATGGAGTTCTGGCACGAGCGATTCCCCAACGGCTTCAATCCCGAAGGGTGGCTGGACGACAATCTGTGGACGGCCATGGAGTGGGTCTTCACGCGAGTCGGGATCCCCTACCACGACCGCGAGACCATGCCGGAGTTCAAGCAGCGCAGCTTCAGTGAGTGGGTGGAGCTTGAAATCGCGCACCAGCTAGAACGAGGCGAGCCGGTCGACCTCGAGGCCGCGCAGGAGAAGGTGCGAAGCTTCATGGCCGCGCAAGCCGTGGTGGGCTACTTCTTCAGAGTGTACGCCCGCATGCTCACCCCGGAGGACGTGGCCCTCTACCTGGCCATGGAGGAGGCCTACGCCAGTCAGTTCGACAGTGAGGTCATGGCGCGCATCTATGAGGAACACCCCGGATACGAGGCCTTCCGTCAGTACCTGCGTGACAAGAAGTATCCCGTGGGGCCCACGGACGCGGCCGCTTTCGCCCGCTGGGCCGAGGCCTCGGCGGTGTTCCGCGCCTACAACCGGGTTCCGTTCGAGAAGCGCCAGGAGTTCCTGCGGCAGCACCCGGAGATCCTGCCGTACGTCTATGCGGCCATCAATACGGTCCAGCCCAAGAGCGACTTCATGCGCACCACCAAGATGCTCATGGATACGCAAGGGGTGATGTACTGCACCGACCGCCTGGCTGACGTCAACTACACCCTCACCTACGAGGACAAGGAACGGATCATCGGCCTGGTGCGCACTCCCGAGCTGGAGGAGTGGTGGGCGAAGAACGACCCCTACCGCGAGAGGGTGGAGCGCGAGGCCAAAGCGCTCATGTGGCGGCACTACGACCAGCTGATGGCCGCCTTCACGGCCATACCGGCGACCGACTATGAGGCGCGGGACGCGTTCCTGGAGGAAACCCCGCTGCTTCAGTGGTGGTGGAACCGCTTCGACAAGGACGTGGGCAAGACCGCCGAGAAGGTGGGCAAGATGGCCAACCGAGCCCTGCGCGAGGTCTACTTCGCCATCCAGGAGCGGGCCGGCTGGGACGAGGCCAACGTGTTCCTGCAGTGCTACCCGTTCATCTTCGAGTGGACGAGCTCCGCCGACAAGGTGAGCGTGGATGGGCGCTGGGTGCCCAAGGACATGCGGGGCGACGTTCTCGCCCGCGACATCTGGCGGGACTGGGCTCTGCGCAACCCCTATGAGGCGGTCGAGGCCGAGTTCTGGCAGACCTACTATTCGCTGCCCATCACCGAGCGACCCGAGTTCCTGCGTGAGTTCGGGGTGCGCTACGGACACGACTTCTACACCCAGGCTTGGGGAGCCCAGCTCGCGGCTGACGCTCTTGAGCGCGTTCGGCAGCGAGGCGTTCGGGCCGGCTACAAGTTCCTGGAGGACTTCGACGAGCTGAGGCCGCTACTCCTCAAGTACTGGTCGCTTCGCACTGACGAGCAGCGCGAGCAGTACCTCAAGGATCACCCAGTCATCGGCCGCTACCTCGACCAGTTCAAGGACGGCGGCTGGAGGTGGAAAAGCACCGGACGCAAGACACGAAGCCCGCGAGCTCGCGCCTACTTGGCCGTGAAGGACAAGCTGGATCACTTCTTCTCCCTCACTGATTGGGTGGAGCGGACTCTCTACCTGGAACTCAACGAGGATGTGCGTCGTTACCTGAACGCCTATGGCCGGCGACCTGAGCAGATGCCGCCCGGCGTGCATAAGCTCATGAAGGAGTACTTCTCGCTGCCCGCGTTCAGCAAAGCCCGCAAACAATACCTGGCCGCTCATCCTGAGCTTCAGGAGTATTGGAACTCGCGGATGGACGCGGAGCAGTCGGCCATCCATGACCTGCTCGAGGTCTACTTCCGTCTCCTTCCTGGACGTCAGCGTGATCTATTCCTGTCGATGCACCCGGAATTGCTCACCTGGTTCGACGAGCGCAAGGAGCTCAAGGCCCGCCTGAAGCAGAGACGTATGGAGGAGGACTTCAAGCGGCTCAAGTGGCTGCGAGAGCTCTACCAATACTACGCCGCCGTCTACTTCGGCGAAGCGGAGACCGTTCGTCGGCAGCTCATGAAAGAGCGGATGGACACCGTGACTTTTTCTAGAAGAATAACAAGACAATCCCGCATCCCGGAAAAAACGTCGTCATAAATGCGACGCGCTGTGTTAGGCTCTGAGACGGTTAACGGCAGGAGGTTCTATGTCTGAGAAGGAGGGCCTCATCAATCCCGAGACGGCCAATCCGCCCGAGGGTTCGGCCGGGGGTTCGGTGCAAGGTCAAAGTGGCTCTGGTTCGGACGATGTCCAATCGCAGCTGGCAGCTCTGGAGGAGAGACGGCGCTACTTCCAGGGGTTGGCTGACCAGCGTCAGGCCAAACTGGAACAACTGGAGGACGAGTTGAGCGCTCTCGAAGAGCTGAAGGCGAAGTTGGAGAGTCTGGAAACCAAAGTCAGCTCCGTGGGGCAGGGGCCGTCTGTTGAGGAAATAGCCCGCAAGGTCGCGGAAGAGGTCAGCCAGCGCTCGGCTCTGGAGACTTACAAGGCCCAGCTGGGGCAGAGGTTCCCCGGCGTGGACCTGAGTCGGATCCAGGCCGCGACGCCTGAGGATCTGGAAGCGGCCGCGCAGGCGAAGTACGAGGAGATCCAAGCCACGTCTCAGGCTCTGCGCGAGCAGATTGAGGCCGAGATCCGGGCGAAGTACGAGAGCAGGTTCGGCTCTCTGGGGGATGACGCCAACGCCGACATCTCCGACCAGGGAGACCGGGGCGACGCCGAGGGCGGCGCGATGACCCTGGAGAAATTCCTGACCCTCTCGCCCGATGAGGAAGCGTCCCTTCCTGACGACGTCTGGCAGCGGATGATCCAGGAAGCTCACGCTAAGGAGGCCGGTCTGACCGGCTAGTTTGAAAGGAGTGTGGGGCAGTGACGGTTACGACCCCGACTCATGTGGCCACGAGCATTCCGCGCAAGTACGCCATGCGCGTGCTGCGGGACATGCTCAAGGACACGTTCTGGGACAGATTCACCAGTAAGCCGGGTGGCGGGGGCGCGGTCATCCGCCAGACCGAGCTGGAGAACAAGCCCGGCGAGACGGTGTACATCCAGGTGACGGCTCCGCTGACGGGCACCGGCGTGACCGAGCTCGAGCAGCTGGAGGGCAACGAGGAGAATCTCACCACCAGTGAGCTGACCCTCACGCCGACCTATATCCGGCACGGCGTTCGTCTCTACCGTCGGGCGGAGAAGAAGTCCATGCTGGACCTTCGGGAGGAGGCCCGCATGCGGCTGGCCGAGTGGGGGCGAGACCGGCTGGATTCCATCCGGTTCGAGAAGTGGTCTGATCCGGCCGTGGCCGGCTATCCGGCCGCCTCTCACAAGGTCCGCTACATCGGCGGTGGCACCGGCGTCGACGACATCTCTGTCGGCGACCTCGTGACCCTGGCGGAGATCTCCAAGTCCAAGTACATCCTCCGGGACAACAAGGGCCTGCCGTTCAAAATCAACGGCGGTGAGTTCTACGTCCTGGTGGTGGATCCCTGGGTGGAGTTCTCCATCAAGGTGACCGACACGGCCTACGCTCAGGCTCAGCGCGAGGCTGGCCTGCGCGGTACCCAGAACCCGCTCTTCACGGGCGCTCAGGCCATCTGGGACGGTGTGGTCATCCACGCCGCCGACCGTGTGGTGACCGGCGACAACGCCACCTCCGTGCGTTACGCCAAGAACCTCATGTTCGGTCGCGAGGCCTTCATCGAGGCGTTTGGCGGCGGCCAGAGCTGGGTCGAGGAGACCTTCGACTACAAGAACGAGTGGGGCGTGGCCTACGGCTTCGACTACGGTTGCAAGCGTGGCTTCGAGTTCCGCTCCGTCCAGGTGGTCAGCGCGGCTCCGGTCCAGTCCTAACGTAGGTCGAGCTCTACTGGGGTGGGGTCTGGGTGAGTCCTGGGCCCCACCCTTTGTTATCCGAGGCGGAGGTTCCGGTGTCTGATTTCGTCTACTTGAAGTACACGGGGAAGGGTGGTCTCTACCAGACCTACCTGGAGTACAGCGGTCCCTTCGTGTTCGAGCCGTACCTCAAACTCCCCGTCGCCACGTACGCGCGCTGGCGCGAGTTCTTCGACTTCACCGGCGAGATCATCCTGGTCGAACCGAGCGAGTACGAGGAGTGGGAGAGGGAGAAAGCCGAACGAGAGGCGGAGGTCCACTACTGCGGCGACTACGGTGGCGTGACCAGCGCGGGCGGCTTCTGCTGCAAGCGGGTCGACGGCCCCGGCATGCGGTGCGAGCACCATGGTGGTGGGTTGCCTGAGCAGGGAAGCTTTGGTCCGGGCGAGCTTGAGCGACCGAGCGAGATCAATAGAGGCGGGCGCGGGAGGCTGAGGAAGCGGTGAGCGAACTCTCGCAGGTGGTGAGCCGGATTCGTGGCCGCCTTCAGGACACGGACCGGAGCAACTATGTGTGGTCGACTCCGTTGCTCGAGGACTTCGCCGGGGAAGCCGTGCGGCGGCTTGGTCCGGTGGTCGGCGTCCGCAAGCGGGTCGAGGTGACGGTCGCGGGCGAGACCTATGACCTTGTGACCATCTTCGGCAGTCGGCCTCTGGAGGTCGAGGCCGTGCTCATTGACGGTCGCGTGGCCAGCGGGTGGCGTGTGTACGGCGATGAGCTTCTCGTTGGTCAGGTGAGCGCGACCTCCTTTGAGGTCCGTGGGGTGTGCGCCTACCAAGACGTCACTGAACTGCCTTTGGTGCTGGAGGACGCTGTGGTGCTTGAGAGCTGCTCCAAGGCTCTTGACTACCTGCTTCGGCGCGGAGGCAAGGCTCTTGAGCGGTACCTCATCGACCAGGGCGAGTTGGATTCGAACGAGCTTCGCGGCCTGGCTGAGTACTACCACGAGGAGT
>ENA-UOUL01003295-UOUL01003295.1-bioreactor-metagenome-genome-assembly--contig:-NODE-3295-length-16818-cov-8.173944_pt1 | contig 16818 bp, 15 predicted proteins | sample MGYA00249838_ERZ747220 | MGnify/ENA primary metagenome ERZ747220 (study PRJEB28778, sample SAMN05720191) | bioreactor metagenome | isolation source: Anaerobic biogas reactor | place: USA:Washington...
TCAGCCATGGTCTTCTCACCGCGCTTGCGGCTGAAGTCCACCAGCCAGCGCAGCGCCAGGGTCTGCCGGCGCTCGGGGCGGATTTCAATGGGCACCTGGTAGGTGGCGCCACCCACGCGGCGCGCCTTGACCTCCAGCAGGGGCAGGATGTTGTTCAGCGCGTCCTGGAAGACGTCGCCCGGCTCCTTGCCGGTCTTTTCCTTGATCATGTTAAAGGCGGAGTAGCACACGTTCTGCGCGACGCCGCGCTTGCCGTCCAGCATGATCTGGTTGATGAGCTTGGTGACGGTGACCGTCCCGTAGATGGGATCGGGCAGCACCTCGCGCTTGGGGATAAATCCACGACGGGGCATAGTTTTCCTCCTCAAATTGACGTAGTAGGCCGGAGGCTGGCGGCAGGCTGGCGCCGTGCGGCCATCACACGCGGCAGGAACCCTCGCAGACGGCGCGGTTCCCGCCTTGCCGGCGTGGGTGTTTTATTTCTTGGGACGCTTGGCGCCGTACAGCGAGCGGCCCTGGGCACGCTTGGCAACACCTGCGGTATCCAGCGCGCCACGCACGATGTGATAGCGCACACCGGGCAGGTCGCGCACACGGCCACCGCGGATGAGCACCACGCTGTGCTCCTGCAGGTTGTGGCCGATGCCGGGGATGTAGCAAGTGCCTTCAATCTGGTTGGTCAGGCGAATCCTGGCAATCTTGCGCAGGGCAGAGTTGGGCTTCTTGGGCGTGGTCGTCTTCACGGACAGGCACACGCCGCGCTTTTGCGGGCAACCCTGCAGGATGGGCGCGTCAGACTTTTTGACAATCTTCTTGCGGCCTTTGCGGATCAATTGATTGATCGTGGGCAATGGGGGCACCTCCTGATTTTTGATCGGAGCCTGGGCAACAGGTCTCCTCCTATAACATTCCCGCAACCCTTGGGAATATATAGTCTGTGGGATGGGTTCAGCCGGAAAGCACCGCCGCGGCGGCTGAGGGTACCTGGATGCCGCTGAGCCTGCCCAGCTCCTTCATGGTGGGGACCGTTTCAAGCGGCACACCGTGCGCCTGTGCGGCCTGCATAAGCTGTTCCTGCAGGTGTTCCTGCGCGTCCAGCGCCATGAACACCTTGACCGCCCTGCCCGCCTGGATGGCCTTGAGCACCTGCTTGAGGCCCGCCGCGCGGTGGGCAGCGGATGACAGTTCGTGCGGCACCTGTTCCTCCATCAGCTGAACTGAATTGCCATACGAGAGGCAACTTTATCATGTTACTACTGAAAAGCCCATTTTGTCAATGATTTTTGATGGGGATTTGCGGGCAGCCCAGCGAAACAACCGGGCCTTGTTTGACCTGCCCTGCGCGAAGGATTATAATCCTTGCATCTTTGTGGGCGGAGGGCTGGATGGAGCAAGGGAGGGCCGGCGCGAACCGGCTGCGGTTGATCATCGCCATGGCGGCGATTGCCCTGGTGGTGGTGCTGTTGCTGTATGTCTCTGGCATTTTCGGCGGAGGCCCCCGGCGGCTGAGCGCCACCAAGCTGCGCTGCGTCACCACCCAGCAGGTCACCCCCTTTGGGGACAAGGTGCTCTACTACGATGGCACCACGCTGTTTTGCCTGAACGCGAACGGCACGGAGCAATGGAAGTACGCCCTGGGCCCCGGCGCGCGCTTCACGGTGAGCGACCACCTGATTGCCGCCTGGAGCGGTGCCCACCTGCACATCCTGAACCGCAGCGGCCGGGCCACCTACAATGACCGCCTGGCGGACACCATCCAGTTTGCCAGGCCAGGGCGCCAGTATGTGGCTGCCGTCATCGGCGAGGGCTTCAGCCCCACCCTGCTGGTGAAGGACGCCAACGGCCTGGCGGTGGATTCCGAATCCATCGCCTATGCCGACCGGATGATTCTGGATATGGACTTCTTTGAGAACGGCAACTACCTGTGGACCACGGCGCTGGACGTGTATGGCATCTCCCCGGTGACCATCATGAACATCTACCGCGTGGGTGCCATGAACACGGGTGAGGTGGACCTGGGCGAGGAGATCACCTACAAGGTGCTTTACGCCGGGGACCGCCTGCATGTGATAGACACCAAGGAGCTCAACCTCTATGACTACCGGGGCACGGTGGACCCCTTTGCCCGCCGGCTGGTCTACGGCTGGAAGCTGATTGACAACAGCACGGTCGGCAGCAGCGCCACCATGCTCTTCGCGCCGGAGATGCAAACGGCAAGCGCCCAGCAGATCACTGAGCTGAGGGTGCTGTCCGGCAACCGGCGCGACAGCCGCTACACCCTGCCCAACAGCTGCCTGGGCGCGGGCCTCAAGGGCAACACCATCTTCGCCATTTCCGCGGACACCCTCTACCAGGCGGAGCTGAGCGCCCAGCGCTTTTCCGCCCTGAAGCTGCCGCTGAACGTGCCGGTGACCGGCTACATCGGCAAGCTGAGCAACGGGGCCAGCCTAGTCAGCAGCGGAATCGACGTGTACCTGATCAACCTGCCGTAAGGCTTGAGGAGGCCAAATGAATCTCGTGGACGGGCTGCTCATCCTGGTGCTGGCGCTGAGCGTCATCTATGGCTTGTATCATGGCTTCATCCAGTCCATCGCCAGCCTGCTGGGCCTGGGCGTGGCCATACTGGGCGGGCTGATGCTGGGGCCGATGCTGGCCAGCTGGCTGGGCAACAACGAGACCATCCGCGGCGTGCTGATGAACTACTCAGACGCCGTGGTGCGCGTGGGCGACTATGAGCTGGCCAGCGCGCCGGTCAGCCAGGTGGGCGGCAACCTGCTGGAGACGGTGCTGGGCAGCGTGTCCTTCCCGGAGGCCATCAAGGCGCTGCTGCGGGACAACATCATCACCCAGGCGTTTCGGGGCAGTTCCCTGGCCACCGTGAATGACTATGTCTCCAACACCCTGATCCAATCCGTGCTGGGCGTGCTCAGCTTCCTGGTGTGCTGCCTGCTGGTCTACCTGGCCTGGGCCTTTATCCTGTCCATCATCCGGCACGTGTTTGAGTTCCCCATCCTGCGCCAGCTGGACTGGCTGGCCGGCGGGCTGTTTGGCCTGGCCCGGGGCGCGCTGATCTGCTACCTGCTGGTGCTGCTGGTGCCGCTGGTGGAGGTGGTGCTGCCGGATGAGCGCATCATCACCTACATCCAGGAAAGCCAGGTTGCAGAGCTCTTCCGCAATGACGGCCTGCTGGTGCGCATCCTGCGGGGATAGCCGACAAGGCCTGAGATGCAACATGGGCGCCGTCTGGCGCCCATGTTCATGTCCGCAATCTGTCCGCGGCCACTTGTATCCTCAGGAAGAAAGGGAATCCCTGCCCGCTCGCTGCCGCCCACCGCCGCATCCATTTGCCAGGCTGTGGCTTGCAACAGGAGGGCCAATGCCCCCGATCCCACTGGTCATACTTGTATCCGTCAAGCAAGGGGCGCCGTCCGGCGCCCCTTGTTGGTGTCAGGCCGCGGTCCAGCCGCCCTCATCCTTTTTGAAGAAGGGGTGGGCACTGGCAGCCGCCAGGCGTTGGGTGAGCAGCTGCTCATCCTCCGGGCCATAGGGGCGGGCCGCCACCTGCTCGTACAGATCCTGCATGGAGGACTGGCACTCCCAGTTGCCCGGGGGAATCAGCACGTCCGCGCCCATATGAAAGGCGAAGCGCATGCCAGCCATACGGGCAGCGGTGTCATCCGCGTCAAAGGGCTTGCACCACCCCTTGGGCCAGGGGGAGGCCTCGCGCTCCTCCTGGCTGAGCCAGGCGCGCTCGATGATGGCCTTGATGGCCAGCAGGGCAAAGCCCTTTTTCTGCTTTTCGCGCATCAGCGCGTTGCCGATGCCCTGCTCCATGTTCAGCTGCCAGTTCATGGGGAACATGACGGAATCAAAATCATAGAGCTTGAGGGCCTCCAGGGCTGCCCGTTCGGAATGGGCGCTGAAGCCCACCTTGCGGATCACGCCTTCCTTGTGGTACTTGAGGATCATCTCCATGATGCCGCCGGGGCCAAATGCCACCTCCACATCTTCTGGGGTGGAGAGGGAATGCACCTGGTACACGTCAAAATAGTCCGTGTGCAGGCGCTTGAGGGAGGCCTGAAACTCCTTCTGCGCGTCCTGCGCGCGGCGCTCGGTGGATTTGCAGGCCAGGTACACGTCCTTGCGGTAAGGCTTCAGGGAGTTGCCGAGGATGACTTCCGCATCCAAGTAGCTGGGCGCCACATCAAAATAGTTGACGCCAAAATCAATTGCCTGGGCCACATACCTGTCCGAATCGGCCTGCTGCTCGCTCATGCTGACGATGCCGGCGAAGACAATGGGGCTGACTTTGTAACCGGTTTTGCCAAAATCTACCTTTTTCATATGATTCACCTTCCTTTGCTGCAGTATACCGTCATTTTACCAGAAGGTCAATTAAGCGGTTGCTGCGCTTCATGAAGGCCTTGAGCTCCTCCCCCTCAAGCGGCCGGGAGGACAGGCGGGCCAGGTCAAAGACCTGGGCAATCAGCAGGGCCTGCTGCTCCCCCTCCTCCATCGCGGCGATGGCCTGCACGCTCTTGTTGGCACGGTTGAGCACCAGGGTGTAGCGCTCGGGGAAGGCGTTCTTCTCGCCATAGATGCGGCTCATGTCCTTGTAACGGCGCAGCTGCTCATCCTCGGTGAGCATGGCGGGCAGCTCCCGGTCGCTCAGGGCCTCCAGCTGCACGGTGAGGTCGTCCATCCCCAGCACCGCCCGCACGCGTTTCTCCAGCGCCTCACGGTCCAGCTCCTTGCCGTCCTCGCTGTCCTCCTGCAGGCCCTTCACATCCGCGTCCACGCGCATGAAGCTGAGCTCCGCGCCCCCGGCGTACTCCAGGAAGGACATAAAGTTGACGTCAATGAGGGTGTCCATCACCACCACGTCAATGCCGCGGGCCTCAAAGGGCGCGATGCTGGCCGCCTGGCGGGCGGCGTCGGTGGTGTAGTAGGCCTTTTTCTCGGTCTTGCCGTCGTTGCGGGATTTGTACTCGTCCAGGGTCAGGTAATCGCCCCCGGTGGTTTTCAGCAACAGGGAACCCTTGACCTGGTCATAAAACTTGCGGTCGGACACGCAGCCATACTTGATGAAGGGGTGGATGTCATCCCAGTACTGGGTGTAGGTTTCCCGCTGGGTCTCATACAGGGAGTTGAGCTTGTCCGCCACCTTCTTGACGATGTGCTGGGACAGGCGGCGCACATAGCCATCGTTTTGCAGGAAGGAGCGCGACACGTTCAGCGGCAGGTCCGGGCAGTCAATCACACCCTTGAGCACCATGAGGAACTCCGGGATGACCTCCTTGATGTTGTCCGCCACAAAGACCTGGCGGTTGAACAGCTTGATCTGCCCGTCCTGGCCGGAGAAATCGCGCTTGATCCGCGGGAAGTACAGGATGCCCTTGAGGTTGAAGGGGTAGTCCACGTTCAGGTGAATCCAGAACAGCGGGTCTTCCCAGGTGCGGAAGAGCTTGCGGTAGGTTTCCTTGTATTCCTCGTCCGTGCAGTCCCGGGGCGCCTTGAGCCACAGGGGCTTGGTGTCGTTGATCAGCTCAGGCCCAATGATTTCGTCCTCTTCCACTTCATCAAGGCCTGCCACATCCTGCGCCTGGGCATCCTCATCCCCTGCCCCCTCAGCCGCCTCCTGGCGCTTCTTCTCCTGCTCCTCCCTGCGCTTTTGCGCGGCTTCCTGGCGCTGGGCGATGGCTTCCAGGTCTTCAAAATAGACAGGCACCGCCATGTAGCCGCAGTACTTGTCCAGCACGGAGCGCACCAGGGCGCCGTCCAGGAACTCCTGCTCCTCTTCGCTCAGGTGCATGGTGATGGTGGTGCCGCGGGACTGCCGCGTGCCCGGGCCCATCACATAGCTGATGCCGTCCTCGCTCACCCAGCTGACGGCCTCGGCCTCGGGCTGGTAGGAGAGGGAATCAATGCTGACCCGGTCCGCCGCCATGAAGGCGGAGTAGAAACCCAGGCCAAAGTGGCCGATGATGCCGGAGGCGTCCTCGCCGGTGTAGTTCTTGAGGAATTCCTCGGCGCTGGAGAAGGCCACCTGGTTGATGTACTGGTCCACCTCCTGCGCGGTCATGCCGATGCCGTTGTCAGCCACGCGGATCTCCCCCTTCTCCTTGTCCAGGGTGACGGTGACGGACAGCTCCTCCTCCGCGCTTCCCCCGCCCACCATGCGCAGCTTGGTGATGGCGTCCACGCCGTTGGAGACGATTTCCCTCAGGAAGATGTCCTTGTCGGAATACAGCCAGCGCTTGATGACCGGCATGATGTTCTGTGCGTCAATGGAGATGCTGCCCTGGCGTTGCAGCTTGTCTGTCTGGGACACGAAAAAGCCCTCCACAATTGTATTTTCCTGTCCATTATAGCAGTGACCCCGGGGCAATGCAAGCCAAAATTAGCACTCTTGGGATGAGAGTGCTAAAGGTGTGGGTGGTCTGTGGTTCAGCCGGCGCTGATGATTATTCCTTCACGCCGCCCACGGCCACGCCGGCGATGATGTACTTGCTCAGCGCGAAATAGACCAGCAGCAGCGGCAGGGCGGTGAGGGTGAGGCCCACATAGATGGAGCCGTACTCGGTGCGGTAGATGTCCCCCCGCAGCTCCTTGACCATCATGGGCAGGGTTTTCATGGTGGGGTTGGACAGCAGCATCAGCGGGGTGAGGTAGTTGTTCCAGGAACCGATGACCGCCATGATGCCCATGGTGGCCATGGCCGGCATCATCAGCGGCATGACAATCTTGTTGAAGGTGAGGAACTCACCCGCCCCGTCAATGCGCGAGGCCTCCACCAGGGACAGCTGCAGGTTGGCGCTCAGGTACTGCTTGAGGAAGAACACCGTGCCTGGCGCCGCGATGGCGGGGATGATGAGGGGGATGTAGCTGTTGACCAGGTTGAGCCGGTACATGAACATGTAGAACCCGGTCGCCGTGACCTGGCCGGGAATCATGATGATGGCCAGGATGAAGCTGTAGAGGAACTTGCTGCCGCGGAAGTTGTAGACCGACAGGCCATAGGCGGTGAGCGAGGAGAAATAGACGCTCAGCAGCGTGGCGCCAAAGGCGATGATGGCGCTGTTCTTGAAGCCCACCAGGATGTCAAAATTCTTGCCGGTGAGGATGTTCAGGTTGTTCATGAAGAAGGTGCTGGGCAGCAGGGACATGCCCTGCTGAATCTGGTAGGTGGAGCGGGTGGCGTTGACCATCATCAGCCAGAAGGGCAGGATGCTCATCACGCTCAGCGCGGTGCACAGCACATAGATCATGGTGCGCTTGGTGTTGCGCACGCCGGAAGCCGCCACCAGCAGCGCCAGCGTGGGCAGCAGCACCAGGGGGTACTGCAGCCCGGTCAGCTGGGCATCGCCATAGGGGTTGAGGATGGGGAAGGCGTTCAGCCGCAGCAGGGCGTAGAGCAGCACCAGGATGCCCGCCAGGTTCAGGATGCTGGACAAGGTGTACAGCACGCTGACCAGGCGGCCGCCCCCCAGCAGCAGCAGCACCAGCGCGCCCAGCAGCAGGCCAAAGGCCAGGTAGACCAGCAGGTGGTACTGCTGCGGGTCGGGGCTGTAAATCTTGGATTCGTTGATGCGCTTCTGGTCAAACTGCAGCTCCTGGGGCAGCTGGCCCGGCAGCAGGGAGTAGCTCAGCGCGCTGCCGGCGGCGTCCTGCTGGAGGGCCTCGGCCTGGGCCAGGTAGCCATCCAGGGTTTCCTGCGCCTTGTCAATCTTGGCCTGCTGCTTGTCCAGCTTGTCCTGCGGATCCCCATGGGACACATAGCGGTCATAGGTGGCCTGGTAATCGGCCACACGGCGGGTGAACTTGTCAATGTCCCCCTGCAGCATGCCCAGCGCGTCATCGGGGAAGCGGGCAACCGGCAGGAAGAACAGCGCCAGGGTCAGCAGCAGCAGGGCGGACACCACCAGCCATCTTGTGCGTGTCATTTGCCAGCCCTCCTTAAATCCCGCACGGCAGGGTCACGCTCGCGCATCACCCAGAACAGCATCAGGCTGGCCATCACGATGAAAATGAACAGGATGACCGAGGCGGCGCTGGCATAGTTGAAGTTGCGCGAGCCGGTGAAGGCCTGCTGGTAGATAAAGCGGGCGATGGTGTTGGTGGTTTTGTTGGGGTTGCCCTCAGTGAGCAGGTGGGGGATGTCAAACATCTGCAGGCCGCCGATCATGCTGGTGACCAGGTTGAACAGCAGGATGGGCTTGATTAAGGGCAGGGTGATGCGGTAGAAGGTCTGCCGGCTGCTGCAGCCGTCCACCAGCCCGGCCTCGTACAGCTCCGGGCTGATGCCCATGATGCCGGCAATCATGATGATCATGGTGTTGCCATACCACATCCACCACTGCACAAAGCTGATGATGCTGCGGGAGGCCGTGGTGCTGCGGAAAAACTCAAAGGGCGCGTGCAGGATGCCCACCTGCTGCAGGAAGGAGTTGGCCGGCGCGATGGGGTAGTTGAAGATGGAATAGAACAGCACGCCGATGGTGGCGGCGGTGATGATGTTGGGCATGAAGATGAGCATCTTGAAGCCGCCGCGGAATTTGAGCCGCATGCGCGTGTCGGTGAACCAGCTGGCCAGTACAAGGGCCATCAGGATCTGCGGGACAAAGTTGGCGATCCAGATGAGCAGCGTGTTGCCAAAGGAATTCCAGAAATCATAGAACAGCGGGCTGCCGGGATCAAAGTACATTTTGAAGTTTTCAAAGCCGATGACCATGCTGTCGTTGATCTTGTTCCAGCCAATGGCGTCAGACACCGAGGTGCGGAAGGTGAAAATGATGGGATAGAGCTGGAAGACCAGGAACACAATGATAAACGGCGCAACAAAATAATAGCCGTAGCGGTTGTAGTTAACCTTGCTGAGCCCTTTTCGTCTTCCCGGTGCGAACCTTGCTGCCGGCTTGTCCATGCGCGTTCATCCTTTCAATGACAAGTGCCCCCTCCACAGGGGACAAGGCGGGCAGCCGCCCTGACCGGAGACAAAGCGGCTGCCCTTAAAGGGGTGTCCTGCCTTACTCAACCACGATGTTGGCAAAGGCGGCGGCGACTGCGGCCTTGAAGTCCGCGATGGCGGTATCCAGGTCCTTCTCGCCCTTGATGTAGGGGGTGGTCACGTTGTCGGACCAGAGGGTGTTGATGGCGTCGTCATACTCGGTCATGATGGTGCCGTCGGCCAGGTTGGCCGCGGTGGCAAAGGCCGCGTAATGATCCTGCCCGCCCAGGAAGGGGTTGGGGGTGCCGCCCTCGGCGATGATGCGGTTGACCACGTTGTTGTTGGAGACGAAATCACCGCTGTCCTTGGCGTAGGTGTAGAGGAAGTCCTCATCCAGGGTGAAGAAACGGATGAACTCCTTCACGACGGCCTTCTTGGCATCGTCCGCCTCGGCCAGCTTGTAGGCGTTGGCGCCCAGCCAGGTACCGCCCCAGGAATAGCCGACAGGGCCATCCACCATGCGCCAGTCACCATAGGTGCCCTCAGCGCCTTCCACCATGCCGTCCGTCTCCGCGTCATAATTGCCGGAGTTGGGCTTGAGCACATAGTGCAGGCCCCAGGTGGGCAGCAGGTAGGTCATGGTGGTGTCGGACTTCATGCCCAGGAACCAGGTCTCGTTCCAGGCCGTGCCCAGGTTGTACAGGCCATCCTCCTCCGCCTGGCGGGTGAGGTCCAGGTAGTCATACAGCACCGGGTCGATGTTCAGCTTGCCGTCCACCACCCAGCCCGCCTCGCGGTTGTACTGGTAGGCGTTCCAGATGTCCCCGATGGAGTTGAACATCTTCACCTTGCCTTCGGACGCCTCATTGAGCTCCTCGGCGGTTTCCATGAAGGTGTCCCAGTCGGCTACCTTCTCCTGGAACTCCTCGGGGCTGGTGACGCCCAAGTACTCCTCCGCCAGGGAGGCGCGGTAGAACATGGCGCCGGGGGTGGACTGCCAGGCGGAGGCCTTCTGCTGGCCGTTGCGGCTGTCCGTGCCGATTTGCACCATGGCGGGGATGCTGTTGGCGAAGTCCTCGTCCACAAAGCCCAGGTCGCTCAGGGGCGCGGTGGTGTCACTGTTGACATAGTACTTGACGAAGGCGGCTTCCAGCGCGAAGATGTCCGGCGCCTCATCGCCCGTGGGGTCCGTCGCGATGACGGTGTCCAGCTTGTTGCGGTATTCGCTGCCATCGGTGGGATAGAGGGTGTAGACAACCTCCACCTCCGGATGGGCGGGGACATAATATTCCTCAATCATGCCGCGCAGCTCATCGGTAAAGGACCAGACGACTAGTTTGGTCTTGGGGGTTTCTGCCACGGCCAGGGATGCTGCGGACAGCATCAGGGCCAGCGCCAGAATCAGGGCAGCCAATTTTCTCATAGGGGTTCCTCCTAACGTATTACCAATCCCTGGGCAAAGCGCCCCGGGGACCTTGGTTCAATTGGGCGGGGCGACCGTTTCGCCCTTGATAAACATGACGGGCAGCTTGACCGACTGGCCGGGGATGTCCTTTCCCCTGTTTTCAATCGCCAGCAGCAGCAGCCGGGCGGCCTGCTCGCCAATGGCGGTCGCGTTCTGCGCCACGGTGCTCAGCCTGGGGCTGATGAACTTGAAATACTCCAGCCCGTCAAAGCCGATGATGGAGATGTCCTGCGGCACGCGCAGGCCAGCGTTTTGGATGGCCAGCTGCCCGCCGTGGGAGGCGTAGTCATCGGGCATGAGGATGCAGGTAGGGGGCTCCTTGAGGGCCAGCAGCTGCTGGGTGGCGGCATAGGTGCGGTGGATGTCCCGGTAGCGGCTGTACACGTGGTAGTCCGCCCGGGGCGCTATGCCCAGCTCGCTGAGCGCTTTGTGGTATCCCTCCAGGCGCTTGCTGGTGACGCCCGCGGGCGCGCCGCTGATGTAGGCAATCCGCCGGTGTCCCCGTTCATGCGCGTAGAGCACCGCCTGGTAGACGCCATCCACGTTGTCTGAATACACCGAGTGGTGGCCCTCATAGGTGTGGTCGATGCTCACCAGCGGCACGTTGGCATTGGCCAGCTCCAGCAGCTCGGGGTCGGAAAAATCGATGCAGGCCACGAACACCCCGTCCAGGTTGCTGTGGCGGCAATGCTCCAGGTAGCTGATGGTGCGCTTGCCCACGGTGCGGTTCATCAGCATGAGGTCGTAGCCCTGCTCCTCCATCACCACCCTGAAGCCATCCAGCACGCTCACGAAAAACTGGTGCAGCAGGCCATGGTTGTCATCATCCTCCAGCAGCACGCCGATGTTGAAGCTGCGGTTGGTTTTCAGCGCCTGGGCGGCGGCGTTGGGCAGGTAGCCCAGCGCGCGGGCAGTGTCCCGTATGCGCTGGGCGGTCTGCGCGCCCACACCCGGCATGTGGTTGATGGCCTTGGAAACGGAGGCGACAGAAACGCCACACTGCCGCGCGATCTCCTTCAGCGTGACCATATCCTGCCCTCCTGTCTATGGTATTAATCGTTTTCGTTTCCCAGTTTATCCGCTGAACCGCGGCTTGTCAAGCACCTTTTACCGCCAGGGCAGGCCTGCCCTGGCGGATTGACGGCCGCTGCGCCATGGTCTATTCTGATACAAACAGGAGGGACAGTATGAGCAGGCTGGGAGATTTGCTGCGCCTTGAGCGCACCAGGCGCAAGATGAGCGCCAAGCAGGTGGCCAAACTGGCCGGCGTGAGCGAAAAATACATCCTGGATGTGGAGGGCGGCACCCGCATCATCGCGGATGACCATGCCCGGCGCATCCTGAGCAAGATGGGCATGACACAGCAGACGGACGCCATGTTCACCCTGGATGACATCGCCACCACCGTGGACCTGCAAAGCGCCATCAGCCCCAAGCGGGTGGAAAAGGTGAAAAAGGCAGCAGGCGGCCAGGACAGCAAGGCGGACGGCTCCATCTGGCTGGACGCGCTCAAGGGGGTGCTGCAGCGCGTGCCGGTGTACAACGCCGTGATGCAGGAGGTGGGCAGCCGCCTGCTGCCGGTCACCCAGGGCAAGATTGAGGGCGTGAACGCCGACAAGGTCTATTATTTCAAAGCGCCGGACAACCGCCTGCACGGCTACCGGGTGCAGCAGGGCGACCTGGTGCTGGTTGTGCCCAGCCAGACGGTGGAGGACGGGCGGCTGATGCTGGTGGACAGCGAGGCGGGCAAGCAGCTGTACATGGTGAAGGTGCTGCCGCGCTACCAGCTGCTGCTGCAAACCTATGACCAGCAAAGCGACAGCCAGGTGCGTGAGATGGCTGACGTGCGCATCGTCGGCAAGGCGGTGCGCCTGGAGGCAGAGCTGTGAGCCGCCGGGTTGGGGTGCGCATATGAAGCTGCCCACCAAGCTGACCGCTTCCGGCCTGCTGCACCGCTACGCGCTGATTGTGCCCGGCTGCCTGGTGGCCGCCCTGGCCTATCCCCTGTTTCTGGAGCCCAGCCACATCGCGCCGGGCGGCCTGACGGGGCTAACCACCATCCTCCACTTTTATTTTGGCTGGCCCATCGGCCTGACCAGCCTGGCGCTGAACCTGCCGCTGTTGGTCCTGGGCTGGCGCATGATTGGCGCGGGCTTTGTGGCGCGCACCCTGGTGGCCACCATGCTGTTTTCGGTCATGATTGACCTGCTGCGCTTCCCGGCGCTCAGCCAGGACCCGTTGCTCAGCGCCGTCTTTGGCGGGGTGCTGCTGGGCGCCGGCCACGCGCTGATTCTCAAGGGAAGCGCCACCACCGGCGGCACCGACCTGATGGCCCGCATCGTGCACCACCACCAGCGCTCCATCTCCATTGGCACCTTCCTGTTTGGCTTTGATTTGCTGGTGGTGCTGCTGGCCTGGATTTTCCTCAGCGCCACCCATGCCATGTACGCCATCATCTGCGTGTTTCTGTCCGCGCGCGTGCTGGACCAGGTGCTCAACGGCTTTGGGCAGGACAAGGCCTGCTATATCATCAGCCGGGAACATGAGCGCATTGAGCGGCGCCTAATCCGGGAGCTGGAGCGCGGGGTGACCCGCTTGCCGGCCAGGGGCGCCTTCTCCGACCAGAACCTGACCATGCTGTTGTGCGTGGTGGGGCGCTTTGAGGCGGTCAAGGTGCGCGCCATCGTGTCAGAGGAGGATGCCAATGCCTTCATGTTTGTGACAGACACCCACGAAACCCTGGGCGAGGGCTTCCAAAACCTTCTCTGGGAGGATGTATGAGCGTCTACCAGTCCCTCTACCGCACCTGGCGCCCCCACACCTTTTCGGACATGGTAGGCCAGGAAGCCATCGTGCGCACGCTGAAGAACCAGGTGCAGAGCAAACGCGTGGCACACGCCTACCTGTTTTGCGGCAGCCGCGGCACCGGCAAGACCAGCGCCGCCCGCATCATGGCCATGGCCATCAACTGCCTGGAGCCCATCGCCGGCGACCCCTGCCTCAAGTGCGCCCACTGCCAGGCGCTACAAAGCGAAACCACCCTGGACGTGTTTGAGATGGACGCCGCCAGCAACAGCCGGGTGGAGGAAATCCGCGAGATGCTCTCGCGCACGGACTACCCGCCCCAGACCGTGCCCTACAAGGTGTACATCATCGACGAGGTGCACATGCTGTCCAACGCGGCCTTCAATGCCCTGCTCAAAACCCTGGAGGAGCCGCCGGAGTATATGGTGTTCATCCTGGCTACCACCGAGCCGCAAAAGCTGCCCGCCACCATCCTCTCCCGCTGCCAGCGCTATGACTTTGGCCGCATCGCGGAGGAGGAGATCATCCGCCGCCTGATGATGGCGCTGCCGGAGGGGGCGCCTGTGGACCAGGACGCGCTGCGCCTGATTGCCGCCACCGCCCAGGGCAGCATGCGCGACGCCTGGAGCCTGATGGACATGTGCCTGAGCGCCGGGGACGCGCTGCGACTGGAGCAGGTGCGCCTGATGCTGGGCGCTGTGAGCCAGGATTTCCTCTTTGACTTTCTGGATGCCCTGGTCCGCCAGGACAGCGCCGCCACCCTGGCCATGGCGGATGAACTGATGCGGGCCGGCAGGGATGTGCCCGTTTTCCTGCGGGAGTTCAATGCCCACCTGCGCCAGGTGCTGGCCATCAAGTGGACCGGCGGGGGAACCCGGGACCTGGGCCCGGAGCAGCTTGAACGCTTCAAGGCCCAGGCCCAGGACGCCAGCGCCGATTTGCTGTTGTTTTTCCTGGAAAAATGCGCCCAGTCAGAGTATGAGGCCCGCTGGTCAGCCTCCCCCCGGGCGGTGCTGGAGCTGTTCGCCCTGCGCTGCATCCAGCCGGGGCAAGCGCGCGGGGAACAGGCCACCCTGGCCCGGCTGGGCGCGCTGGAAGGCTGGGTGGCCCGGCAGGAGGCTTCCGATTCCGGACAGCTGCAGCCAGCCCGGGAGCCAGCCCCCCTGCCTGTGCCCCCCAAGCAGGTGACCACAGGCCCGGCCACCGCGGGACCTGTGCAGCCGGACAGCGACACAGCGACCCCGCCCCCTGACAGGGAGGCGGCCGCAAGCCAGGCGGAACCGCCTGCCGCGGCCGCGCCGGCGCCTTCTGCGCCCGCCCTGCAAGAGCCGCCCGCCCAGGCGCAGCTACCCCTCCAGGCTAATCCCCCGTCCCAGCCCGCGAAAAACCCCAAGGATGCCTGGAACAGCTTGCTCAAACGTCTGCAAACAGGCAACGCGGGCCTGCACGCCATGATGTCCCGGGGCAAGTATGGCGGGTATGAGAGCGGCACCTTCACCCTGCTGCTGGAGCAGGAGGACCTGATTTTTGCCTCCCTGCTCAATGAGGAGACCCGCGCGGACGAGGTCACCGCCATCCTCACAGAGGAACTGGGCGCCCCGGCGCGCTTTGTGGCCAAAGGCCGTGAAACCGCCAGCGCCGCAGCCCTGGCCGACCGCACCCAGGAGCACATCCAGGCCCTGTCCCAAGCCTTTGGGCGGGACAACATCGTGCTCAAGAACGACTGACAGGGCTGCCCTGGCGCGCTGCGGCCGGACGGCGGTCCGCTCTTTTACCCAAATATGAAGCAAATATTGCGATTCGCTTGCATTTCTGCCTTTTTTTGCTATAATTTGGTCAGATACACAAGCATCGGTACAGCAAAGGAAGGAATGAACCAAGGTGGCCAAGCGCATTCTGTTGGTGGATGATGAGCCCCTCCTGATCAAAGGGCTGAAATTTACCCTGGAAAAGGATGGCTATGAGACGCTCACCGCCTTTGACGGCGAGGAAGCGCTTGAGGTGTTCAACAACAACCAGGTGGACCTGGTGCTGCTGGACGTGCTGATGCCAGAAATGGATGGCTGGGAAGTGCTGGCCGCCAGGAACGCGGATACCCGCATCCGGAACATCCCCATTCTCATGATCTCTGGTCAGGACCCCCGTGACGGCCCGCTCAAGAGCCGGCTGCTGGTGGCCACAATCGGGGAGGGGATCTCATTGGGCAAGCTGCTCGAATGCACCCACGAGCTCTCTACGCGTCTGCTGCAGCCTGGCTGAGAAGCTGGTCCAGCGCGCTGATCAACTGTTGCCGCGATACCGGCTTACGGAGATACTGCGCGGCGCCCAGGCGCAGCGCCAGGCGCTCATCGGTCACCACCGAGCAGACGATGACGGGGACCTGTCTGGTTGCGGGATCACGCGTCAGCTCAAGCAGGAGGTCCCACCCATCTACACCAGGCAGCATGACATCGAGCAGGATCACGCCCGGCGCATGGGCTCTCACGGCCTCGGTGATGTGCTGTCCGTCCTGAAGCGACACGATTCTGTATCGGGTCCCGATACAGTAGGCCTCGAACACAGTGGCCATGTCCGGATTGTCATCGACGACGAGTACCGTTGTCGTCGCCGGAGGCGGCTGCAATGTGGGTAGCTCGATCGTGAGCGCGGTGGTCTGGTCGGTGTAGGATAGCTCGGCCCTGCCCCCCTGAGCGGCCAGCAACTCGCGCGCCAGCGACGCCTCGACTGTCTGAATCGCCGCCTGCCCGCTGCAGGAGATGGTGATGCGCACACGCCCACCATGCTCGTGGGCGCCCACCGTGACTGCGCCAGAGGGAGCCGACTGGGCCAGATTGTGTATCTCGTCCAGCAGAATCTGACGCAGCACGGTCGGGTGAACCCTCACCTTGACGTCCGGGATCGTATCCCTTACCTGCAGGCGGATGCCACGATCCTTGAGCGAAAGCCGCGCGATGCGCAGCACACCGGCGAGCGTGTCCGCCAACGGCGCGCCCCATCCGCTGGCGCTCTTCTCCAGGGAGACCAGTTCCTGTCTCACCTGTGAGTGCCATTCGGCCTTGTTCTGTGACACGTCGGCTTCCGCCTGGATGTGTGGCGCCCGGGCCCGATCCCACAATTGCCTCGCCAGGACGTGAATCGCCTGACGTTGCGCCCGCTGTAGACTGCGCAGACTCAGGCCGAGGCGGAGAGCCGTCTCCTCCTGGCTGAGCCGCAGTACGTACCGGTGATGCAGCACGTCGTAGTCTCGCCGGGGTCCGCTATCTGGGGGCAGCTCGGCTTCCGGCCCCAGCGACGCGATGGCCTCGAGCACGATCACCTGTAGCGCACTCACGCCCTCGTACGGATCACACCCCGCGCCCAGATAGGCGATGTCGCCCGGTTGATAGTCGGGGTCGTCCAGGTAGTTCAGGAAACTCTGTAGATCACTCCTGAAGTCCTCAAATTCCATCGAAAGGCGCCTTCCTGGCGGTTATCTGGCGGAGATGTGGCGTAGACAGGTGGTCTACGGTATGCTATAGTATACATGGCATAACCCAGTATGCCTGCACATGCTAGCATCGAGCTGCGTTGGGGTCAAGCGACGGGTACGCACCGTCGGCTT
>ENA-UOUL01003296-UOUL01003296.1-bioreactor-metagenome-genome-assembly--contig:-NODE-3296-length-16818-cov-4.588137_pt1 | contig 16818 bp, 9 predicted proteins | sample MGYA00249838_ERZ747220 | MGnify/ENA primary metagenome ERZ747220 (study PRJEB28778, sample SAMN05720191) | bioreactor metagenome | isolation source: Anaerobic biogas reactor | place: USA:Washington...
ATGGCTGGGGTGTGGGCAATCAATTACTTCTCGCCAGCACCGGCACATCATCATCACAAAGCAAGGAGAAAAAACATGATCGATCTTACGATCCATAAGGACGCGCTCGAGAACGCGGTACAACGCGCGCGCGAAAACAACATTATCATCCCGACCTATGCGCAAATGCGTGACCCCGTCAAAAATGTTCCCGAAAAAATCAAAGAGGCTCTTCACGGAGTAGGCACCTGGGATATCGACCCCTTGAACCTTTTCCGCATTACCTGGAAAAATGAGCCGACCCTTGACGGCGGTACCTATGGCGGCGTCAACTACATCGAAATGCCAAAAGCTCTGACCGGTATTGATGCACGTATTTTCGTCATGATCGGTAAATGGTTCCCCACAGGCTGTCATAAAGTGGGCGCCTCCTATGGCTGCCTCGTGCCTCGCCTCGTGACGGGACAATTTGATCCTGTGAGCAACTGGGCTGTCTGGCCCTCCACCGGCAACTACTGCCGCGGCGGTGCTTTTAACTCAAAATTGCTTGGCGTAAAATCCATCGCGATTTTGCCCGAGGAAATGAGTGAAGAGCGCCACAACTGGCTGTTGAGTGTTGCCGATGAAACCATCGCGACCCCCGGCTGTGAGAGCGACGTGTATGAGATCTTTGCGAAAGTCAAAGAAATCCGCGCGACCCGCCCGGAAGCCTTTATTTTTAATCAGTTCGAAGAAATGGGCAACGTCATGTGGCATTACAACGTGACCGGCCCCGCCTTGGAAGAAGTCTACGGCGAAGTCAAGACCGATGACTCGAAATTCTTCGGCGTCTTCTTCACCAGCGGCAGCGGCGGCTCCATGAGTGCCGGCGACTACCTGAAAGACCATTTCCCGCATATCAAATTTGCGGTCGGTGAAGCGCTCCAGTGCCCTACCATCCTGAACAACGGCTTTGGCCGTCATCGCATTGAAGGTATCGGCGACAAGCACATCCCCTTTGTCCACAACGTGAAAAACACTGACATGGCTGTTGCGATCGACGACAACGATTCACAGAATCTGTTGCGCCTGTTCAACACAGAAGTCGGCCACGAGTATCTGAGGACCCACCTCGACCTGACAGAAGAGCAGATTTCGAATCTTTCACTGTTGGGCATCAGCGGTATCGCAAACGTGATCGGCCTGATCAAGATGGCAAAATACTACGAAATGACCGGGAACGATGTCCTGATGACCGTTGCGACCGACTCCGCTGAGATGTACGGTTCACGCATCATTGAGCTCGACGAACAACAAGGACCCTACACGGCCGAAGTCGCCGCGCGCGATTACTGGCATCACTTGGCGTCCACCAAGACCGACAACATGGAAGAGTTGACCTACATGTCGCGTAAGCGCATCCACAACCTCAAGTATTACACTTGGGTTGAGCAACAGGGCCGCACGCTCGAAGAGCTGAACGCGCAGTGGTACGACGAGCACTACTGGGACAACGTCCATAAGCAGGTCGAGGAAATCGACAGACTGACAGAAGAGTTTAACGAGCGCACAGGCGTCCTCGCAAGACTTTAATTCGCTGATCCCAATTTCAAGAGAGGAATGAGATACGAATGAAAATCAACGAACTGATCAAGCAACTGGAAGGCTACGACTACAAGGGGTTGTACCAGGACGATTTTTTCCTGACATGGGATAAATCTCAGGATGAAATTATGGCAATTTTCGCGGTGGCCGACGCCCTGCGCGAACTGCGTGAGAACAATAAGAGCGCCCGTATTTTTGACTCGGGACTTGGCATTTCGCTGTTCCGCGACAACTCGACGAGAACTCGTTTCTCATTCGTGTCGGCATGTAACTTCCTAGGACTTGCGGTACAGGATCTGGATGAGGGCAAATCGCAGATTTCCCATGGCGAGACAGTCAAAGAGACGGCGAACATGATCTCTTTCATGGCGGACGTCATTGGTATTCGCGACGACATGTACATAGGCAAAGGTCACACCTACATGAAGAATGTCGCTAGTTATGTCGACGAAGGTTTCAACGACGGCGTGCTCGAACAGCGCCCGACGCTTGTCAATCTGCAGTGCGACGTTGACCACCCGACACAGACGATGGCCGACACGCTCCACATCATCCACGAGCTCGGTGGCGTCGAAAATCTTAAGGGTAAGAAAGTCGCCATGACATGGGCGTATTCACCTTCGTACGGCAAGCCTCTTTCCGTTCCGCAAGGCGTGATCGGCTTGATGACGCGCTTCGGCATGGACGTCGTTCTCGCGCATCCGGAAGGATACGAAATCATGGACGAGATTGAAGGTGTCGCGAAGCACAACGAAGAGCAGTACGGCGGAAAGTTCACGCGCGTCGAGTCGATGGAAGAGGCATTCAAAGATGCCGATATCGTTTACCCGAAGAGCTGGGCACCGTTCAAGGCGATGGAGATCCGCACAGATCTGTACGCCAAGGGCGACCAAGCCGGTATCGATGCGCTCGAGCAGGAACTGCTCGCAGAGAACGCGCTGCATAAGGACTGGACATGCTCCGAAGACATGATGAAATTGACAAAGGGCGGCAATGCGTTGTACATGCACTGTCTGCCTGCAGACATCACAGGCGTATCTTGCGCGGAAGGTGAAGTCGACGAGTCGGTCTTCGATCGCTACCGCGTCCCCCTATACAAAGAAGCGAGTTACAAACCTTATATCATCGCCGCGATGATCTTCCTGCAGAAGATCAAGAATCCCGGTGCTAAGCTGGATGAGCTCTGGAGGGGCACGACGCCTCGCTGGGCAGATAATGGTTAATCTGAGCGCATATGCCGACGAAGGCGTCATGCCGGGAATCGATGCGTGTGTCGTTCAGGGCGCATAAACAAATAACCTGATCGCAAGACCGGGGTTCTCGCAGGAGAAGCCCGGTCTTCTTTTCATCCGAATGAGAAAAAAGCGTGTTGTGTATTTTCTGTCGGTGAAATTTGGTGAAAACAAGAAAAAAACGGATAATAATTCACAATCTACTGTTAATATAGTAATCAAGAGATTAAACGTGACGGGTGACTTGTCTCGCTGCCGCGGATGCCATGTCACCACACTAAGAAGGAGAGGATATAGACGATATGAGCGACATTATGAGACCGATCGGCTTCGCCAATCTCATCGATTGGAGTCTCCGGGAGTACAAGGAAAATGGTCGAGTGTTCGGACTCGACAAGAGCAAGTTCTATTTTCCGAAAGGTGATAAGCGCTTCCGCACACCGTTCGGCGACGAGATCGCGACACCTGTCGGACCCGCTGCCGGCCCTCATTCACAACTTGCGCAGAACATTATTGTTTCTTATCTCGCGGGTGCTCGATTTATCGAGCTCAAGACCGTTCAGAAGATGGACGGTGAGGAGATTAGACATGCCGTTGCCAAGCCATGTATCAACGCGGAGGATGAATGCTACAACTGCGAATGGTCGACAGAGTTGACGGTACAAGAGGCATTTGACGAGTACGTCAAAGCGTGGGTCGCACTGAAAGTTCTGGCAGTCGAATTCGGCATCTCGGACGGCAATGACTTCGCATACAATATGAGTGTCGGATATGACTTAGAGGGCATCAAGTTGCCGAAGATGGACGCTTTCATTGAAGGGATCAAAGACGCGTCCGAGACACCTATCTACAAAGAGTGTATGGATTTCCTGAGAGGTCACATGAGCCTCTTCGAGCGTCTGGATGAAGCCGTCGTCGACACGATTTCGCCGCGTCTCTGCAACCAGATAACCCTGTCCACATTGCACGGATGTCCGCCGGCGGAGATTGAGCGCATTGCGCATTACCTGTTGACGGAAAAACATTGTCATACATTCGTCAAATGCAATCCAACCATGCTCGGTTATGACTTTGTCAGAAAAACGCTCGACGATCTCGGCTACGACTACATTGTATTCCCCGACAAGCACTTCCTCGCAGATTTGCAATTCGGCGATGCCCTCGGTATCTTCGAGCGAATGACAAAGGTGAGTCGGGAACAGGGGCTGGCGTTTGGCGTGAAGCTGACGAATACGTGTCCCGTTGATGTCACGAGAGGCGAAGTGCCATCGGAAGAGATGTACATGTCCGGCCGTTCTCTCTTGCCGCTGACGATCAGCTTGGCGCTGAAATTGTCGGAGGCGTTCGAAGGCAAACTCCCCGTTTCATTTGCGGGAGGAGCTGACGGATTGAATATGGCGGCCATCCTGGAGACGGGAATCGGTCCCGTCACTGTCGCGACGACACTCCTTAAACCCGGCGGATATGCTCGCTTTAAACAGATGGCGGAGGAGTCTGAACCTTACCTCGGGAACGAGAGCAGCGATATCGATCTTCCCAAGCTGAGAGCGTTGGCACAATCGTTGCTCGAGGATCCGAGAACACAAAAACGCTGGCGCGAGAAAGTCTGGTCGCGTAAGACCGACTCGGAACTCCCGCTTTACGACTGCTACAAGGCGCCGTGTAAAGACGGCGGCTGTCCCATCAATCAGCAGATTCCCGAGTACAACACGCTTGTCGCTCGCGGTGACTACGACGAGGCGTTCCGCGTGATCGCCATCGACAATGCATGCCCGACGATCACCGGTATACTGTGTGCTCAACCGTGTCGTGAACACTGCACACGCATCGATTACGACGTTTCGCTCCATATGCGCGATATCAAGAAAAAAGCTGCCGACGAGGCGCAGGATAATTACAATACGGCGTTCAGGCCTAGACCGGTGCGTACCGACAAGAAAGTTTGTGTAATCGGCGCCGGTCCCGGAGGTGTCGCGGCGGCATATTATATGGCGCGCAACGGTGTCGCCGTCGATGTTTTCGAGAAAAGAGCCGAATCGCACGGTATCGTTCGCTATGCGATTCCTTCGTTCAGAATCTCAAAGGAAGAGATCGACCGCGACTTGGCACTGGCGAAGGCGGCCGGCGTAAAAATCCATTTCAACGCCGATCCTAATGTCAAACTCGACGCGCTCAAAGACAAATACGACTACGTTGTGCTGGCAATCGGCGCATGGGCGAAGGGTCGCTCACCTGTTACCGAGGGCGGCGAGAAAGTCTTAGATTCTCTCGATTTCCTGTTGTCCGTCAAAAAAGACGGTCCGCGCGATCTTGGGAAAAAAGTCGCCGTTATCGGCGCGGGGGACGTCGCGATGGACTGCGCACGCCTTGCGAAGCGTATGCCCGGATCGCCCGAAGTGACGATCGTCTATCGCCGTACGGAAATGTACGCTCCTGCAAGCCAAGACGAGTTCGACGAGGCCATGGCAGAAGGCGTCGAGTGGCGCGAACTCCTTGCCCCGGTCAGTTACGATGGCAAACAGCTCGTCTGTGAAAAGCAGTATCTTGGCGGTTTCGATGAATCGGGCCGCAGGGCGTGTCTCGGAACGGGCGAGATGGTAACGCTGGAATTTGACACAGTCATCGGAGCGACGGGCGCGAGGGTCGATCAATCGCTCTTCAACGACTGGAAGCTCTCCTGCGACAAGTGGGGCAGCCCGTTCGTCTCGGATGCGATGGAATCCTCCATCGACGGAGTCTATGTCATCGGTGACTGCCGCAAGGGTCCTTCGACGATCGTTGCCGCGATGGGCGACGCGAAGAAGGCGGCGATCGATATTCTTGCGAAAGAAGGCCTCGCGCACAACTTCAATCGCGTTCTCGTCGCGAAAGACGAGGACGTCATCGTCGATCGTCGCGGAGTCCTGGTCGAAACGCAATCTACACCTGAAAAGGAAGGCGAACGCTGTCTCCTCTGCGATCAGCTCTGCCGCATCTGTACCGAAGTCTGTCCGAACCGAGCCAATGTGGCGGTTCTTGTGGACGGTTTCGATATCGCGGAACAGATCGTCCACGTGGACGGTATGTGTAACGAGTGCGGTAACTGCGCGACGTTCTGTCCGCACGCCGGAAGACCTTACAAGGACAAACTGACGCTCTTCTGGAGTGAGGAAGATTTCGTCGATTCGGAGAACATCGGTTTCCTCAAGCTCGCGGACGATAAGTACAGAATTCGAGACGAGCGCGGTCGTGTGTTCGATACGGCTCTGGACGGCGATGAGCTTGACAAGCGTATGGCAAAAGTCATCGAAGCCGTCAACGAAAAAGCTCCTTGGCTCTACAATGCGGCGTGCCATAAGGCTTGTTGTGAATAGTTGAAGTGATGTCCCTCGAGACAGGAATGTCGCGAGAGGAATCTTTTAAGAGATGTAAATAATTAAATTGTGCGCTCGCTCCCGCTCGTATTTTGAAGCGCGGGGACGGCGATGAAGAGAATCCTAAACGGATCAGGAGGTCCACATGATTATTGGTAACGGAAGATTAATTACGAACTGTGAAGACAACCTTTATTTTAAAAACGGCGCCATCCGCGTCGTCGGTGAATTAATTGAAGAAGTCGGCGACTTCGAAGATTTAAAAGCGCGTTTCCCCGATGACGAAGTCTTTGACGTCGGCGGTCGCATTATCATGCCGGGCATGATCAATGCGCATACGCACATCTACAGCTCCTACGCGCGCGGCATGGGCGTATCGAAGCCGACGCGCAATTTCCCGGAGATTCTGGAAAATCTTTGGTGGGCGCTCGACCGCAGTCTGACGTTGGAAGATTGTGAGCTGTCGGCGTACACGACGTATATCGAAAGCATTCAAAACGGTGTGACAACGCTGTTTGACCACCACGCGAGCCCTAACGCCGCCAAAGGTTCTCTCTTCGCTCTGGCGGAAGCGGCGAGAGAGATCGGTATCCGCGGTTCATTCTCGATGGAAGTCTCCGATCGCGATGGCGAAAAGATCACGGATGCGGAGATCAAGGAGAACGTCGACTTCATTAAGGCGATGAATACGGACGAACAGGACATGATTAAAGGGATGTTCGGTATGCACGCCTCCTTTACGATCTCCGACAAGACGATGGAGAAAATCGTCAAATCGATGGAAGGCATCGATGCCGGCTACCACGTTCACGTAGGTGAAGGTCGTGAAGACCAGTACGACAGCCTGAAAAAATACGATTGCCGCGTCGTAGAGCGTTTACTCGGCTGGAACATGCTCGGCCCGAAGTCGATCGCCGTTCACGCTGTCCATGTCAATGGCCGCGAGCTCGATATTCTTGCGGAGACGGACACGACTGTCGTACACAACCCGATGTCTAACATGGGTAATGCTGTCGGTGCGACACCGGTGATCGGTATGTTGGCGCGCGGCATTCGCCTAGGCATGGGTACCGACGCTTACACGCATGATATGTTCGAATCGGTCAAAGTGTCGAAGATCTTGCAGTCTTACAGACTCTCCGATCCGACGGTCGGATTCGGTCAAGCATTGCAGCTACAGTTTGACAACAACCCCGCCATCTGTGCGAAGCACTTCAAGCGCCCGCTCGGTATGCTGAAACAGGGAGCCTACGCCGACATTATTACGCTCGACTACGCTCCGTTCACGCCTTTCGGCGCAAACAATTGGAGAGGGCATATCTTGTTTGGTTGCTACGGCCGCATGACAAACGACGTGATTATCAACGGTAAAGTCGTGATGAAGGATCGCGCCATTCTTACGGTCGACGTCGAGAAGATTAACGCACGCACGGAAACTCGCGCCGCGGAAGTCTGGAAGAACCTATAATTGATATTAATATTATTATGGTGCGCGAGCCGAACTCCGGTTTCCGCGCCATCTAAAGTGATAAGGCGAAGTACCACCCTGCTTGCGACGCGAGAATCGCTCGGCGAGCGGGGGCGGTGTCTTGTTTGCGCTTTCATGAGACACTGAAGCAAATATCCGGCTTCGAAACAATAAGTGAAGAGTGGGAGATAACATGAAACATAGCACGTTTCTGAAGGACGGCTACATCGTTCTGCCCGACGAGACCGTCAAGGGCAGCATACGCATCCGCGGCGAAGTGATTGAGGCATTGGGCGACATCGTCCCCCTCGACCATGAGGAAATAATCGACTGTTCCGATTGCTATTTTCTTCCCGGAGGGATTGAGACGCATACGCATCTCGATTTGGAGTCGATGGGAACGGTCACCGCCGACGACTTCAAGACCGGGACATTGGCGGCCTTGGCGGGCGGCACGACGACCGTCCTTGACTTTGCCACGCAATTTCATGGGGAATCGATGGCGCGCGGTCTTGAGCGCTGGCATGAGAAGGCTGACGGACGGTCGGCGATCGATTACGGCTTTCATATGGCGTTGACGGAGTGGAATGACGATTTGAAGAGCGAAATGGCTTCGATCGTCGACGACGGCATCACTTCCTTCAAGATGTACATGGCGTACAAGGGACGGATGATGGTGCAGGAGGACGAGATTTACGAGGCGCTCGAGGAAGCGGGGAAATTGGGCGCGACGATCGGGTTCCATTGTGAGAACGGACTGCTCATCGACTTGTTTACCAAGCGGATCAGGGAGGCAGGCAACCTCACGCCTTACTACCATCAGATGACACGACCTGCCGAACTCGAGGCTGAGGCGATTGATCGCCTTGAGACGGTCGTTTCGCTACTCCACACCAATCACTATGTCGTGCATCTTTCAACGGCACGAGGATTGTCGAGTGTTCTCCGCGCCAGAGAGCGCGGCAATGACGTCATCGTGGAGACGTGCCCGCAGTATCTCGTGCTTGACCGCTCACGTTACGGGACGCCGGAGGAGCACAATTTTGAATCCGCAAAATTTATCATGAGTCCGCCGCTCCGCGAGCGTCGCGACCAGGAAGCGCTGTGGCAGGGGTTGGCATCAGGAGATATCCAGTTTGTCGGTACGGATCATTGCTCCTTTAATTTCAAAGGCCAAAAAGAAATGGGTCGCGGGGATTTCTCAAAGATTCCGAACGGTGCTCCGGGAATCGAACTGCGCATGAATCTTATGTATGCATATGGAGTCGCCGGGGGACGTATGGATATCAACCGTTTCTCCGTTGTCACATCGACGAACGCGGCCAAGTACTTCGGAATATTCCCGAGAAAAGGCATCTTGCAAATCGGTAGCGACGCCGATATCGTCGTTTTTGATCCGAAGGTGGAATGGACGGTCAATTCTGATATCTTGCATGAAAACTGCGACTACACGCCATATGAAGGATTCTCCCTCAAAGGAAAGGTACGAGATGTTTTCCTGCGCGGCAACCGTAAAGTCATATCCGGAAACGTTGCGGTGAAGGACGTCGACGGTCAGTATTTGAGAAGAGGTTTGCCGGATACGGCGATCCGATAAAATAGTCTATACGATCATTAAGGTCTAAAAAAGAGGTGAGAGTTATGTCATGGACTTTAACGGTTAACAACCAAACACATACGGTCAATGAGGACAAGAGGCTGATCGATTTCTTGCGAGACGATCTCCTCCTGATGTCAGTCAAAGACGGTTGTAGCGAGGGCGCGTGCGGTACATGTTCCGTCATTGTGGATGGCAAACTTGTTAAGGCATGTGTCCAGAAAGTCTCGAGATTTGACGGTTGTTCCGTCACGACAGTGGAGGGTCTTTCTCTGAGAGAGAAGGAAGTCTACGTTTACGCGTTCGGCGAGGCAGGAGCTGTACAGTGCGGTTACTGCACACCCGGCATGGTGATCGCTGCCAAAGTACTACTCGACAAAAACCCGGATCCTACGCGCGAAGAGATCCAAAGAGCGCTCGTCGGGAATCTCTGTCGATGCACGGGATACAAGAAGATTTTCGAGGCGATCGAGCTCGCTGCAAGACTGTTGAGGACGGGAGAACCCGTCGAGGCGCTACCCGATAAAGCTTCGCTCAGCGACAGGTCGCATCGCATCGACGTCGCGGAGAAAGTGCTCGGGACGGGCAAGTTTCCCGACGACTACCGATTCGAAGGTATGATCTACGGTCAGGCGCTACGTCCGAAATATCCGCGTGTCCGCATCGACCGCATCGATATCTCGAAAGCGTTGGAACATCCCGATTGCGTCACTGTACTGACAGCCGATGATGTACCGGAAAATAAGATTGGCCATATTGTGCAGGATTGGGACGTCATGATCCGCGAAGGCGATGTCACGCGCTTTGTCGGTGATGCCATCGCTCTTGTCGCGACGAATAAGCGTGAAAGCCTTCAGGAAGTGCTCGATTTGATCGAAGTCGAATACACGGTGCTGACGCCTGTACTGGATCCGTTCGACGCGATGAAAGACGATGCCCCGAAGCTTCATCCCGGAGGCAATATCCTGTCGAATGAACACCTCGTGCGCGGTGACGCGCATAAGGCTGTCGCGGAAGCGGCATACACCGTTACGGAGACGTACAAAGTCTCATGGGAAGAGCACGCGTTCCTCGAGACGGAATGCGCCATCGCTTGGCCTTCCGATGACGGCGGCGTCAATTTGATCACCGCTTCGCAGTCGATCTACGACGAACAGCGCGAAATTTCGAATATGCTGAAGATAGACCCGAGCAAGGTCCATGTGAGGTCGGGGTTAGTCGGTGGCGCTTTCGGCGGTCGCGAGGATATGAGCGTCCAGCACCATGCGGCTCTTCTCGCGTGGAAGACAGGGCGTTACGTCAACGTGAAGCTCGACCGCTACACGAGTACGCTCGTCCACACTAAACGCCACCCGATGACGATGACGATGACGACAGCTTGCGATGAAAACGGGCGACTGACGGCACTTATTGCTGATATCGTGTCGGACACGGGTGCGTACGCTTCGCTTGGCGGCCCCGTCACGCAGCGAGCCTGCACACACGCCGGAGGGCCCTACAATTTCCAAAACATTGATATCAAAGGAAAGGCAGTCTATACGAACAACGTCGTTTCCGGCGCGTTCCGCGGTTTTGGTGTCACTCAGAGTTGCTACGCGTTCGAGTGCAACCTCAACTTGCTCGCCGACAAAATGGGCATGGATCCGTGGGAGTTCCGTTATCTGAACGTAGTTCGCCCCGGCGATGTCCTGCCGAACGGACAGGTTGTCGATGAAAGTTGCGGCTTGGCGGAGTGTCTCGAAGCAGTCCGCGATGCATACGAATCGAGTCCTTATGCCGGTATTGCATGCGGGTTCAAGAATAGCGGCATCGGTGTCGGCTTGCCCGACTTCGGCCGCTGTACTCTGTCTGTCGAAAACGGAAAGATTCGCATCAGAACATCAGCGGCGTGTACCGGTCAGGGGATCGCGCAAGTGATGACGACGATCACGTGTCAGACGATCGGATGTCGCCCTTCGGATACCGTCTTTGAAAAGCCGTTTACTGATCGCACGCCCGATGCAGGAACGAGTACGGCGTCTAGGCAGACCTTGTTTACGGGTGAGGCGACGCGTCGGGCGGCGCTCGATCTGAAAGAGGCGCTCGATGAGGCGGGCGGCGAATTGGCGGCATTAGAAGGACGCGAGTTCTTCGGTGAATTCGGTCCGCCGACCGACCCTATGGGTTCACCTAAAGACAACCCTGTCAGCCATATCGGATACAGTTACGGTTGTGAAGTCGCGATCATCGATGAGAAGGGCAAACTCGAGAAGATGGTCGGAGCGTACGATCTCGGGACGCCGATCAACATTCAGGCTGTTGAAGGCCAGATTGAAGGCGGCTGTGTGATGAGTCTCGGTTACGCTTTGACGGAATACTTCGACAACGAGGGTGGAATTCCGAATTTCAAGCTCGGCACATATGGTCTGTTCCGTGCCAATCGCGTCCCGGAGATCGAGACCCGCATAGTGCGAGGTCCCGGCTACGTAGATCACGCATTCGGTGCACGCGGTGTCGGAGAGCTCGCCTGTGTACCGATTGCACCGGCAGTTGCGCACGCTTATTACAGACTCGATGGCAAGATGAGGAAGAGCTTGCCCATGGAGGATACTTTCTACCGCAAAGCGAAATAATAACCGAGTCTAAATTGTACGGAGGAGCGCTTAATGGATTCGTCTAAGGATAATTGTTCAGTCCCGAGAGAAGAGTTGCCGCGCGCCTCCGCCGTAATCGTCGCGTCGCGACCGTTGGAGCGACCCGAATCGGTGACAGTTCTTGGGAAGGATCAACAGGTCCTGCCCGCTTTACTCCGAATCGGCAGAATCAGCTTGATTGAGCGCTTGATCATCCGACTGCAGACGGTGGGGATTGCTCCGATCGTCGTGATTACCGGTTTCAAGAGCGGCAACTTGGAGAAACACCTTGTCAGAATGAACGTCGTCAGCCTCCATAATGATCATTGGAGCAGGACGACTTTGTTTGATGACGCGATCAAGGGGCTATCTTACATCGACAGAACGTGTAGAGACTGCGAGAAGATTTTTCTTATGACACCCATGATCCCGTCCGTCGACACAACGACATTGACGCGCCTTCTCTCTTCACCGTCAAGTGTCACCGTTCCCGTCTACGAGGGGGAAGACGGCTTGCCGATTGTCTTTCGTAAAGATACCGTCCAGCAGCTCGCACGAGCGGAAAAAGGTCATACGTTTGAGGAACTCATCGCTTCCGTTCCCGGGGCGGTCGAGCGGATCGCGCTCGACGATCGGGGGGTTTTGCCAGAGACGCTACCGACGGATTTGTTCGAGGGTTGCGAGGCATGTCTGGAAGATGCGATGAAGTTGCCGATGCGCGTGCGCTTCAAACTCAGTCTCGCGCGCGAGAAAATCTTTTTCGGTCCTGGCCCCGCCGTGCTGTTACGTCTGATTGACGAGACGGGATCGGTGCGCATGGCTTGTCAGCGGATGAAGCTCTCTTACAGTAAAGGATGGCAGATTCTGAATCTCCTCGAAGAACAGCTGGGCGAGAATGTGATCGTCCGCAAACCGGGCGGCCAAGAAGGCGGTAGCAGCACTTTGACGGATACAGGACGCGAGTTGCTACGACGATATGAACAACTCTCGGTCGAAACGCAACAATATGTCAACGACTTGTTCGAACAGTTATTCAAAGGATTATTCGCGGAGTAGAAACGAAGATCTGAAATTATTACCCGAATACCCCGCCTGTCGCGTCCGGGCGGTGAAGCTAAGAAAGGTGAATGCGCCGTTGTGGGCAACTTGGTGATGACGAGAGAGATAACAAAGAAAACAAATCGAAAGCTTCAAATTGTTATCGGCAGGACATGGTATGATGCGCCGCCTATTTTTTCGTTGCGCGATGTTGTCATTCGCGGTAGCGAACAATATGGCGACAGACCCGCCGTTCGCTGGCGTGTCAGACCGCGTGATCATGAAATAGTGACGAAGTCTTACAGCGAACTGTCACGTGATGTTGCGCGTGTTCAGGCTTGGCTCGGCGAGCGATTGCCAAGAGGCAGTCGTATCGCCTTAATAGGCGACAACAGTTATGCGTGGATGGTGACTTGGCTTGCTGTGGCTTCAGGGTTCGGTGTGATCGTGCCTCTCGATCGACTGTTGCAGCCGCAGGAGCTTATTCCGTGCATTCAACGCAGTCAGACGGTCATGCTGATTTACGACTATGCCTGGCATCAGCGCGTGGAATCGATGCTCGATGACTTTCCGTTATTGAAGTACCGAGCAGCTATGGATCGTGGACTGATGTCGGACGATGAAAGCAGGGCATTCAGGGCGTGCATGGCTGAAGACGAGACGCTCTTGCTGCTTGACGACGCACTCGAGACACCTTTGGAAGATAGCACGGTGGCGACACATCTTCTCGAACCCGAAGACGTAGAAGACGATGCTGCGATTCTTTTCACATCAGGGACGAGTGCGACCTCCAAAGCGGTCATTTTGACGAACAAATCAATCGCTGCCGACATTCGCGCGCTTCGCGGTTCCGTCTTTTTCGGCAAGTATTTCAAATCGCTTTCCATTCTCCCCCTGCACCACGCTTTTGAGAATACGTGCGGTTTTCTTACCGTGTTGTCGTTTGGCGGAACGATACATATCTATGATGGATTGCGGTACATCGGGAACAACTTTGCTGAACATAAGGTGCACTTGACGGTTGTCGTACCTGCTGTTCTGGATGCAATTCATCGCCGCGTAATCAATGAGGCACGGCGTACCGGGCAATTGAAGAAACTGCAGTTCGGTATGTTCGTGTCCACTTTGCTTTATAAGCTCGGCATCGACAGGCGACGCGTTCTAATGAAGGATGTCCTTGACAAGTTGGGTGGCAATCTCAAGTGGGTGATCTGCGGGGCGGCTCCCGTTGAACGCAGTACGCTCAAGTTTTTCCGCGCGATTGGCGTAGAAGTTTTGGCGGGTTATGGGTTGACGGAAGCGTCGCCGGTTGTCGGTGGCGGCAACACGAAGGTTAACCCGTTCGGCACGGTTGGTCAGCCGCTGTCAGGCGTAGAAGTCGCCATCGATAATGGCGGTAAGCGCGGTCAACCCGGCGAGATTCTCGTTCGCTCCGATATCATCATGAAAGGTTATTTGAACGATCCGGAGGCGACCGCGGAGGCAATTGACGGCGACGGATGGCTTCATACGGCTGATATCGGTTATTTCACAAGAAAAGATGGACTGATTATCACTGGGCGGAGCAAGTCGATGATCGTTCTTGCGAGCGGGAAAAAGGTGTTCCCGGAAGAACTGGAACTGTTGATCAATCGCCATGAGATCGTTCGCGATTCTCTCGTTTTCGGCCATGAGGGAGCTTCCGGAGATATTGTTATCACGGCGAAAATCGTGATCGATGAGGATAAATGGCGCAATTTACAAGGGGCAGAGGTGACGGAGGAAGACGTTGCACGTTCGATCAAATCGATTATCGATGAAGTCAATCGAAATCTGCCCTCGTTCAAGAGTGTTCGCTCTTATTTCTATAGTTTCAAAGATATGGTTAAAACGACAACGCTTAAAGTGAGGCGTGGCGTTGAACTGCAGAAAATTGAAGAATTGTTCGCTAAGACAAAGATTTCATGGCAGACATTGCGTGGTCAGAACATTGACAGTTTCATTGAAAAATACGTTCACGGCGGCAGTATGTTGCCCGCGGAGGATAAGGTTTTTCGAACGGCAGACCGAAAAATGCTCGTGGATATGCGTTCCGAACGGAGAGAGATGGAGCGCGCTCGACGCAAACTGCAGAAGAGACGCAATGAGCTCGAAAGGCGGAAGAAAGCGCTGCATATGCTTAGCGAGAAGTTGGAAGAGGTGGAAGAACGCCTTGTTGCCGATGAATTGGCGTTTAAGGCGGAATTCAAGGATATATCGTCGTTAACAGGTGTGACGACGATAGAAGTGCCTTCGACGTCATCTTTCTAAGGCACTTTACTGATAAAAGAAAAGAAGGAATTCACTATGAAAAAGCATGTTTGGCTTATCAAAGCACCGGATGACAATCGCGATCCTTACTTGACGAATATGTGCAAGGATCAGCTCGAAAAAATTGAGAAAGAGCTCGGTTGTGAACTTGAGTTTACGGAAGATTTCGATGTCTTCGCCGCTCAACCCCTGAGATTGTTCTATATCGGTTCAGGCGGTTCAGAGATGCTGTTCCGTGCGGTGTACGACAAAGTGGAAGGCCCGTATTATCTTCTGACGCAGCGGGCGCACAACTCGCTCGCCGCTTCGATGGAGATTCTCTCGTTCCTCGGCGAGCAGGGTCGTAGCGGCGAAATCCTGCACGGCGATCACGATGAACTCGCTCGCCGTATTCGCATTCTGATGAGAGCCGTCGAAACGAAGGAAAAACTGAAAGGCATGCGTCTCGGTGTCACCGGCGAGTCCGATTGGCTCATCGGCGCTCCAGTCGATGCGGAACTTTTGCGCGAGCGGAGCGGAATGGAGCTTGTTCACGTTCCGATGTCGGAAATCTTTGCCGAGTGGGAAAAGCATACTTATGAGGACAATGAGTGGACGCTCCTCCTGAAAGGCATGGGATACGACGGGGACGAGATGGAAAGAGCGCTCAATGTTTACGGCGCATGTCGAAGAATTGTTGATCGCTATGCGCTTGACGCGATCACTTTGCGCTGTTTCGATTTGCTTGAGCCGGCGTGCATTACCGGATGTCTCGCGCTCGGTATACTCAACGCGGAGGGGATTTGGGCGGCGTGCGAGGGCGACAGCCGTTCGCTCGTTTCGATGGTCGTCATCGGCGAGTTGACCGGGCAGCCCGTTTTCATGGCGAACCCGTCGAGACTGTATCACGCCAAGAAAGAAATCGTATTTGCGCACTGTATCCTTCCGCTCGATATGACGGAGAAATACAAACTCACGACTCACTTTGAGAGCGGTCTCGGAATTTCGGTCGCGGCGGATCTTCCCGCTGACGCCTGCACGGTGTTCAAATGTCGCGAGGATTTCGAGACATACTTCGCGGCTGACGGGCGCATTCTCACCAGCATGCATGAAGGTAACTTGTGCCGCACGCAGATCTCACTCGAAATCCCGAAAGGACTCGATTATTTCACGACGAGACCGATCGCGAACCACCATATGATCGTTCTCGGAAACTATGAAGAACTTGTCGACGAATTCTATCGACTGTTCTAGGGAAAACATTAAACAGTTAAAGCGGCGACGTTGAATTTTTTTCCAGTTAGGGAAGAAAATACTTTTCGACGAAAAGATTCGACCGTTGCCGCTTTTATGATTCACGGGTCGGCATCTTGTTCGAGTTGTCAGTTGATAAGCCGAAATAGCTGTTCTGTCGCTTCAGATTCAAAAAATACTCCTCTTTTGTCTCAGCGTGAAATTCGTAGACGAGATAGTCGGGCTTGATTCGGTCGAGGATCGGCTGAAGTCCAGGCATCACCCAAACGGCGTGTTCGTCAATCTTGGCGACGTGTTCGTAGCTCAACCGAAAACGGTCGTAGTAGTCGAGAGACGATCGATTCACTTTTCCATTCGTCCTCGTCTCTGAAGCACAAAACTGTTCGACGAAGGCGCCCGTCATCGACTGATGAAGGTGGACCGCCCGTTCGTC